>Ga0308173_10000948_pt1 | contig 13706 bp, 12 predicted proteins | sample PhyPR1_FD_203716 | JGI IMG/M metagenome (GOLD analysis project Ga0308173, IMG submission 203716) | Soil microbial communities from UC Gill Tract Community Farm, Albany, California, United States - DLSLS.P.R1 | ecosystem: Environmental > Terrestrial > Soil > Agricultural land | place: USA...
ACAGCGCGATAATATCCGCCGCTTTCTCTTCGAAATGCGGATCGTCGCTGGCCATGTAGCGATCCAAACGGTGCGGCTTGAGCCGCGCCTGTCGCCAGATTCGCTGCACAGTCGACTTGCTCAATCCAGCGCTGAAGCCATCTTGCGGCAACTCCAGTGTGTGCTGCCGTCCGGCGGTGGCTGCATCGTTTTGCGCAACACTCGGGCCTGCACAGCCGCAGTTGCTCTGCGCGGGTTACTGCCTTTCTGCTGCGGGTCCAGCCCCACCATCCCCTGCAGCTCGAATCGTTGTTTCCAACGCGCAATCGTCGGCCGCGAAGTGTTCAACTCCGCTTCGATTTCCCTCCAACTCTTCCCGTCGGCCAAGGCAAGCATTAGTCGCGCGCGGAAGACATCGCCCGCAGGCAATCTCCGCGACTGAGCCCAGCTCCTCAGCTCTTCGCGCTGCTCTGGGCTGAGTTGGGACACGCAACAGCGGTATCGCATACTCCTCTGGACTACGCGGGCATTTTGTTGGTTACATTATCATTGGGACATTTCACTAGTGGCCGCCGTAGATCACGTCAATGCGTTCTCGACGGGCGGTGCTTGCAGCCAAGAAAGCTTTCGGACCGCGTGTTGGAAGTGCAATGTGCGAAGGAGCGATGCCTCACTGGCTAAGTGGGAGCAGCGGGAGAAACGCTCGCCGGTAAAAGGGAAATATGGCGAACCGGAGCACTGGGACGGTCTCGCGGCTTTGTTCGTATTTTCAGCTGAGCGAAATCCAACTCGGCTGACGGCTTCGGACAAGGACTGGCTGAAAGCAATGAGAGCTTGATAGGCTCGGCCGCTAACGTGTCACGCAGTTTTTCAATTGGGATATCAGCGAGCCAGTCAAGGTTGCGAAACAACGCTCAAGTCGTACATCGGCACTCAGAAGGTCACTCGTGGGTCGCCGGGCCGCACCGAAACAAAGCGCATCCCAGAACATAGCATTCCATTTTGGGCAGAGATGAGCCGATCGCATACTGACAGCGAGCGTCCATTGCCGTTCGCTGAATAGGGCTGCCGGCGGCATTGGGATTCGCTGGACCTAGGTTGAGCGGGACAGGGTAAGTCGCACGCAGAAAACTTAAGAGGCGCGCCGCCGCCCAAAGCAACGCACCTCTACCCAGCACCGGAGCCCCCAGTGCCGGGCAACGTTCGCTGTACTTCGCCGCCGGCTTACCTATCCGCTGGCGCATGTCCAATACCAGCGGAATCGCGTTTGCCCAGAACGCGCAGGAGCCGTACAGCTAACGAACGTGGAAACTCAAAGACTGAGCCCGGCTCTTTGTGTTGGGCGCGGCCGTAAAAACGGTCCGCTCCACACAGGAGCCGCTGTCAAGCACGAGCGCCGGCTCGAGCACCTGACTTTCAAACTTTTCAACCTGATCAGCCGATAGGATCGGCTTCAAACTCGACATCACCTGCTGCGCCGAAATGGAAGTCAGCGCAGCGCCTGTTATTAATCCAGCCGGAATCTTGTATTTCGACGAGCCGAGCACGGCGAGCACGCCCGATAGAGAGTTCAGCGCGACGCCGAACACAGTGGCGGCGCTGCGGTTCTGGTTACGCAGGATGGCGGCCAGCATGATCTGGCGTCCAATCGGCTGTAACGACGAGTTCGATTCCGCCAACGCCTGGTAAATGGCGCTGCTAACCACCGATTGCTTCTTATCCGTTATATTGCAGATGCTGAGGTCGTAAGCGCTGATCCCTTTCGGCAATCTTCCGTAATTTTGCTGCAGCAAATCCGTGGGGATCGGGGTCCCGGTCACCACGAATGTTTCTTGCGCTAAGCCCGCGACGGCCGTCGCAACCAGCCCTATCAGCATCAGCCCAAGAACCCGCATCGAATCTCCTCGCGATCATTGGCCTGCGATTATGTGCGGTGCAGACCTGATTAAGGAATATCGTTTGGGTAGTTGCTCCGATGGGCCGATTTGATCCGAAGTTGTTGAAACCGGAGCACAAAGATTTTTTTCGTACCGTCGTGACCGACTTGCAAAATTCGTCGAAAATAGTCGGGCAGGTTCCTTGACTGATGGATTTTCTGTGATTGTGAGCCGTTGGCATGGCGAAAAGCCAAGCTGGCGTGGCGAGGCAGAAAAATGAGCACGCCGCGACTGCGGCGTTGCCGGCGCGAATTAGTTTCAGGAAAGGGGCGAGCGGTTAGCCGGTCAGTTTGAGCAGTTGATCGACCGTGAGCGCGACTACTCCGAACATTAGATGCGCCATGATTTTGCTGGCTCCGCGCACGCGGATCATGCGTCCAGCGAACTCGTCTTTCAGGCGGCTGTACACTCGCTCCACCATGGTTCGCAACCCAAATCGCTGTTCTTCGGCAGGTGTGAACGGGAGGCGCTTTCGGTCGCAGCGGGTGGGCGTTTTGCGCCTTTTGTCATAGTGCCGTAAGCTGTCCTGCCGGCGTTTGGGGATGGGGACGGTGGCGCCATTGGGCGCAATCAACGGAACATGTCCAAGAGATCTGCTATGAGCATCGATCTGGCGGGCATCCTTCACGCCCAGGCTGCAGTGGCGCGGCCAAGCCGGGTGTGCTGCGCTTGGGTTTGAGACCCCCTTTTGTAATGCTTCCGCGCCGGCTTGGGCGGAGGATTTTCTGGAAAGCGTTCCCGCGCTTCAATCGCGCTCGAATCACGTGCTATGTGCCCGATGAGGCGATCTTTCTGCGTGGCCTCGATCAGTGCTTCGTGCAGCCTCTGGGGCAGTTCGGTTTCAGCGAATTCGGCGAACGCCCGCGAGAATGTCGATTCATGCGGGATCTTCTGCCCGCTATTCCAGCCGCATAGACAGCGCAATTGCCGGTCATTGCGCAGACGTTCAATCGTCTGCCGCGTCGTCTCCAGACCATAAATCGCTTTCGCCAGAAACGCCGCAGCGAGCGCCTGTCGATCTTTCGACGGGCGCCCTCGCCAGCCACGCTGCGGTGCGATCCAGCGCGTCAGTGAGAGCATGCTCAGCACCGCATGCGTTCCCGGATAAGGGCCCTAAGTCCAACTCCAAACGCTCAAACAACATGGTCTGCAAAACGTGCGAAAACTGCAGCAATCGTTCGCGTGGGGTACTCTGCATCTGAGGGCTTGCTCCTTGTTTTTTGTTTGTCTGGAAACAACAGAGTACAAGACTATGGCCCTCCTTTCAAACATTTTCTCCTAGTTCTGCTTTATAATCTTCAACTGCTCTTCCCCTCCTCATAAATTTTGCAAGCGGCTCTTGTGACCGTAGGATCGGGTCCGAGGAATTTCGGCTGAGATGGCTGGAATTTAACGGGAAACGAGTAGCTTGAGGCGGGAGGACGTGAGGCGGGTTTGAGGGATCATGGCGGCTTACGTGAGTAATGTTGCGGGAGTAATCTTGACGAGATCACGTGTACGACATGCCGACTACACGTCAACTTGGATTCGTAAACGGTAGGCCGTACTACGCCGTCGAGGCTTTCCCGCATGCCTGCGGCGATTAGCGGCTGGCCGGCGGGATGATGCCGTTCATGCGGAGGGCGAGGGTGTAAAAAAGATTGTGTAAACGCGGTTCTCTAAAAGGACGAAGATAGGAGGACCAAATGGCAATCAAGAAAGAGCTGATAGACGAGTTGATCGCGAGCAGCGGGGGGAGCCTGATTGGGCCGGACGGGCTGGTGAAGGAGCTGACCAAGGCGCTGGTGGAGCGAATGCTGAGGGGGGAACTTAACCACCACCTCGGCTACGAGAAACATGAGGTGGCCGGCTACGGAAGCGGCAACTCGCGCAATGGCAAGAGCCAGAAGACGCTGAAAGGCGAAGCCGGGGAGATGACCATCGAGGTGCCGCGCGACCGCAACGGCAGCTTTGAACCCAAACTCATCGAAAAGCACCAGACGCGCTTTGAGGGCTTCGACGCCAAGATCCTGTCGATGTATGCACTTGGCATGACGGTGCGCGACATCCAAGGGCATCTGCAGGATATGTACGGTGTGGAGGTGAGCGCGGCGCTGATTTCGGAGGTGACCGACGGGGTGCTGGAAGAGGTCAAGGCGTGGCAGGACCGGCCGCTGGAGGCGCTGTACCCGATCGTATACCTGGATGCGCTGATGGTGAAGATCCGGCAGGATGGCAAGGTGGAAAACCGTGCGGTGCATACGGCCATCGGCATTAACATGGAAGGCCAGAAGTCGGTGCTGGGCTTATGGACCAACGGCACGGAAGGCGAAGCGGTGTTTCCGAGCGCACTGGTGCAAACCTGCGTGGTGCATTTAATCCGCGCGAGCTTGAACTTCGTGAACTGGAAAGAACGCAAAACCGTGGCCGCCGATTTGAAATCGATCTACCGGGCGCCAACGGCGGAACGGGCCGAAGCGGCTCTGGCCGAGTTCCGGCGGAAGTATCCCAAACACCAGGTGGTCGCCGATGTCTGGGAACGGAGTTGGCAGCGGGTGATTCCGTTCTTTGACTTCCCGGAAGAAATTCGCAAAATCATTTATACGACCAACGCGGTGGAGTCGCTGCATATGACCTTACGCAAGGTGACGAAAAATCGAGGCTCGTTCCCGACCCAGGAAGCCGCCATCAAGCTGCTGTACTTAGGGCTGCAAAACGTCTCGAAGAAGTGGCAGATGGTCCAGGGCTGGCGCGACGCGCTTCGCGAATTTGCTATCCGCTGGCCCGAGCGTATCGAGCAAGCCCGGGCCGCTTAAAAGAAAAACTTCCATTTAAAATAAAACCCGGGTTTACACAAAACTCTTGACACCACCAGAACTTTCTTTCAGTTTCCGGAAAGCCGGTTTTCCCAGCCACTAAGGCAGGATTCGTAAACCCTTCCTGACCAGGGCGGATCTAAAAATTTCCGGTGTCCACTTGCGAGTGGCAGACGATGCTGGAAATGCTCCAGACATGGTCACCGCCCCCGTTAGCGGTGATCATGCGGCGTGTGGAGAACCGGATGAGAGATCCCAGGCGCGATGGCCGGGTAACCCATGTGGCAGACTCATGATGTTATGCGACTTCTGAGGGCAGCTACTCTGACTATCGTGTGTACAGCGGCGATCTGCGGTCAACAAACCATGACCGCACCACGGAAGTCACCGGGTCGTAATCCCACCTGTGCTGAAGGAGCAATCTGCTTTTCGGGTGAAGTGTTCAACGGAAAAGAGTATCGGCACTCCATCAACTCGTCTTTGTCTTTCGTACTCGAGCCTGGCTGGACTATCGCTATCATACCGAGCCAAGCCGAAGGCGATTGCAAGGAATTTGCATCCGTCGTGAATGCACCATATCGCGCACACAGAGAGCTTTACATGGATGAGTCGTACGGGTGGACTGCGCAGAATGAGATGGATGCTTCGCCTCGTAATTTTTACTTCGTAACCAATTGTGCCGACTACCGAACGGAATCTCAGCGCCTGGAAATCGTCCTTTGGGGGGATGGTCATACCGACAAGGAAATCAAGGAAGCCCAAGAGAAATTAGGTACTTCGCCATTAGGTCAAGGACGTCTTTGGATTACGAAGTACAGGATCTCGCAGGCTCGGCCAGGCTCAGAACAAGACACCGGCAAGGTTGAGTGGATGCAGTTCGCAGTCGAGATCAAACTTCCGAAGTCTAAGGTATTCGCCGATAATCAGCGCAACGCGCTAATCCCTGATTGACGGGCTCTTCGGCAGGTCGCCGGTAACGGCCAAGTAGCGATCTGGGGATGACGCCGCAGTCAACCGAGATTACGTGACCCTTTTCGACTACACATTTGCAAAAGCAGCGTCCGGTTACCCCAAGCTTGGTGAATAATCGGAAGATCGCAGCTAGGCCGTGAAAGTGAATCTTACCCATCCCATGAAATGCAGCTTCGCTGTCCTATGCTTGGCAGCGGCCACCACAGCCGGCCGTGCCGGTGACCTGACATCTGCCTCTAGTCAGACTCAATTTGTTCGCATCTACCTGGAACGTGAATCGGGTCAGATCCACCTGGTCGACAATCGCGGCCAAGATACTGCTGTGGCTAAGGACCCGGACTATGAAGCAGTAAGTGACCCCAAACTGGCAAGTAACGGGAGAAGTGCTGGCTGGTTGGTCCAAATGAGAGTTGACGCGAATTACCCCGTTCCAGTCGGAGTAGCTGTGTGGCGTGGCAACAGGGTTATCCGGAAGTTTGGATCGTCAGAGTTGCCGGTCATCATGGTGTGGTCCTTCTTCTTGGATGATAAGAGGGTCGGCTACGCTGCCCATGGCGCCCACGGGCCAGATGTTGAGCGCAGCTGGTACGAGTTGCACGATGTGTCAACTGGGAAGATGCTGCAGACCTAGAGTGATGACAAAACTGGCACGCCTCCAGGATGGGTTCAAACACTCCAAAAGCTGCAGCAATCGGCCCGCTGATTGACAGCTTCGCGGCCCCTTAAAGGTTGATGCGGCACTTCGCCACAACCGGAATCTCACCGCTAAGCCCGTATCATCGCACAAAACGGCCCAGTATTTACCAATATTCGGCTCACCGACAGTCAAGTCGGTTTACCGGACACTAAGCGGATAGGCAACGCCGCGGATAGCTTCGCGTTCGTTGCAGCCAACCCGAAAGGCGCGATCGCAAACGGCTAATCGTCACCCAACAACCTGCCATACGGTTCCAGCGATTCAACGTTGTCGCACACGGCCTTAATTCCTGCTGTAATGGGAATCGCCAAGACCAGCCCCACGGCGCCCCACAGCAGGCCCCAGAACATCAGGGCTACCGTGACCATCAGCGGGTTCAGCCGCACCCGCCGGCCGATAATCTTCGCGTACAGAAAGTTCATGGCAAACAGATGCAGCGCGGCCGTGATCGCCACGATTGTCATGACGATTTTAAATTTATTCGGGATCGCGAGCGCGGCCACCACGGGTGGCAATACGGAAAGCGGCAGACCCACATACGGAACCAGGCTGAAAAACGCGCTAATAGGCCCGATTAGGGGCCAATAGGGAACTCCGAGAAAGAAAAACGCGATTGCGCTGGCGCAACTAAGAAACACCCATAAAAAGAAATTTCCAAGCACGTAGGCGCGAGTCGATTCGCCAATGCCCGACCAGCTTCTACCGGCGATATATTGCTCCTCACCGGTAAATAAGAGCTGGAACGTTCTGCTGATATGATCTCGCCAGCTCAGCATGAAGTAGACCAGGAAAGGCACGAACGATGCCATGACGAGCACATGGAAATAGCCCGAAACATACCGGTATAAAGTCGTGATAATCGGCTTCGGATCGGTGTGGATGCGAACTTCCTGCACTGCGGGCGGGGCAGGCGGAACAACAACGCCGCGCCGTTTTCTTGCCTTCATGGCTTCCTTAGGCTTCTGCTCAATCTGCTGCTGCTGCTCGCGAAGGTTTTGGGGAACCACCATCTCGACAGTCTTCTTCTCTAAGGAATCCAGGTCATCGCTGAGCTTGCCCACCACCTCACTGACCCGCGAACTATAGGTCGGAAGATCTTCAGCGATGGAGGAGACTTGGGTCGATGCAGCCGCTATCAGGGCGTATACCGCCACGAAAGCGATGCCGATGACCACCGCAGTCGCCACGGCGCGTGGTATACGAAGCTTCTGAACCAGCACGACGGCTGGATCGAGAATAAAGGCGAAAACGGCCGAGATGATCAGCGTGACAAAGAAGTCACGGCCGTAGTAGAGGAGAGCGACCGCTGCAGCCAAGGCGATAAGCGATGTTCCGAGACGAAGCGGTCTCAGAGCAGGCTGCGGAGAAGTAAATAATGCCAAAGCGAAATGCCGGCTGCCTCGTCATCGCTACTCTAACATGTTCGGACCCTCTATAATCCAGTTGTTGCAGGCAGATGAGATACCACCGGGAGGCCGCGTGCTCGCCCTTGATGTAGGCAAGAAGCGGATTGGACTGGCTATTAGCGACGAGCTTGGAATCACCGCACAGGGATTGGAAACGCTGCAGCGGTCCCGGATCCGCGAGGATTTGGAGAAGCTGCGATCGATTGCCTCGCGTTTGAACGCAAATGTGTTACTGGTCGGAAGGCCACTGCACATGAGCGGATCCGAAAGCCGCCAGAGCGAATACACCAAAGAGTTCGCAGAGCGGCTGGGGAAATGGATCGGGCTGCCGGTTGTTTACTGGGACGAGCGTCTGACATCGGCAGAAGCGGAACGGCTTTTGCGAACAGCCGGCGTATCGCTGGAGGAAAAAAAAGCTGCGGTGGACCGCTTGGCAGCTATTCTCCTGCTGGAGAGCTATTTGGGTTATCTCGAAAATACGAAGCGTTCAGGACAGGAAGATCCTCTTGCCTGAGCGGCGCGGTTGCTTGGGCAGGGGCCTTTTCACTGGTCTTAGCATCGTTCTTATTTGCGCAGTGATCGGCGCTGGAATCGCCGGGTATTGGTATTTCGGACCGTATAAAGGCTTTCGGACTGAAGCCTTTGTCGATGTCGAGCACGGCATGTCGTCCAGGCAGATTGCACGCGAACTGACGCACTATGGAGTGGTCCGCTCACAGTGGGCATTTCTGGCTGTGCGGTTCTTGCGCCCTCGCGCCAAATTGCAGGCTGGCGAGTATCGCTTTGCCACGGCTCAAACACCGTGGCAAGTATTTGAGGAGATTCGGCGCGGCGAAGTGTTTTATGAGGAAGTCACCGTTCCGGAAGGAAGCAATATGTTCGACATCGCGGCACTTCTGGACGGCCTGGATATGGTTAAGGGCGATACCTTTCTCAAAGTGGCGGAAAAGCCCGATATGATCCGCGATCTGGATCCTGTTACACCCAATCTGGAAGGCTACCTGTTCCCGTCCACGTACCGGATGACCCGCAGCACGACCGCCGCACAGCTTTGCCGCGCTATGACGGGCGAATTTCGAAAAAAATGGGCTTCCATCGGAGGACTGGCGCAGCGCACGGAGACGCACAAGCTTGTCACGCTGGCTTCTCTGGTTGAGAAGGAAAGCGCGATTCCCCAGGAGCGGCCAATCGTCGCTTCGGTTTTTCTGAACCGGCTGCGCATAAATATGCCGTTGCAGTGCGATCCAAGTACGGTCTATGCAGCGCTGATTGAAAACAAGTACCGAGGTGTCATTCACCGCTCGGATCTGGCGAGCGTGAATCCGTATAACACCTACGCCCATGCGGGCCTTCCACCCGGGCCAATCGCGAATCCGGGAATCCAGTCTCTGCAAGCCGCGCTGCATCCCGCAACAACGGACTACATCTATTTCGTAGCCAAACCGGATGGTTCCGGAACGCACCATTTCTCGGCTACCTTGAGCGAACACGATAAAGCGGTGTCGGCATACCGGCAGAGAGCGCGGTAGATGAGTCAGATGGCCGCGGTCTGCCCGGCCGGAATCAGGACGGCAGACATTGATCCTTTGGATTTAGGCATTCTGGGATCTGCCCCGTAGCCTTGGATCTGATCTCGCGCGAATTCCGCTTCGGGCCGCTCGCAGGTAATCACCACGGTTCGTCCGGTCGTATCCACCTCGACAGCGTGCTGAAAGGCGGCATCCAGCGAAAGAAAGAAGAGCTTTTGCAACATCTCAACTACATAGTCGTAGGTGTGCTCGTCATCGTCCAGCAACACGACGTGAAAGAGGTGCCCGTGTTCCTCGCCCTTCTCCTCGCCTGCTGACGGGCGTACCGAGGAACTGGAAACAGTGCTCTGCATGTTGGCAGTGATGATCTTATTGGAACACCCGGCGTTGATGCGGCGCAAGACGGCGGAGGATTGTCAAGTCACAAGCACCGAAATGCTGCTAAAATAGTAGCGACCTCAATAATGGGGGCGCAACGGATTCGACGGGATTGAATCGTTGTGTGAAGGCGTGTCGGGTTCCGAGCTCCCGTAAAACGATCGGAAAACAACAACTGCCAATAATCAGCAGTTTGCATACGCTGCCTAATTAAACCTTAGGTAGTGCGCTCCGGGTAATGAGCCTGCGCGTTATCTAGCGAGCGTCATTTTGCAGGATAGGTTTCATAGCTTCGGTCCGGAGCTATGTGCCGAGATCAATCGGACTAGGCAGCGGCCGCTCTTGCCGGTTCTATAGGCCGTTGCTGAATAAAGGGAACCGGATACACACGTAGGCTTTGCATGGCGGGCTTTCTCGGACGCGGGTTCAACTCCCGCCGCCTCCACCAAGCGACAAGGTCGAGCTCCGAATCAAAACACTTTGTCGATCTGCTCGTCGAGCGATCTGCTGTATGGAGCGCGTGATTCCTACTCGGTGCGTAGCGCGACCATAGGCTCGACACTCGCGGCCCGCACAGCGGGAATGCAGGATGCCAGGAGCGCGGCGGCGCAGAGTGACAACGTGGCGATGGTAAGCATGCGTGGATCCCACGGAGAGACGCCGAAGAGTTGGCGCGTCATGAGCCGCCCCGCCAGGATCGCGAGCGGGATCCCGATGCCGAGTCCGATACCGATCTGCGAAAAGGCGCCGCGTAGGACCATGCGGACCACGCTAGTGCGATCGGCGCCGAGCGCCATACGCACGCCGATCTCGCTGGTACGCTGTTCGACGGTGTAGGCCATCACGCCGTACAAGCCGACCGCCGCGAGAACAAGGCCGAGCACGCCGAAGGACATGGTGAGGGTCGCGATCATGTTCTGCTGTTGAAAATCGCCGGCTAGAATTTTCAAGTACGGATCTACGCCGTAGACCACCAGGTTGGGATCGATGCTGGCGAGCGCTTTGCGGACCTGGGTTTCCAGACCGGGCGGATTGCCGGGAGCCCAGATGACGATGTTGTAGAGGAAGTGGGAAAACAGGTCGAAGGTGTTGAATTGCGGATCGTCGTATTTGACGCTTTGTGTTTCGGGCAGCCAGAACATCGGGCGGATCGGATCCTTGTAATTCCAGGTCATGTAGCGGATGTCCCGCACAACGCCGACGATTTCGAATTTGCCGGCGTACTGGATGCGGTCCATGCCGAAATGCTCGCCGATGGGGTTCTGGTGTTTGAAAAAGCGTCGAACGAAGGCTTCGTTGACGACCGCGATGGGGCGAGTCGTGGCGGTGTCCTGCTCTTCGATGGAGCGGCCCTGCACGATTTTTGCACCGAGGGTCTCAAAGAAGCCGGGCATGACGCGGGCCCAACCGGCGCCGGTGTCTTCCTTGGGCGCGGGTTCGGGGCGTCCCGCGATACGAATACCCTCGTTCCAGCTATCGCCGCTCATGGGCGCGTAGAGAGCCGGAGCAACCATACGCACTCCGGGTACGCGCAGGAGGCGCTCGTCGATCCGGCGGAAGAATGGCTCCATTTGTTCGGGCTTATAGTTGCCGAGCGTTGGGTTGATGGAGACGAGATAGCGGTTTCTCGTTTCGAACCCAAAATTCTGGTGTTCGAGATTGCGCAGGCTCTGGCCCAGCAGAGCCGCGGCGGAGAGCAGAACGAGCGACATCGCGGCTTGCGCGATAACCAGCGATTTTTGCGCGATAGAGCCGCCGCCGCGCACGGAACGGTTGCTGCCGCGCAGAGCTTCGACTGGATCGACATGCGAAGTCATCCAGGCGGGAGCGACACCGAAAAGGATTCCGGTGAGCACCGATACCGCGAGCGTAAAGAGCAGAACGGGCCAGGACGGCGACGCATTGACTGGCACGTAGTTCGCCGGGCCGCCGCCGTTGTGGAACGCGAGATAGAGAATCAGACTGCTGCCCGCGTTGGCGATTCCGATTCCGAGAATGCCGCCGATGATCGCCAGCAGGATGGACTCAACGAGCGCTTTGCGCACCAGCCGGCCGCGCGATGCGCCCAGGGCGACGCGCAGAGACGTTTGCGATCGATGCTTCAAGCCGCGGGCGAGCATGAGATTGGCGAGATTGCCGCAGGCGACAAGCAGCACGCAACCCGCCGCGATGAGCAGCAGCTTCAATCCAGCCTCATATTGATCGCGCATGGCCGCGACACCCGCCCCGCCGGGAATGAGATGCAGCGTCTGCTGACGCCAGGTCTGCCTTTCGCCGGGCTCCATGTCGGGCACATGGCTCGCGAGCCAGTCATGGAACTCGACGCGCAGCTTGGCTTCAAGCGGCTTGGAATTGACACCCGGACGGATGCGCCCGATGATGTCTAGCCAGTTTGTATTGGGGCGCTTCAGGCGCTGGGCGTCGCCGTCGAGCAGAGGTTCGGTGTTGACCGGGATCCAGATATCAGGCATGCCCCAGCCGTCGAGCTTGGCGCCATAGAACCCAGGCGGAGCGACGCCGATCACGGTAAAGAGATGGCCATTGATTTCATAATTCGCACCGACAACAGAGGGATCGGAGCCGTATTTATCGCTCCAGACGTGATAGCTCATGACGGCGACGGGAGGTGCGCCGGGCTGATCGTCGGCGTCGCTCATGAAGCGGCCGATCCAGGGGCGGACACCGAGGGTGCGGAAGAAATTGCCGGAGACATATTCGCCATTGCGCGTGTCGACTGGCGCCTGCGATCCTGAGCGGCGCACGCCGAGTGGCGCATTGCCGGCTTGCAGCGCGGCAAGGTCGGCGAACTCGGGCGTGTGTTCGCGAAAATTTTTGTAAGCCTCGTAGGAGAAGAGCGAAAAATCGCCATCATGGTCCTGCGTGTACCCGCCCCAGTTGCAGCAGCGGATTTTATCCCCGACGCGCCAGAGTTCTTCGGGCTTGGTGACCGGCAGAGACTTGAGCAGTACCTGATGCACGAGGGTGAAGATCGCGGTTGTGGCGCCAATACCCAAGGCGAGCGTGATCACCGCGGTAGTGGTGAATCCGGGTGCTTTTCTGAGTTGCCGAAGCGCTTCCTGCAAATCCGCCATTTCGTTCCTTTCAGTGCGTTTGGTGTCGACCAGTCACCCGCGCTCAGGTCGCATTTCAAAATACGAATGAAACGGCGTGCGGTTAGCAAATCTTTTGCGGCGCTTCTCAGTTGCAATACTCAGCAGAACGGTTTCGTTTCTGTGACTCACACAGCAGAATACGCGCAGCCGAGTCTACAAGATCCAAAAGTGTTGCCATAAATTTGGGGCGATCACGCGTTTTCCTGTGTGGCGGCCAGCGGCAATGCGACCTGGGCGGCTGCTTCCCACAGAGGTGGTTTCGAGGGTATGATCCTCCTGAAGTGAGTAACCCACCAGGTTCGCCGGCATAGCGATTCCCCTGCGGCGTTGATACCCTTGTTGGACAGGAAAACGCAAGTATGAAACCTGCAAACAAGGGCACGCAAAAGCCCCCCAAGAGCACCACCGCCACCGAAAAGAAGCCCGCGGGACTCACGGACGAGGAACGAGCCGCGATGAGGGAGCGGATCGACGAGTTGAAGGCGGACAAGGCCGACGGTGAGAGCGCGGTGCTCGCCAAGATCGCTGCGCTCCCGCAGCCGGATCGCGCCATGGCCGAGCGGCTTCATACGATCATCAAAGCCAACGGGCCAGCCCTTTCGCCGAAAACCTGGTACGGCATGCCCGCGTATGCCAAGGACGGCAATGTCGTCTGCTTCTTCCAAAGTTCACAAAAGTTCAAGACGAGGTACGCGACGCTCGGGTTCAGCGACAAGGCGAACCTTGACGAGGGCCACATGTGGCCGACCGCGTTTGCGCTAAAGGAGCTGACCGCGACCGAAGAGGCAAAGATCGGCGCACTCGTGAAGAAAGCGGTGAGCTGAGGATTGCGGGATAGCTGGTCACCGCCATAAAGGCGGAAGAGCAACCTGCCTCTTTGCGGTCTTGCGCGCTGAAACC
>Ga0308173_10000949_pt1 | contig 13706 bp, 12 predicted proteins | sample PhyPR1_FD_203716 | JGI IMG/M metagenome (GOLD analysis project Ga0308173, IMG submission 203716) | Soil microbial communities from UC Gill Tract Community Farm, Albany, California, United States - DLSLS.P.R1 | ecosystem: Environmental > Terrestrial > Soil > Agricultural land | place: USA...
CCTCCGCCGAAGGCGGAACCGCTGCGCTGTCGACTCTGGTTCTCGCCGGCGGCGCCGCCGCCGGCGTCCTCGCGATGGGAATGCCGGCGGGCGACCTTTCCGCGGCGATCGCCGGGAACGACCTGCACGCCGGCTCCGCCGGTGCGCTGCACCAGCTCGGCACGGTCTTCTTCGTCCTGGCCGAGCTGACGGCCGCCGTCCTCCAGGCCGCCTCCGGCTTCGCGATCCTCCGCACCCGGGCGTTGCCTCGCGCGTGGGGCTACGTCTCGCTCGCGCTCGCGGTGCTCCTGCTTGTCGGTCCGATCGGCTGGCTGGGCCTGATCGTCGGCATGCCGCTCTGGACGCTCGTCACGACCATCCTCGTCCTGCGTCCGCAGCGGGGCAACGTCCCCGCTCGGACTGCGGCCGTGCCCGCCTGACGTCCCGGTTTCCAGCAGACGACAACTACACAATCGGAGGTGCAATACACATGGCGAAGGCAAGAGGAATCGCGGCGCTCGTGGTCTTTGTGGCGTCGGCGGCCGTCATCGGAGCAGTGGTGGCCGTTCAGGGAGCGAGTGGCGCGGCGTCGCTGCCGACCCTGAAGATCGCGCTTACGGGAGTGCACGGGATCTCGATCTCGGCGACCACGCTGCCCTCGGGTGCGGTCAACTTCTCGTCGACCTTCTCGGGGAAGCTGCCGCACGGGTCCGAAGGGCCGTCGGCGGGGATCATCCGCCTGAAGCCGGGTGTGACGATCCAGGTCGCGGCCGGAGCGGTCGAAAGTCACCACGGCGACCTCGACGCGCTCACACCGTACGGTGCGCTGATCGTGGATGCGGTCGCTCCGGGCACGGTGCAGACCACCCTGACGCCCGGCAACTACGTCGCGCTCAACGACACTGGCAACGGTCAGCCGGGGTTTGCGCCCTTCACAGTCACCAGTGCGTCGTCCCCCGCGGCGTTGCCTCCGGCCAGAACCACGCAGACGGCGATCGAATTCGGTTTCCGCGGTCCGACCGTCCTGCACGAGGGCACGATCGTGCGCGCGGTCAACCACGGCTACCTCGTGCACATGATCGCGCTGGCCGGAGTCCGCGACGCGGCCACCGGACGGGCTGTCATGGCACTGCTCGCGAAGGGCGAGGACCGCAAGGCCGAGAAGCTCACCGACGGGAGCTTCGCCAGCCTGCTCCTGCCCGCGTCCCCCGGCGCGCTCCAGCAGCAGGTCCTGCACGTGAAGCCCGGCTACTACGTGGAGGCCTGCTTCATGGACAACCAAGACCATCGCGAGCACGCCGAGGACGGGATGCAGCGGCTCGTCCGTGTTGTCCGTTAGGGCTACCTATCACACCCCGGACGAGGAGAGCGTCGCGAAAGGCGATACGGCCCCAGGCCTCCTACGGGAGACCTGGGGCCTCGTTCGCTCAGGCTCGACGTTGAGCATTTCGCCGCGGCGTGTCGGCCGCGGCCGGTCGACCGTTTAGAGCCGTGGGCAGCGCCGTGATGATGGGCCGGGCAGGGCTCGAACCTGCGACCTTGGGATTAAAAGTCCCCTGCTCTACCAGCTGAGCTACCGGCCCCTGTCCGGGAGTAGGCTCCCGGGATGGGCAAAGGGTACGCGGAAGGGAGCGCGGTCGAGGAGCGCCAAGCGGCGCTCGAGCGCGGCGACGACCCCGACGCGCCGCTCGACCCCGGGCGCATCGCGGTCTACGGCTCGACCGACGACGATGCCAAGCAGCATTTCCTCGGCTGGCTCGGCGAGGTCGACCCCGACGAGCTGTTCGCCTCCGGCGCGGCGTGGGGGATCAAGACCGTCCGCCTGAAGGCTTAGCTCCGCGGCAGCGGATCGCTCGTCACGCCGACCGCCGGACCCGGATTCACCGTGTTGACGATGCGGACGTCGACGGTGTAGCTCGCCTGGCCGAGCGTCGTCTTCGGCAGGGCGACGTTCGCGGGAGTCGCGCCGCCGGTCAATGCGCCGCGTGTCGCGACGATCGGGCGGCCATCCGCGCCGACGAGCGTGGCGACGTACAGGCAGTCGCGGGCGCACCCGAGCTGGAACGTCACGGGTATGCCTGAGGTGACCGACGGCGGGAAGGTGAGCGCGGTCGTCGCGGCGGGCAGAGCGAGGCCGGGACAGACGACCATTCCGCGGACCGCGGCGGTGACCGAGGGGTCGGGCGGGCCGCTGAGGACGACGCCGGCGATCGCAGGCGTGCAGGCCGCGGCGGTGACGGCGGCATCTGCCGGATCGTCGAGGAGGAGCGGCGGGAGCGTTCCGCCGAACGCCTGCGTGAGAACCGTGTCGTTGGGTTGCGTCCACGCTCCCGGGCTCGCGGTCGGGGAGGCGCGGAAGACGACGACGTCCGCGGCAGCTCCCGCGCCGAGTGCGGCGAGCGTGGCTTTCGGCGAGACTGCGCCGTCGACGAGCGGGCCGACGGCGACTGCCGGTGCGACGGCGTGCACCGCGTTGCGCACCGGCGCGAGCGATGCCGCGGGGCCGACGACGAGATAACGGAGCGACGGCAGCTGCTGTGCGAGCGAAGCCGCGTACTGCGCGAACGCGTCGGTCGGCGGCGTCGCCGCATCGAGCTCCACGTATGTCTGCGAGGCGAGCGAGGCGACCGTCGCCGGATCGGGCGCGGTCGCGGCGTCGGGCCAGACGATCGTCGAGTCCTGCACGACGACGAACGGCGGCTGCGGGCTCGCGTCCGCATCCGGAGTCGTGACGACCTTTGCGCCGCCGGGCTTGCCGCCGACGTGCACGATCGGCAGTGCGTCGAACTGCGCGTGGTTTCCGAGCCAGTCCGTCGCGGTCACGTGGACCGGGTAGATGCCAGGCGACTTCGGGCTCCAGGTGAGCGTGTGCCAGCCTCCGAGGAGCGAGAGCGTCTTCGACGGCCCGGCGAGCGTGTTCGCGCGCACGGTCGCAGGCTTCGACAACCAGAAGCGCACCTGCCCGACACCGCCGTTCGCGAGCTGGAAGGCGGGCGGCTCGTGCTCGTACGACTTGAAACGCTTCGCAGCGTCGGCGAAGCGGGTATCGCTCTTCCCGAGCTTCGTCAGAAGTTGCACGACGTACTGGTGGTAGTCGACCGGCGACGGCTCGTGCGGCAGCGCGTAGTACGACCAGTAGCCGGTGTCGAAGCGCGGCAGCGTCGCCGCCGCCGCGTTCTGCATGCGCGTCGCCAGCGACGCCGCGCTCGTGTCGCCCGAGGATGCGGCGTACGCCTGCAGCGAGATCGTCGCCTGCAGGTCCGCATTCAGGACGGTGAGGCCGGTGAAGCTGTAGAGCCGGATCCACGGCCCGGCCGCCACATGCGTCAGCAGCCGCCGCGGGATCAGGTTGTACGCGGCGGCGGCCTCGCGCGCGTACGCGGTCGCGCGGTCGGGGACGAGCGTCGCCGCCGCCGAGAAGGCCTGCGCGGCGACGGCCTGCGCCATGCCGGAGAGCCACGGCGCGCGCCCGCCGGCGAAGGGGAAGTCGTACTCCCAGCCGATCCCGCCGCCGCGCTGGTAGACACCGCGCTCGATCAATGCATCGGCGAGCTCGCGCGTCCCGTCGGCGTCACCCGACGCGATGCGCGCGTTGAGCGCGCCGAAATCGGCAAGTGGATGGAAGCGGAAACAGTGGCCTGCGAAGTAGCGGTAGACGACGCCGTCCGCGGCGACGATGTCAGTCTTGTCCGCGGGCGCCCAGTGTTTCGCGAAGTAGTCGTCGTTGGCCCGCAGCGCACCGAAGAGCGCGAGGGCACGCGGCGTCGTCAGCGCGCCGCGGAACGAAGCCGCCTCCGTCAGCGCGACCTGCACGTGATAGCCGCGACCGTTCGGCAGCGTGCGGATGAGATGTGCGGCACGTGTGATCTCCGCGCGCGCGTCGCCGGCGATCGTCGCGTCGATCGCACCCGACGCGTGCGCGCGCTTCACTTTCGCGAACGCAGTCTTCTCGAGACCGGTCAGCGTGCTCGCCGCCGCGTCACCCGCGAAGACCAACGCGCACGCGACCACGGCCAGCGCGGCTAGACCCCTCACGCCCTTCACGACGTCATCCGCCCGAAACGGTTAGTTCCCATTCGTCGAGCAGCCGTTCGACGTGTCTTCGCTGCGCGTCGTTGAACGGCATCGCCTCGACGATGCGACGCGCCTCGCGGGGGTCGTCGTTCGCGATTGCGGCCTCGAGCCGTTCCCGCTGTGGCGCCGGCTCGCGCATCTGCCGTCGCAGCCAGCGCAGGAGCGAGACCGTCTCCTGCCCGCTCACAGCTTCTTCACCCAGATCCTTTCGCGCCGTTCCGTCTGAAAGCCGCTCCGCTCGTAGAGCTGCACCGCACCGGTGGGATTCGTCGAATCCACCTTCAGGCCCACTCGCTCGACGTCGCGTGCCCCGTATGCGAGGAAACCGTGCTCGAGCAGGGCGCGGCCGAGGCCGGCGCCGCGCTGGTCGGCGCGGACGACGAGATCTTTCAGCCAGCCGCGGCGCTGGTGCTCGCGCCAGTGCAGCGCGCACGCGACCAGCTCTCCGTCGCGCTCGGCGAGGAACCAGAGCGTGGGATCGAACTCTTCATGCCCCGTCATCCACTGCAGCCAGTCCTCGTGTGGACGCGGGACGTAGGTCTCGTCCCAGCCCGTGTATGCGTCGTCGAGGAGCGACTGGACGGCGCCCGCGTCGGCCGCTTCATACGCACGCACGCGAACGCCGGCGGGCAAGCGCGGCTCGGGCAACGACCCGTTCAGCCGCCGCCACATGCAGAGCACCTCTCCCCGCGTCGCAAAGCCGGCGCGGCGTAGGAGCGCGTCGAAGGGCTCGTCCTCGGGCGAGGCGATCGCCGAAAGTCCGCCGAAGCCGCGTTCACGGGCGCGTGCTTCGATCCGCTCGAGGAGCAGGTCGAGAATCCCGGCGTCCCGGCCCGCAAGCTCCGTGTGACCCGCAGAGTCGAGCGCTGCATAGCCGACGAGCCCGTCGTCGACCGCCACCACGCGCTCGGTTCCCTGAATCCGCCACGCGTCGGCGAGTTGACCGCGGTCGACCTCCGACACGCCGAACGCCGCGCGGCTCCGCACGGTGAGCAGGTCGAAGACGCCGTCGAGGTCGTCGGGAGTCGCAGCCCGGATCTCCACGGAGCCCAACGGTACTCTCCCGGTCAGGCCCCCATCGTCTAGCGGCCTAGGACTCCGGCCTTTCACGCCGGCAGCACGGGTTCGAATCCCGTTGGGGGTATCGGCGTTCCCAGGGCGGTTAGCTCAGCTGGGAGAGCACCTCCCTTACAAGGAGGGGGTCGCAGGTTCGAGCCCTGCACCGCCCATCGCGCGTCAGCTGGTGGTCGACGCGAACGTGATCGACTCGCAATTCTCGACCACGTCGATCCGGTCGACGATTGCGTGGTCGCGGCCGCTGCCGCAGTCGATCGTGTCCTTCTCGTCGTCGGCCGCGCGGATCGTGTCGCTGCCCGAGCCGCCGAAGATGTGGTCGCGCCCCGAGCCGCCGTCGATCACGTCGTTCCCCGCGCCGCCGATGAGCCGGTCGTTGCCCGCGCCGCCGAGGATCGTGTCGTTGCCGCCGCGTCCCTCGATCACGTCGTTGCCGCCGCCGCCCGGGAGATAGTCGGCACGCTGCGAGCCGACGATGTGCCGTCCGCGCACCGTCGGCCTCACGAGCGACACCGTCTCGGTCGGGACGGACACCGCCCGCGCGGCGCCGACGCCGTTGCGGGCGACCACGACCGCCCGCAAGGTCGAGCCTGCATCCGAGACGGTCGCGACGTAGTGCGCCTTTGTCTGCTTGCGGATCGTCTTGCAGCTCGCGCCCGTCGCATCGCAACGCTCCCAGGCGTACTTGAACTGGATGGGCGTCTGGCCGACCCAGGTGCCCTGTGCGACGGCGACCGCGCTCCCGACGAGCGGCGTGCCCGTCACGGTCGGCAGCGCGACGTTGCTCGGCTTGGAGGTGCTCGTTCCGGGTGCGGTGCCGCCGACGACGGACGCGGTCGCGACCGAGTACGCCGTCACCGTCCCCGCGACGTTCGTGCCGGTCACGGAGTACCGAATCGTGTGGCCCGCGTCGGCAAGGACCAGCGTGTACCCGGTGGTCGTCGCGCCTGGGATCGCCACGCAGCTTCCGACCGAGCCGGATGAGTCACACCGGTTCCACTGCGCCGTGAAGGTGAGAGGCGAGCTCCCTTCCCACCCTCCGTCCGTGGCCGTCAGCTGCTGGCCCACCTGAGCGGTGCCGTAGATCGTCGGCAGGACGCGGTTCGACGGCTGATCCGCCGTCACCTGCGCGGTTGCGATCGATTCGGAGCCCCGCTCCCCGCTGCTGTTGGAGGCCGTCACCATCACGCGGATGTAGTCGCCGTAGGCGACAGGCGGGACGCGGTAGAACCACGACGTCCCGTTGGTGTCGAGGACGCATTTCTGGGTCGGCGTCTCGCAGTACATCCACTGGTACGAGAACGTGTTCCCGGTGCCGGTCCAGGTGCCCGTCGTCGTCGAGAGGAAATCGCCGACCTGAGGCGCCGAATGGCCGCTCGGCAGCGAGACCTTCGGCTGCTCGATCGCGGTCGGGCCGGGGCCGGCCACCACCGGGGTCGCATTCGACGACTCGGCGGGTGCGCTCGAGCCGGCGGAGTCCTCAGCGGTGACGAGCACGCGCAACGAATGTCCGGCGTCGTCGCCCGTCAGGGTGTACGTCGAGGTGGATGACGGCGTGCCGAATGCGGTACAGCCGTTGCCGGCTTCGTCGCAGCGCTCGAACTGGTAGAGAAACCCCGTCGTCGCGCCGGTCCACGAGCCATCCGTGGCGGACACCGTCTGGCCCACGAACGGGTTGTCGGGGGAGGTGATCGTCGGCGCGGTGGTGGACGACGGGACGAGCGTCTGCCAGTCGGAGAGCGCGGACCAGGATCCGCCCGCGACCTGTGTCTCGGTGCCGCCGCCCAGCGGCACCGTCTCGAGGGAACCGCCCTGGCGGAACGCGATCCGGTCCGCATCCGGCGCCCAGACCGGGTCCGTGTTCGACGCGCTGTCGTTCGTCAGCTGCGTGATCGACCCGCCCGAGCTCGGCACGTCTGCGATCTGCGTCGTCCCCCCGACCGTGGTGGAGAAGGCGACGAGCGTGCCACCCGGCGAGTACGCGGGATGGTCGTCGGCGGGACCGGATGTGAGCTGGTGCTCGACGCCGCTCGAGACGTCGACCGTCCAGATCTGGTTCGAGCCCGACCGCTTGCTGACGAACGCGATCGTCGAGCCGTCGGGCGACCATGCCGGCGCGGCGACGTCCGTCTCCGAGTTGGCGATCCGCTGCGGCGTGCCGAGCGTGCCGTCGTCCGCCACGGTCACGGTCATCAGGACGGGGGAGAGGGGATTCGACGTGTCGACGTACGCGAGGGTCGTTCCATCCGGCGACCAGGCCGGATCGACGGCGTCCGCGATCGAAGCGCTGCACGACGGGCCGGTGAGGCACGTGATCGCGACCGAGGTACCCGACGTGTAGGCGAGCTTCGAGCTGTCCGGCGACAGCGAGCCGTCGTCTCCCGAAACGTGCAGATCGGTCGTCGCGCCTCCGTCGAGTGGGACGAGGTAGAGCTCCCCACCGGAAACAGCGAGCAACGGCCCGTCGGTCCCGGCGTAGCCGCCGCCCTGCCCGAGCGGGACCAGGATGAGGCCGAGTGCCACGAGGGCCGCTCCTGCGATGCGCCAGCGCCGTATGAACAAGTGCACGTCGACCCCCGGTAGACGCGGCATCCTAGCCGCGATTTGCGGCAATCGCCGCGCTCGGCGGGGCCAGAAGAAGGCTCTCCTAACACGGCGCTCAAAACCCCTCGCTACGGTCCCTCCTCGCCCAGGGAACGACCTCAGGAGGACTGTTGCCCGTGCTCAAAGCCGCACGTCTCACCTTGTTCGCGTTCGTCGCGATCCTCGCGTTGGGGGCCGGTCAGGCCCGCGCCGCCAGCCACATGTCGATCGGGTTCTTCGACGATCCGAGCTTCCGCTGGTCGCCGGATCGCACCGAGAACCTGCAGAGTGCCGCCGATGCCGGCGCGTCGATCATCCACACGACCGCACAGTGGTCGACGATCGCCGCGACGAAGCCTCGGAACGCCGCAAACGGCGACGATCCCGCCTATCACCTGAACGACCTCGACGAGCTCGTGCAGAAGGCGAGTCTCGACGGGTTGCGCGTCATGATCGACATCGTCGGCACGCCGAAGTGGGCGAACGGCGGCAAGGCGCCGAACCGGCTGCCGAAGAGCATGTCGACGCTGCAGACGTTCGCGAAGATGCTTGCGACGAGGTACAACGGCGCCAACGGCCACGGCTATGTCGGGCTGTACTCGGTGTGGAACGAACCGAACCTCGGCCTGTTCCTGGAGCCGCAGTTCTCCGGCAAGGGCAAGAAGTTCAAGATCGTCGGCCCGGCCAACTACGGCAGGCTCTTCAAGGCCGCGTACGCCGGCATCAAGTCCGGGAACCACACGGCTCAGGTCGCGATCGGCGAGACCTCGGCGCGCGGCCGCGACAAGCCGCTGAAGCACGTGAGCGACTCGATCGCGCCCGGCACCTTCGCGAGGTACCTCGCGAAGGTGAAGGGCCTGAAGTTCGACGCGTGGGCCCACCATCCGTACCCGACGGCGCCGAACCTGCCGCCGACCCAGAAGGTCAAGTATCCGAACGTGACGCTCAGCACCATGCCGCGGTTCGAGAAGGACCTGCGGAAGTGGTTCCACCATGCCGTGCCCGTCTGGATCACCGAGTACGGCCACGAGACGAAGCCCGGCGAGAAGCACGGCGTCACGAACTCCGTGCAGGCCAAGTATGCGCGCGAGGCGCTGACGATCGCGCGCAAGGACCCGAACGTCCAGATGTTCATCTGGTTCACGTTCCGGGACAGCCACGGCAATCCGTGGCAGAGCGGCCTCGAGCAGCCGAGCGGCGTCGCCAAGCCGTCGTACGCGGTGTTCAGCGCTCTCGCCCGGCTCGTGAACGGCGTCACGATGACCGTCAAGCACGGGACGAGGCCGTCGGTGCCGCTCTATCTGCCGCTGCTCTCCTACTACGACCCGGCCGGCACCGGGATCGGCATGACCTACCACATCTACGACGGCGCGACGCTCGTCGGGATCGAGCAGCCGGTGCTGCCGCTCCGGAACGATCAGTCGGTTCGGCTGCCGCTCCCGTTCGCGACGTCGAAGGGCCACACCTACACGGTCAAGATCGACGCGAACGACATCAACGGGCACGTCGAGTCGGCGACCACGATGGTGACCGCCACCTGAACCGATGCACGGCTCCTCCGCGGCGGGCAGCTCTAGCCGCGGAGGAGCCGCAGGATCACGCCGACGGCGGCGATCGCGGCCGCCATGCCGACGCCGCTCAGGAGGATCCCCGCGGACGCCGACAGCGCGGCCGCGCCGACGAGCACGAAGCCGATCAGAAGCGACGCGGCGACGAGGCCGGCGAGCAGCGAGAGCCGGTGCACAAGGAGCCTCCGCTCCTCGAGAATGCGCTGGTCGTGGCTCGCCGCCCAGCCCGCGAGCTCGGCCGCGAGCAGGAGCCCGGCGCCGACGACCGCCGCCCAGCCGTCCGCCGCGCCGTGCCCGACGCGTCCCGTCACGTAGCCCGTGCCGGCGAGCGCGATCGCCCACGGGATCACCTGCGCGAGTCGGGCCGCCGCTGCGATCGCGAGGACGAGCGCGCCGGCATAGGCGAGCGACTCGCCGAGCAGCGCGAGGCGGCCGCCGGTCGCTGCCGTGTAGGCGCCGATGCCGGCGGTCACGGCGACGGCGGCCGCACCGGCGATCAGGCGCGTGCGAGACGGGCGTAGCGACGGTATGCCCGCACCTCCTCCAACGCAGCCTGCAGAGGAACGTCCTCGCGCCACTCGGCGACGGCGACGCCGGCGCGCGCGAGCCGGTGGCGGATCGCCTCGCGGTTCAGCGTCCAGATGTCGTAGGCGGTCGCGTCGAGACCCGACGCCGGCCGGCGCGTGAACGGCACGGGCGACACGTCGATCACCGCAAGGTCGAAGCCGCGGGCGCGCAGGTCGAGCAGCGCGCCGACCGAACGTCGGTCGAGCAGCGGCGACAGCGCGAGCACGAGCGCATTCGGCGGCAGTGTACGACGCGGGATCACCTCGATCTCCGTCCAGTAGTAGGAGAGGATCACTTGCGTGTCGAGCAGCGCGTCGATGATCCGGTAGAGCTGCACGGTTCCCATTCCCGGCTGCAGCCAGCGCAGCATCCCGCCGAACGAGATCAGGCCGACTCGGTCGCGCCGCCCGATGTACGCGTCGGCGAGCGCGGCGGTCGCGCGGACGGCGAAGTCGAGCGTCCCCGCGCCGTCGAGTCGAGCCTCGGCGAACGAGTCGACGAACACGATCACGTCGGTGTTGCGCTCGGGATGAGCTTCGTTCACCCACAGCTCGCCGCGGCGCGCGCTCGCCCGCCAGTTGACGCGCTTCAACGGATCGCCGGTCGCCCAAGGGCGCACGTCGGCGAACTCGATCCCCTCGCCCTTGCGCCGCGCCACTTCGTTCCCCGCAAACACCTGGGTGTCGCGCGGATTGAGGATGCGCCGCAGCGCATCCTCCCGTGGATAGACGCGCACCGCGGGCGGTCGCGCGACGACCGCTTCGGCGGCGAGCAGGCCGAGTGCGTCCCGCGTGCGCACGTGCGTCGGGCCGAGCTTGTAGGCGCCCCAGCGGGTCGCGCGGACGCGGAGCTCGAGCTCGCGCTCCTCGCCGCGCCGCAACCGGAGCCCCGCGGGGTTGTCTCCGTCGACGAGCTCGAGCCCCTCGGGAAGGCGGAGGTAGAGGTCGAGCCGGTCGATCGCCGTCGCCGCGGCGACCGCGATCCGTACGACGATCTCCTCGCCCTCGATCGCCCGCTCGTCGGCCGTCACCTCGATCGTAAAGCGCGGCGCCGACGCGAGCGCGAGCCCGACGCCAAGCGCGAGCAGGAACGGTGCGACGAGCGCGACGATCTCCGGCCGGCCGAAGACGAGCGCCGCGACGAGGCCGAATCCCGCCAGCCCGGCGTAGCCCGTGAGCTTCGGGGTCGCTCTACGATTCAAGAGGCGGGCGCGAGGTCTTCCGCGACCGGTGTGGGAACGGTGTCGAGCCGCTCGCGCACGACCTCCTCCGGCGACACGCGTTGTACCCACAGCTCGGGCCGGAGCGTCAATCGATGCGCGAGCGCGGGCACGGCGACCGCCTTCACGTCGTCGGGCGTGACGAAGTCGCGGCCGTCCAGCGCGGCGCGGCACCGGGAGAGCTTCAGCAGCGCGAGCGAGCCGCGCGGTGACGCGCCGACCTGGATCGACTGCGCGGTGCGCGTGGCGGCGACGATGTCGACCATGTACAGGCCGACCGCCTCCGACACGTGCACGTCCTCGCACGCGCGCTGCATCGCGAGCAGCGTCTCGCGGTCGACGACGGGCTCGAGCTGCACCTCGTCGGTCCGCCGCTCTGCCCGGTCGGCGAGCACGCGCCATTCGTCCTCGCGGGCGGGATAGCCGACCGACATGCGCAGCAGGAACCGGTCGAGCTGCGCCTCGGGGAGGGGATACGTGCCCTCGTACTCGATCGGGTTCTGCGTCGCGAGCACGAGGAACGGCGGCCCGAGTTTGCGCGTCGCCCCCTCGCTCGTCACCTGCCGCTCCTGCATCGCCTCGAGCAGCGCCGCCTGCGTCTTCGGCGGGGCGCGGTTGATCTCGTCCGCGAGCAGCAGGTTGGCGAAGATCGGGCCGGGCCGGAACTCGAAGTCGGCCTCGCGCTGGTTGTAGACCGACGAGCCGGTCACGTCGGACGGCATCAGGTCCGGGGTGAACTGGATGCGCGAGAAGTCCATCGTGGTCGCCTGCGCGAACGAGCGCGCCATCAGCGTCTTCGCGAGCCCCGGGAAGTCCTCGAGGAGGACGTGCCCGTCGGCGAGCATCCCGAGCATCAGCAGCTCCAGGGCGTCGCGCTTTCCGAGGACGGCCTTCTCGACCTCGTCCACGACGCGACTCGCGACTCTCCCGACTTCGGCGAGCTCCATCGGCGGCATCCTCACAGTTTCCGCTCCCGGCGCCGGCAAAGCCGGCACCTCCGCTCCTTGGTGAGCTCCGTCAAGCCTACGCTCACAGCTTCCCGAGGTCTGCGACGAGCGTACGAAGCTCCGCCTCGGGGATCCCCGGGCCGAAGCGGTCCGTGGGGGCCGGCCGGTCGGCCCGCAGGAGCTCCCACCAGCGCCCGAGCGTGTCGGGCCCGGCGCGCCGTCCCGCGCGGTCGAGCCGCGCCTCGGCGATCTCGCGCAGGATCGGCAGGAGCCGTGTGTGCAGGTCGACGGCATTCGAGGTCGCCATCGTCACGACGCGCTCCATGCGAAGGAGGTCGTCGACTCCGGCGGGCTCCTCGGGTTTCGCGTCGAGCGCGCGCTTCAGCTGCGATTCCTTGGTGTGCGGGACAGCACCGGCGACGGCGCCGATCGCCGCGCTCATCAGGATCGCCCCGACCGCCAGCACGAACACGTGAAACTCGATCCGGCGGTCGCCGGGCACGGCGAACATGACGATCACGAAGGCGATCGTCGCAGTCGCGAGCCACGCGACGAGGTCGAGGCGCACCCACTTCATGCAGAGACCTTTCGCAGGTCGGAGCGGATCGCGACGAGCGCCTGGATCGCATCGTCCTTCATCGCGCCGTCGATCTCGTGCAGCGAGAACTTCGCTTGCTCGAAGAGGCCGGTCAGGCGCGCAACCGGGTCGGCGTGCGAGCCGAGCCCGAGCAGGATCCGGCGGAGGTACTCGATCGCGGTCTCGCTGGTCTTTCGCTTCAGGCCTTGCCGCGCGAACGACGCCTCCATCCGAGCATAGGCGGCGATCACGGCGCGGCGCGGATCCGGCTCCGCGCGCAGGTCGTCGATCGCGTCGGAGATCGCCGAGGCGACCTCGTCCGCATCCGACCGTGGCGTGCGCTCGACTTCGGCGAGCGGTTCGAGCTTCGACCGGCGGTAGACGATGTACCCGACGATCACGACGGCGAGCGCGAGCGTGATCCAGAGCACGGGCCACTGGAACGTCGGTTGGTAGTGCTGCGAGCCCGCGTCGTGAAGCGCCTTTCCGTGCACCTGTGGCGGCTGCCTCACGAACGGCGCGTGGAAATGCGGGAAGTACTTGTTGCCGACGTAGATCCGCGCCAGGAACGCAAGGAACGCGATGGCGATCACGACCAGGAGGCGCTTCGCGACACGGACGCCGAAGTGCTCGCGCTCGCGGGCGGCCAGGGCCTCACGTGCCTGGAGGCTGTACGCCCACACCGCCACCGGGATCATCAGCACGAAGACGACCATGAAGACGCTCATCGCCCAGTTCAGGTACGTGGGAGTGGGGCGGGTCGTGCTCGCGTGGCCGAAGCCCGACCGGCTCGCAAAGGCCACGATCGCGAGCAGCACGAACAGGGCGACAGCGACGAGCGCGAGCCGCAACGAGCGTGCGTGGCCGGTCTGCACGGGCTGCATGGATCGGCAAGTTAGACGTGGAACGGCAGCCGATGGTTAAGTTCCGGTGGTGACTGCCCTGGAGGGAAAGCGCGCGATCGTCACCGGCGCCTCGAGCGGTATCGGCGCCGCGACAGCGTCCGCGCTCCGCGGGGAGGGCGCGACGGTCGTCACCGGCTCGCGCCGCGACGGCAATCTCGACGTCACCGATCCGGAGAGCTGCCGCCGCTTCGTCGACGACGCGCTCGTGCAGCT
>Ga0308173_10000950_pt1 | contig 13704 bp, 9 predicted proteins | sample PhyPR1_FD_203716 | JGI IMG/M metagenome (GOLD analysis project Ga0308173, IMG submission 203716) | Soil microbial communities from UC Gill Tract Community Farm, Albany, California, United States - DLSLS.P.R1 | ecosystem: Environmental > Terrestrial > Soil > Agricultural land | place: USA...
GGTCCATTACGCGGCCTGAGAAGTTATCGCGCGAGGTCTCCAGCTTCAGCCGCTCATCCGGGTAGAGCGGAGTAAGATTATCGAAAAATATCTTGTTCCGCGCTTCCTCAGGCGGTTCGAAGTTGATTGCATCAACCTTGATCAGCGCGAAATAACGTTCGCCCTCTTTGGGAGGACGGATCTGGCCAGAGACCGTGTCGCCCGTTCGCAGGTCGAAGCGTCGAATCTGCGATGGCGAAACATACACGTCATCCGGACCAGGCAAATAGTTATACTCCGGCGCGCGCAGGAAGCCGAAGCCGTCGGGCAGGCATTCCAGCACGCCTTCGGAGAAGATGAGTCCGCTTTTCTCGGCTTGTGTCTGCAGGATTTTGAAAATGAGCTCCTGTTTCCGCAATCCGGCCGCACCAGGAACGCCCAGATCCTTCGCGATCTGGTTGAGCGCCTGAATGCTCATGTCCTTCAGTTCAACCAAGTCAAGCGTTGTGGTTCCATTGCGCTGGCCTTGCGCGCCGGTGTTACCGATCGAATGGCGTCCCCGGCGCTGCCCGTGCTGCGGACCTTGCGAGGTTGGCGCCTGCTGTTGGGTAGCTTGCGGCTGCGGCTGGGCGCCGGCAGTCGCCTGCACCACTGCAGCAGAGCTGTTCTCAGCGCCGCGGGCCTCTCCGGCGGGCGGCTTGCTTTCTGGCGCGGCTCTGCGCAGACCATCGCCTGCAGTCTTGCCGTTTCCCTTCGTCTCACCCTGCGGCCTGACCCGGTTCGGCGGCTTTTCCGGCTTCGGCTCGCCGGTCTTCTGTTCGCCTTCGGCCGCTTTCAGTTCTGGGGCGTCGGTTGCAGGTTTGCCTTCGCCTTCTGTCTCTAGTGGCTTCTCGGTGGGCTTGCCTTCGGAGGCAGCCGCGCGGGTTATTGCTTCTTCTTGATCTTCGAGATTGTTTGCCAAATTTCCCTCACTCCCCGGCCGTCGATGGCCGAGAACGCCACTGGCTGCTCCTCTGGAGTTACCCGTTGGATGGCGGCCAAGGCGGCTTTCAATTGATTGTTGCTTTTCAGTTTGTCGACCTTGGTGGCAATCACCCGGTAGCGACGGTTGTGGAACTCCAGCCAGGCTTTCAGTTCCAGATCCATATCCATCCACCCACGCCTGGCGTCGATGAGCAGGAACGACAACCCAAGGTTCTGCCGTTCGAACAAATAACTCTCAATCAACTCTTTCCAGCGCGCACGCTCTTCCAGCGGAACGTGCGCATATCCGTAACCGGGAAGATCGACAAAACTGAGGCCTTCACCGGCTTGGAAAAAGTTGATGAGCTGAGTGCAGCCCGGACGGGAACTGGTGAACGCCAGTCCAGGTTGATGCACAATCGCATTCAATAAACTCGATTTGCCAACATTGCTTCGCCCCAGGAAGGCGATTTCCAACGGGCTTCCCGGCTGGTTTTCGGCCGGGAACTGCTGCGGGTGCGCTGCGCTGATGATCAGGCTTGCGGCTGCTGCAGTTCCTACCACGGCTTTCTACTTTCGGGAGCGTAGTCTCGGCGTCCGAAGCAGAACTTCAGTGCGTCAAGTCTTCCGCCGGACGCCCGGACAGGTCCGCCGCGGTTGCGGTCGGAGCCAGCGGTAGCGCCACAATCTCCCGCTCCAGGGCAATCTTGAGTACTTCATCCATATTCATGACGAAGTGAAGTTTCATTTCTTTGCGAATATTCTCGGGAATATCCGCCAAATCCCTTTCGTTGTCGCGCGGCAGCACGATTTCGAAAATCCCCTGCCGGTGGGCTGCCAGAAGCTTCTCCTTCAGCCCTCCGATGGGGAGCACCCGGCCGCGCACCGTGATTTCACCGGTCATGGCGAGATCGCAGCGAACCGGAATTCCCGTTAGCGCGCTGCAAATACTGGTTCCAATTGTGATGCCGGCCGAAGGCCCATCTTTCGGAATAGCTCCTTCGGGCACGTGGACGTGAATATCAAGATGCCGGTAGAAATCCTTCGGCAGCCCTAAGTACTGCGCGCGGGAACGCACATAGCTCATGGCGGCCTGCGCGGATTCCTGCATCACATCGCCCAGCTTCCCGGTGGTGGTCAGCTTCCCGCGTCCTTCCATGACGGCGGCTTCCGTCGTCAGAATGGAGCCGCCCACTTCGGTCCACGCCAGTCCCGTCGTTGCGCCAATCTCGTTGTTCTTCTCAAGATCCAGATCGCGGAACTTAGCCGGACCCAGCATCTCGGTAACAACCTTCGGACTAATGACCACCTTGTCGATAGCGACAAGCGGCAATTCTTCCTTCTTGGCCTTCTTTTTGCCTTTCTTAGTGGGCGTTGCGGCTTCCTCCGTTGCTGCCTCTTCTTCGATCACTTCCAATCCATCGGCTTCGTCGGGAGCCGCTTCTTCCGCGGCCGCCGATTGTGCTTCCACAACCTTGCGGGCCACCTTGCGGCACAAGTTTCCTATCTCGCGTTCCAGGTTTCGAACGCCGGCTTCGCGCGTGTAGGACTGAATGAGCGCCTGCAAGCCCGCTTCGGTAAATTCAAGCTGCTCTTCGCTGATTCCAGTGTCCTTGCGCTGCTTGGCAACCAGGAAGCGCTTCGCAATCTCGAGTTTCTCCAGTTCCGTGTAGCCCGACAGCCGGATTACTTCCATTCGATCCTGCAGAGCGGGCGGAATGGTGTGAAGCACATTAGCAGTGGCGATAAAGAACACCTGGCTCAGGTCGTACTCTACGTCGAGGTAGTGATCCATGAACATGTAATTCTGTTCCGGATCGAGAACTTCCAAAAGCGCCGCAGACGGATCGCCGCGGAAGTCCATCGACATTTTGTCGACTTCGTCCAACATGACGATAGGGTTTTTGGTGCCCGCCTTCTTCATCATCTGGATCACCTGCCCGGGAAGCGCCCCGATGTAAGTGCGCCGGTGACCGCGAATCTCGGCCTCGTCCCTTACGCCTCCGAGCGAGAGCCGTACGAATTTGCGTCCGGTTGCCTTCGCAATGGACATTCCGAGCGATGTCTTGCCAACCCCGGGAGGCCCAACAAAGCACAGAATGGAACCTTTCGGATTCTGTACCAGGCGACGAACGGAGAGGAATTCAAGGATACGTTCCTTGATCTTCTCCAGCCCGTAATGATCGCCTTCGAGAACCTGGCCGGCGTGCCGGAGATCCCGAATTTCCTTGGTGCGCTTCTTCCACGGCACTGCCAGCAGCCAGTCGAGATAGTTGCGGGACACTGTGGATTCCGCCGACATGGGGGGCATGCCCTCCAGCCGCTTGAGCTCGGCCATCGCCTTCTCGTGCGCATCCTTGGTCATGCCGGCCGCGTCGACCTTCTTTTTCAGTTCGTCGAATTCGCTCTTTTCCCCGCGTCCGAGTTCCTTCTGAATCGCCTTGATCTTTTCGTTCAGGTAGTACTCTTTTTGGGCCCGCTCCATCTGCCGCTTCACGCGGCCCTGAATCGTGCGATCGACATTCAGCTTCTCGATTTCGATATCCAGCAGATCCGCCACGCGCGTTAGCCGGTCAATCGGATCGAAGATCTCCAGCAGTTCCTGCTTCTCTTCGATGGTGAGCTGTAAATTCGCGCCAACCGTATCGGCCAGCTTGCCAGGATCGTCCACGCGGATCGCGGCGATCATGGTTTCGTAGTTCAGATTCTGGCTAAGCTTGACGTATTGTTCAAACAGGGTCGTGACCCTGCTGGTCAGGCCTTCAATCTGCCCGCCCGCTTCCAACTTATAGTTGGTGGTCTTTACGATCGCTCGAAAGTAACCCTCTTCTTCGCTGACCGAAATGATCTTTCCGCGTTCGACGCCTTCCACCAGGACCTTAATGTTGCCGTCGGGCTGCTTTAGGCTCTGAACAATGTTGGCGACCGTTCCGACCGAATAGATCTCGTCAGGCCGCGGTTCGTCGATCGATGCATCGTGCTGGGTGGCCAAAAAAATCTTCTTGTCACCAAGAAGCGCCTCATCCAGGGCACGGACACTCGATTCCCGCCCCACTACGAAGGGGGTCATCATGTACGGGAAGATGACCACGTCCCGAATGGGCATCATGGGCAATCGCTTTGTATCCGTTTTATCTTTTGTCGTAACCATTGTGACTTTCTAAGTGGTAGTGTCCCGTGAACGGGGAACAGAAGAAACGCAGCAGCTTAATTGCCGAAAGAAGCTGCAGCCCGGCGGAATGTTTATCTTCAGATTAAGGACACGGCCGGCTAGCCCGCCTTTTCGAGCACAGCCATATTGATCTTCTGCGTCAGAACCATCTCCTTGGTCACGATAAACTCGCGAACCTTTTTGAATGTAGGGAGATAGTACATCAGGTCGAGCATGAGATCTTCCAGAATCATGCGCAGACCACGCGCGCCCACCTTGCGTTCCATCGCAAGTTGCGCAACGGCCTCAAGGGCGTCTTCGCTAAATTTGAGCTTAACATTCTCAAACTCAAATAGCTTCTGATACTGCCGGATGATCGCATTTTTCGGCTTTGTCAGGATCTGAACCAAAGCTTCCTTCGAGAGATCCTCCAGAACCGCCGTGACGGGCATACGCCCGATGAATTCAGGTATGAACCCGTATTTGATCAGGTCCACCGGCTGACACTGGGACAGAAGATCGGTGTCGCGCCGGATCGAATTCGGGCCGCGCCGGGGGGAGGTCTCCTTCTCTTCCGGGGGAATAAAGCCGATCGACTTGGTTCCCACTCGCCGGGCAATCACCTTCTCCAAGCCGATGAACGCGCCACCGCAAATAAAAAGGATATTCGTTGTATCCACCGGGGTAAATTCCTGGTGCGGGTGCTTGCGGCCACCCTGGGGAGGAACATTGGCAACTGTACCTTCGAGAATCTTGAGCAGGGCCTGCTGAACCCCTTCCCCCGATACGTCCCGCGTGATGGACGGATTCTCGTCCTTGCGGCCTATCTTATCGATCTCATCTATATATATGATGCCGGTCTGAGCCCGCTGCACGTCCCAATCTGCGTTTTGCAGAAGACGGAGAATAATGTTCTCCACGTCTTCGCCTACGTATCCTGCTTCGGTGAGCGTCGTCGCATCCACAATCGCGAACGGCACATCCAGAATGCGGGCCAGGGTTTGCGCCAGAAGGGTTTTCCCGGTTCCGGTGGGGCCAATCAGCAGAATGTTCGATTTCGAAAGTTCCACTTCGGCTCCGCGCTGCTTGTTCATCTGGATGCGTTTGTAATGGTTGTAGACGGCGACCGCCAGTTTCTTCTTGGTCGCCTCCTGTCCAATTACGTATTGATCCAGATATTCCTTCAATTCAAGCGGACGCGGTAGTTTGCCCGGGCTTCCGTAGCTTTGCTCATGCCGGTCATCTTCAATAATGGAATTACAAACCGCGATGCATTCATCACAGATATACGCACGCGGATAATCGCTTGGAGATGAGATCAGTTTCCCGACAACATCTTGGCTTTTGTGACAGAACGAACAGCGGAGGGAATCGTCAGATCCGGCGCGCTTCAAGCTGGTTCTCCTATAAAAAAAGGGAGATCGAGAGATCCCTTGCCCTGATCGGAAGAATTTTCATCACCAGTATATCAACAGTAGGTCACCTTTACGCGAGCAAACCCGGACAAAGTACGGCGTATCTGTACTAGCTTCCCGGGGGTCATCAAGCTTGCTTCTCGGCCTGCTCGAACAAAAATTGAAGGGTCTTTTCGGTCTGAATGTGACCCGCAATACGGCCGATAATCCCCTCTTTCTCCAGGCGCGCTCGCGTCACAGGCACCGCCTCCCGCTCCTGGCGGGCAATCCGCTGGATCTCGCGATCCACCTCGTCCTTCGTCGCGCCGATGCCTTCTTTCTCCGCGATTTTTTCGAGCAGCAGCGAAGCCCGTACATTCCGGACCGCTTTATCCCGCTGGGTTTCTTTGATTTTTGTCCAGTCGAGCTTAATCGAAGCGGGGTCAACGCCGCGGCCTGCAAAGTCGCTTAATTGGGCCCGCACCTGATTTTCGATTTGCCGGTCCACGTACGCTTCCGGAACCGCAAAATCGTGCGATTCAACCAGCCTGTCGATCAATTCCTCTTTGCCGGCCTGCTGGGCCGCATATTGCTTTTCGTGAAAAATCGATTTATGAACCGCTTCCCTTAGCTCAGCCAGATTCTGATAATCTCCCAGATCCCGGGCGAATTCGTCATCGAGCCCGGGAAGCTCCTTCTTGCGGACGAATTTTGGGGTAAGCTCGAACCGGATCGTCTTCCCCGCCAGCCGAGCCTGTCCATAGTCTTCCGGATAGGTGACGTTCACCTCTTTTGCTTCCTCAGGACTCGTGCCAATCAGCGCGTCGTTGAAAGCAGACAGGGTCTCTTCGCCGCCCACCTGGATCTGTACATCTTGATCGATGGGTTCCGCCAGCCCTTCCAGCGACTTCAGATGAACCAAAACATAGTCGCCGCTCTCAATGGGACGCGGATCGAGGTTGACGTAATCCGCCTTGCCCTCGCGCATTGACTCCAGGCGCTTGTCGACTTCCTCCTCGGTGACTGTCGGCTCTTCATATTTCACCGGCAGGCCGCGGTATTCGGCGAGGTCGAACTCGGGCGCCACCTCGAAATCGGCCTTAAATCGAATCGGTTGGCCGGGCTCAAACTGCAGATCGGTAATATCGGGCGTGCCGACAACCTTGAGCTCTTCCTTTTCGATGCGTTCGCGAAAAGCCTGCGGTACAAGCTGCTCGATAATCTCTTTGCGGATCTCGCTTTCGAACCGCGATTGAATCATGCTGACGGGCGCTTTGCCCGGCCGGAAACCCGGTAACCGGACACGCTGCTTGATCGAATTGGTAACGCGCTCTCTGGCTTTATCGACTTCATCCAGAGGCACTTCGACTTCAACCGAGCGCTTGCAATCCAGGGCTGTTGACACTTGTTCCAAATTCAATTACACCGCAGCCGTGGCAAGTTGAGATGCTTCGCGAAGGGCTTCCGCCTTGTCGGTCTTCTCCCATGTAAAGGTGTCCTCGGTCCTGCCGAAGTGGCCGAATGCCGCGGTCTTCTGATAAATAGGACGGCGAAGGTTCAGCTCTTTAATCATGCCGGCTGGCGTGAGCGAGAAATTTTCGCGGACCAGCTCGCCCAAGCGCTGATCCTCAATTTTGCCGGTCCCGAACGTGTTGACATGGACAGATACAGGTTCGGCCACGCCAATGGCGTACGCGAGTTGCACTTCGACCCGCGATGCGAGACCGGATGCAACCAGGTTCTTCGCTACGTAGCGGGCCATGTAGCAAGCCGAGCGATCCACCTTCGTCGGATCTTTACCGGAAAATGCGCCCCCGCCGTGGCGGCCCATGCCGCCGTAACTATCCACGATAATCTTGCGGCCGGTGAGGCCCGTGTCGCCGTGCGGTCCTCCAATAACAAAGCGCCCGGTCGGGTTGATGTGGAATTTGGTTTGCGAATCGATCATCCCGGAAGGGACGACCGGACTGATGACATACTTTTTTATGTCGGCCTCGATCTGCTCCGAACTAATATCATCATGGTGCTGGGTTGAGACCACCACCGCTTCGATGCGCTTGGGCTGCCCATTCACGTATTCGACGCTGACCTGGCTTTTGCCGTCGGGCCGGAGATAAGCCACTTCGCCGGATCGGCGCACCTCGCTGAGCTGGCGCACCAGTTTGTGGGCGAGCATGATAGGCAGCGGCATCAGCTCCGGAGTTTCGTCGCACGCATACCCGAACATCAGGCCCTGATCGCCCGCGCCGCCCGTGTCAACACCCATCGCAATATCGGGTGATTGCGATTGGATCATGTTGACCACAGCGCAGGTCTTGCAATCGAATCCGAAGGTAGCGTCGTTGTAACCGATGTGATTGATGACGCCGCGCACCAGCTTGGGAACGTCCACATAGGTCTTCGTCGTGATTTCACCGGCCACCACACAAATTCCGGTCGTGACCATCGTTTCGCAAGCCACCCGCCCGTACGGGTCATCAGTGAGAACGGCATCGAGAACCGCATCCGATACCTGGTCGGCAATTTTGTCCGGATGACCCTCCGTGACCGATTCAGACGTAAAAATGTATTTCATCAGTTTCTTAAGTTTATCAAGCACCGGCAGAAGCGCGAGAGGCTTTGAGTCCTCAACAGATTCCTCGGGATTTTCGATTGAATCACTAGATCAGACGTTAATGCCCACGCGCCAAAGTGCAAAGCCGATCGCCTGGCGCAGGAATTGCCAGCGGAGCTGCATGGGTGTTAGTGAGGCGCCAGGCGGACGGGGCGAGCCATATACCCGCATGCCGTGGGCCTCAAGCAATCGCTTGACGCGAAAAATATGATAGCCATCGCTGACCACAATGCAAGAATGCAGATTCATGCGATGCATTGTTTCGGCCGCGGCATCCAGACTCTGGGCAGTTGTAGCGCCTTCGGGCTCGGCGATAATGGCTTCGGACGGCACGCCGTGTTTGGCCAGATAGGCCCGTCCGATTTCGCCTTCCGTGAAGTCGGGATCGCCGCCTGCGCCGCCCGTGGTGAGTATGTAGGGAGCAAGCCCTTTTAGATAGAGAAGCAGCGCGTGGTTAAGCCGGGCTTGCAGAACAGGAGAGGGCTTGCCGCGGTACTCTGCCGCACCAAGCACGATGATGACATCGGCCGGCTGCGCTTCATCAATGGTCGACTGCCTTTCGATTTCCCGGGCAATATGGAAAAGATAGCCTGAGAGCACAATCGACAGCAGGATGAGCAAACCCGCTATGGCGCGCTTCATTCCGCCTGTTTCAGCGCTCGCATGTTAGAGAGTTGAACTTTCAGTTTACGCCGAATAAAGCAATCCATTTAACTATGCAGCTCACCAGCCCGAAGAATCCCTTTCTGCAGAGCGTCAGGCGCGCCGCAAATGACGGCCGACCGACCGAGAGCGGCTTGGTTGTAGCGGAAGGGCCGCATTTGACCGAGGAGGCTGCTCGGAGTACCAGCAAGTGGATTGTGGAACGCATTCTGACGACCACTGCCGGACGAGAGCGCCATGCGGAACTCTTGAGGCGTGCAAAAGCAGAGATAATCGAGATATCGGCCCAGGCTTTCCGTTCGGTTTCGGAAACTGGCTCGAATCAGGAAATTCTGGCGCTGCTTCGGCCGCCCCGATGGTCGCGCGCCGACGCGATGGGTTCAGACGGCCCGGTAGTCGTTCTGGATGGAATACAGGATCCGGGCAACGCGGGTACGATTGTGCGATCGGCAGAGGCCTTCTGCGCTGGAGGAGTCGTTTTTTTGGAGGGAAGCGCTAGAGTGGCGAATGGAAAACTGCTGCGTGCAACCGCCGGTTCTATTTTTCGAGTCCCCTTTCTCGAAGAGATCAGCCGGACGGATTTAGTGGCGGAGACGAGGCGTAGGAATTTGCCGCTGTATGCGCTGACGCCAAGGGGAGAGCTCACGGTGACGCAAGCTGATTTCCGCCAACCCTGCGTGCTGACCGTCGGCAGCGAAGGCGGCGGAATCTCCAGCGAGGTTCTGGCAAACGCCCGGACCGTAGCCGTGCCGGTGGCAAAAGTGGAATCTTTAAACGCGGCGGTAGCGTGCTCGATTGCACTTTTTGAAGCGGCCAGACAAAGAAGAAAGGCATGAGCCTCTTTGATACGACCCCGCCGACGGAGGCGGCAAGTAGAGAGGAGTCCGACCGGCCGCTGGCAGACCGGATGCGGCCGCGATCAATTGCGGAGTACGTGGGGCAAGAACACATCCTTGGCCCGGATAAGCCGCTGCGGGCGCAGGTCGAGAGCGGAAAGCTGACCTCGTTAATTCTGTGGGGGCCGCCCGGATCGGGTAAAACAACGCTGGCGTTTCTGATCGCCCAGCAAAGTCGCGCTGACTTTGTTCCGTTTAGCGCCGTTTTGAGCGGGATCAAGGAGATAAAGACGGTAATGGTCGAGGCCGAACGCCGCCGCCGGGCCGGGCGCAAAACCGTACTGTTCATCGACGAAATCCACCGGTTCAACAAGGCCCAGCAGGACGCGTTCCTTCCTTATGTAGAGCGCGGCGACGTGGTGCTGATCGGGGCGACCACGGAGAACCCATCTTTTGAAGTGGTCTCTGCCCTGCTGTCAAGAACGAAGGTGTATTCGCTCCGCGCCTTGGAGACGAGCGAGATTGTGCTGCTCTTGAAAAGAGCTCTTGAAACCCCAAATCGCGGGATGGGGCATCTGGGCCTAAAGATTGCGGATGAGTTGGTCGATGAGATAGCCGTAGGTTCGAGCGGGGATGCCCGTTCGGCGCTCAACACGTTGGAGATTGCGGCGGGCCTGGCGCACGGAGGGGTGATCGATCAGCAGGCGGTAGCGGATGCGATGCAGCGGAAGGTGCTGCTCTACGACAAATCAGGGGAGGAGCACTATAACCTGATTTCGGCGCTGCACAAATCGGTGCGGTCCAGCGACGTGGATGCGGCTCTGTATTGGTTGGCGCGCATGATGAAAGCCGGAGAGGACCGGTTGTACCTGGCGAGGCGGTTGGTGCGGATGGCAATCGAGGATATCGGGCTGGCAGATCCCCGCGCGCTGGAGCAAGCGATTGCCTGCATGCAGACGGTGCATTTTTTGGGCATGCCGGAGGGAGATCAAGCACTGGCCCAACTGACTATCTATTTGGCAATAGCCCCCAAGTCGGATGCTTCCTACCAAGCTCTCAATAAGGCCAATGGAACGATTGAGGCGACAGTCGCCGAACCGGTCCCGCTGCATCTCAGAAATGCACCCACCAAACTGATGAAAGAGATGGGATACGCGAAAGGATACCGGCACGCTCATAGAGAGAAAGATGCCCTGACAGACATGCAATGCCTGCCCGACTCCCTTGCGGGGACTACGTTTTACGAGCCGACCGCACGCGGGTTCGAGCAGCGGATCCGGGAGCGTCTGGAATGGCTCAGAAAAACCCGAAATTCGAGTAATCCAACTGATGGGTAGTAGGAAGATGTACTTGCGTTGTGTAATCTTAAAGATCGGAGCTGTACAATTGTGTCCGAAAGCACCCTGACTCTAGGCAGGCGAGTTGAGACTCCGGAAGTGACTACGACGGAGCGGCGGCGCTCGAGCCGGTTTCCGATCGAGCGCGAACTTCGCTACAAGACGCTGAACCAGCGCGCAGAGATTCTGGCCGGCAGCGGCAAGACGCTGAACATTAGCAGTTCCGGCGTATTATTCACCTCGGATCACGATTTGCCCGTCGGCACACGTTTAGAAGTGTCGATCAGTTGGCCGGCGCAATTGAACGAGAAATGTCTCTTGAACCTGGTCGCCCGCGGACGGGTAACGCGCCACAACAAAGGCCAATTGGCCTTGCAAATACAGCAGTACGAGTTTAGAACCCAGAGCCGGCCCGGAAAAGAGAAGTAGGGCGGGTTTACTCTTCCCGGAGCGCGGTCATTGGATCGATACGCGCGGCACGGCGGGCGGGCAGCCATGTGGCAAGCGCTGCAACAGCCGTGAGAATCACAAGTGAAAACGCAGTAGTGGAGGGGTCGAGCGGTTGCAAGTGGAACAGTGTGTGCTTCAAGAGCCGACCGACGAGAAAGGCTCCCGGAAGGCCGGCGGCAATTCCACAGCCGACCAGCCACAGAGAGTCTTTTAGGACCAGATACACCACGTTGCCTTGCGATGCGCCGAGCGCCATGCGGATGCCGATCTCGTTCGTGCGCCGGGCGACGGCATAGGCAAGCAGGCCAACGAGGCCGATAGCCGCGAGGATCAGCGCGAGAATGCCGAACGCGCTCGACAGAATACTGAGGAGGCGCTCGGTCAGAAGTAAATGGTCGATCAGGGCTGTTTGCGTTTTGATTTCAATGACCGGGACACTCGGATCGACTGCTGCCGCGGCACGGCGAATCGCAGCGGCCAGTTGGCGCGTGGCAACGCCCGAACGAATCACGAAATTGAGACTAAATCCCGGCCAGAGCTGCGTGCTGGAAGGGAAATACATGGTGGGGTGCGCGGCTTCGCGTAGCGAATTGTAGCGGCTGTTCTTCACAACGCCGATAATGCGATATTGCTCGGTAGGCTTCGGCCCGGTGCCGAACTGACGGCCAAGAGGGTTCTGATTCGGGTAAAAGCGCCGGGCGAACAGCTCATCGACGATAACAGCATCGGATTTTGGAACCATATCGCCCGGTTGGAAAGTGCGCCCTGCGAGAAGCGGGATGCCAAGTGTTTCGAATAGCCCGTCGCTGACGCTATTCATGAGCACGCCGTGGGCGTCATCTGCGCGATACGTCTGACCGGGAATATTCACGCTGGCCATATTTGAGCCTCCGGACAAAGGCCTTTCCTGTGTGCCGGCGACTTTCAACACGCCCGGAATCGCCGCGAGCCGCTCCCGGAAGCGATCCAGGTACTGGGGTACTTGCTCTGGCTTGTAGCCGGCGCTCCACGGGTTAACGGTCACATAGACAAGGTTGTTGCGATCGAAGCCAATATCCATGCTCTCGAGGTTGGTGAGAGACCGGCCCAGCAGACCGGCGGCAATCAGAACGGTCAAGCTGAGTCCGATCTGCAGCACGACCAGCGCGCGCGGCAGCCGCAAGCGCCCGATCGCAAACGTACGGCCGTGCGCTTTTAAGGCGTCGTTAACGCTGGCTCGCGCCAGTTGCCAGGCAGGCGCAAGTCCGAACAGGAGCACGGTCACGAGCGAGACCAGCGCCGTATAACCGAGCATATGCGTATCGACGTGCAGATCGAAACCTCCGATGTTCAGGGCAGTGCGAATGAAGGAGTGGATGGCTTCGGCGAGCACGCGGCTGAGGAACAGCCCGAGCAATCCGCCCGCGGCCGCAAGCGTCAAGCTCTCGATCAAATACTGCCGGAGAAGGCGGAAGCGACCCGCCCCTAGCGCCAGGCATACCGCCGACTCGCGCTGCCTGACGATCGCGCGCGAAAGCAAAAGATTCGCCACGTTCGCGCACACGATCAGCAGAATCAGCCCAACCAGGAGGAGCAAGATCCAGAGGGCTTGCGCCTTGTCGGTTCCCATGGGGTCGAAGCCTCGCGAACCCGGTCCAGTGACGAGCTTGGGAACTTTGCCCAAAGGGATCTTTGCGCCTTCCGGAACAACGAGTCGTTCAAATAACGCCGATGTCTCCTGGATGGCTTGCGCTTCGCTGATTTCCGGTTTCAACCGCCCGATTTGCCGAACCCACCAGTAGGTATCCCCTTCGCCCAGTGACTTGTCGAGTTTTACGCGAGGGCTGAGCGCGGCCTGGGCGGCCAGCGGAGCGTAAAGATCCACCCATTCGCCGATCTGCAGGCCGAAGAATCCGGGCGGGGCGACGCCGATGATCTGCGCCGGGACATTATTGATGCAAAGGGTTTGCCCCAACACGTCTTCACGGCCGCCGAAGCGGCTGCGCCAGAAGCGATCGCTGATGACGACCAAAGGCGGCTCGCCGACGCGATCGTCCATATTAGAGAAGCTGCGGCCAAGGCGCGGCAGGACACTGAGGCCTTCAAAGAAATTCGCGCTGACATACTCAAGCTGGAACTGTTCCGCCGGTCTGCCGCCGAAAGCGACTCCAGCCATATCGGGATCGGAGAAACCGATCAGCGAGGCAAAGCCGTGCTGCTCCGCAGCGAGTTGCCGGTACATTCGCGGAGCGATGGACGAGCCTTGTAACGGTCCAGTGGGAGGTCCGGTTGTATCTCCCGTAAGCATGTGACAGAGTTCTCCCGGCCAACCCTGGCT
>Ga0308173_10000951_pt1 | contig 13702 bp, 9 predicted proteins | sample PhyPR1_FD_203716 | JGI IMG/M metagenome (GOLD analysis project Ga0308173, IMG submission 203716) | Soil microbial communities from UC Gill Tract Community Farm, Albany, California, United States - DLSLS.P.R1 | ecosystem: Environmental > Terrestrial > Soil > Agricultural land | place: USA...
GGCCAACCGCCGTGGGGTTGACACCCGACCCGGCGACGGCGCGGAGCAACTGCCCGAGCGCGAGCAACCCGGCGATCCCGGCGAACGACCGCCAGGTCGCCGTCGCCAGGTCGTCCAGCCGCCGGCTGTGGCGCAGGACCAGCAGGCAGACGACGAGCGTGGCGACGCAGAGGGCGGCCGGCCCGGCGTGCGCGGTCCAGGCCGGGTGGAGCAGCTCCTGGGCGGCCATGACGACTGCGAACGCGGCGACCGTGCCGCCTACGCGGGCGCGCGGCCATGGCGGCAGTGCGGCGGTCATACCCGGCTCTCCACTCCGGACCACAGCTGCGCGGCACCGGCTCGGAGCGCGGAGACCAGCGCCGTCAGCGGCATCGGCCGGGAGATCAGGAAGCCCTGCGCGAACCCGCACCCGAACGCGCTGAGCGCGGCCAGCTGACCGGTCGTCTCCACACCGTCGGCCACCACGTCGAGCCGGAGTGCCCGGCCGATCCCGACGATGGACTCGCAGAGCGCGCGGCTCTGCGGATCGCGGTCGATCCGCGAGATCAGCGAGCGGTCCAGCTTGAGGACGTCGAGGGGCAGCTGCGTGAGGTGCCCGAGCGTCGAGGCGCCGGTGCCGAAGCCGTCCAGGGCCACGTGCACGCCCATGAGGCGCAGGGTCTTGAGGTCGAGGGCGATGCGTTCGTCGTCGGCGAGCATCGTCGCCTCGTTGATCTCCAGGATCAGCCGCTCGGGCGCGAGCCCCGACCGCTGCAGCGCGTGCTGCACGTCGCCGACCAGCATGCCGGTCGCGACGTAGGCGGCCGGCACGTCGACGCCCAGGCGCAGCGGGTGCGCGCCGTCGGGCAGCGAGGCGGTCGCGGTGGTCGCGGCCTCCAGCACCCACCGCAGCAGGTGCCCGATCAGCCCGGCGCTCTCCGCGATCGGCACGAACTCCGCGGGCAGCACCTCCCCGAGCTCGGGGTGCCGCCAGCGCACCAGCGCCTCGACGCCGGTGACGACCTGCCCGTCCAGCGCGATCACGGGCTGGAAGAGCAGGGTCAGCTCGCCGCGGTCGCAGGCGCCGGTCAGCTCGGCGCGCAGCCGCTCCCGGCGGACCGCGGCCTCGCCGAGGGCTGCCTGGAACCGCGAGGTCGATCCGGGCCCCGTGGCACGCGCCTGCCGGACGGCGAGGTCGACCCGGGCGAACAGGGTGTCGACCGATTGCCCCGCCTCGACGTCGGCCAGCCCGATCCCGGCGGTCACGTCGACGATGCCCGCCGGCGTCTGGACGGCCTGCTCGATGACGGCGTGACAGCGGGCCGCGAGCCGGTCGGCGTCGTCCCCCTGGCCGCGGGCGAGGACGGCGAAGGCGCCGCCGCTCAGGCGGGCGACCGTGTCCTCACCCCGCACGGTGGCGCGCAGGCGCCGCCCGATCTCGGTGACGACCATCCCGACGACCTCGCGGCCGGCGTGCCTGTGCGCGTCGGCGAGCCCGTCGAGCTCGATCAGGAGCAGCGTCGACGGCGGCTGGTCCGGGGCGAGCGCGTCCCCGAGGAGCCGCTGGAAGCGGGCCCGGTTGGGCAGGCCGGTCCTCGGATCGGTGTAGGCGACGCCCTGCAGGGCCTGCTCGCGGGCGTGCCGCTCGGTCATGTCGCGGCAGTGCAGGACGACGGCACCGACGTCGGGGTCGCCGCGCAGGTCGGAGACGCCGGCCTCGAGGTAGCGCCAGACGCCGTCGGCGTCGCGGAGCCGCAGGAGCAGCAGGCCCGTTCCGGGAGGAACGTCCGACGGACCGTCCCCGGGCGCGGTCAGCGCGGCCGCGAGGGCGCCGGCGTCCTCCGGGTGCACGGCGTCGAGCAGGGCGCGGCCGGCGAGGGCGGCCGCACCCGTGCCCAGCGCGCGCTCGAGTGCGGGAGACGTCCAGCTGATCCGCAGGCTGTCGTCGAGGACGACCACCGAGTCGCCGCTGGAGTTCACCAGCGAGCGGAAATACGCCTCGCTGCGGCGCAGCCGGGCGGCCATGCGGCGCTCGTCGCGTGCGGAGACCCAGCGGTGCACCGCGGCGAGCGCGGCACAGACCACGACGCCGGCGACGGTGACGCGGCTCGGCGCGTGCCCGCTCACGGCGACGCCGCCGATCACGACCGCGGCCAGGGCCATCGCGACGTGCGGCAGCACCTGCCCCAGGTCGGTGGACCGGCAGGCCGGTGCCGCCGGTGACCGCTCGGACGATCCCGGGTCGAGCAGGGCGGCGGTCACGATCAGCCACAGGCCGCCCACGAGGAGGAATCGGCTGATGTCCGGCACACCCGATGCCCCGGACAGCACAGCCGACGTCGCCAGCGCACGGCCGGCGGCCAGGGCTGCGGCACCGGCGAGTGCGCACAGCGCCATCTTCTGCCGGCCGCACTCGATCGCACCGAGCAGCACGAAGGCGGCGGCCACCATCGCCGACGTGACCACGGCGGCGGTCGCCAGGACCAGCCGGCCGGCGGGTCCCGGCCCGCCCCAGGAACCGTCGACGCCGACCAGCAGCAGTTGCACCACCAGGAGCACGACCCCGAAGAACAGGGCGGCCTCGACGGCCGGCCGCCGTCCACCGGCCCGGAGCCGGGCGGTGCCGGCAAAGGTCAGCAGGGCCACCGTCGCTGCCAGGTACCCGGGCACCGTCGGCACCCAGCGGAGGACGACGAGCGGCAACGGCCGCGCGGGAGCCACGAGGGCGCCGAGCAGCAACCCGAGGGCCGGGAACAGGGGCGCCAACGCGAGCAGCCGCCAGCCCAGCCGGTCCTGGGGTCGCCGGCCGCCGAGAACCCAGAGGATCGCGGCGACCGCGACCCCGTCGACGGCCAGCCCCGCATCCGCCAGCGGACGCCAGGCGGGGTCGGCCGCGGCGACAGCACAGGCGACCACCTCCGGCACGGCGCCCGCGAGCAGCCACCAACGACGAGGGTTCACATCCCTTGTCTCGGCATCGCTACCGAGCGTGCACACCCGGGAGGCGGCGCCCTCACCCGTGCGGGGGACCTTCCCCGGACGGTTCCGCGCCGGGCGTCAGCCGCAGATCGCGCCCTGCGCGGCCGAGCCCACGAGCTTGGCGTACTTGCCGAGCACGCCGGTCGTGTAACGCGGGGGCAGCGGCTCCCAGCCCTCGCGGCGGGCGGCGAGCTCGCCCTCGTCGACGAGCAGGTCGAGAGTGCGGGCCGCCAGGTCGAGGCGGATCCGGTCGCCGTCCCGCACGAACGCGATGGGGCCGCCGTTGGTCGCCTCCGGCGCGACGTGGCCGATGCACGCGCCCGTCGTCCCCCCGGAGAAGCGCCCGTCGGTCAGCAGCAGCACGTCCTTGCCGAGCCCGGCGCCCTTGATCGCACCGGTCACGGCCAGCATCTCCCGCATGCCCGGGCCGCCCTTGGGGCCCTCGTACCGGATGACGACGACGTCGCCGGGCTTCAGGGTGCCCTCGGTGACGGCGTCCATCGCTCCCTGCTCGCCGTCGAAGACGCGGGCCGTGCCCTCGAAGACGTCGGCCTCCAGCCCGGCGGACTTCACGACCGCCCCCTCGGGCGCCAGCGAACCGCGCAGGATGACCAGGCCACCGGTCGTGTGGATCGGGTTGTTCATCGCGTGGATGATCGCGCCGTCGGGGTCCGGCGGGGCGATCTCGGCCAGGTTCTCGGCCATCGTCTTCCCGGTGACGGTGAGCGCGTTCCCGTGCAGCAGGCCGGCGTCGAGCAGCGCGCGCAGGACGACGGGGACGCCGCCGATGCGGTCGATGTCGGTCATCACGAACCGGCCGAACGGCTTCACGTCGGCCAGGTGCGGCGTGCGGTCGCCGATCCGGTTGAAGTCCTCGAGGGTGAGGTCCACCTGCGCCTCGTGCGCGATGGCCATCAGGTGCAAGACGGCGTTGGTCGAGCCGCCCAGGGCCATGACCACGGTGATGGCGTTCTCGAACGCCTCCTTGGTCATGATCTGGCGGGCGGTGATGCCGTGCTTCAGCAGGTTGACCACGGCCTCGCCGGAGGCGACCGCGAAGGCGTCGCGGCGGCTGTCGGGCGCCGGCGGCGCGGCACTACCGGGCAGCGCCATGCCGAGGGCCTCGGCGACGCTGGCCATGGTGTTCGCGGTGTACATGCCCCCGCAGGAGCCCATGCCCGGGCAGGCGGCCTTCTCGATCGCGGTCAGCTCGTCGCGGGTGATCTTCCCGGCCGCGCAGGCGCCGACGCCCTCGAAGACGTCGATGAGCGTGAGGTCCTTGTCGCCGAGCTTGCCGGGCAGCGTCGAGCCGGAGTACAGGAAGACGCTGGCCAGGTCGAGCCGGGCCGCGGCCATCAGCATGCCGGGCAGCGACTTGTCGCAGCCGGCCAGCAGCACCGAGCCGTCGAGCCGCTCGGCGAACATGACGGTCTCGACCGAGTCGGCGATGACCTCGCGGGACACCAGCGAGGCCCGCATGCCCTCGTGGCCCATCGAGATGCCGTCGGAGACCGAGATCGTGCCGAACTCCATCGGGAACCCGCCGGCGGCGCGCACGCCCTCCTTGGCCCGGCCGGCCAGGCGCTGGAGGGAGAGGTTGCAGGGCGTGATCTCGTTCCAGGACGACGCGACGCCGATCTGCGGCTTGACCCAGTCGTCGTCGCCCATGCCGACGGCCCGGAGCATGGCGCGGGCCGGCGCCTTCGTGTCGCCGTCGGTCACCTCCCAGCTGCGCGGCTTGAGCGGGCTGCGGGGAGCCTGCGGGGTCTCGCTACCGGCGGGGCTGTCTTCGACGGTGGTCACGAGCGGCGATGGTAGGCCGCCCGCCCGCGTGCGGGTCCGGCCGCCCGGCCCGGTCAGTACCGGTCGACGACGTTGGCCAGCGGCTCACCCGCCAGCACCCGTCCGACCTGGGCGGTGACCGCGGCGGCCGCGCGGGCCCCCGTCGCGGGCACCTCGCCCCCGACGTGCGGGGTGAGCAGCAGCCCCGGGGCCGACCACAGTGGATGCCCCGCGGGCAACGGCTCGGGGTCGGTGACGTCCAGTGCCGCCCGCAGCCGGCCGCTGGTGAGCTCGGCCAGCAGCGCATCGGTGTCGACGACGACGCCGCGGGCGGCATTGACCAGGAGCGCGCCGTCGGCCATCGCGGCGAGGAACCCGGCGTCGACCATGCCGACCGTCTCCTCGGTCACCGGAACGATGAGGATCACCACGTCGGCGTGCGGCAGCAGATCCGGCAACTCGGTCATCGCCCGGACGCCGTCGCGCGCGGTGCGGGCCACGTAGGTCAGCTCGACGTCGAAGGGCGCCAGCATCGCCCCGATGGTCCGCCCGATGTCCCCGGCGCCGACCATGAGCACCCGCGCGCCGATCAGCGAGCGCTGCGTGCTGAAGGACCATCTGCCGGCGTCCTGCTCGCGGACGAAGAAGGGGATGCCCCGCTGCGCTGCCAGGGTGACCGTCACCGCCCACTCGGCCGTCGACGGCGTGTGCGCGCCCCGCGCGTTGCAGAGCACGATGCCCTCGGGCAGCCGCCCGGCGTACGTCTCGGCGCCGGCCGTCAGCAGCTGCACCAGCCGCAACCGGGGCAGGCTCTCGAGGAAGCCGTTGTCCGGCAGGGGCGCCCCGCCCCCACGGGGCACCCAGACCTGGGCGAGCCTCGCGTCGCCCTCGGGCGGCCCGTCGGCGGCGTCGACGCGGTGCGCGCGCACCCGCGGCGAGAGCGCTTCGATGGCGGCGCCGAGGGCGCGCGAGGGAACGAGCACGTGCAGCGGCTCGTCGGGATCGAGTGGCAGGTACGGCACGGCCGTCGATGCTAGGCCGCACCCCGCTGCGCGCCCGTACTGTGATCGGGGTGAGCGGGCGGACGGGTGCGCGGGCCTCGCGGCTGGGCGCCGTCCTGTTCGCCGGGTTGATGGCCGCCGTCCTGGCCGGCTGCGGGAGCGGCGGCTACACCGCCGCCGGCCCGTTCCGGCCCCTTCCGGAGGGCGCTCCGCCCGAGGTCGGGCCGCCCACGCCGGGCGCTCCGGCGCCCGCCCCCCCGCCCGGGCCCGGCACACCCGCCCGGCCGGGATCGGGCACCGACTCCGGCGACCCGAACGTCGTCGCGTCGGGGCTGGCCGTGCCCACCGGGCTGGTGGTCCTCCCCGACGGCAGCGCGATCGTGGGCGAGCGCGACACCGGCCGGCTGCTGCAGGTGTTTCCCGACCGCTCGCCGGCGAGGGTGCGCATGACGGTCCCCGGCATCGACGCGGCCGGCGACGGTGGCCTGCTGGGCCTGGCCCTCTCCCCCACCTACGACCAGGACGGGCTGCTCTACGCGTACCTGTCCACGGCCACCGACAACCGGGTGGTCCGCTTCCCGCTCGGAGGCAGCCCGAACCCGGTGCTCACCGGCATCCCGCACGGAGCCGTGCACAACGGCGGCGGCCTGCTGTTCGGCCACGACGGCCAACTCTTCGTCGGTACCGGCGACACCGGCCACCCGGCGCTGAGCGAGGACCCGCGCTCGCTGGGCGGCAAGGTCCTGCGGATCGACGTCTTCGGCCACCCGGCCGGGGCGAGCCCGGTCTACACCCGGGGGCACCGCGACGTGACCGCGCTGTGCAGCGGGGAGAGCGGAACCGTGCTCGCCACGGACGACGCGGCACCCGCGGGCGCCGACGAGCTCGACGCGCTCTCCGACGGCGGTGACTTCGGGCCACCGACTCCGCACGGCCCGGTGATCAACTTTCCGCCCGCCGACGCAGGGCTGGGTGGCTGCGCCGTCACCGGCCACACCGTCTACCTGGGCGCCCTCGCCGGCAAGCGCGTGCACGTCGTGACGCTCGACGAGACCGGCAGGGTCACCCGCACGCCCGAGAAGCTCCTCGACGGGAAGTACGGACGGCTCCGCACGGTCGTGCTCGACGCCGACGGCGGTCTGTGGGTGACCACGTCCAACCGCGACGGGGCCGGACGACCGGGCAAGGGCGACGACAAGGTGCTGCGCGTGCTGCCCCCGACGTCGGCGTCGAACTCGCCGCTATGACATTGCGGTCCTCCGGAGACATTGCGGTCCTCCGGACCGCACCGCGGCCAGGTGCCGTCCCCCAGGCGCGCTGAGCCCCGCCGTGCCCTCCTCGGGGAACCCTCCGGGCCCCCACTCGTCGGTCACACAGCGATTAGGACGAGACGAGCCGCTCCTCCAGCATGCGCTTGACGGTCGCGGCGTCGGCCTTCCCGCGGGTGGTCTTCATGACCGCACCCACCAGGGCTCCGATCGCCTGCACCTTGCCGCCGCGCACCTTCTCCGCCACGTCGGGGTTGCCCTCGATCGCCGCGTCGACGGCGGCGACCAGCTCGTCGGACTCACCCATGACGGCCAGGCCGCGGCTCTCCACGACCGCCGCGGGGTTCCCCTCGCCGGCCAGCACGCCGTCGAGGGCCTGGCGGGCGAGCTGGTCGTTGATCGTGCCGGCGGCGACGAGGCCGACCAGCTCGGCGACCTGCGCCGGGGTGACGGCGAGCTCGGCCAGCTCGACACCGGCGTCGTTGGCGCGGCGGGCCAGCTCACCGAGCCACCACTTGCGGGCGTCCGCGGGCGATGCGCCGGCGGTGACGGTGTCACTGACCAGTTCGACGGCGCCGGCGTTGACCAGCCAGGCCATCTCGGTCGGCGCGATGCCCCACTCCTGCGACAGCCGCGCCCGGCGGGCGGCGGGCAGCTCGGGCAGCGTGGCGGCGAGCTTGGCCACCCACTCCTCGTCGGGCGCCACGGGCACGAGGTCGGGCTCGGGGAAGTACCGGTAGTCGGTCGCCTCCTCCTTGCTCCGGCCCGGCGACGTGCTGCCGGAGTCCTCGTGGAAGTGCCGGGTCTCCTGCAGGATCCGCTGCCCGGCGTCGAGCAGCGCGGCCTGGCGGCGCATCTCGAAGCGCACCGAGCGCTCGACCGAACGCAGCGAGTTGACGTTCTTGGTCTCGGTGCGGGTGCCCCACTCGAGGCTGCCGATGGGCGCCAGCGAGGTGTTCACGTCACACCGCAGGCTGCCCTCCTCCATGCGCACGTCGGAGGCGCCGAGCGCACGGACGATCTCGCGGAGCTCGGTGACGTACGCGCGGGCCACCTCGGGGGCCTTGGCGCCGGCGCCCGGGATCGGCCGGGTGACGATCTCGACCAGCGGGATGCCCGCGCGGTTGTAGTCGATCAGCGAGTGCGAGGCCCCGTGGATGCGGCCGGTGGAGCCTCCGACGTGCAGGTTCTTGCCGGTGTCCTCCTCGAGGTGCACCCGCTCGATCTCCACGCGGTAGGTCTCGCCGTCGACCTCGACGTCGAGGTGCCCGGCGGTGCAGAGCGGCTCGTCGTACTGCGTGGTCTGGAAGCCCTTGGGGATGTCGGGGTAGAAGTAGTTCTTCCGCGAGAAGCGGCACCAGGTGGCGATCCGGCAGCCCAGCGCCAGGCCGATGCGGATGGTGGCCTCGATCGCGGCCTCGTTCGCGACCGGCAGCGAGCCGGGCAGCCCGAGGCAGACGGGGCAGGTCTGCGTGTTGGGCTCCGCGCCGAAGGTCGTCGAGCAGCCGCAGAACATCTTCGAGGCGGTGCCGAGCTCGACGTGGGTCTCCAGCCCGATCACGGGCTCGTAGCGGGTGAGGACCTCGTCGAAGTCCACGAGGTCCGGCACGGTGCGTGCGTCGGTGCTCACGGGGTGGGGCCTTTCTTCGGGGCGGTGCGACCGGTCAGCCACGCGCCGACGGCGGTGAGCACGGCCAGGACCAGGAAGACGGCGAACACGGCCTTGCCGGTCACGAGCCAGAGGACGACGCCGGCGAGGGCGACGAAGACGGTGAGCGCCCAGGCGGCCTTCAGCGCGCCGTTCACGCCGCCCCCTCGGCGGTTCCGGCCTCGCGCCGGGCCAGCTCGTCGAGCAGCCGGTGCCCGCGGGCGTCGTCCTGCGCCGCCTCGAGCGCGGCCGCCACGCGGTAGCAGCGGTCGTCGGCGAGCGCCGGGGCCATGATCTGGAAGCCGACCGGCAGGCCATCGGCCAGCCCGCACGGCACCGAGATGGCCGGGTTGCCCGCCAGGCTGGCCGGCAGGGTGCACAGGTCGGCGGCGTACATCGCCATCGGGTCGTCGACGCGGGCGCCGAGCGGGAAGGCGACGGTCGGCGTGGTCGGGCTGACCAGGACGTCGACGTCCGCGTAGGCGGCGTTGAAGTCGCGGGTGATCAGCGTGCGCACCTTCTGCGCCTGGCCGTAGTAGGCGTCGTAGTACCCGCTGGAGAGGGCGTAGGTGCCCAGGATGATCCGGCGCTTGACCTCGGGCCCGAAGCCCTTCTCGCGGGTGAGCGCCATGACCTCGTCGAGATCGCGGTCGCCGTCGTCGCCGGTGCGCAGCCCGTACCGGACGCCGTCGAAGCGGGCGAGGTTGGACGACGCCTCGCTGGGCGCGATCAGGTAGTAGGCCGGCAGCGCGAGGTCGAAGGCGGGGCAGGAGACCACGCGCACCTCGGCGCCCAGGCTCTCCAGCAGCGCGACGGCCTCGGCCACGCGGGCCAGCACTCCGGGCTCGTAGCCGTCGGCGTGACCCTCGCCGCCGAGCTCGCGCACCACGCCGACCCGGAGGCCGGACAGGTCGCCGCCGGCACCGCGCCGGGCGGACTCGGCGAGGATCGGAAGGGGTGCGTCGATGCTCGTGGAGTCCATCGGGTCGTGCCCGCCGATCGCCTCGTGCAGCAGCGCGGCGTCGAGCACGGTGCGGGCCATCGGGCCGGCCTGGTCCAGGCTCGAGGAGAACGCGATCAGGCCGAAGCGCGACACCGAGCCGTAGGTCGGCTTGTGCCCGACCAGGCCGGTGACCGCGGCGGGCTGACGGATCGACCCGCCGGTGTCGGTGCCGATGGCCCACGGCGCGAGACCGCCGGCGACGGCCGCGGCCGAGCCGCCGGAGGAACCACCCGGGACCCGCTCGAGGTCCCACGGGTTGCGGGTGATCCGGTAGGCGGAGTTCTCGGTGGAGGAGCCCATCGCGAACTCGTCCATGTTGGTCTTGCCGAGCAGGACCGTGCCGGCTGCCTTCAGCCGGGCGGCGACGGTGGCGTCGTAGGGCGGCCGCCAGCCCTCGAGGATCTTCGAGCCGCTGGTCGTGGGGACGCCCTCGGTGACGACGACGTCCTTGAGCGCCACGGGGATCCCGGTCAGGCCGGTGCCGGCCGAGCCGGCGGCGTCCAGCTCCTCGGCCCGGGCCAGCGCGGCCTCGGCGTCGACGTGCAGGTAGGCGCCGAGTTCGCCGTCCTCGGCCGCGATCCGGTCGAGGTAGGCGCGGGTGACGTCGGCGGAGGTGACGTCGCCGGCGGCGAGGAGGCCGCCGAGCTCGGCGGCGGTGCTCGCGGTGAGGTCGGTCGTGCGGCTCACGCCTCCTCCCCCAGGATGCGCGGCACGCGGAAACGGTCGTCCTCGGCGGCGGGGGCGCCGGCCAGGACGACGTCGCGGGGCAGGCTCGGCCGGGCGACGTCGGGCCGCATGACGTTGGTCATCGGCACGGCATGCGTCGTCGGCGGGACGTCGTCGACGGGCGCCTCACCGACCCGCGCGACCGCGTCGAGCACGACGGCGAGCTGCCCGGCGAAGAGCTCGAGCTCCTCGCCGGTCACGGCCAGCCGGGCCAGGCGCGCCAGGTGCGCGATCTCCTGCCGGGTGATCGGGTCCTTCGGGGAGGGCGTGCTCATGCTGGGGCGGAACTCCACTTCGGCGGTGCGCGAGAACTCGGGCGGCCCGGTCCGGCGCGGGTTCCGGCCGGGGACGTGACCAACCCACTCTACGTGGGGCCGAACCCGGCGCATTCCGCGTCGACGTCGACCGGCAGCCGGCGTGAGAAGCTGCACCCGTCACGATCGACGGAGATCGGCCCGCACCTCGAGGACGACCTGGAGGAACCGTGTCCTATCTCCTGCGCCTGCTGGTTCCCGACCGCCCCGGCGCCCTGGGTGCTGTCGCCACCGCGCTCGGCGACGCGGGGGTCGACATCGTCTCCCTCGACGTGCTCGAGCGCAGCGACGGCACGGCCGTGGACGACGTCGTGGTGGAGCTGCCCCGCGGCCGGCTGCCCGACACCCTGATCACCGCCGCCCAGGCGGTGCACGGGGTCGAGGTCGAGTCGCTGCGCCCGTTCGCCGGCCCGCTCGACACCCACCGGGAACTCGACCTGCTGGAGGCGCTGGCCCGCGCGGCGGAGGGCAACTCGGTGTCGCTCCTGGCCGCGGAGCTGCCTCGGGTGTTCCACAGTGGCTGGGCGGTCGTGCTCGAGCCGGCCGGCGACGCGGTGCACGTGGTCGCGTCCTCGGAGGCCGCGCCCAGCTTCGACGGGCTCCCCCTGCCGTGGCTGCCGCTGACCGGGCCGCGGCTGCTGCCGAGCGAGGACGACTGGCTGCCCGAGCGCTGGCAGGAGATGGCCATCGAGATGATGGCCGCCCCCTTCGGGCAGAAGGGCTGCGCCGTCGTGATCGGCCGCTCCGGCGGTCCCGCGTTCCGCCGCTCCGAGCTGCTCCGGCTCACGCACCTGACCGGCATCGCGGCCACCGTCACGGCGTTACCGCCTGCCTAGCCCTCGCCGATCGTCGCCACCTCGCGGGCGGCGTCGGCGCCGTCGGCCAGCAGCACGCGGAAGCCGTCGTCGTCCAGGATCGGCGCCTTCACCTGGACCGCCTTGTCGTACTTGCTGCCCGGGTCGGCCCCGACCACCACGAACCCGGTCTTCTTCGACACCGAGCCGGTGACCTTGCCGCCCTGTTCCTGGATCGCGGCGATCGCCTGGTCGCGGCTGTAGTCGCGCAGCGATCCGGTGACGACGACGGTGACGCCGGTGAGCGGGCCGGGGGGCGCGTCCTCGCCCGCGTCGGCCATGCGGACCCCGGCCTCCCGCCACTTCTCGACCACGTCGCGGTGCCAGTCGACGGCGAACCAGTCGCGCACCGAGCCGGCGATCGTGGGGCCGACGCCGTCGGCGGCGGCCAGCTCCTCCTCGGTGGCCGTCATGATCCGCTCCATCGACCGGAAGTCGCGGGCCAGCGCCTGCGCCGCCGTGGGCCCGACGTGTCGGATGGAGAGCGCGACCAGCACACGCCACAGCGGTACGTCCTTGCGGCTCTGCAGGTTGGCGAGCAGCTTGGCCCCGTTGGCCGACAGCGTGCCGTCCTTCTTCGTGAAGAAGGCGGCGCGCTGCAGCTTCTCCTCGTCGAGGAAGAAGACGTCGCCCTCGTCCTCGAGCAGGTGGCTCTGCAGCAGCGCGACCGCCGCCTCGTAGCCGAGGTTCTCGATGTCGAACGCCCCGCGGCCGGCGACGTGGAACACGCGCTCCCGCAGCTGGGCCGGGCAGGACCGGGCGTTGGGACACCGGATGTCGGCGTCGCCCTCCTTCTCCGGCCGCAGCTCGGTGCCGCACTCGGGGCAGTGCGTCGGCATGACGAACTCGCGCTCGTCTCCGGTCCTGGCGGCCGCCACCGGCCCGAGCACCTCGGGGATGACGTCACCGGCCTTGCGGATGACCACGGTGTCGCCGATGAGCACGCCCTTGCGCTTGACCTCCGAGGCGTTGTGCAGCGTGGCCAGCTGCACGGTCGACCCGGCCACCTTGACCGGCTCCATGAACGCGAACGGGGTGACGCGGCCGGTGCGACCGACGTTGACCCGGATGTCGAGCAGGGTCGTGGTCGCCTCCTCCGGCGGGTACTTGAAGGCGATCGCCCAGCGCGGCGCCCGGGAGGTGGAGCCGAGCCGGCGCTGGAGGGCGTACTGGTCGACCTTCACGACCACGCCGTCGATCTCGTGCTCGACCGAGTGCCGCTGCTCCTTGGTGCGCTCGATGAAGTCCCACACGGCGGGGAGGTCCTCGACCACCCGGTACCGGTCGCTGACCGGCAGCCCGAGCGCCCGAAGCCGGTCGTAGGCCGCCGACTGCCGGTCGACCTCGAAGCCGCGATGGGCGCCCACGCCGTGCACCACGAGCCGCAGCGGCCGCGACGCGGTGACCCGCGGATCCTTCTGGCGGAGCGAGCCGGCGGCGGCGTTGCGCGGATTGGCGAACGGCGCCTTCCCCTGCTCGACCATGCCGGCGTTGACGTCAGCGAAGGCCGCGACCGGGAAGTAGATCTCGCCCCGCACCTCGAGCAGCTCCGGGATGTCCTCCCCGGTCAGCTGCTGGGGGACGTTCTCCATGGTGCGGACGTTGGCGGTGACGTCCTCCCCCGTCGTCCCGTCGCCCCGGGTCGCGGCCCGGATCAGCCGGCCGTTCTCGTAGACGATGGCGACCGCGACGCCGTCGACCTTGAGCTCGCAGAGGTAGCTCGCCCCGGCGGCACCCTCCCGCTCGACCCGTGCTGCCCAGGCCGACAGCTCGTCGCTGGAGAACGCGTTGTCCAGGCTCTGCATGCGCTCCAGGTGCTCGACCGGGGAGAACGTGGCCGCGAACCCGCCGTTGACCTTCTGGCTCGGCGACTCCGGCGTGACCAGCGCGGGGTGCGCCGCCTCGAAGGCCTTGAGCTCGCCCATCAGCTCGTCGTACTGCCCGTCACTGACCAGCGGCTCGTCGCGGACGTAGTACGCGAAGGCGTAGCGGTCGAGCTCCTCGGAGAGGTCGCGGTGCCGGGTACGCGCCTCGTCCGGGACCTCGGTGAGATCCTCCCGCTCGGTCGCGGCGGCGACGTCAGGTTCGTCGAGTTCGGCCTCGGTGCTCACCACAGAACCGTATCCGGCAGGTCCGACGGCGAACCGC
>Ga0308173_10000952_pt1 | contig 13702 bp, 15 predicted proteins | sample PhyPR1_FD_203716 | JGI IMG/M metagenome (GOLD analysis project Ga0308173, IMG submission 203716) | Soil microbial communities from UC Gill Tract Community Farm, Albany, California, United States - DLSLS.P.R1 | ecosystem: Environmental > Terrestrial > Soil > Agricultural land | place: USA...
GTGACCCGGTCCGGGGCGAAGGAATAGGGCCGAAACCGGGCGTACGAGTTCAGGGTAGGGGCCGCGAAGACGGCCATCGCCGGCGCCGAGCCGAGCAGGCCGGCCACGAAGTGCCGCCCGACCTCGGACAACAGGTCCGCGTCCGATGCAAACGCGTTGTCTCCCGAACGGTGGTCTACGAGCGACTGGTGGAGGTGCCAGCCGGAAGGGAAGAAGTTCGCGTACGCGGGCCAGCACATGAAGGAGGCGAGCAGACCGCGGCGGCTGCAGATCGCCTTCACCGTGCTGCGGAGGAGGATCATCGCGTCGGCGGCGGCAAGTCCCTCCAACGGGCCGAACGTGAACTCGATTTGGCCGGGCCCCCACTCGTCCTCGATCGAGCGCGGCGGCATACCGACTTCCCAGAGCGCGTCCCGAATGGCCTCGAGTGTGTCGCCGATGCCGTCGAGCCTGACGTCGGACAGGAACTGGTAGCCGCGTTGGAAGACCTGCACCTCGGGCGCCGGTCCGGGCTCGCCTTGCCCCACCTCCTCGAACCGGATCTCGGGATGGTCGAGCCGCGTGATGTAGAGCTCGACCTCGAGGCCGGCCGTATAGCCATAGCCCGCCTCCCGCAGCCTTGCAAGCTGGGTGCGCAACTGCGCCCGCCCGTCGAGGGGGACGGGAACACCGTTGGAGAAGTAGACGTCGCAGACATCCACCCCGTGCGATCCGCCCACGGAAGCACGCGGAACGTCGCCGGGTCGGGCACCACCACGACATCGGGGAAGCCCGTGAACTCGTCGATCCCGAAGCCGCCGCCCTGCACGAACGCGGGCGGGAACACACGGTTGCCCGTGTCGAGGCTGTAGATCGCGCCCGAGAAGTCCGCTCCGTTGTGCATCGCCGCGATCGCCCCGGCTCCGGACACGTGCTTGCTGCGTGCGACACCGTGCTGGTCGACGAGAACGAGGCGCACGGTGCGCAGACCGAGCTCCTCGATGCGCGCGGCAACGGCCGTCACTGCTCGCGCCTGCTCCTCGGAATAGAGACCGTGCCGTTCGACGAAACCGGCGGATCCGAGGCCGAGACCCAAACCGTTGCTCATGGCGCCAACTCCTGTCGTCGAAGGGGCCGAAACCGGGCGGGGAGCCGATTCTCTTCCGAACCCGCCGGGAAGACAAGCCGCGGCTTCTAGAGCCGCGCGCTCTCGACCTTCTCGGCGAGGAGCTTCGCCATCGCGCTCTCGACCTGCTCGAGCGCGATCTCTTCCTGCTCCAGGATCTCGCGCAGCCGGATCCCGACCTCCTCCTCGCCAAGTGACTCCGCGAGGCTGACGAGCGACTCGTAGGTCGCAAGCTCGAGATGTTCCGTCGCGAGCGCGGCCACCGCGTGCGCGAGGTCGCCCAGGAGGTGGTCGTCCGCCGCGACGCGGCCGGCGAGTTGCTCGTGCTCCGCGACGAGGCCGCGGAAGCCGGAGCTCTCCTCCGGGTCGGCCGGAACGCCGAGGTCATCGAGGACGCCGCGCACCGTCGAGACGTGGGACTCGGTCTCGAGGAGGTGCCGGCCGAAGCCGGCCCGCAGATCCGGTGCATGCGCCTGCTCGCGCAGCCGTGGTAGCACGTCGTAGGCCAGCTGCCGCTCGATCCACAGCATCTGCCGCAGGCAGGCCGCCAGCAACTCGCGTGGAGTGGTCAGCTGCTCGGCCATCAAGCGCGTCGTTCCCCGGGCTCCGGTTCGTACACTCGGAGCACCGGGGTGCCGCAAAGCGGCTGAGATCACACCCGTCGAACCTGATCCGGGTCATACCGGCGAAGGGAGGAGCGATTCAGGAAAGAGCGCCAGCCTGGGGCATCACGCCGGTTCCGGAGCGGCTGCGCACGCTCGGCGGCCTCGAGAACGGGATGCTGTGGAGCAGCCTCGGGCTCAGCCTGCTCGTCCTCGTCGCCGGCGCGTTCCTCGTCCCGGCCCTTTCGCTGCCCGAGGCGCTGCTCGCGATCCTCGTCGGCGGGATCTTCGGCAACGCCCTGCTCGGAGGCGCTGCGGCGATCGGCGCCGAAGCGGGAGTGCCGGCGATGGTCCTGCTGCGCGCCCCGCTCGGCCGCGCGGGCTCCTACCTCCCCACCGGGCTCAACGTGCTCCAGAACCTCGGCTGGACGATCTTCGAGGTGCTCGTCATCGCCACCGCTGCGCAGGCGCTCGTGCACGGCCCGCTCTGGGTCTGGAAGCTCGCCGCCGCTGCGGCGGCGACCATCCTCGCGCTGCTCGGCCCGATCGGCTTCGTCCGCGTCTGGGTGAAGCGCGTCGCCCTCTGGGTCGTCCTCGCCTCGCTCGTCTACCTGACGTGGTGGACGCTCCACGACGCAGACCTCGGCGCCTTGTGGTCGCAGCCCGGGAAGGGCGGCCTCAGCTTCTGGCAGGGGGTCGACCTCGTGGTGGCGATGCCCGTCTCGTGGCTCCCGCTCGCTGCCGACTACACACGCTTCTCGCGCAGCGGCCGCGGCGCGTTCTGGGGATCCGCCGTCGGCTACTTCATCCCGAACGTGTGGCTCTACGCGCTCGGCGCGATCCTGCTGCTCTCACGCGGGCTCGCCGACGCCCCAGCCGTGATCACCGCGATCGCCGCCGGCGGCGCCGGAGCCGCGCTCGCGCTCGTCGCGCTCGGCGTCGACGAGACGAAGGAGCCGTTCGCGAACATCTACTCCGCGGCCGTCTCGGTGCAGAACGTCCTGCCGCGCGTGCCGCAGCGGCTGCTCATCCTCGCCGTCGCGGCGGTCGCGACCGCGGGGACGTTCGTCATCGATCTCGTCAACTACCAGAGCTTCCTCTACCTGCTGGGCTCGTTCTTCGTGCCCCTGTTCGGCGTGCTGCTCGCGCAGTGGATCGCGGGGGAGCGCGACCCCTTTGCCGCTCCGCGATTCCGCCCAGGACAGATCGCGGCGTGGCTCGCCGGCTTCTGCCTCTATCAGTGGCTCGCGCCGGTCGGGCCGAGCTCGTGGGTCCACCTCGTCGATCACACGCATCCGGGCCAGGGAGCGATCGGCGGCTCGCTGCCGAGCTTCGCCCTCGCCTTCGCGCTGTCGCTCGGCCTTACCCTTGCGAGTCGTGCGAGCGCTCGCCGTGATCGGCCCTCTGTCGCGTGACCTCGTCGGCGGACGTGCGGAACGGATCGGCGGGCCGCCGTGGTACGCGGCCAGGGCGCTGCGAGCAATGCAGCAGGAGGCGATGGTCGTCGCGAAGTGCGGCGAGCCCGAGCGGCACTCGTACCTGCGGCAGCTCGCGGCCCTGGGGCTCCCCTTGTCGCTCGCGGCTTCCGGCGAGACGACGTCGTTCTCGTTCAGCTACGACGCCGCCGGGCACCGGGAGATGCGCGTAGAGGCCCTCGGGGACGCGTGGGGCGACGGCGACGAGCCCGAGCGTGGGTTGCGGCGGGTCGAATGGGTGCACGTGGCGCCGCTCCTGCGCGGCGACTTCCCACCCGAGGCGCTCGAGCGGATCGCACGCCGGCGGCGCGTGCTGCTCGACGGGCACGGGCTCGTCAGGGCGCGGCGCATCGGCCCGCTCGCGCTCGACGCGGACTTCGACCGCGCGCTCCTCCGCCACGTGTCGATCCTCAAGCTCTCGGAGGAAGAGGCAGAGGCGATTCTCGGCGGCGGCGAGCTCGACGAGCTGCGCGAGCTCGGCGTGCCGGAGGTGGTCGTGACCTTCGGCGCCGACGGATCGCTCGTCCTCACGCGCGACGCGACTGTGCGGGTGACGGCCCGCCCGGCTCGGGGCGAACCGACGGGCGCGGGCGATGCGTTCTCGATCGCCTACCTGAGCGCGCGCGCCGGCGGGCACCGCCCGATCTCGGCCGCGCGCTGGGCGAGCGCCCTCGTGACCGCCCTACTTAGTAACAGTCTGTTACTAGGAAAGACAGGTCCGTGATCGCTGCGGTCGGCACCGTGGCGGGCGTCTTTCTCGTCGACGTCGAGGCCGAGGAGCTGCTCGGCGACGGCAACGAGGTGCCGGCGGTCGAGCGGCCCGACGTGGCGCTCCCGCGCGTCGTCGCGGCCGCGCGCTCCGGCTCGACCGTGGTCGCCGTCGTCGAGCGGAGACCGCCGCTGATGCTCTCGAACGACGGCGGCGCGACCTGGCGCGAAGCCGGCGGAGGGCTGCCGCCCGGCTTCGCCGTGGCCGTCGCCGACGATGATCCCGACCGGATGCTCTATGCCGCGCGCAACCGGCTCTACGTCTCGGCCAACGGCGGCGTCTTCTGGCGCTCGCTCCCCTTCGAGCTGCCGGACATCGACTCGGTCGCCTGGATCGACTGAACGAACGTCTCGACGTCGGCGTCCGAGCGCAGCCGGTGTACCTGCAGCTGCGGATGCTGCGCGAGGTGCGCCGGCAGGCGGCGCCGGTTCTCGAATGCGCGCTTGAACGCGGGCCAGATGAGCCAGCGGATCTGGTTGAGCCAGCGCTCTTCGCGATTCCCGTGCCAGAGCACGACGTCGTCGCGCTTGCGAACCCAGCTGCGCCGCACGAGACGCCACATGACGAGCGCGACGGGCAGATCGAGCCAGGCAACCGTCTCCGCGCGCTCGAGGACGAGGTCGCCGATGATCGTGTGGTACGTGCCGTCGCTGATCCAGTCGTCTCCCTCCGTCGCGGCCGAGACACGGCGGCGCAGCTCCTCCGCCCCACAGCTCTCCCAGTTCGGGCCGTGCCACAACGCGTCGATCTCGACGTGACGGGCAGGCAGCAACTCGGCGAGGCGACCGCAAAGACGCGTCTTGCCGCTGCCACTCGGGCCGATCACGACGAGCCGGGTCACAGCCGGAACTCGCCGCGGGCGACGACGACGGCGGAGCCGCCGACCTCGACCTCCTCCGGCGAGCGCGCGACGGCATGGAGCGTCGACGGCCGCCCGATCTCGGCGCCCTGGTGGATCTCGATCTCGTCGCCGAAGTCGATCCGGCCGTGCCGAACGAGATGGAGTGCGAGCGGCCCTGCGGCCGATCCGGTCGCCGGATCCTCGCCGACGCCGTGGGCTGGGACGAAGACGCGCGCCTTCCAGCCCTCCCCGTCACGGGCGAAGCACACCGTGCCGTACGGACTGAGCTCGAGCAGCGCGTCGGTGTTGGGCCTGAGCGCCGCCACCGCCTCGGGCGAGTCGAGCTCGATGTAGACGTGGCCGGGCCCCTGCCGGTAGAGCTCGACCGGCAGCCCGCTCTTCTCCACGCCGAGCACGGAGAACAGATCGTCGGCCTGCTCGTATCCCTCCGCCTCGACCATCGGTTGCCGCATCCAGCCGAAGACGATCCGCGATCCGTCGCGCTCGAGCCGGACTGGCACGACACCCGCGCCGGTCTCCAGCCACAGCTCGTCGAGCTGCAGTGGGCCGCCCAACACGAACGCCGTGCCGAGCACCGGATGCCCTGCGAACGGCAGCTCGCGCGCCGGCGTGAAGATGCGGATCCGCGCGTGCCCGTCGCCGGCCGCGGGATACACGAAGACCGTCTCGGAGAAGTTGATCTCGCGCGCGAGTGGCTGCAGCCGATCCTCGGGGATCTCGCGCGCGTCGGTGAAGACGGCGAGCTGGTTGCCCGCGAACGGGACGTCGGTGAACACGTCCGCGATGACGAAGCGGAGGCTGGGCACGCGGCGACTGTAGCGGCGGGTCCCGTCTACCCTTCGTCGCCGATGCCTGCGATCGAGGTCAGCGGCCTGCGCAAGGCCTACGGGAACCTCGAGGCGGTCCGCGGGGTCGACTTCTCGATCGAGGAGGGAGAGGTTTTCGGCGTGCTCGGGCCCAACGGCGCCGGCAAGACGACGACCGTCGAGATCCTCGAGGGCTACCGCAAGCGCGACGCCGGAGAGGTGCGCGTCCTCGGCCACGATCCCGCGCGTCCTGGGCACGACTTCCGCGAGCGGATCGGCGTCGTCCTCCAGCAGTCGGAGCTATGGCCGAACGTCACCGTGCGCGAGGCGCACGCGATCTTCGCCGGCTACTACCGGGCGCCCAGGGACGTGGACGAGGTGGTCGCGCTCGTCGGGCTCGAGGAGAAGGCGAGCGCGCGTGTCAAGTCGCTCTCGGGGGGCCAGAAGCGGCGGCTCGACCTCGGCATCGCGCTCGTCGGGGATCCCGATCTCGTCTTCCTCGACGAGCCGACCACCGGCTTCGACCCGCAGGCGCGCCGCGCGGCGTGGGAGATGATCCGCTCGCTGCGCTCGCTCGGCAAGACCGTCCTGCTCACGACGCACTACCTCGACGAGGCCGAGCAGCTCGCCGACCGTGTCGCCGTGATGCGGGCCGGCAGGATCGTGCGCGTCGGGACGCCCGCCGAGCTGACCAGCATCGAGCAGCAGACGGAGATTCGCTATCGGCAGAACGGCGAGGAGGTGCTCGTGCGGACGGACGAGCCGACGCGCACGCTCGCCGAGCTCACGTCTGCGGCGGTCGCTCGCGGCGAGGAGCTCGAGGGCCTGCAGGTGCGGCAGCCGTCACTCGAGGAGGTCTATCTCGCTTTGACGGCGGAAGAGGACGAGACCGCGGAGATCGAAGCGTGAGCGCAGAAGTGGTCCGGATCGCGGCCCGGCGCCCCACCCGGCGGCTCTTCGTCCACCAGCTGCGCGCGGAGCAGCTCGTCTTCTGGCGCAGCCGCGAGGCGGCCTTCTTCATCTTCCTGTTCCCGCTGCTGCTCTTCGTGCTCCTTGGCTCGGTCTACTCGGGGAAGTTCGAGCGCGTGCCGGTGGTCTGGGCCGTGCTTGCCGGCCTCATCAGTTACGGGTGCGCCAACACCGCCTTCGCCGGGCTTGCGATTCAGCTCGTCCTGCGCCGTGAAAGCGGGATCCTCAAGCGGCTCCGGTCGACGCCTCTGCCACCTGCGACGTACGTCGCCGCGCTCCTCGCCTCGACGCTCGTCGTGTTCGGGCTCCAGACGGTGGGGCTTTTCCTACTCGGGCGCGCACTCTACGGGACGCCTTTTCCCTCCGACGTCGGCTCGTTCGTGGCCACCATCGTGATCGGCGCAGCCGTCTTCGCCGCGCTCGGCACCGCGACCGCCTCGGTGATCCGCTCGGCGGAGGGCGCGTCCGCGGTCGTCAACTTCATCCTCCTACCGATGGCGTTTCTCAGCGGCGCGTTCGGTCCGACCAAGGGATATCCCGCCGTTCTCCGCGCGATCGGGGACATTCTCCCGCTCACGTACCTCGTCAAGCTGGTCGACGCCGTGTACCTCCACGGACAGGGGGTTTGGACGCAGCCCGAGGCGCTCCTCATCCTGCTCGGCTGGGGCCTCGCCGGCCTCGTCTTCACGATCTTCAAGTTCCGCTGGGAACCGCAGGCGCGTTAGGAGTTCGGCCGCCCGGATAGGAGCAACGCATGAATCCGTTGCTCGACGAGCCCGCCATCTCGCTTCTCGTGCGCGAGCAGGAGGAGCCCGGCGTCGAGGTCAGAGTCAACTTCGGCGTCTTCGCCGGGCGGCACGCGACGCCGGCCGAGATCGACGAGCTCGCGCTGGCGCTGCGCGACCTCGTCCCCTCCTTCGCGATCGTGTCCGAGAACCGGCACGAGTTCGGGAACGCCGTCGAAGCCTCCGTGCACCAGGTCGTCGTCGAGGTAGCGCAGGAGATCGCCGGCGAGGAGCGGGAGCTCCTCGCCGAGCAGATCGTCTTCGCCGCGAACGGCTGGGCGCTCGAGTGCATTGCGTCCCGGCACGGGCCGGGCGAGCTCTAGCCGGCCGAATACGTCACCGTCACCGACGCCTGGATCTTCTGCGTCCCCGCGTCGATCGGCGGGGCCGCCCTGGCCGGCGCCTCCAGCCCTGCGGCGTAGGCGATCGGCGTCGCCAGGCCGCCCTCGCGCACCTTCAGCGGCGTACCGAGCGTGAGGCCGGCAGCTTCCGCGATTGCCTGCGCCTTCCCCTTCGCCCCGCCGAACGCCTGCTGCAGCGCCTCGTTGTGGAGAGAGGACGTGTCGGCCGTGTCGAGGCTCGGGCCGCCCACGTTGTTCGCGCCGGCACCGACCGCAGCGTCCACGAGGGCGCCCGACTTGCCGAGCGCGGCCGTGACGTGCACGGAGTTCGACGCCTGGTAGCCGGTGATCACCCTGCCGTTGCTCGAGGTCTGGGGCCAGAGCGAGACCTGGGTCGTCTGGATCGCGGCTGAGCCGATGCCGGCCTTCTTCAGCGCGTCGATGATGGCCCGCGCCTGGGACGCATTGCGGCTCAGCGCCTCCGCGGCCGTTACGCCGTTCGTCGTCACGCCGAAGTCGAACGAGGCCCGGTCGGGCGTCGCGTCGACGGTCCCGTTGCCGGTCACGGTGATCGTCGTGCCGGTGGTGGGTGTTGCCGAGCGGCCGAGATGGGGTTGCGCGACGCCGGCGATCGCGGCCGCGACGAGCAGCACGCCGGCTAGCAGGAGGATCGTGCGGAGTCTGTTCATGCCGCATGTACGGCGCGACGCGGCCGAACGTCACAGGGCCCCTTGTCCCAACGGCGCTACGGCTTGGACTGGGGCGGCGTTGATCCCGTGTCGTGGACGCTGACGACTCGGTCACTGCGGTCGAGCGTCACGACCCAGCCCGCGGTGTTCCGGTGTCCGGTCGGCTTGCTCAGCGGCCAGTGTTCGAGGAACGCGACCTCCCGGGGACCGTAGAGCTTGGCCTCGCAAAGGCCGTCCACGGTGCCACCGCCGCCGCGGGGGATCTTGCACCGAGCGAGCAGGTCGGGTATGTGCGGGAAGATGCGGAAAGCGGGGCGTGCCTTCCGTGCCTCGGCGGCCATCTGCGCGGCACCATGCGCGAAGAACGTCGAAAACCCCGCGGTCGCCCCCGGACGGAGTGCGAAGTACACCTCCGACGGGAGGCAGCGGCCGTTGACCTTCGGGCTCGAGAAGCCGTTGTCCGTGCCACAGAATCTGGCTCGCACAAGAACGACGTCCACCCGATCTCCGTTGGAGATCCGCCACCGCTCGACGCGCACGACGCGCGGCTGCGTCCCCCCGAAATCCCGCGCCTCGCGCAAAGCCGCCGAGGTTGCCGTCGTAGCGCCGCAGCCGGCGGCAACAAAGGCCCCGGCGGCGAGCAACGCCGCTGAGACGGCGCACTTCATCGCTCTCTTATACGCCAACAGACGTCAGCCGGCCACCGCCGGTCGAACAAGAGGACTCGCCAAACGGGGGCTTCCTCTGACAAGGGGAGTTCTTGCTGAGGGCGTGCGGCCGCAATCGTTTCACCATCGCCCGAAGTCGCACCTGGACGGCCTTACCGCAGGCGAGCATACTTTTCGTATGGGCTCGTACTACTTCTTTGGGGGTTGGATGTTCGGCCTGGCCTGGATCGGCATCCTCAGCGCCCTCCGCGATCCCGACGTGATCTGGCATTCGAGGGCAAGGCGAGCATGCTTCGTTCTCGGGGTCGCAGTCATGTTGGGAGTGACCGCCGTGATCGTCGCGGCGAGTAACGGTCCCACCGCGAGCGCCAACACCAGTCGGGAGTCGATCTGGGTCTACTGCCTCGGCTGCGCGGTCCCGGTCACCTTGCTCGCCTTCCGCTCCGCCAGATCGGCGCTGGTCCGCCCCGTTCTCGGAGCAGTTGGCACGCTTCTCGCCGTTCTCGTACTGGTAGGTGCCGGCGAGGCATTCCGAGCGCACGGCCGGCCACTCGACGGTCTCGCGGCGACGGTCCACCACCACCACGTGCTCGTGATCGCAGCCCTTCTCGTCCCGCTCTTGGCCATCACGCTCGCGTGCCTGCCGCTTCGAAAGACTCGACCCGTCGAGTTCGAGATCGTGCCCGACCCCAAGGAGAGCCTTCCGGACCGCCGTTCCGGTTCCGTGGTGATCCAGCGGCGCAACCTCATCGGAGCAGGAGTCCTTCTGCTGTTCTTCATCTGGCTGGCCGGGACGAACATTCTCGGCCTGCTGGTTGGGCTCAGCGTCGTCCTCGCGGGGTCTGCCGTGCTCCTCTGGCGGAAGGATCGCGCCGACATGCGCAGCGTGCTCGGGGACCTGAGACCGCCTGAGAAGCCTTAGAACCGCCGAGGAGTCATTCCCGAGAACCATTACCCAATACTTGCGGGCCAGCAGCCAGCCGGCTGCGGCGCCGACGGTGTTGCAGAGGACATCGACGGTCGCCGTAGTCCGGCCGGGAACAGCGAGTTGAAGCAGCTCGATTCCGAGCGAGAGGAAGAAGCCGGCCAGGACGGTGCGGCGAAGGGGCCAGCCGCGGGGACCAAAAGCAAGGCTGAGGGCAGGGCGAAGAGAGCGACGTTGCCGACGATGTTGACGGGGTTGAGTTGTTGCGTCGCCCAGGGTGCAAACTCGACAGGGTTCGGCACGGAGGTGGGGCGGAGGGTCAAACCGACGACGAGCACCAGCGAAGCGGCGAGGGCCACGCGCTGCAGGAGTCTCTCCACTCGCCGGGTTCTACATGCTCAGCTGGGGGACTCCGCCGGAGTACGCGAGCCGCTTCCGGGCGGGAGGCCACTGGGATGGCCGGAGACCCTCTGGCCCCGTGCCGGCACAGCTAGCCACAGGCTTTCTGTGCGTCGCGGCGAAGCGCGTCGATCTCCGTGCGTCTGCCCTGTATGGCCTGAGAGTGATCGAGCAGCGGCAGCAAGTCCGTGCACTGACCGAGCTCGTAGCGCGTGTAGGCGAGGTTGTAGTCCGCATACGCTTCGTCGAGCGATCCGGTGCCAGACAACTGCTGCACCGCCTGCGACAGCAGCGGTAGCGCCCCTCGGTAGTCGCCGGTGCGCATTTTCGCGTAGCCCTCTAGGTTAAGGTTGGCGCCGGTGGCCTTCGCAACCTGCGTTGCCGCCGGCGGGACGGCGCCGGCGGCGGTGGTCACCGGTGGCGGGGCAGGCGCGGTCACCGTGTGCTCGATCGTCGTTCCCGGCTGCGTGACGGTCCGGACGATGGTCACCGGCTTCCGCTTCCCCGCCGCTGACCGCGGCGGGCTGGTCTGCGTCGCAGCGACGGCGGCCGCTCCTCCGCCGATTAGCAGCACGAGCATCAGCGGGAGTAGCCACCGCCGGGAGGCAGGCGCGCGCGTCGTTGACGGCGGCGGATGGGAGGCCGGTCGGGCAACCTGGGTGATCGCCGTCGGCGTCGGCTGCGCGGGGAAGATCCATGCGGTTGTGCCCGCGTCTTCGTATAAGGCTGCCCGCAAGTCGGCGACGAACTCCGCTGCCGACGGGTAGCGGGCAGCTGGTGCCTTCGCGAGCGCGCGCTGGAAGACCGGGTCGATGGCCGGAGCAAGCTCCGGCTTGTCATCGTGAATGGAAGGGATGGGTGCGGTGGCGTGCCGTGCAGCCTCGGCGGTCGTCGATTCGGACTCGAACGGACGGCGGCCGGCGAGCAGCTCGTACGCCACTACGGCGAGGCTGTAGCGGTCGCTCGCGGCGGTCGCGCGCTCACCGCGCGCCTGTTCGGGGGAGAGATAACCCGCCGTTCCGAGGATCGTGCCCGTCTCGGTGAAGCTGTCGAGGCCGACCGCGCTCGCGATCCCGAAGTCGCCGACGTGCACCTGGTCGCGCCTGTCGAGCAGGAGGTTCCCCGGTTTGATGTCGCGATGCACGACTCCGGCAGCGTGGGCGGCGTCGAGTGCCTGGGCCGCCTGCTCCAGCCACGCAAGCACCTGGGCGGGAGGGCAGCCGTCTCTGCCTTGCACGCGCGCTTCCAGTGAGCCACCCGCGAGGTACTCCATGACGATCATCGGCCGCCCCTGGTACTCACCGACGTCGAAGATCGTGACGATGTTCGGGTTGCCCGACAGCCGCGCGGCCGCCAGCGCTTCCCGGCGAAAGCGGGCACGTACGTCCTCGTTGTCGGCGTATTGGTCGGCGAGCAGCTTTACCGCGACATCGCGTCGAAGATCACTGTCGGTCGCGTGAAAGACTCGACCCATCCCGCCCGACGCAATCAGCCTCGCGCCTGCGTACCTTGGGGGCAGTACATCCATCAAGGAGGCCATGCCCGCTGCCTGCCCTAGCTCGAGATCGAAAAACAGGCTCGCCGGCGGCGCTACGTTGGTCGAGGCAGCAACAACAATGTCTCTGACCCTCCGAGCGTTACGCCCGGGTCTGGGCCAATGTTCCGGAATCGTTGGTCGCCCTTCGCCTTCGCAACTGACCTTCTTGGGACGGGTCGGTGGCCTGGGCCAGTGTTCCGGGGTGACCCCCGAGCGACTGCGGTGTTAGGCTCATTGCGTGGAAGCCGATTCGGCAGGCGGCCCCACGAGGCAGATCTGGGTCGGCTCGATCGTGATCCGCTGCCGACGTTTCGACGAGATGCTCGCGTTCTGGCAGTCGGCGCTCGGCTACGTTGCGCCCGTGCCGCCAAAGGACGGGTGGGTCATACTCACCGACCCGACCGGGAAAGGCCCAAATATCTCTCTCGACCGGACCGAGCGGCCACCACCGCTCGGTGATGTGAGCCGGGTGCATCTCGACTTCTACACCGACGACGGGAAGCGGGAGGTCGAGCGGCTGCTCGGGCTGGGCGCGACCCGCTACGAGCGTGAGGCTAGGCCAGATGATGACTTCGTCGTCCTCGTTGACCCCGACGGCAATCGATTCTGCGTCGTTGACTAGCTCGCAAGGGCCGCGGCGCCCCCGGGCGATCCGGACGCTGCTGCACGAACCTAGCCGGTCGCCGAGCGAGCGCGTAGAAGTCTCGCCCTGGGCCAGTGTTCCGGAATGACCCCTGAGGCGCCCGGAGCTGCTACTCAGCCTGCCGGATGAGGCGCTCACGCATCATCGCTTGGATCCGCCCCACCACCGCCGGATGGGTTTGCTGGAGGCGGCGGAACTCCGTGCCGAACATGACGTAGACGGTCGTCGGGGTGGTCGTCGTAACGCTGGCGGTTCGTCGCCCATCGCCAAGGAGTGCCATCTCTCCAAAACAGTCACCGGTACTGAGGGCTGCAATCTCGATGCCCTCGACCGAGACGCGCGCCTCCCCATCGGCGAGGGCGAAGAACGAGTAGCCCCCTGTCCGCTCGCCGATCAGCTCCGTTCCCGCCACCTTCGACCTCACCTCGAACGACTCCGCAAGCTCTTCGCGCTCGGAATCGCTCAGTGACGCGAACAGCGAGATTCGCTCGAGATCGGCAGCAGTTGGCCTCATACCGCCCGATGCTAATCAGGTCGCCAAATCCGCGTCGAAGCGCTGCGCGCGTTCCTAGCAGCCGCCGCAACCGAGATAGCAGCCCCGGCAGTGATCCTCAGAGCGAAGCGACGCTGATACAACGCCACCGTTTGCCAGCGCATTCTGGGCTTGGGTAGTCGGCTAGGTCGAGGACGCTCGCCTGGGCCAGTGTTCCGGAATGACCCATGAGCACCGCGCCCTCGCCGGGTCGTGGTCGTAGACTTCGGGCATGAAGATCGCTGACAAGATCAAGGGCCTGTTTCAACGACAGCCGCCGACTGATGAGGAGCGTGCCGCTCGCGCGGAAGCTGAGAGCGAGCGGGAACGGGTCCGCACAGACTTCGGCACTGAAAGGAATCCGACCCAAGTCCCTCCACCCTGATCACCTCCAAAGGACTCTTGGGCGAAGCCTGAGTCAGGCGCGGTTCACTCGGCTGGGCCAGTGTTCCGGAATGACCCCTGAGTGGCGGCGTCCATTTCAGTCGAACCCGTCCTTGTCGGCTAGATGTGTTCGGGAAGACCGAAGCGGCCGGGCAGCGCGGGGTCGGCGAAGAACGTGATCTCGTCGACCTTGCTCCCGCTCAAGGTGAGC
>Ga0308173_10000953_pt1 | contig 13685 bp, 13 predicted proteins | sample PhyPR1_FD_203716 | JGI IMG/M metagenome (GOLD analysis project Ga0308173, IMG submission 203716) | Soil microbial communities from UC Gill Tract Community Farm, Albany, California, United States - DLSLS.P.R1 | ecosystem: Environmental > Terrestrial > Soil > Agricultural land | place: USA...
CCCACCCCGAAAAACGCGCGCTCAGCCTGCAGCGCCCTGCGAAGGTCCGCGCAAAAATCGAAACCTGCCAGCCACTCCTGCAGTTCACGCAATTGAGAGTCCGACCATTGGTCCATCCCTTCCCAGATTGGTTGCAACGCCAATTTGAACTGAGCCGTGCGAACCAATTGCGAAATCAGAATCGGCTCGTCGCGCGTTGAATTGCAGATGACAAACATCAGTTCAATGTCTTTGAGGGCCTCCTCGGCCTTGCCCGATGCCAATTCGGCCGACGCTCGCAGGCGCAGTGCCGCGCACATATTTTTAAGAGGAGCCAGATGAGGAATCAAAATCGAGGCAGGGTCTTCCTGCTCATAATGAATCGGGAAACGTGAGCGAGGTCGGTGGCTTGCCTCTCTCAATTCGTCGAACAGCGGCTCGTACTCGGACAAAAAACCGAGCACTTGGCCTGCTGCTTCAGCAACCGGCAGGTTTGTCGTGATTGGCTTTTCTTCGCTCTGTCCGTGCGCATTCGTCGGCGTCAGGAAAGCGGCAAGCCACGAGTTTAAATCCGTTTGCGCCAGGACCCAGGAATTCGACCGTATTTCACTCCCCGCCTTCTTCGGCTTCAGGTCCCCGACAATCCGTTCGGCCGATTCAAAGCGTGGAAGCGCCGGGTTAGGAGCAATTCCTGGCCGCCGTTGAGTCGTCCCCGGTATAAATCCAAAAAGCGGCGCCAGGGCCGGCGTCATGGCGAAATTATCCCGGTCCGGAATTTTGCTCGGGATAAAACGCGCTGGGTCGATCGGTTCGTTCCGCCTCTGCGCATCTGCCTCGACCCTTCTCCACGCCCATTCTCCTCGCCAATTCTCCTCCGCGTAAAACCCGACTACCACCACGATCGCACCAATCAGCCCAAACAAGTAACGCCACGCCCGAACCCATTGACCAAAGCTCGTGCCCTTCTGTTCGGCGGATGGTCCCGTGGACGTTTCAATCATGATTATCCCTCCTTTGACCACCCGGGTCCTCTCTCATCACGCTTCCTGTCGTCCTCTTCCTCGTTCTAGTTCTCGTCCTCGCCGCTGAAAAATAAACGGAGGGCTCGGGTGCTATAAACAGGCAACTCCTAACGGAGTTAAAAAACAAACAGGCACGTCACTGAACGCGTCCTGCGGAGCTTGGAGCTTGAGGTTTCCCTGCAGTTTGGATGTTGGAGTTTGGAGTTTTTCGCTCTACGCTCCAACGCCCCGATATCCCACCCTACTTCGCCCCTTGATCAATCCATGCCCGAATCAACCCGATCTGCTCCTTGGTCAGCGGCGGAATCTTGTCCTTATTATCTGGCGGCGGCATGAACTCATCTTCATCACCCAGATGTGCGACATTTGCGACGAGAATGCTACCCGCGCTGTTGCCCGGTTCAACCACCTTGCCATCCTGCCCACCCTTCAAAGCCGCCGGCAGGCTGTCCAGCCGCAGTTTGCCCTTTTGCTTCTCCGGTCCGTGGCATTTCACGCAGGATTTATCAAAGATTGGTTTGATATCGCTCGCATACGTCACCCCTTGCTTGTCTGAAGCAGGCGGCAGTTTGCTGGCGTCTATCGAGGACTTCTTTTCCTTTTCGGCAGCACTCGCGGACAATAACCCGAGCGTCAAAGCGGCTCCCAGGCACATAAAAAACAGTTTCTTCATAATTTTGGCTTAGATTGCGCCCACAATGCCAAAGACGAAGCACCTGTCAAAGAAATTCAATTTCACCCCAGCCATTGGGGATTATGTGCTGTTCCGTCAAATTCGTTCGAAGTCTTGAACAGCTCGAACTTCCCCTCGGAACCGGCTGAAGCCGTTTTGTCCAGAAGCGCAGCCACTTCCTGCTGGCTCATGGGTTTGAAAGTTCTCGCCGCCTCGAACGCTTGCTCGAGTATCTTCATGCTATCGATTCCTGTGATCACCGTTGAGGTCGGCAGGTTCATGGCATAATGCAGGCATTCGATTGGCGTCACTGTCTTGCTCTTCAGAAGGATGCCGCTCCCCATCGATTTCATTCCCAATACCCCAATCCCTTGTTTCACCGCCACCGGGACTACCTGATACGCAAAGCTTTTGAAATGCGCATCCATCACGTTCAAAGGCATCTGCACAGTATCGAAATGGAACCCGTGCTTTTGCGCCGTATCGAGCATGTGCAAATGAATTGCCGGGTCTTTGTGGCCGGTGAAGCCCACAAACCGCACCTTTCCAGCTTTCTTTGCTTCTTCCATTGCTTCCAGTGCTGCGCCCGGCGCGAAAATCTTATCCGGATCTTCCATCCGGATGATTTCATGAAACTGCATCAGGTCCACATGGTCCGTTTGGAAGCGCTTCAACGATTCATCGATCTGTTTGGCCGCTGATGCTTTCGTTCGCCCATCGATCTTGCTCATCAGGAAAACCCTTTCCCGATATCCGTCCCGCAACGCCTTCCCCATCCTGCTCTCGCTTGCCCCATCATTGTAATCCCAGCAGTTGTCCATGAAGTTGATGCCGCCATCGATCGCTGCGCGCATAATCCGGATGCTCTCCTGTGCGTCCGATTGCTTGCCGATGTGAAATCCTCCCAAACCAATCGCCGACACCTTCTCCCCGGTCTTGCCCAACTCGCGAAACGGCATCTCTCCTTTCGCCTCCGCCGCCCACGACGTCGTCCCCGCTCCGACCGCCAGACTCGTCACCGCCGCCATCCTCAGAAACTCCCTCCGCGTAAACGGCGCCATCATTGGCAGCTTTTCCTGCGCCCTCGAAAACAAATCAGCTTCTTCAAACATAAGAGAATCTCCTTTCCCGAAAACCATCGTCCCCCTCTCTCCATTTTTCAACTTCTTATCAACCATCTTCACGCACATGACATACGGCCAGGGTATCGTGATACCTTGACATTGCTGGGCATTTTGTTAAAGTGCGATTTGCCGGTTGAGCGTTTTGAGTGCGCCTCGCACGGAGCTTCACACGCAACCCAGAAACAAGAAAGGTCGGGCATTCTAATGAAAAGATTTTCAGTGCTGGCAGCAATCTCTTTTGTTCTAATAACCCTTCAAACCCACGCCGATATCAGCAGCGCTCTCCTTGCCTATTATACATTCGATGGAACGCTCAACGACTCGTCAGGCAACGGCTACAACGGCACGAGTGTCAATGGCGTCTCCTACGTGGCGAGCCCCTACGGCCAGGCGGCTCATCTCAATGGAAGCAGCATGCAGTATCTCACCCTGCCCCCCAGCATACCCAGCCCGCAGGATCTCACCGTCTCGTTTTGGAGTCGGACCAGCTCGTCAACCCCGAACAGCTTCCCTTTCGGTATTTTTCTCGTTTCCCGCGACATCCCCGATGTCGCTTACGACTGGAATATCAGCCTCACCTCCGGCCGCAAAGTGGACTTCCAGGCTGGCACAAGTTCAGGCGACGTTTCCCTGGTTTCCCCGACTGACCTGCCCATCAATGTGTGGACCGAAATCACTTGCGTCTTCAACTCGGCTGCAGCAACGAAAACCATCTACGTAAATGGCACACAAGCGGCCTCCGCGTCGTGGACGCCTCATGCCTTCGAGAACGGCAGTGTTCCTATTTACATCGGCGAAGCTTCTGGAACCCCCGAGTTGCACCTGGCCACGCTTGGCGACTTCGACGAACTCCGCATCTATGGCCGCGCGCTTTCCCCAAGCGACGTCGCGCAACTCGTGCCGGAACCGTCTGCCGCCGCCCTGCTTCTGCTGGGCGCGTTTTGTCTGCGGCGGCGTCCGCTAACAAGCGCTTAGTCCCGATCTGTAACCATGTAACCTGGTAACCTTTGTAACAATCAACGCCCCACCCTCTCCGCCGCCCCTCCTTCCCTTTTCGGTGCCACAAACCCCGGGTCCGCAATTACCGAATTCACATCGTGCCCCCGCTTTCTCCATTCCTCTAGCGTCGCCCCGGCAAATTTCATTCCTCCACCCGCCGCATCGCGGGTATCAAAATACACGTTCCAATCGATGGTGTAATTATCTCCCGACCAATCACCCGTCAGCAAAGTCCCCGAATCGAAATACACAATGTTCGTTTTGAAGCTGAAGCTGTTGTGCGGTTCCGCGCGTGTTCGCTGAATCTGCGCATCGCGGCCGAACGCGAAAATATTGTTCCACACCATGTTCGTTTCGCCGTAGTGCTGATGAAAACCGCCGTGCGTGGTGCGGTAAACGACATTGCTCTGCGCCAGGATTCCGCTGCTCCCTTCATCAAAATAAATTCCCCAGCCGCCGTAATGTAGCGCGGCGATATCATGCCAAACATTATTGATGATCCGCGTCCCCGGCTGTTTTCCTAACGTATAAATCCCGCCCATATCACTCAGAATCGGGCCATCGCCATCCGCTTTTGCGCCGATATGATGCACGTGATTGAACGCCACCAGGTTGTTCGATGCCAGCGCCGGTCCATACCCCCACGTCCAGCCGATCGAAATCCCGGTATAGAAGAAATCATGAATACGATTGCGCAAAAGCACGTTATCCGGCGATTGCCCGATCCAAATCCCCTCGCCGCTCGCAAACATTTTCCCGCCATCCCGAATTTCGCAATCCACGATTTCATTCGCTCGCGCTAATTCGTCCGAGGTCTTTCTCTGCGCCGTCTCACCAAGTTTCAATCCACCCGCGCCCAGATCAAAGAATTCACAATGCGCAACCACATTGCTCTGACAACCACGGCCAAGTTCCAAAGCGTAACTGCCCAGGTGTCCGAAAACGCAATTCGTGAACACACAATTGCGCAATCCCTCGCCCATAACCGCTCCCGGCACCCCGATCGCTGCTTGCGCAAAACCGCCCACTTCAGGCTGTGGCTCGGGCGACACAGTCGGCTTCTTCTTGCCCGAATGAAAACCTAGCGGGAAATACCATTCCGTATGCGAAAACGTCAGCCCCCGAAACGTAACCGCCTCGACGTAATTCTTACGGACCGCGGCTGTGTCCCGCCCCGCGGGACCAGCCGCAGCGTGTTCGACGCTCCCATCGTCCCCTTTCGCCGACGATTGCTCCCCGTCAATCCGAACCACCTGGTCCAAAACCGGCGCAATTGCCTCCACCGCATCCAATTTCTCCCCCACCCTTGCCATGTAATAAACCGTGCCATCCTGCAAGCACCACTCCCCCGGTTCATCCAAGGCCTCCAGCGCTCCCTCGATATAATAAGGGTCTCCTTGCCCAAGTTGAAACACCGACCGCTTGCCGAAGCTCAACAAATGCTGCGACTTATCCACACTCACTATGGGCAACCGTGACTCAACCCATCGACTCATTACCACAACCTCAGCGTTCGTCAGTCCCGGCCACGCAGGCACATCTCCTTCCTTGAACACAAATCGCGCCTGTCCCTGCGTCCAGTCCGGAGTCGAGTCCTTCAAACCTGCCACTGGCAGATAACCCTGATTCGGATGCCGCGCCCGAATCGCCCGACGCCCATTCACCCACAATTCCCGAAACATCCAATCCCGCCGCTCGTCCCCCAATTCAGCCATCCACAACTTACGCCCGCCAACTTCCGTCTCTTTCCAGCCCTCGATCCGTCTGCCACCGCTAATAATCGGATGTTCCTCCCCATACGCTGCAATCGTCAGCCCCGAATCTTGTGGCCCCAGCGTCAAAGTCTTCTCCTGAAAGTAATTCCCTCCCCGAAGCGTCACCGTGCAGTTGCCTGTTTCAGGATGGTTGCGCCGCCACTCCCTCGCCGCCCAGACCGCATGGCCAACCGTAGCAAGAGGCCCATCCGACCTCCGCCCGTTCGGAGTCGCCAACAGCCCCGACCACGAGTCATTGCCGTTGGTCGCGACAAAGAATTGCCCATCGCTGACGCCGGACTCGCGTTCATGTTGAACCTTCGGCTTGGCGCAACCGCACGCCAGAATGAAACAAAGCACGAAACAGTAACAGCCCCGCAGATGCATGCGCTAAGCTTTACCGCCACCCCTCCCTCGCACCAGCGCAAAAAGGCCCTTTCGAACCGCCCTCCGGGTAACAGTTAGTTTTGGCGCACGGGGTATGGCTGGTTGAGCTTTTCTCCCGAAAGTACGCAAGCGCACGGGTATCTCCAATCCCAACGGGATTGCGTCCTCCAGCCCAGGTAAATACATCAAAGCGGCACCGAAATGCCCGCAAGGCGGCACCTGTAGCTCAACCGCGTCTGGGACCGCCCGAGTTGCACCTTTCCCGGGCACGAGCTTCCAAACTGATGGCGGGAGCCTACCGAAAACCACAGTCCCTGTTTAAAAAACACCAGGAGGATATGAAACTCGCCCCGCACCCAAAGAATTCTCAGAAATTTTGCCCTTCGTGCGGCATCGCACATGTTTTGTGCACCTATATGGGTGAAGACCTGAATCACCGGCGCACCTCGCCCCCGCTTCTCCACTAGTCCGAAGGATTTGCGTATCCAAAAGATTCCCGAAAGCTGTCGATGCAAGGCGCGGTGCCGTGCTTTCAATTCCAAACACAGGACACGCCGCTTTTCTGTGGATTTTACGCTATTTTAACCCTGCTTAACCTTTAAACTGAATACCGGGAAGACTCAGCAGCGAAGCCATTCGGTAAGCGCTCAGAGGCCGCTGGAAGGTCCTGGTAACCGCTGGTAACCAATTTTTATTATCGCGGCGGTAAGTCAGCTCGCAAAAATGTTTACTCCCACGGAGATGGGATGCTATCACGTCTGCCATGGGCAAAGAATTCAGCATCGAGCCACGCACGGTCCCGCGCGTCGAAACCAAACATCGCCGGATTGTCACCCCGGTCCCGCATCCGGACTCCGTTCCCACGCTCGAGAAGCTTCGGAAGTTTGAGCCGCAATCCATGCGCGGCCAACCACCGCTGGTCTGGGACCGAGCGGAGGACATTTACGTCTACGATAAATACGGCAATCAATGGCTGGACTGGAGCAGCGGCGTGCTCGTCACCAATTCCGGCCACGGCATGCCTGAGGTCCGCAAAGCTATTATCGACCAGGTAAACAGCGGCCTGCTGCATAACTACGTCTTCCCCAGCGAAGAGCGCGCCCAACTCGCGGAATATTTGGTCGGCCTCGCGCCCAAGGGACTGGGCAAAGTTTTTCTCCTCACGACCGGCTCCGAGGCCACCGAATGCGCCATCAAACTGGCGCGTGCGCACGGCATTGCCAAAGGCGGCACGAAGAAAATAGGAATCGTTGGCGCGGAGCGCGTGTTCCATGGCCGGACCCTCGGGGCGCAACAAGCCGGAGGCATCCCGGGACAGAAAGGCTGGATAGTCAACGAAGACCCCGCCATCGTTCAGGTTCCCTTCCCCGATGGTTATTGGACGGTGGATACCAGCTTTGATTTGTTTCTTGCCACTCTCGAAAAGCGCGGTTTGCACCCGGAAAACGTCGCCGGAGTGATATTCGAGTCGTACCAGGGCGTCGGACCTGATTTTGCCCCGATGGACTACATCGAGCAACTCGCTGCATTCTGCCACAAACATGATGCCCTCCTGATTTTCGATGAGGTGCAAGCCGGCTTTGGCCGCACCGGCAAATTCTGGGCCTTCGAACACTACGGCCTCACGCCGGACCTCATTTGCTGCGGTAAAGGCATCACCAGTTCGCTGCCGCTGTCCGCCGTGCTAGGCAAGGCCTCCATCATGGACCAGTTCCCGCCCGGCTCAATGACCAGCACACATACCGGCAATCCGGTGTGCTGCGCTGCCGCTCTCGCTAATTTAAAAAAACTCGTCGGCGATGACCTGACCGGTAATGCCGCGCGCACGGGGATCATCCTTGAGCAAGGGCTGCGCGAAATCGCCGCCCGCCATCGCGACATCGTCGGCCATTGGACCTGCCGCGGGCTGGTGGCCGGTTTGCAGATCACTAAACCGGGCGAAAAGGCCCCAAACCATGACCTCGCGCACGCCATCATCGAGCGCTCCTTCGAAAAAGGGCTGCTGTTCTTCTCACCCGTCGGAGCCTGGGGACAGACAGTCAAAATTGCGCCGCCACTGACGATTACTGAAGATGCGGTAAGGGAAGGTTTACAGGTTCTGGGTGAGGTGATTGAGGAAGTGCTGGCTGGGAGCGGCAAATCGCAGACACCACAGAAATCTGTAAAACCCAAGCTCCAGAGTGCGGGCCGGGCATGATTGGATTGGGAACAACGGCGCGGGAGTGGCTGAATGCCGGACTGAGTTTCTTCTATCCTGAGATTTGCCAGATTTGCGGTCAGGACCGCGCCAGCCCGGAAGAATGCTACTTGTGCACCGGATGCCGCGGACGGGTGAAACACATCGAACCGCCGTTCTGCGAACGTTGCGGGCTCCCGTACGAGGGGGCAATCACAACGGCTTTCGAATGCGCCAACTGCAAGGACATGGACATGCACTTTTCCTCAGCGCGCTCAGTCGCGGCGGCCAAAGGTGAACTCCTGGAAGTGATTCACAAATATAAATACGCGCGCGCAATGTGGTTCGAGCCGTTCCTGGGCGAATTGTTGGCCGAGCGTGCCGCGCCAGTTTTACAAAGCGGCAAATGGGACCTGATTGTCCCGATCCCCCTGCACGCGACGAAGCAGCGCGAACGCGAGTTCAACCAGGCGGAGCGGCTCGGCAGCCGGTTGAGCGACGCAACCGGTATTCCATTGGCGACCGGGTTGGTTCGGCGCGTAGTCGCCACGCGCACCCAGACCCAGCTTACCCGGGCGGAGCGCGTGACCAATATGAAGAAGGCGTTCGCCATGCAGGAAGGCATGAAATTAAGCGGGGAACGGCTTGTCCTCATTGATGATGTCTTCACAACTGGCGCAACCGCAAGCGCATGCGCCAAAGCCCTGCGGGCAGCCGGTGCGGCGGAAGTTTGCGTCTGGACAGTTGCGCGAGGTACCTGAATATTACCTGCCGACGTGAGTACCAGCACTTTTACGAAAAAGACCCTTGGTCTCGAAACCGCAGAACCGGCCGTCACACCTCCTCCTCCTCCTACCGGAAATACCACGTTTGCCAAAAAACCCAAGTTGATGGCCAAATCCAAGAAAAAGGAGATTCCCGAGGGGCTTTGGACCAAGTGCCCGCGCTGCAGCACGATGGTTTTCGACAAGGAATTGGACGAAAACCTGAAGGTCTGCACGCATTGCCAATATCACTTCCCCATTGGCGCAAGAGAGCGGATCCATTCGCTGGTCGAAACCTGCACCTTTGAAGAAATGGATGCCGACATGACCAGCGTCGATGTCCTCAATTTCACCGGCGCGGCCTCCTACACGTCCAAACTCGATAAATACAAAAAGTCCACGGGGTTAAAAGACGCGGTGATCACGGGGATCGGCAAACTGGCCGACCATCGGGTCGCGCTTGGGGTAATGGACTTCAGTTTCCTGGGCGGCTCCATGGGTTCGGTGGTGGGCGAGAAGCTAAGCCGGTTGATCGAGAAAGCGACTGAGAAAGGTCTGTCGCTAATCATCATCAGCACGAGCGGTGGCGCTCGGATGTACGAAGGAATGTTCAGCCTCATGCAGATGGCCAAGACCTGCGGCGCACTGGCGTACCACGCGAAAGCACGGTTGCCATATCTCAGCGTCCTGACCGATCCAACAACCGCCGGTGTCATGGCCAGTTATGCCACCGTCGGCGACCTGATCATCGCCGAACCTGGAGCGATGATTGGTTTCGCCGGTCCCCGTGTAATCAAAGACACAACGCAATCCGAGTTGCCCCCCGGCTTTCAAACCGCCGAGTTCCTCCTGGACCGAGGCCTTGTCGATGCCATCATTTCCCGTAAAGAGATGAAGCCCCGGCTCGTCGAGTACATCAATTATCTTACCGCCGGCCAGAAGCAATCACAGGCGGCGGCTTAGCCTCCAGGCACTTTGTCGCAAACTTCGTCGCAAACTTTGTCGATCGTCAGAATGTAACCTCGGTGTCGCCGCCGCATTCCGTACAACTTCGCCTTTCTTTCCCAGGCCGTGTTCCTTATTGTTTCCGGCCTAAAAAATGAAAGGCATCATCCTCGCTGGCGGTGCGGGCTCACGGCTGTTTCCGTTGACGCTCGTCGCCAGCAAGCAACTCCAGCCGGTTTACGATAAACCGATGGTTTATTACCCGTTGACCACTCTCATTGAGGGTGGAGTTCGGGAGTTTTGCCTTATTTCCACGCCTCAGGATTTGCCCCGATTCCGGCAGTTGCTCGGCGACGGCAGCGCCTGGGGACTCACCATCGATTATCGCGAGCAAGCAAAACCGGAGGGCATCGCCCAGGCTTTCCTGATCGCTGAGTCATTTATCGGCAACGATGGCGTCACCCTCATTCTCGGTGACAACGTGTTCTACGGCGGGGATAGTTTTTACAAGGCGTTCGCCGACTTTAAGACCGGCGCGACCATCTTCGGCTATCACGTCAACGATCCTGAAAGGTACGGCGTGGTCGAGTTCGATGGCAAAGGCCAGGCGCTCTCAATCGAGGAAAAGCCCCGGAGTCCCAAGAGCAATTACGCCGTTCCCGGCCTTTATATTTTCGACAATAACGTCGTGAACATCACCAAAAACCTCAAACCGTCTCCGCGTGGTGAGTTGGAAATTACGGACGTAAACGTCGAGTATTTGCGGCGCGGCCATCTCCGGGTGCACCGGTTGGGCCGTGGCTTTGCCTGGCTGGATGCCGGAACCAGCAGCAGCCTGCACGAGGCCTCAGCATACGTCCAGACCATCGAGAAACGCCAGGGTGTGAAGATCGGTTGCCCGGAGGAAGCCGCGTTTCGTCACGGCTTTCTTTCCCTCACCCAATTACAGGGGCTGACTTCGAAGCTTCCGAATTGCGAGTATCGCCACTATCTTGAAAATGTGATTGCTGAGGCAAAACGCCTCGAGCCGTCCCGTTAATGGTTTTGTCATGATTGTTCTCCTCGGTCCCACGGGCTACATCGGCCAGTCATTTGCGCAAATGCTGCGTGAGCGGGGCAAATCGTTCACGCCGCTCTCTCGTTCGCAAGTGGATTATTCACGGTTCGATGTTCTGCTAAAGTTTCTCCGCGAGCAAAAGCCTGAGTTCCTCATCAATGCCGCGGGTTATACGGGCAAGCCGAACGTCGATGCCTGCGAGAATGCGAAAGCCGATACGCTCGCCGGAAATACTCTTTTGCCCGAAACGATCGCCCACGCCTGCCTGGCGGCGAATGTCCCATGGGGTCACGTGTCCTCCGGTTGTATTTATTCCGGCGCGAAGATTTCCGAAAACGGAAAGATGGTTCAGGAAAAAGACCTCACGAAGCCTGATCTGCGCGATTTGCCGGAGCGCAATCCATCCGCTATCCAGGGATTCACTGAGGAGGACAGACCCAACTTCAGCTTCCGCGATCTTCCAGTGAGCTTTTACAGCGGCACCAAAGCCCTTGCTGAAGAAGCCATCAGCGGCCTTGGCAGCAGCTATGTCTGGCGTCTTCGTATTCCTTTCGACGAGATAGATAACGCCCGCAATTACCTGACGAAAATCCAGCGTTATCCCAAAGTCTATGATAACGTGAACTCGATCTCTCATCGCGCGGATTTTGTGCGTGCTTGCCTTGATCTTTGGGAACGGCGCGCCCCGTTCGGCACTTACAACGTGACCAATCCCGGGTTCGTAACCACTCACCAGGTTGTGCGCATGATCGAGCAGATTCTCAAGCCTGCGCGCCGATTCGAATTTTGGGCGGATGATGCCGAATTCTATCGCGTCGCCGCGAAGACGCCCCGCTCCAACTGCGTGCTCGACGTTTCCAAGCTGCTCGGCGCTGGGGTGAAGGTGCGGCCAGTCAACGAAGCACTTGAGGATTCCCTCAAAAACTGGAAACCTGAGCAGCGCGGGCAGTAATCAGAAATCAATAAACAGCCGCCCGCGTTTTTATATGTGGGATTACTCTAAAGAAGCTGGTTGGAAGCCGATCGAGGACTTCATCGAAGCCGTGCAAGCGAAGGATTCGGAAAAGAAGTGGGAGGCTTGCGGATTTAACTCATACGCCGATTTCGCCTATGGCGACCGCGAAACCATACGAGTTACTGTCATGAGGCGGCGTCATGCCGGACAATCTCCGAAACCGATGTCACTGCTGAGCGGGAGCGATGTTCCCGTGCCGCCGGAACTTAAATCCGTGAACACCGAGTACAACTTCATTGTCGTCATCCAGTTTGGCGGTGCCCTGGACAAGGTCGCAATACGTAAACTTCCTGAGTTGTTCCAACTGCTTCGTGACGTGATCCCGTTAACCGAGCACGCCAAGACGACACTCAAACCAACGATGTCGCTGCACGCGTGACGCTCCTCGCGCTCAACAACTTGTCGCGTGACGAATTTGTGCGCATTGTCGGACCAGTCTTCGAGCACTCGCCCTGGATCGCTGACCAAACCTGGCCGAAGCGGCCATTCGCCAATTTCGAAACCCTCCTCCGCGCCCTGTGCGAAACCGTCCACAACTCCAGGGAAGATAAGCAATTGGGCCTGGTCAGGGCACATCCCGACCTCGTCGGTCGCGCAGCTCTGGAAGGCAAACTCACCGGGGCCTCAACCTCCGAACAGGCCAGTGCCGGCTTGAATACATTGACTGCGGAAGAAATCTCCACGTTCCAGAACTTTAACGCGGCTTACCGCGAGCGCTTTGGCTTTCCCTTCATTATCTGCGCTCGCCTGAACAAAAAAGAGGCCATGCTGCAGGCGTTTCCCGTCCGGCTGAAACACTCGCGGGAGCAGGAGCTTAAGACGGCGCTCGAAGAGATTTACAAAATTGCCTCTTTCCGCCTGCACGATATTCTGAGCTCCTAAACGAAAGCGATTTACCGATGCGGCATGTAACTCTTGTAACTCTTGTAACTCTTGTAACTCTTGTAACGTTTGTAACGTTTGTAACTATCAATCCGACATGCCCGGCAAATTGAGCACTCACGTCCTGGATACGGCAAATGGTTGCCCCGCATCCGGCATGCAAATCGAACTTTGGTCCCTTGGTGTCGAACCGAAACGCCTCAAAACCGTTCGAACCAACACCGATGGCCGCACCGACGCCCCGTTGCTTTCCACTGAGGAGATGAAAGAAGGCCAATACGAACTGGTCTTTTCTGTCGGTGATTATTTTGCCGCGCGTGGCACTTCCTTGCCGGGCACTCGCTTTCTCGATCGAGTCCCTGTTCGTTTCGGCATTCCCTCTGCCTCCGCGTCCTACCACGTTCCGCTGCTGTGCTCGCCGTGGTCTTACAGCACTTACCGTGGGAGTTGACGCTGCCAATACGGTGATGGCGCGCATCGAAGCGCTTGGCAGGATCAGCGATGAACCAGGACGGCTCACACGCACATTCTGTTCGCCCGCGATGGCACGAGCCCATAAACTGGTCGGCTCCTGGATGCGCCAAGCCGGCATGCAGGTGCGGCAGGACGCCATCGGCAATTTGGTTGGCCGGTTTTCTTCCCCGGGCACATTCCGGAAAAGCCTCAAGACCTTCCTGCTCGGCTCCCATTTGGACACCGTCAAAGACGCAGGAAAGTTCGACGGGCCCTTGGGTGTGCTCGTAGCGATCGCAGCCGTCGAGGAGTTGAGAAGACGCAAGGTCACGCTTCCATTCGCGCTCGAAGTGGTTGGCTTCGCCGACGAAGAAGGCGTCCGTTATCAGAGCACGTATCTCGGCAGCAAAGTGCTGGCAGGAACATTCGACACGAACGACTTAAACCGAGTGGAA
>Ga0308173_10000954_pt1 | contig 13683 bp, 10 predicted proteins | sample PhyPR1_FD_203716 | JGI IMG/M metagenome (GOLD analysis project Ga0308173, IMG submission 203716) | Soil microbial communities from UC Gill Tract Community Farm, Albany, California, United States - DLSLS.P.R1 | ecosystem: Environmental > Terrestrial > Soil > Agricultural land | place: USA...
TGCTGAGGGGGCTGTCGCAGTGCGAAGCGGGACCCGCAGGACCAGTACGGCGCGTACCGCCGTCGTCTGGGGGGTCCTGCGGGACGCGCTCGGGCAGATAGCGGACCGCACCGGGCGCCCTGTCCTGGACGTGGTGGACGCCGGTGGCGGCACCGGCGGATTCGCGGTGCCGCTGGCCGAACTGGGCCACCGGGTGACGGTCGTGGACGCCAGCCCCGACGCGCTGGCCGCCCTGGAACGCCGTACCGCCGAGAAGGGCGTGACCGTACGCTCGCTCCAGGGCGATGCCGACGACCTCCTCGGCGCGGTCGGCGAGGCCGCCGCCGATCTGGTGCTGTGCCACAGCGTCCTGGAGTACGTGGACGACCCGGCGGCGGGCATGGCCTCGCTGGCCACCGTCGTACGGCCCGGCGGCGCGGTCAGCGTGCTGGTCGCGGGCCGGCCCGCGGTCGCGCTGCACCGGGCACTGGCCGGGCAGTTCGAGGAGGCCAGGAGGTCCCTCGCCGATCCGGCCGGCCGCTACGGCGACCGCGACCCGGTGCCCCGCCGCTTCGTCCGCGACGAGCTGACCTCGCTCGCCGAACGGGCGGGACTGCGGGTCGGCGACGTCCACGGCGTGCGGATCTTCGCCGACCTGGTCTCCAGCAGCCAGCTCGACACCGACGCCGCCGCGATGGAGGCCTTGATCGCCCTGGAGACCGAGGCGGCCACCCACCCGGTGCTGCGGGACATGGCCACCCAGCTGCACCTGCTCGCGCACCGTCCGTGAGATGAGCCGCAAGCAGCAGTTGCACCGGCCGGGCCCGCAGCCGGGCCCGCCGGCCGACGACACCGGCTGCACGATCATGCATGTCGACATGGACGCGTTCTTCGTCAGCGTCGAACTGCGCGAGCACCCGGAACTGCGCGGAAAGCCGGTGGTGGTGGGCGGGACCGGGCCGCGCTCGGTGGTCTCGGCGGCCTCCTACGAGGCCCGCAAGTACGGCATCCACTCCGCGATGCCGATGACCAGGGCCCGCCGGCTGTGTCCCCGGCTGATCGTCATCCCGCCCGAACACGGCAAGTACGGCCAGGTCTCCACGGCGGTCCGGCAGATCTTCGACACGATCACCCCGCTGGTCGAGCCGCTCTCGGTCGACGAGGCCTTCCTGGACGTGGCCGGGGCCGTCCGGCGGCTGGGCCGTCCGGCCGAGATCGCGGCGGCGATCCGTGAGCAGGTACGGCAGCAGCAGGAGATCACCTGCTCGGTCGGAGTGGCCTCGAACAAGTTCATCGCCAAGCTGGCCTCCACCCGCTGCAAACCGGACGGCCTCCTGGTGGTGCCCAGGGACGGGATCGTCGGCTTCCTGCACCCGCTGCCGGTGGCGGCGCTGTGGGGCGTGGGGGAGCGGACCGAGCAGTCCCTGGCCCGCCTGGGCCTGCGGACCGTCGGCGATCTGGCCCAGGTACCGCTGGACACGCTTCAGCGCGAGCTGGGCAGCGCCGTCGGGGCGCACCTGCACGATCTGTCCTGGGGCCGCGATCCCCGCCAGGTGACGCCGTCCGCGCCGGACAAGAGCATCGGCGCCGAGGAGACCTTCGACGAGGACATCGACGATCCGGAGGTCATCCGCCGCGAGCTGCTCAGGCTGGCCGAAAAGGTCGGTGCCCGGGTGCGCGCGAGCGGGAACGCCGGACGTACGATAAGCGTCAAACTAAGGATGGCGGATTTCAAAACGTTGACCAGGTCGCGAACCTTGCGTGAGCCGACCGATTCGACTCGTGTGATCTACGCCACAGCAGTGGAGTTGTATGAGGCCACAGGCTTGGATCGGGTACGACTTCGGTTGGTCGGGGTACGGGTGGAGAACCTGACCTCGGCGCAGGAGACCTCGCGCCAGCTTGCCCTCGGTGAAGCCGAGAGTGGCTGGCTTGAGGCCGAGCGAGCGGTCGACAAGGTCGTCCAACGGTTCGGCAGGGGGGCGGTCCGCCCGGCCGCCCTGGTGCGTCCTGGCCAAGCGGGCGACGAGCGTGACGAGAGAGATGGGAGGGACGGAGGATGAGGACGGGTTCGTGCGATCTGTCTACCCTTGTGTCCCGCGTCGGATGTTTTCTTTCGTACACACGCCCCGGCTCGTATTCTGGGCATATCACCGATAGCCAAATCTCCGTTCGGTGTCCGTTCACCACCGGCGGGGCAGTTGTTGGGAGGCGCCGTGCCGCTCTCTGACCACGAGCAACGTCTGCTCGACCAGATCGAGCGGGCGTTGTACGCCGAGGATCCCAAGTTCGCACATGCGGTGCGCACCACCAGCCCGCAGGTGCACTACAAGCGGCGCATCATCAAGGCCGCGTTCGGGTTCCTGGTGGGCGTGTGCGTCTTGATGGCGGGCCTCGTCGCCAACGCCGGCCCGGTCACGATCCTGATCAGCGTGGCCGGATTCCTGCTCATGGTGGCCTTTAGCGTATGGGCGCTGTCGAGCTGGAAGCGGATGACCGGCATCGGCAACGAACCGGCGCCGCGCCGTGGCCGGACCGGCCGCGCGGGCCGGGCGGCCCGCCGCTCGGAGCGGGTCAAGGGTTCCGGCGGGTTCATGAACCGGATCGAGGAGCGCTGGCGCCGTCGCACCGAGGGCGACGACTACTGAAATCAGCGGTGCGGTAGCCGGCTGCGGATCTTGGCGGCCTGCTGATCGAACGCGTCCATCGCCTGGGTGCCGGCGGCACGGATGCCGGCGATGGCGGTGGGCGGAGCGAGCCGGGCCCGGATTCTGGCCCCGCGGCCGACCCCGGAGGCGAAGGCCTCCCGCATGGTACGGACATCGGTGCGCAGCGTGTGAGCGGGCGCGGGCGTACGGGCATAGCGGGCACGCTCCTCGGCATGGGCGATCCGCTCCAGCGCCGCGGCGGCCCCGCCGTTCAGCTCCAGCAGCTCGGTCAGGCGGTGCGCGGCGGCCCGCGGGCTCTCACTGGAGCGCCAGGGCAGGCCGTAATCGATCACATCGGCGCGCAGCTCGGCCCAGGCGGCATGCGCGGTGTCGATCGCCTCGGCACCGCCCGCCGCCACCAGGACCCGCTCGTCCGAGCCGGCCACGGGCTCCGGAGTGTCCGGCACCATGTGCGACCAGCGCCGCCGTCTGATCAGTATGCGGAGCAGCATCGGCCCCGCCAGCAGCAGCACGACCACCACCCCGGCCGCGATCCAGCCGATCGGCAGCGTCGAGTGGTGCTTCTTGATCGGCACCCCGCCCGTTCCGGTGTTACCGGGGTCGTCCGGCCGGTGACCGGCCTTGGGGGAGGCGCTGGCCGACGGGCCGATGCCGGACGTGGTCCCCGGGTTGGGGAGCGTCGTGGAGCCGTTGCCCGGCTGGTCGGTGGCGAGCCCGGCGTAGGCCGGCACGGTCGCCGTGCCCTGGCCCAGGCCGCCCGCCGCGGCCGGCGTCGGCTCGAACCGCACCCACCCGGCGCCCTCGAAGTAGAGCTCCGGCCAGGCGTGCGCGTCGCCGGCCCGTACCTGCCACTCGTTGGTCTTGCCGGCGACCTTGGTACCGGCGGTGAAGCCGACCGCGACCCTGGCCGGGATGCCCAGGTCCCGGGCCAGCACCGCCATCGCCGAGGCGAACTGCTCGCAGTCGCCGGTCCTGGTGTTGGTCAGGAAACCGATCAGGTCGTCGCTGCCGGGCGGCGCGCTGAGGCTGTAGGTGAAGTGGCTGGAGGTGAACCAGCGCTGCAGCGAGACGGCCTTGTCGAAGTTGGTCGCGCCCTTGCCCTCCGCTACGGCGATCTTGTGGGTCACCTGCTCGATCGCCTCGGGGACCTTGAGGTACTGGGTGCTGATCGACGACGGGGGATCGCCCGCGGCCTGCAGCTGGCCCGCGCTCGGCAGGGCCCGCGTGCTGGTCACCGTGAAGGTCTTGCCGTCCGCGTCGGTGTGGTAGCCGAAGACCATCAGCGACGGGGGATGCACCCGCCAGTCGCCCTTGATGTCAATTGAGCGCGGCGCGTAGGGCAGTGGAAGGAAGCCGTAGCCGGTGGCGTGCTTGTCCAGCGAGATCGTCGTCGTGACGGTCCTGGTCTGGGTGAGCAGGGTGTTCAGGCCGGGCGGGGCGGGCAGCGTCTTGTCCCTGATCCGGTCCTTGGAGGTGCTGGACCAGCTGTTGTAGCTCCAGGTCTCGCCGTTGAACTGGTCCAGGGCGTACAGCCGCAGATAATCCGGCTGGTCGGTGTCGTTGGACCTGTAGGTGAGCATCGGGGTGTCGGCGCGGGCGGCCAGCTCGTGCCGCAGCGCCACCAGCGGGTCCGGCGTGGTGACCAGGCCCGAGCCGCTTCCCTGGCCGTTGGGCCCGCCCAGCCCGAACATGCCCTTGGGGTGGATCCCGGGGATGATCACCGGGATGAAGATCGACAGCGCCATCGAGGCCAGCCCGATCCGGCGGCCCGCGACGCCCAGCGCGCTGGCGTCCGGACGCTCCGGTAGCCAGGCCCGGCGCGACTGCGGCTCGTCGTCGGTCCAGCGGGCCGCGTAGACATGCCGGCCCCATCCGCTCACCTGCTCCTGCGCGTCGGCCAGCAGCAGCGCGAGGAAACCGGCCGCGCCCAGCACGAAGGGCACCCAGCCCACGCTCTCCTGGCGTACCGCGGCCGGAACGCTGTACATGGCCAGCAGCGGCAGCCCGGCCGGGGCCGCGCGGCGCACCCGGACCGCCAGGAAGTCGACCAGCAGCGCCACCGCGCCGATGCCCAGCGTCGCCAGCATCCGTACGCCGGCCAGGTTGGGCACCGGGGCCGCGTACTTGTTGGCGGTGTCCCAGCCGCTCCGGATGGTGGAGTCGAGCCTGGACAGCGACGACGGCGTCGGCACGATCCCGAGGAAGGCCTTCGAGGCGCTGAAGAGCAGGGTCAGATAGACCAGCAGAGCGGCCAGTCCGCACAGCAGGCTGAGCACGGCGGGCAGCCGGAACCTTCGGGTGAGCAGCCCGGTCCCGGACACCGCCAGGATCGCGCCGAGCCCGCACCACGCCCACGCCGTGCCCTGGAAGAGCGGATAGAGCCCGAACGAGCTGAGCAGGGTGGCGACGGCCGCGACGATGGTGAGCCGGATCTTCATGACCGCCCCTCCCGCTGGTAGGCCTCCGGTGCCTTCGGCATGGCCGTACGGTCGCGCAGCGCCGACATCCCGGCGTCCTCACCCGCCTGGTCGGCCTGGGCCCAGGCCGCGGTGAGCGCGGCCGCCGAACTGACCGCGACGACCCGCCAGCCCGCCGCGCGCAGCAGCCGGGCCGAGCCGGACGACATTCCGCTCTGCCCGGGCGGCAGTGGTGGCTCCATCAGCACGGCGACGCAGGTCGCGGTGCCGCGGCGCAGTGCGGCGACCGTCCTGGCCTCCTCGGCGTCCAGCATGCCGAACACCGCGACGATCAGCCCGTCGCCCTCCCGGCCCGATCCGACGGCGTTGCTCAGCGCGGCCAGCCCTTGCGTCAGCGAACGGTTGCGCGAGGACTTCACGGTGGCCAGGGCGTCCAGCAGCGGGCCCTCGAACGCGGCGGACGGCGGCAGCGTCTCGCCCGCGTCGGTGACGAACCGCAGGCCCTGTCCCTCGCGGCTGAGCCGGACCCCGATCGAGGCGGCCGCCGAGACCGCCTGCTCGAAGGTGGCCGACGGCCCGTCTCCGCGGTGCGCGGAACGCCGGGTGTCCAGGAAGAGGGTGCCGCGGCTCTGCCACTGCTGCTCCTCTCGGCGCACCATCAGCTCGCCGCGCCGCGCGGTGGAGCGCCAGTGCACCCGGCGCAGGTCGTCGCCCTCGCGGTACTCGCGGGGCGCGACGTCGTCCTCGCCCGCGGTGGACAGCCTGCGCGCCCTGCTCTCCCCGCCGCCGGTCCAGGCGCCCGCGAGCCGGCCGTGCGGCAGCGGCACGATCACCGGGGTCACGGTGAGGGTGTCGGTGAGGCTGAAGGAACGAGCCAGCTCGACCAGCCCGAACGGATCGGCCAGCCGTACGGTCACCGGGCCCACCTTGTACCGGCCGCGCACGTCGGAACGGACCCGGTAGCTCAGCTCCCGCGAACCGTGCGGCTCGATCCGGTCCAGCACGAAGCGGGCCCGGCCGCCCAGCGTGTAGGGCACCCGGTCCTCCACCAGCAGAAGGCCGGTGGGCAGCCGGGAGACGTTCTCCAGCCGAAGATCCACCCGGGCCTCGTGTCCCGCGGGCAACCGGGAGGGGCCGAGCCGCCGGGCACAGGCCAGCCGGTAGCGGGTCCGGGACACCGCCACGGTGGACAGCAGCGGCAGGACCAGCACCAGGACACCGGCCCGCAGCAGATCCCGCTCGCCCAGGATGAAGGCGCAGACGATCGCGGTCAGCCCGGCGGCGACGAAGGAGCGGCCCCGGGTGGTCAGAGCGTTCAGCGACTTGCGCATCGGCGGGAGAGGTTTCCGGGGCTCAGCGGCGGCGGTCGGGGACCGGCAGCCTGTCGACGATCTCGGTGACGACGTGCTCGGGGAGCCGCCGCTCCACCTGCGCCTCCGAGGTGGGCAGAAGCCGGTGCGCCAGCACGGGTACGGCCAGCTCCTGGATGTCGTCGGGCACCACGTAGTCCCGCTCGTCCAGGGCCGCACGCGCCCGCGCCGCCCGTACGAGCTGCAACGTGGCCCGCGGGGACGCGCCGAGCCGCAGCTCCGGATGGTTGCGCGTCGCGGTGACCAGGTCGATCACGTAGTGCCGGACCGCGGGAGCGACGTGCACCTTGCGCACCATCTCGATGAGGTCCCGCACGTCACCGGCGTGCGCGACCGGCTGCAGGTTGTCCAGCGGCGAGGTGTGCCCGTGCGAGTCGAGCATTTCCAGCTCGGCCCGGGGATCGGGGTAGCCCATCGAGATCCGGGCGGTGAACCGGTCGCGCTGCGCCTCGGGCAGCGGATAGGTCCCCTCCATCTCGATCGGGTTCTGGGTGGCGATCACCATGAACGGCAGCTCCAGCGGGTAGGTGGTGCCGTCCACCGTGACCTGCCGCTCCTCCATGCACTCCAGGAGAGCGGACTGCGTCTTGGGCGAGGCCCGGTTGATCTCGTCGCCGACCAGGATGTTGGCGAAGACCGGACCGGGCTTGAACTCGAATTCGCGGCGCTCCTGGTTGTACGCGCTGACCCCGGTGATGTCGCTGGGCAGAAGGTCGGGAGTGAACTGGACCCGGCGTACCGAGCAGTCGATCGAGCGGGCGAGCGCCTTGGCCAGCATCGTCTTTCCGACGCCGGGCACATCCTCGATGAGCAGATGACCTTCGGCCAGCAGAACGGTCAGTGCCAGCCGGACCGCACCTGGCTTGCCTTCGATGACCGACTCGACCGCGCTGCGGATCTTCGATGCGACCTGGGCCAGCCCGTTCAGCCCTGGTCCCGCACTTCCCCCGCCGTGCGTGCTGATTGCCACTCACCCTCCTTGAGGCGGTCGCCCTCACGGCACCAGATCAGTTTGTCCAGCTTTGTGCTGCACCCCTAACGACAGTACGTCGTCGGGTGTCCCGGCCGCGATGTTCCTGTGGCAGTCGAGTAAATCGTGTTTCGCGGCTATGGGGGAATCGCGTGCGACTTCTCGACACGACCCACCGGTGGCCGGTGTGGGCCGCCCCACTCCACCCCACCTCGCTGACCTGCGCCTATGTCCGTGAAAAGGACGTCGAACCGGCGTTTTCTTTGTTGACGGTGGGGAAGAGTGGAGTACAGTGGGGCGTCGTGGAGCACAGTAGTGCGACGCGTGGGTGCGGGAGGTGGGGCCGGTGTTCCTCGGCACCCATTCACCGCGCCTTGACGACAAGGGACGACTGTTCCTGCCGGCGAAGTACCGCGAGGAGCTGTCTGGGGGATTGGTGATCACGAAGGGCCAGGAGCGCTGCCTGTACGTCTTCCCCATGGCAGAGTTCCAGCGCATCACCGAGGCGCTCAGCGCCGCTCCCGTGACCGCGAAGTCGGTCCGTGCCTACAGCCGGGTCTTCTTCGCCAGCGCCTCCGACGAACTTCCCGACAAACAGGGACGCATCACGATCCCACCGGCTCTGCGCACCTACGCCGGTCTGGAACGTGACTGCACCGTCATCGGAGCCAACACTCGGCTCGAGATCTGGGACTCCCAGGCGTGGGAGTCCTATCTCGAGCAGGAGGAGCAAGAGTTCTCCGACCTCTCCGAGGAGGTGCTGCCGGGGATTCTCTGAAGCACAAACGGCCCACGTTCGGCCAGGTCTCCACCCGCTCTCCACGTCAGCTGACGCAGCTTCCCCGGCGCCAGACGGCACACCACTTCCCTACGGGCAGCGGTTGGGGACCTGGCCGGACGAGGGTGCCGGCCCTGTCAGGGGCGACGGGGCCGGTGGCCACTATCCGCGAGCGGTGGCAGGGCGAGGGGGTTTGACGATGAGTGACTACGACGTGGGTGGACACGGTCACGTGCCGGTCCTGCTCGGTCGCGTTCAGTCGTTGCTGGAGCCCGCCTTCGCGACCACCGCCGCACCTGTTTATGTGGACGCCACCCTCGGTATGGGCGGTCACGCCTACGCGATGCTCGAGGCGAATCCGCGGTTGCGGCTGATCGGCCTCGACCGTGACCCCATCGCTTTGGAGCGCTCCCGGCGGCGGCTCGCGCCGTACTCCGACCGGGTGCTCCTCGAGCACGCCGTCTACGACCAGCTCCCCGAGGTGCTCGCCGGGCTGGGCGTTCCGCAGGTTCAGGGCATCCTGTTCGACCTCGGGGTGTCCTCCCCGCAACTCGACGAGGCCGAGCGCGGCTTCGCCTATTCCTATGACGCGCCGCTCGACATGCGGATGGACCAGACCCAGGAGCTCACCGCCGGGCAGGTGGTGAACACCTACACGATCGCCGATCTGACCCGGATCCTGCGCGACTACGGCGAGGAGCGCTACGCGCACCGGGTGGCCCAGGCGATCGCCAGAGCGCGTGGCACGGCGCCCATCGAATCCACCAAGGTCCTGGCCGATCTCGTCAGGACCGCCATCCCCGCCGCCACGCGGCGTACCGGTGGCAACCCCGCCAAGCGCACCTTCCAGGCGCTGCGCATCGAGGTCAACGCGGAGCTCGCCGTCTGGGAGCGGGCGTTGCCCGCCGCCCTGGACGCGCTGGCGTTGGGCGGCCGGGTGGTCGTCCTCTCCTATCACTCGCTCGAGGACCGGATCACCAAGCGCGTCCTCGCCGAGCACACGACTGACACGACCCCACCGGACCTGCCCGTTCCGCTTCCGGAGCGGCAGCCGAGGTTCCGCCTCCTGACCCGGGGCGCGGAGCTTCCATCCGATGAGGAGACCACCGAGAACCCACGGGCCGCCTCAGTAAGGCTGCGCGCCGCTGAACGGATCCGGGAGGCAGCATGACGATCACGACCACCCGCCCGCCACGTCCCAAGGGCCGTGCCGCGGGCCGGACCGGAACCCCGGTCGCCCCCCGAACCGCACCCGCGCCGGCGCCCAAGACCGAACCGAAGGCACCGGCCACCAAGACCCGTGCGGCCGACACCGGGGCGGCGCGCGCCCGGGTGTCGGCCGTGCGTGCCGCCAACCGCACGCCCCGGGCGCCGTTCGTTCTGCTCATCGTCGGCCTGCTCGGCGGTGCGCTGGTCAGCCTGCTGCTGCTCAACACCGTGCTGGCCAAGGACGCCTTCACGCTGGGCGAGCTGCAGCAGAGCAACAAGCTGCTGTCCCAGCAGCGCCAGCAGTTGCAGGAGGACATCGCCCGCGAGGAGTCCCCGGCCAACCTGGCACAGCGGGCCAAGGCCCTGGGCATGGTCGAGCCGACCCGTCCGGCCTTCGTCGACGCCAAGAACGGCAAGGTCATCGGCGGCTCGGTCCGTCCGGTGCCGCACGAGGCCGCCGCCGCGGCCGGGGCCGCCGGGGTGCTCGGCATCCCGGGCGCGATCGTGCCCGGTGACGGCATCCCCGGCTGGACCGGTGTGCAGGCCCCGCCGCCGGCCGCCAAACCCGGCAAGCAGCCCGGCACGGGCGGGGGCCGGTGACGACGCGGCGGGGGCCGGCCACGCCCCCGCCCGGCCGCCGCGGCGCTCCCGGCCGCGACTCGTCCGCCCGCCCGGCTCCCGGCCGGGACGGCGGGGCGGGGCGGGTGCAGCCGCCCCGCCGCCGGGGTGCCCCCCGCACCGGTAAGCCACCGCGGCCCCGGCCGCCCGCCGAGCCGGACTCCCGGCTGCGGGAACAGCGCCCGAGCCGCCCCGCGGAAGCCCGGCGAGACCGGCCCGGCGAGGTCCGGCGTGGTCCCGGGCGGGGCGGGCCCGGCAGTGGAGCCAGGCCGCCACGTCCGCCGCGCCCCCCACGCCGGCGGATGGGCATCTCCCGCCGCGACCCCCTCAAGCGGCTGAACGTCGGGCTGCTCGCGCTGGCCTTCGTCCTGTCGCTGTTCGCCGGCCGACTCGTACAACTGCAGGGCATGCAGTCGGCGTCGTTCGCCAAGAAGGCCCGGCTGTGGAGCACGACCACCATCCCCCTCCCGGCGGTGCGCGGCGACATCTCCGACGCCGAAGGCCAGAAGCTGGCGATGACCGTCGAGGCCAGGCAGATCTTCGTGGACCCCTCGCTGATCGCCGCCAACTACAAGACGCCGGACCAGCGGGCCGCGGTCGCGCAGACGCTGTCCTCCGCGCTGGGGCTGGATCAGGCCACCGTGCTCAAGGCGGTCAACGGCAAGGGCAAGTTCATCACCATCGGGCATCCGGTGGAGCCGTCGCAGGCCCGGATGGTGCTGGCGCTGGGCATCCACGGGGTCAACGCGCAGGCCGTCTACCGCCGGGAATATCCCAACGACAACCTGGCCGCCAACCTGATCGGCTTCGTCAACGCCGACGGTCAGGGCGGCGCGGGCCTGGAATACAGCATGAACAAGATGCTGGCCGGGCGCAGCGGCAAGCAGACCGTCGAGTTCACCGGGACCGGGCAGGAGATCCCGCTGGGCGAGAGCAACGCCCGCAAGCCGGTGCCGGGCCGCAGCGTACGGCTGACCATCCTGCGCGACCTGCAGTACAAGGCGCAGACCGCGATCGAGGCGCAGGTCAAGGCGACCCAGGCGCAGAGCGGCACGGTCATCGTCATGGATCCGCGCAACGGCCAGATCCTCGCGATGGCCAGCACGCCCAGCTACAACCCCAACAAGTACGGCCAGGCGTCGTCGGCGGCGCTGAGCAACCCCGCGGTCGAGGAGGCCTTCGAGCCGGGCAGCACCAGCAAGGTCATCACCGCTGCCGCCGTCATGGAGAAGGGCGGCGTGACCCCCGACACGCCGTTCATCGTTCCGTACTCCAGGCGCGTCTACGACCAGACGCTGCACGACTCCGAGCCGCACGCCACCGAGAAGCTGACGTTCGGCGGCGTGCTGGCCAAGTCCAGCAACGTCGGCACGATGGAGGCCAGCGACCGGGTGTCGGGGCAGACTCTCTACGACTACATGCGCGCGTTCGGCTACGGGCAGCTCAGCGGGCTCAAGCTGCCGGGCGAGACGGCCGGCTACCTGACACCGCCCGGCCAGTGGTCGGGCACCCAGCGCTACACCGTCGCCTACGGGCAGGGCGTGAGCGTCAACGCGCTGCAGGTGGCCAGCGTCTACTCCACGATCGCCAACCACGGCGTCAAGGTCACCCCGACCATGATCGCCTCGGTCGACGACGGGCACGGCGACTTCACCCCGGCCGCGGTCCCCAAGGGCACCCGGGTGATCAGCCGGTCCACGGCGGACCAGCTGATCACCATGCTGGAGGGCGTCACCACCAAGGAGGGCACCGCTCCCAAGGCGCAGATCCCGGGCTATCGGGTGGCGGGCAAGACCGGCACCGCCCAGCGCATCAACCCGGCCTGCCACTGCTACAAGGGCGATGACTACACCGCCTCGTTCGTCGGATTCGCCCCGGCCGAGGACCCGCAGCTCATGGTCGAAGTCGTGCTGCAGGAACCGCGCCGTGGCCACTATGGTGGCGACGTGGCGGCCCCGGTGTTCCAGGACGTGATGCGGTTCGCCCTGGCGACCCGGAAGATTCCACCGTCCGGGAGCCGGTCGCCCAAGATCGACATCTACGCACACTGATCGGCCGGGAAAGAGCTCAACGATGCGCCCCACCACGACCACGGCCCGGCCTCTGCACGGGCTCGCCGCCGCCCTCGGGCTGCCCGACCCCGGCGCTGGGGTCCTCGTCACCGGCATCACCCATGACTCGCGGGCGGTCCAGCCCGGCGACGTCTACGCGGCGGTGCCCGGCGCCCGGGTGCACGGCGCCCGGTTCGCCGCCCAGGCCCTGGAGGCCGGTGCGGTGGCGATCCTCACCGACGCCCAGGGCCGGGAGACGATCGACGCCGACGTCCCGATCCTGGTCGTCGAGGACGTACGCGCCGTGCTGGGCAGGGCGGCCGCCTGGGTCTACGGCGACCCGGCCGGTGAGCTCACGCTCATCGGGGTGACCGGAACCAGCGGCAAGACCACCACCGTCTACCTTCTCGAGGCCGGGCTGCGCGCGGCCGGGATGGAGACCGGGGTGGTCGGCACCGTGGAGACCCGGATCGGCGACACGCGGCTGGCCAGCGCCCTGACCACGCCGGAGTCCACCGACCTGCACGCGATCTTCGCGATGATGCGGGAGAGCGGGGTCGGCGCGGTGGCGATGGAGGTCTCCAGCCACGCGCTGGACCAGGGCCGGGTCGGCGGCGCCCACTACGACGTCGCGATCTTCAACAACCTGTCCCAGGACCATCTGGACTACCACCCGACCATGCAGGACTACTTCGCCGCCAAGGCGAAGCTGTTCACCCGCGAGTACTCCAAGGTCGGCGTGGTCAACTACGACGACCTCTACGGGCACGCGCTGATCGAGCAGGCCGAGATCCCGATCACCACGTTCTCCGCGCAGGGCCATCCGGAGGCCGACTGGCGGGCCGAGGACGTACGGCTGGGCGCGGACGGCAGCGTGTTCCGGGTCGTCGGCCCCGGCGGCATCGAGGCCGACGCGGCGCTCCAGCTCGCCGGCCCGTTCAACGTCGCCAACGCGCTGGGGGCGATCGTCGCGCTGGTGGAGACCGGCATCCCGCTGCCCACGGCGGTCGGCGGGGTGAGCGGGCTGGTCGGCGTTCCCGGCCGGCTGGAACGGGTCGACGAGGGCCAGGACTTCGTGACCCTGGTCGACTACTCGCACAAGCCCGGCGCGGTCGAGGCGGTGCTGACCGCGCTGCGCCCCGTGACCGAGGGCCGGCTGTTGCTCGTCCTAGGCTGCGGCGGAGACCGTGACCGCGGCAAGCGCCCGCTCATGGGCGAGGCCGCCGCGCGGCTGGCCGACATGGCAGTATTCACCAACGACAATCCGAGGTCGGAGGACCCGCTGGCCATCCTCGCCGCTATGGTCGAGGGCGGACTGAAGGTGCCCCAGGCCGAACGGGCGCACATCGTGGTCGAGCCGGACCGGGCCGCCGCGATCGAGCTGGCGATCGGCCGGGCGCGCCGCGGCGACGTGGTCGTCGTCGCGGGCAAGGGACACGAGCAGGGACAATACGTGGCCGGCGAGGTTCTGCCCTTCGACGATCGCGAGGTCGTCCGGGCGACACTGCGGACGAGGACCGGCAAGGGAGACGGGGAAGCGGAGTGATCTCACTCGCACTGACCGAGATCGCCGAGATCACACAGGGCCGGCTGTCCGGCGACGGCACCCCCGTGGTCACCGG
>Ga0308173_10000955_pt1 | contig 13682 bp, 13 predicted proteins | sample PhyPR1_FD_203716 | JGI IMG/M metagenome (GOLD analysis project Ga0308173, IMG submission 203716) | Soil microbial communities from UC Gill Tract Community Farm, Albany, California, United States - DLSLS.P.R1 | ecosystem: Environmental > Terrestrial > Soil > Agricultural land | place: USA...
TCTAATAAATTGCTTGTTTTCAGCAGTGTTCGGCCACAATATTAGAACGGCCGTTCTTTTTCAATCGGGTGACGAGAGGACGGTAAAGATCATGCGAAAAGGCGAACAGACGCGGGCCGCGATTCTCGACGCAGCGTTGGATCTGGCGAGCCGCGACGGACTGGAAGGACTGACCATCGGTCTTCTGGCCGAGCGGATGCAGATGAGTAAAAGCGGCGTCTTCGCGCACTTCGGATCGCGCGAGGATCTGCAGGTCGAGGTGGTGCGCGAGTACCACCGCCGGTTCGAGGACGAAGTGTTCTTCCCGAGTCTGCGCGAACCTCGCGGCCTGCCGCGATTGCGCGCGATGATGAGCCGCTGGATGGAAAAGCGCATCCAGGAAGTGACCACGGGTTGCATCTACATCAGCGGCGCAGTGGAGTATGACGACCGCGCGGCGAGCGCGGTGCGCGAGCAGCTCGTCAGCAGCGTGACCACCTGGCGCGAGGCGCTCTTGCGGGCGATTCGCCAGTCGAAGGACGAAGGGCATCTGAAGCCGGGCACGGACCCGAAACTGATGCTCTTCGAGTTGTACAGCTTTACGCTCGGCCTGCATCACGACGCGCGTTTCCTGCATCTGCCGGAAGCGGTGCAACTGACGCGGGACGCGCTGGAAAAAACCATTGTTTTGTACCAGACGTCGAACTCGTCTGCGGATGGCGACGTTCCCGAAGCGGGCGAGCCGGGCGCCCATCCAGCTCCGAGTGCGGCGACGAACCTAACCTCGCATCAAACCGGCGGCCGTTAGCGTCGATCGAATCGTCCCAAGGGTTCGGCGGCGCGCATCGCTAGCTTGAAGAAACTGGAGAGACTCATGGGACAGTACGCCGCCCCCTTGCGCGACATGCAGTTCGTGCTGCACGAACTGCTGAACGTCGAAGCGGAACTTAAGCGCATGCCGAAACACGCCGACCTCGATGCGGACACCATCAATCAGGTGCTCGAAGAAGCCGGCAAGTTCTGCTCCGAAGTGGTGTTTCCGCTCAACCAGAGCGGCGACCGCGAAGGCTGCACGTATGAAGGCGACGGCGTCGTGAAAACGCCGGCCGGCTTCAGGGAGGCGTATCGGCAATATGTCGGGGCCGGCTGGCCCGCGCTCGGCTGCGATCCCGAATTCGGCGGGCAGGGCCTGCCCGCGTTCGTCAATAATGCGCTGTACGAAATGCTCAACTCGGCGAATCAGGCCTGGACGATGTACCCCGGCCTGTCGCACGGCGCATACGAATGCCTGCACGCGCACGGCACGCCGGAGCAGAAGTCGGTGTATCTGCCGAAGCTCGTCGAAGGCGTGTGGACCGGCACCATGTGCCTGACCGAGCCGCATTGCGGCACCGATCTCGGCATTCTTCGCACGAAGGCAGAGCCGAACAGCGACGGCTCCTACGCGATCACCGGCACGAAGATCTTTATTTCGAGCGGCGAGCACGACATGGCCGAGAACATCGTCCATCTGGTGCTCGCGCGCCTGCCGGGAGCGCCGATTGGCACCAAGGGCATTTCCCTTTTCATCGTGCCGAAGTTCATTCCGGACGCGAACGGCGCGCCGGGCCAGCGCAACGGCATCAAGTGCGGCTCCATCGAGCACAAGATGGGCATTCACGGCAACTCAACCTGCGTGATGAATCTGGACGGCGCGACGGGCTGGCTCGTCGGCGAGGAGAACAAGGGCTTGAACGCCATGTTCGTGATGATGAACGCGGCGCGGCTGGGCGTGGGCATGCAAGGGTTGGGACTCACGGAAGTGGCGTATCAGAACTCGCTCGTCTATGCGAAAGAGCGCTTGCAGATGCGTTCGCTCACCGGCCCCAAAGCGCCGGAGAAGCCTGCGGACCCGATCATCGTGCATCCGGACGTGCGCCGCATGCTGCTCACGCAGAAGGCGTACGCCGAAGCGGGCCGCGCGTTTGCGTACTGGGCCGCGCTCAATATCGACAAGGAGTTGTCGCACGAAGACGAAGCCGCGCGTGCCGAAGCCGCGGATTTCGTCGCGCTGCTAACGCCCGTCATTAAGGCGTTCCTGACCGACAACGCGTTCGAAGGCACGAACCTCGCGATGCAGATCTACGGCGGCCACGGCTTTATCTCCGAATGGGGCATGGAGCAATACGTGCGCGATGCACGCATCAACATGATCTACGAGGGCACGAATTCCATTCAGGCGCTGGACCTGCTCGGCCGCAAGATTCTCGGCGACATGGGCGCGAAGCTGAAGCGCTTCGGCAAGCTCGTGACCGAGTTCGTCGAGGAAGAGGGCGTGAAGCCGGAGATGCAGGAGTTCATCAATCCGCTCGCGGATATCGGCGAAAAGGTGCAGAAGCTGACCATGGAAATCGGCATGAAGGCGATGCAGAACCCGGACGAAGTCGGCGCTGCCGCCGTGCCGTATCTGCGCACCGTCGGCCATCTCGTGTTCTCGTACTTCTGGGCCCGGATGGCGCGCGTCGCCCTGGACAATGCGTCTTCCGGCGATGCCTTCTACAAGGCGAAGCTCGCGACCGCGCGCTTCTACTTCGCCAGGCTGCTGCCCGAAACGGCTTCGACGATCCGGGCCGCGCGCGCCGGCGCCAAGCCGATGATGGACTACGACGAAGCGCTGTTCTGATCCTGTTTCGCACATGCGCCGGTTTTCCCTCGAACGGAAATGCGGCGCTTCTGCACAACCATTCTTGGTAGCAATTCCGGAGGCTTTCCAGTGAGCACCCTCAACATCCGCAAAGTCGCCGTGCTGGGCGCAGGCGTGATGGGCGCGCAGATCGCGGCGCATCTCATCAACGCGCGCGTGCCTGTCATCCTGTTCGACCTTCCCGCTAAGGAAGGCGCGAAGAACGGCATCGCGATGAAGGCAATCGAGAATCTGAAGAAGCTCTCGCCCGCGCCGCTCGGCATGAAGGACGACGCGCAGTACATCGAGCCCGCGAACTACGAAGACGACATCGCGCGTCTCGCCGAATGCGATCTCGTGATCGAGGCGATCGCCGAGCGCATGGACTGGAAGCACGATCTCTACAGGAAAGTGTCGCCGCATATCGCGTCGCACGCGATCTTCGCGAGCAATACGTCGGGCTTGTCGATCACCGAGCTGTCGAACGGTTTCTCCGACGAACTCAAGGCGCGCTTTTGCGGCGTGCACTTCTTCAATCCGCCGCGCTACATGCATCTGGTCGAGCTGATCCCGACCGCATCCACGAAGCCCGAGAGTGTCGACCAGCTCGAAACGTTCCTGACGAGCGCGATCGGCAAGGGCGTCGTGCGCGCGAAGGACACGCCGAACTTCATCGCGAATCGCGTCGGCGTGTTCTCGATTCTCGCGGTGATCGCGGAGGCGGAGAAGTTCGGCCTGCGCTTCGACGAAGTCGACGATCTCACCGGCGCGCGCCTCGGCCGCGCGAAGTCCGCAACCTTCCGCACGGCGGATGTCGTCGGCCTCGATACGATGGCGCACGTCATCAGGACGATGCAGGACAACCTGCCGGACGATCCGTTCTTCCCGGTCTACGCAACGCCGCCCGTGCTCGCCGAACTGGTGAAGAACGGTGCGCTCGGGCAGAAGTCGGGCGCGGGCTTCTATCGCAAGGAAGGCAAGGCGATCAAGGTGCTCGACCCGAAGACGGCGCAATACGTCGACGGCGGCGCGAAGGCGGACGAACTCGTTGGCCGCATTCTGAAGCGTCCGCCCGCCGAGCGTTTCAAGCTCCTGCGCGAGACGGACAACAGGCAGGCGCAATTCCTCTGGGCCATTTTCCGCGACGTTTTCCATTACATCGCCGTGCATCTCGAATCGATCGCAGACAGCGCGCGCGATGTCGATCTGGCGATCCGCTGGGGTTTCGGCTGGAGTCAGGGCCCATTCGAGAGCTGGCAGGCGACGGGCTGGCAGCAGGTCGCGAAGTGGGTGCAGGAAGATATCGACGCAGGCAAGGCGCTCTCGAACGCGCCGCTGCCCGCGTGGGTGCTCGACGGCCCGGTCGCGGAGAACGGCGGCGTGCATACGAACGAAGGCTCGTGGTCGCCGCAGGCACGCCGCTTCGCGCCGCGCTCGACGCTGCCGGTCTATGAGAAGCAGGTGTTCCGCGCGCCGCTCGTTGGTGAAAGCGGCGCCGATCCGAAGACCTACGGCAAGACACTTTTCGAAACCGAGAGCGTGCGCGCGTGGCTCGACCGGGACGACGGCGACGTGATGATCGTTTCGTTCAAGACGAAGATGAACACCATCGGCCCGGGCGTGCTCGACGGCCTCACGCAAGCCATCGAACTGGCGGAAAAGGAATATCGCGGTGTCGTGATCTGGCAGCCGACGTCGCTTGCGCTCGGCGCGCCGGGCGGCCCGTTCTCCGCGGGCGCGAATCTCGAAGAGGCGATGCCCGCGTTCATGATGGGCGGCGCGAAAGGCATCGAGCCGTTCGTGAAGAAGTTCCAGCAGGGCATGCTGCGCGTCAAGTACGCGAATGTGCCGGTGGTCGCGGCGGTCTCGGGCATCGCGCTCGGCGGCGGCTGCGAACTGCTGCTGCAGTCGGCGAAGCGCGTCGCGCATATCGAGAGCTATATCGGCCTCGTGGAAGTGGGCGTCGGTCTCGTGCCCGCGGGCGGCGGTCTCAAGGAAGCCGCGTTGCGCGCGGCGGAAGCGGCGAGCGCGGTCAACGCGACGAGCGATCTGCTCAAGTTCCTGCAGAAGCCGTTCGAGAACGCGGCGATGGCGAAGGTCTCCGGCTCCGCGCTCGAAGCGCGCGCGATGGGATATCTGAAGCCGTCGGACACCATCGTCTTCAACGTGCACGAGTTGCTCGACATCGCGAAGAAGGAAGCGCGCGCGCTCGCCGACTCCGGCTACCGTGCGCCGCTGCGCGCGAAGCAGGTGCCGGTGGCGGGCCGCTCGGCGATTTCGACGATCAAGGCGTCGCTCGTCAACATGCGCGATGGGCGTTTCATCAGCGAGCACGATTTTCTGATTGCGAGCCGCATTGCGGAAGCAGTGTGCGGCGGCGATGTGGAAGGCGGCAGTCTGGTCGACGAGGAATGGCTGCTGGCGCTCGAGCGCCGCGCGTTCGTCGAACTGCTCGGCACGCAAAAGACGCAGGAACGAATCATGGGCATGTTGCAGACCGGCAAGCCGGTTCGCAATTGAGCGCGCGGAACATTGGAGCCTGATATGAGCAAACAACTGCAGGACGCATACATCGTCGCCGCGAGCCGCACGCCGATCGGCAAGGCGCCGCGCGGCGTATTCAGGAACACGCGCCCGGACGAACTGCTCGTCCACGCGATCAGATCGGCCGTGGCGCAGGTGCCGGGGCTCGACACCAGCGTGATCGAAGACGCTATCGTCGGCTGCGCGATTCCCGAAGCGGAACAGGGGCTGAACGTCGCGCGCATGGGCGCGCTGCTCGCCGGCCTGCCGAAGACGGTCGGCGGCGTGACGGTGAACCGCTTCTGCGCATCGGGCCTGACGGCGCTCGCGATGGCGGCGGACCGCATCCGCGTGGGCGAGGCCGACGCGATGATCGCGGGCGGTTGCGAGTCGATGAGCATGGTGCCGATGATGGGCAACAAGCCGTCGCTGTCGCCGCATATCTTCGATCACAATGACGACATCGGTATCGCGTATGGCATGGGTCTCACGGCCGAGCGCGTGGCGGAGCGCTGGAAGGTGAGCCGCGAGGCGCAGGACGCGTTCGCGGTGGAGTCGCACCGCAAGGCGCTCGCGGCGCAGCAGGCGGGCGAGTTCGCCGATGAAATCGCGGCGTACACGCTCAACGAACGCTTCCCGGACCTCGCGTCGGGCGAAGTGCGCGTGAATGCGCGCGAGATCGCGTTCGATGAAGGTCCACGCGCGGATACGTCGATTGAAGGTCTGTCGAAGCTGCGCCCCGTGTTCGCGAACAAAGGTTCGGTGACGGCGGGCAATAGTTCGCAGACGTCGGATGGCGCTGGCGCGTTGATCGTCGTGTCGGAAAAAATCCTGAAGCAGTTCAATCTGACGCCGCTCGCGCGCTTCGTGAGCTTCGCGGTGCGCGGCGTGCCGCCGGAGATCATGGGCATCGGGCCGAAGGAAGCGATCCCGGCTGCGCTCAGGAACGCGGGGCTCACGCAGGACGACCTGGACTGGATCGAACTGAACGAAGCGTTTGCTGCGCAATCGCTCGCGGTCATCAACGACCTGGGTCTGGATACGTCGAAGCTGAATCCGCTCGGCGGCGCAATCGCGCTGGGGCATCCGCTCGGCGCGACCGGCGCGATCCGTTCGGCGACCGTCGTGCATGGACTGCGCCGCCGCAACCTGAAGTACGGCATGGTGACGATGTGCGTCGGCACGGGCATGGGCGCGGCGGGGATTTTCGAGCGCGTTTGAGTCGGACAGTCCGCGGGCGGCGCTCGCGGACGATGAAAGGAGACACCGCATGGATATTGAGATCGAACGCGCCGAGGGTGTGCTGAGCATCGTGCTCAATCGCCCGGACAAGAAGAACGCGATCACTGCGGCCATGTATCAGGAGATGGCCGACGGTCTTTACGAAGCCGAGAAAGACCCGGCGGTGCGCGCGGTGCTGCTGCGCGCCAACGGCCATGCGTTCTGCGCGGGCAACGATCTGGAAGACTTTCTCAACGATCCACCGAACGACCTCGACGCCCCCGTGTTCCAGTTTCTGCGGCGCTTGAGCGGCATGCCGAAGCCGGTCGTCGCGGCGGTGCCGGGCGTGGCTGTCGGCGTCGGCACGACGATGCTGCTGCATTGCGATCTCGTCTACGCCGCGAAGAACGCGAAGTTCTCGCTGCCCTTCGTGCAGCTTGGGCTGTGCCCGGAGGCGGCGTCGAGCCTGCTGCTGCCGCGTGTCGCCGGGTATCAGCGCGCGGCGGAAAAGCTGCTGCTGGGCGAAGCGTTCGATGTCAACGAGGCGATCAGCATGGGGTTCGTGAACGGCGCGCTCGAAGCGGCGGAACTCGACGCGTATGCGTTCGAGCGCGCGAGACGGCTGGCTGCGCTGCCGGCTTCATCGCTCAAGACGACCAAGGCGCTGATGAAAGGCGGCGAGGGAGCGGAAGTGGCGGCGCGCATGGAGGCGGAAGCGGCGCATTTTTCGCGGATTCTCCTGGCGCCGGAAGCGCGTGAGGCGTTCCAAGCGTTCTTCGAGAAGCGGAAGGCGGATTTCACGAAATTCTTGTGATGTACGCCGCCGAGCGTATGACTGCTGCCTGCGCTTTGGCGCTCGTCTGCGCGAGCGCGTCCGCTGGGCGCAGCAATTATCTTGCGACAATTCGCCGACGCAACTCGCAATGGACGAGTGCGCCGGCCGCAATCTGAAGCCGCCGACCAGAAACTCAACGAGGCTTATCGCGCGCTGCTCGGCAAGGTGAGCAAGGATGGCGCGGAGCAACTGCGCGAGGCGTAGCGCGCGTGGCTCGCGTGGCGCGACGCCCAGTGCGAGTTCAACACCATGAGCACGCGCGGCGGCAGCATCAATGCCACGGTCTACGCCATGTGCGAAGAGCAGATGACGCGAGCGCAAACAAAGCTGCTGGAGTCGCAATTGCATTGCAAGGAAGGGGATTTGTCTTGCGGTGGCCAGTGAGGGTCGGCCTTCACTCCACGTCATACTCGACGAAGCTGCCTTCGCGCGCGAAGCTCACGAGCCTCACCCCCGCCTGCTTCGCGATGGCAATGGCCAGCGAGGTCGGCGCGGAAATGGTCGCGACCATCGGCACGCCGACGCGTGCCGACTTGCGCACGAGTTCATAACTGGCGCGGCTGGAGAGGAAGACGAAGCCTTGCGTCGTATCTTCGCGCTGCAGCACGAGTTGCCCGATGAGCTTGTCCAGCGCGTTATGACGCCCGACGTCTTCGAACGCATGGCGCACCGCGCCGCTTTCGTCGCACCACGCGGCGGCGTGCAGGCCGCCGGTCAGCTTCGTCAAGCGCTGATGCGCAGGCAGTTCGCGCGCGGCGCGTTCGATGGCGTCCGGCGCGAGCCGTGACAGAAAGCCCGTCTCCGGCACACGCTCCGGCTGAAGGTCCAGCAAGTCGATACTTTCGATTCCGCACACGCCACATCCGGTACGCCCCGCGAGCGCACGGCGCTTGTCCTTCAGCGACGCAAACGCCTGCTGCACCACCTGCAGGTGAACTTCGGCGTGCGGCAGAGCGTGGCCATCGTCACGATAAAAGACCTCGATGTCGTGTATGTCGCTGCCACGCTCGACAATGCCCTCGGTCAGCGAGAAGCCCATCGCGAACGCTTCGAGATCGCGCGGCGTGCACATCATCACCGCATGCGAGATGCCGTTGTACACCAGCGCGACCGGCCATTCCTGCCCGACATTGTCCGCCGCGACAATGCTCACGCCCCGGCGATGCCGGCGCACCTGCCGCTCGACATGACCAGGCTGATCTTCGGTTTCAAGTTGATTCAATTCGTTCGCCTCCGTCCGGGTACGGGCCTTGCGCCGACACCATGCTGTCGGCGCTTCTCGAAGACGCGCGGCAGCGGCTCATATTGCACGGTTCCAGCCAGTACCAAGCCCTACAATAACTTAAGCGGGCGATGCGCGCCGGCGCGCGCCCCTCAATCCAATGAGGCTATCGCAATGGGACTCTACGACGCCGCTCGTCTCTTCGCGTTCGAGGTCGAATCCTCGGACAATCTGCGGTTCATTCCGCTCGCCGTGCGCTTCAATCTCGACCGCTTCGGCATGCGCATCACGCTCGATCAATGGCAGATGCTTCCGTATGACGATCGCGCGCTGCTCGCACGCTTTCCCGTGGAAGACGATGCTGAACTCGAACACAATTTCGATCTCGCCCTCGAGGAAATGCTCAGGACGCACGCGAACGCGGCGCCCGAGCAGATCGAGCGCGATACCGATCCCGTCTGGGCCCACGCCGACGCCGTGCCGGAAACGGTCATCCGCCAGAGCAGTCTCGCGGGCGTGAGCGCGCCGAGCCTGTCGCACTGGGCCGCGCTGGACCGCTTCCAACGCTACGCGCTCGCCAAGCTCTCGCGCAATACCGACAAGTCGAATCACGACTTCCTGCCCGCGATGCGCGAATTCGGCCTGGCGGAATAAAGACAACCGAGGGCGGGATCTGTATGGCCGGTGGTACGCGAGCTATCCGGCTGTCTCCAGCAATGGAACAGCGAACGCGTATATCGAGTCGCCAGATGGCATCGCGTGGCAACCTTCAGGCGCTGCAAGCCTGACGTTCCTTAGTAACTTCAGAGAGGTGGTGCGCTGTATCGCAGTGAGCGCGCAACGTCCACGGATCTAGTTACCTGGACGCCATATGCTCCTGTCGCAGATGCGACCTATAGTTATGCCTTTAATAGGAATAGCTCGATCGCAAACAGCAAGGCAATAGTATTTACGCCGGTTGGAAAATCGCGAGGCACAGGCGATATGGCGTTTGGGGGCAATACGCTGGTCTCCTTGGCCGGGAAGACGTGGCTGGAGGGGGTCATCAACGGTTCCGCGAACGCAGCGTTCACCTGTAACGATCGCCTGTTCATGCCGCAGTACAACCAAACCGGTAAGCTCTCGCCTTTCTCTCTGACGACGGCCTCAATTGGACGCAACTACGCTTCCAACACCGATGGCGACCACGGCCGAGCCTACCTTGGGTGAGTACTATGTAATTGGCGGTTGCTTGCCGACGATTGGCCGCGCATTCCTCTTTACGCGCAAACTTGCGGGCAACCGAGTCTTTTTCTCCGGCTGGACGCCTGATCGGATCTCAAAACGAAATGGTGCCCAAGCATTCAGCGCTCCCACCGGGATACAGCGTCGAGCATCGAGAACCCGTGACTCCGTTCGGCAATCCGTGGGTGATCCATTTCAATGGCGAGCGAGTCGGCAGCGCGCCCACGAGCGACGCTGCGTTGGAGCTTGTGAGAGAAGATGGGAAGACTCGCAAACCGAAGCATAGGAAGTGATCGGAAACGCCCTTGTAACGAAAAAATGCGCCGACGTAGCGTCGGCGCGAAGGCAGGCGCCTACGAGGGGGTGCGCCAGCCGGGGCGTAAGTTACCAAAACTAGGGCGCGACCAGATGAGGCGCAGCGCACGCCGCAGCGCTCAATGGCGAGAAGACGCCGACGCGTGGCGGAACGGTCATTGGGGCCAAGAGGAGGCGTAAGAGCACGAAGTCTCCGGTAAAGCCTCCCGCGACGGGCATCGTACCGTTCCGCGTAGCCCAACTCATGAAGCCAGCTGCCGAACGTAACGGGACTGACGCCAGGCTCTAAGGCGGCGTCCTGCATCGAAATATCCCCGCGCATTAGCCGGTCCATGATTGCGCGCCTTTCGGCTCCGGTATTGAGCGAGATGAAAGAACTATCACGAAGCATACCGGCGACCGCGCCCGTTGTGCTCCTATTGCGATGTTTCGTCATGGTATGGGCCGTGCCACATCCATTGAGCATCGACAAATCGCGCCCCGTCCGGCGCGGAACGGTTCGGCCCGAAGCTCGTTGCGGGAACAACGTGTTTTGCCGAACCACCTGCTTGTCAATTTGGCCACGCCGCGAGCAAGCCCGCTATGCCATTTCGCGCGGGCTGAGCCAACGACGCGCATGTGCGCTGATTCACGTCAGTCGCGCCAATCTCGGTTACGTCAGCATCATGCCGGGCAAGAACGGCCCGATCGTGGAGATGATGCGACGCCTCTCGGGTGACTATCCCCGCTTCGGCTCGCGGCGCATCCGCATCATGTTGGGTCGCGAAGGGATCGTCATCGGCAAGGAGCGGTGCAGCCGATTGTGGGCGCAAGCCGGTCTTCAGGTGCCTCGCAAACGCCGCCGCCGCCGCCTTGCCGGTTCGCGTCCCCGGCCGCTTGCTCCGAGCGCTCGCAACGCCGTATGGAGTTACGATTTCGTCTTCGACGCGTGTGCTAACGGCCAGCAACTGAAGTGTCTGACGGTCGTCGACGAGTACACGCGTGAATGTTTGGCCATAGACGTGTCTGGCTCGATCCGATCGGCTAGAGTCATTGAGGTATTGAGCAAGCTGATCAGCGTTCACGGCGCGCCACGCTATATGCGAAGCGACAACGGCCCCGAGTTTGTCAGCGCAGCGTTGCTCAAGTGGGTGGTATCGGAGAAGATCGAATCGGCGTTGATCGATCCCGGCAAGCCCTGGCAGAACGGCACGAACGAAAGCTTCAACGGTAAATTCCGTGACGAATGTCTTGCCATGGAGTGGTTCCGCAATCGGATTGAAGCCAAGATCGTGATTGACGACTGGCGACGGCATTACAACGAGGTTCGACCGCATTCGAGCCTGAACTACGACACGCCGCTGGCGTACCGCCAGCGCTTAGAAAGAAATTCAACCCAAGCCGTTATTGCTAGAACGCAGTGGTCTTAGAAAAACGGGCAGGTCAGCCCGGTACACTAAAATCGCTCGAACATCAAAAGGAGAGTCGTCGGATAACGGTAGACGCAGATTCAGACGCAGCCTGTCCGGATCTTGTGTGCTCAGAATCGGCCGTGCCTCGTAAGCTAGTGCCTCCTTACGCACTCCGTCAATCAATTCTCCGACGCGGACGCGGTGAAGACCAAGACGTTGCTCTAAGTCTTCGCGGGGAATACTTGCGGACTTCCAGGAAACAGGTTCGACCTTGAACCGACGGCCAATGCCAACTTCACTAGATTTGCTATCCCTGTCGATATCGAAGACGGCACCAAAAATGCCGTCTTGTTTGTAGAAGTAAGTCGTGCTTGTACCTATGCGGCTAGACGAAAGCGTGCCAAATTTCTGCTGTACCTGTTCAATCGTGAGCTTTCCGGCCACCCAATCCACGCCGATCTGGGCGACTTTCAGAAAGGTAGAAAGCTGCTCAGCCGATAAAGGCGTTTGCGGGCGTTGCTTAATATGTTCGACTCCCATCGACTTAGCTTCCTTTGGCGATTCGGGAAGCAGAAACGGCTGTGCTTGAAGCGTTGTTGTCGCCGGTAGCGTTGAGGCGGCGACCGTTATAAGCGGCTGCGTACTCACGGCTGCACTGATCAACCAGCAAACCATCCGGCGCCATGAGCGTCGGTCCAATATGATCCTGCAATTTCGCCGCAGTAGAAAGCGTCGTCTTCCCAAGGTTTCGCGTAATACCCCATGGAAGTCTTGTCTTGGGCCAGATCATCGACGTCCACTGCCGTATTATCAGGACCTGCATGGATGAGGAGTTCCTTTGCCTGTTTTGTTGCAAGTTCATATTCCTTTTGAAGAGATCTCGCATCGTTGGCGTAGCTTGGATAGAAGTGTGCTTGCTGAAACCGGTAGAGATGCCACGCATACATTCCGACTGCCATTTGTTTGATCGTCAGTAGGTTGGCTTCGTCATCAGGCAATTGTTGCTTCGCTGCAAGCGCAGTTACGCGGACTAAGGTCGAGTTGTCCGCGTTGAACGACTTTGGCCACTGTGCAATGTTTGGCGTGTCCTCGAAGTCTGCAGAACGCTGCTGCACCATCGCAAAGATCCAGAAGTGTTGCTGGCAATGTCGGGCCTCATGATAGAGCGTATCGGCAAACTCCTTGAGCGCTCGACGGGCGTAACTTTCACGTTCTGGCTGTGTAAGCAATGTGCACGATTAATTAACGCGTCATTGCGGGGAAGTTCCCACGGCGGCATGTTCCACCGGTCAACGACAAAACCGGATACGTACGGCCTGTCAGGATCACCGTGGACGTGGGAGACAATCACCATCTGTCCGGCGCGTCCGGGCGCGACCACGCCCATTTGACCGCCCTGCCATTGCGAGGCGACGCGCACCCAGATTGAAGTCGCGCCGTCGTAACGGGCTTCGCGATCCCAGTCGTACTGAATGCGAACGCGATTCTTGTCGTCGATCCACGTCTCATAGTGCTGATTCGGATGGTGTTCCGGCGAGACAATCACCGCGTATTCATCATCGACGTGGGGGCGTGGCGTGACCTGGGGGAGCCGGTAGTACTCTGTGTCCGGTTGCAACTCGAACGTGGTGTTGACCGCGTACTGACGCCATGAACCTGAAGACGTGCCGACTTCAGTCATTTCCAGTTCGCACGTCAGCACGACATAATCACGATTGGCCTTCGTCTGCGGATAGCCGGCCAGCGTGAGAGTGCTGCCCGGCTGGAGTCCGCGCAGATGCCCCTTGCCATGTGCACGCAGTCCCATGCAGCGCGCCGCCTGAAGTTCACGCGCGCAAGATGTCTACCTTCTTCGCGCGCATCGTTGGCCGGGCTATTGTTGGCTTCGGGTTGAGCGAATTCGGCGGGCGCGTAGATCTCGATGCCGCGTTTGGCGGTGCCGTTCGTGTCCTCGTATTCCTCGCGCAACCCCACGTTGCTCTTTCTGAGGCGCGGCTTCATGTAATCGTGGTCGTTGACGGTCGCCTTGCCCGCCGTCAAGGTGTAGGTCAACGACAGTTCGCTGATGTGTTCCTCATCGATTCGCCCACCCGTGTGATAGCGCAGCGTTTCATAAGCGACGCCATGAGGATGGAAACCGCCCAGCGTGTCGGAAACGACGAGTGTGTGACCTTTCTTGTCGTGTTCGAACCAGAAGAACAGGCCCCATTCCTCCATTAGCCGAAGTGCCAGATTCCAGTCCGATTCCCACGCCTGCCGGATGAAATCGCGCGGCGGGTAATACTTCTTGCCTCCCGTCGGGCCAGCGAT
>Ga0308173_10000956_pt1 | contig 13681 bp, 6 predicted proteins | sample PhyPR1_FD_203716 | JGI IMG/M metagenome (GOLD analysis project Ga0308173, IMG submission 203716) | Soil microbial communities from UC Gill Tract Community Farm, Albany, California, United States - DLSLS.P.R1 | ecosystem: Environmental > Terrestrial > Soil > Agricultural land | place: USA...
CAGCGGCGTCGGACCTTCACTTCGGACGAGGTGATCCGGATGACGCACGGAGACTCGCTGACCCTGACCGTCGAGGCGACGCATCGCTCGCTCGAGGACCGGATGCGCGCCGCGCGCGCCGTGCACCTGGAGCCGGAACGGCGGCCGCGCGACTCCACCGACGCCTTCCTGGCGGCGACCAGCCGGCACCTCGCGGCCGTGGAGGCGGTGCTCGTGCCCCGGGTCCGCGAGCGGGTCCCCGGCGGGGTCGGGGTCGCGAAGGAGTACCTGGAGCGGGCCCGGGACCTCGAGCAGACCCTGACCCTGGTGAAGGCGCGGCTCTACGGCGAGGCGCATGCGATCTACCTGTCCTGGGCCCGGCTGTGGGGTGCCGTCCAGGGGCAGCTCCTGGAGCACAACCGGCTGGAGCTGGGCCTGGTGGCCGCGCTCGTCCGCTACGACGACCCGGACGACCTCGACGGTCTCGCCCAGCGGGTGTTCGACTCCGAGACCCACGGCCCCACCAGGCCGCACCCGCACCTCCCGCACACCGGGATGTTCAGCCTGGTGGCGCGCCGGGTGTGGGCGATGGCCGACCGGTTCTGGGACGCGGCGGAGGGGCGGGTGGTCCCTCAGCCGGTGGCCCCGAAGAAGCACCGCCACGACAGCCTCCTGGCGCAGTACCTGGTGGGCGACCCCCACTTCCAGGGCGACGCCCCGGTCACCGAGCACCGCCACCGCCCCCGCCACCCGGGCGGCGGCCCCGGTCCCGCCTGAGCCTTCTGGGTCAGGCGCCCACGCCCGCCGCCGCCGCCGCGGGCGTCTCGTCGGCGCGCCGGCGGGCACCCTGCTGGATCCGGATGGCCATGATCGCCATGTCGTCGTGCTGCGGCGCGTCGGTGTAGTCCGCCACGAGCCGGCGGATCCGCTCCGCCGCGGCCTGCGCCGGCAGGCGGGCGGTCTGCGCGAGCTCCTCGGGGAACGGCCCCTCGCCGAGCATCTTGTCCCCGTCCCGGCGCTCGAGGACGCCGTCGGTGACCCCGACGAGCAGGTCGTCGCGGCCGAGCACGTGGCTCTCCGCGACGTACACGACGTGGTCGACGACGCCCAGCAGGGTCTGGGGGGTCCCGATCTCGCGGACGTCCCCGTCGGGGCCGATGACGAACGGTGGGGGATGGCCGGCGTTGACCAGCTCGAGCCGCACCTGGCCGCCCTCGAGGTGCATCGTCCCGCAGAGCAGGGTCAGGAACCGGGCGCGCGGGCCCTCGTCCAGGATCGCTGTGTTCAGCCGCTCGAGCGTCGCCGTCACGGGGAAGCCCGCGCGCGCCAGCGCCTGGATCGTGTGGCGGGCCAGGCCGGTGACCGCGGCGGCCTGCGCGCCGGTGCCGCAGACGTCGCCGATGACGAACCACCACGTGCCGTGGCCGACGGGGAACAGGTCGTAGAAGTCGCCGCCGGCCGCCGCGTCCTCGCCCGCGGGCTCGTAGACCACGCCGATGTCGAAGCCGGGGGCGGAGGGCACGTACGGCGGCAGCAGGCTCTCCTGCAGTGCCTTGCCCGCCGCCTGGAGGTCGCCGTGCGCCCGTGCGTTGTCGATCGCCAGGGCCGCGCGCCGGGCGATCGACTCCGCCACCAGGAAGAACTCGCTGCGCAGCATCGACCCGTGCGGCCCGCCGATGGTGAGGTAGCCGATCTGCCGGCCGCGCGCGATCAGGGGGATGCTCGTGGCGGAGTTCCGCGCCCCGACCGGGTCCGGCTTCGCCAGCTGGGCCCGGGAGAGGCCGGCGACGGCCTCGCGCACGTCCTCGACCTCCTTCTCGTCCTCGTGCCACACCTGCTGGAGGACCGGTTTGCCGCGCTCGTCCAGCAGGTGGATCGCGCACCACTGCGCGAGCCGCGGCACGACGATCTGGCCGGTGATCGCCATGGTCATGTCCTGGTCGAGCGACCCGGCCAGCAGGTCCCCGGCGTCGGCGATGTAGCTGAGCCAGCCGCGTCGCTCGCGCTCGGACGCCTGCAGCCGGGCCCGGTCGGCGGTGAGGGCGACCGAGTCGGCGAACCGTTGCAGCTCGGCGGCCTGGTCGGCGGTGAACCCGTTCGGCACCGCGGAGGCGGCCGCCATCGCCCCCACGAGCTGGCCCTCGACGACCACCGGCACCACCACCAGCGAGCGCAGGCCGGCGCCGGCCAGCAGCGGGACCTCGAAGTCCCGCAGGTCGGGCACCATCAGGGGGAGCCGGCTGTGGTGCGGGTCCGGCGTCCCGGGGGAGCCGGGGGTGAGCCGGGTGCCCAGCAGGTCCTCGGGCAGGCCGCTCACCGCGACCACCTCGAGGTCGTCGTCGAAGTCGTGGGAGAGCAGCACGTACGTCGCGTCGGCCGCCACCGGGTCCCGGGCCCGCTCGGCGGCGAGCGCGAGGTACTCGGTGGCGCTCAGCCGCACCAGCGCCTCGTCGCGCAGACCGAGGGAGGCGGTGCCGGCGCTGACGGTGTGGGCGGCGGGTGCCGGGGGCTCGAGCAGTGAACGCTGCTCCTCCGCGACGAGCAGGACGACGGCGCCCTCGGGGTCGGCGGCCCGCCGGTGCGAGGCGAACACCGGCGTCCGCTCGCCGTCCGCGCAGACCACGGAGTACGTGCCGTGCCACGAGTGGGGGCCGGTCGGCCCACCGAGGTCGTCGGGCGGGCGGCCGCTCCCCACGGGATCGACCAGGTCGGCGTACGTGCGTCCGACCGCGTCGACGGCCGACCAGCCGAACAGCGCGGTCGCGTCGTCGTTCCAGGCCGTCACCGTGCCGTCGGGCGAGAGCTCGACCACCGCCACCCGGGCAGTGTGGCCTGACCGCGGTACGTCGCGGGGTGCCGCGGGCGAGGCGGGGGCGCCGTCGCCGGAGAACTGGGCCCAGACCCGCTTGCTGGTCGGGGTGTACTCGACGCCCCAGGTGGACGAGAGGGCGGTCGTGATCAGGAGCCCCCGGCCGTGCTCGGCGCTCTCCGGGGCGACCGGCGCCATGATCGGGAGGAGCCGACCGGGATGCCGGTCCTCCACCTCGACGCACAGCTCGTGACCCCGCAGCCACAGCGCCAGCCGGGCCGGCGTACCGGTATGGACCACCGCGTTGGTCACCAGCTCGCTGACGATCAGGGAGGCGCTGTCGGCAAGCTCGGTGGCTCCCCACTCCTCCAGGATCCGGCGGGTGAAGGCGCGCGCCTGGGAGACCGATTTCGCCTCTGGGGCGAAGGACCGGTGCACACGCATGGGGAATCGGGGGGTCATGGCGGACTCAGGCACTCATTGGCGGACTCTCCTCATGGTGACAGACTCACCAGGACGGGGCGCGGCGGAGGGAATCCACATGCCGGGCGGAACCACGGCCAAGAAGACGGCGCGGCCAGGGGCGGCGGCGAGCGCTGCCCGACGAGGCGACCTGGACAGGGCCCAGCTGGCTCGTCTGCTCACGGCGCTGAGCTCCATGCGGGACGGCAACTTCCGCAAACGGCTCCCGGTCGCCGGCGAGGGGCTGGTGGCGGACCTGACGATCGCCTACAACGACATCGCCGAGCGCCAGCAGCACATCCTCTCCGAGCTGACCCGGGTGCAGCGCATCGCCGGCCGGGAGGGGCGGCACAGCGAGCGGCTCCAGCCCGGCCTCGGGGAGGGCGGCTGGGCCAAGTGCGTGGAGGCGGCGAACAACCTGGTCACCGATCTGGTGCGGCCGACGGGAGAGTTCGCCCGGGTCGTCGCGGCGGTCTCGGACGGCGACCTGACCCAGCGGATGGACCTGCGCCTCGACGGCCAGTCGCTGCGGGGCGAGCCGCTGCGGGTCGCACGCAGCGTGAACGGGCTCGTCAACCAGCTGTCGTCGATCGCCGACGAGATCACCCGCGTCACCCGGGAGGTCGGCACCGAGGGCAAGCTCGGCGGGCAGGCGCGGGTCCGGGAGGCGGACGGCAGCTGGCGGGACCTGATCGACGCGGTGAACACGATGTCGTCCCGGCTGACCGACCAGGTGCGCGACATCGCGCTGGTCACCACCGCGGTCGCCGACGGCGACCTGTCGCACACGGTGACCGTCGAGGTCTCCGGCGAGATGGCGCAGCTCAAGGACACCGTCGACCGGATGGTCGACCAGCTGTCGTCCTTCGCCGCCGAGGTCACCCGGGTCGCGCGGGAGGTCGGCACCGAGGGACGCCTGGGTGGCCAGGCGGACGTCCGCGGCGTCTCCGGCACCTGGAAGGACCTCACGGACTCCGTCAACATCATGGCGTCGAACCTGACCAGCCAGGTGCGCGGCATCTCCTCGGTCGCCCAGGCCGTCGCACGAGGCGACCTGAGCCAGCAGATCACGGTCACGGGCCAGGGCGAGGTGGCCGAGCTCGCGGAGACCCTCAACTCGACGACCGCGACCCTGCAGACGTTCGCCGACGAGGTGACCCGGGTGGCCCGCGAGGTGGGCACCGAGGGCATCCTCGGCGGCCAGGCCGACGTCCCTGGCGTGGCCGGCCGATGGAAGGACCTCACCGAGTCGGTCAACTACATGGCCGACAACCTCACCGCGCAGGTCCGCGACATCGCCCAGGTGACCACGGCGGTGGCCCGCGGCGACCTGAGCCAGAAGATCACCGTGGACGTGAAGGGCGAGCTCGCCCAGCTCAAGAGCACGGTCAACGTGATGGTGGACCAGCTGTCGTCGTTCGCCGACCAGGTCACCCGGGTGGCCCGCGAGGTCGGCAGCGAGGGGATCCTTGGCGGCCAGGCGGACGTGCCGGGCGTGGCCGGGACCTGGAAGGACCTCACCGACTCGGTGAACTCGATGGCGTCGAACCTGACCAACCAGGTCCGCAACATCGCCCAGGTGACCACGGCGGTGGCGCGCGGCGACCTGAGCCAGAAGATCACCGTGGACGTCCGGGGCGAGCTGGCGGAGCTGAAGACGACCGTCAACGTGATGGTCGACCAGCTCTCCTCGTTCGCCGACGAGGTGACCCGCGTCGCCCGCGAGGTCGGCGGGGAGGGCAGGCTCGGCGGGCAGGCCGCCGTACCCGGCGTGTCCGGGACCTGGCGGGACCTGACCGACTCGGTCAACTTCATGGCCGGCACGCTCACCGCCCAGGTGCGCAACATCGCCGAGGTGACCACCGCGGTCGCACGCGGCGACCTGACGCGCACGATCACCGTCGAGGCGCGCGGGGAGATCCTCGAGCTGAAGAGCACCGTGAACACGATGGTCGACCAGCTGTCGTCGTTCGCCGACGAGGTGACCCGGGTGGCCCGCGAGGTCGGGACGGAGGGGCGGCTCGGCGGCCAGGCCGACGTGCACGACGTCTCGGGCACCTGGAAGGACCTGACCGAGAACGTCAACATGATGGCGGCGAACCTGACCTCCCAGGTGCGCAACATCGCCGAGGTGACGACGGCGGTCGCCCAGGGCGACCTCACCAGCAAGATCACCGTGGACGCACGCGGGGAGATCCTCGAGCTGAAGAGCACCGTGAACACCATGGTCGACCAGCTGTCGTCGTTCGCCGACGAGGTGACCCGGGTGGCGCGGGAGGTCGGCACCGAGGGCATGCTCGGCGGGCAGGCGCGGGTGCCCGGCGTGGCCGGCACCTGGCGCGACCTCACCGACTCGGTGAACTCGATGGCCTCGAACCTGACCAACCAGGTGCGCAGCATCGCGACGGTCTCGACCGCCGTGGCGCGCGGCGACCTCAGCCAGAAGATCTCCATCGAGGCCCGCGGCGAGGTCGCGGCGCTGGCGAGCACGATCAACGCGATGGTGGACACGCTGCGGGCGTTCGCCGACGAGGTGACGCGGGTGGCGCGGGAGGTCGGCACCGAGGGCATCCTGGGTGGTCAGGCGCAGGTGCGCGGTGTGTCCGGCACCTGGAAGGACCTCACCGACTCGGTGAACTCGATGGCCGGCAACCTCACCAGCCAGGTGCGCAGCATCGCGCTCGTCACGACCGCGGTGGCGCACGGCGACCTGACCCAGAAGACGTACGTCGACGCGCGGGGCGAGATCCTCGAGCTGAAGACCACCGTCAACCGGATGGTGGACCAGCTGTCGTCGTTCGCCGACGAGGTGACCCGGGTCGCGCGGGAGGTCGGCACCGACGGCATGCTCGGCGGCCAGGCCGAGGTCGCCGACGTCTCCGGCACCTGGCGCAAGCTGACGGAGAACGTCAACCAGCTCGCCGGCACCCTGACCACGCAGCTGCGTGCGATCGCCGAGGTGTCCACCGCGGTCACCCAGGGCGACCTCAGCCAGCAGATCACGGTGGGGGCCCAGGGGGAGGTGGCCGAGCTCAAGGACAACCTGAACCAGATGATCGACAACCTGCGCGAGACCACGCGGGCGAACCAGGAGCAGGACTGGCTGAAGACCAACCTGGCCCGCTTCACCGGGCACATGCAGGGCGGCCGCGACCTGTTGGACGTCACCCAGCTGATCGTGAGCGAGCTGACCCCGCTGGTCGGCGCGAGCGAGGGGGCGTTCTTCCTCGCCGAGCCGGGGGCCGACGGCACCAGGGCGCTGCGCCGGATCGCGTCCTACGGCTTCAAGCCGACCGACGGCGTGCCGGACACGTTCCAGTTCGGGGTCGGCCTGGTGGGCCAGGTCGCCCAGGGCCGGCAGCGGATCCTGGTCACCGACGTGCCCCCGTCGTACCTCAAGATCGCGTCCGGGCTGGGTGAGGCGCCCCCCGCGACCATCGTCATCCTGCCGGTGGTGTTCGAGGAGCAGGTGCTCGGCGTCATGGAGCTGGCGTCCTTCCGGCCGTTCAGCGTCGTGCACCTGCAGTTCCTCGAGCAGCTGATGGAGATCATCGGCGTCTCGCTGAACGCGATCATCGCCAGCTCGCGCACGCAGGCGCTGCTGGAGGAGTCCCAGCGGCTCGCGACCGAGCTGCAGAACAAGTCGGGCGAGCTGCAGGCCCAGCAGCGCGAGCTCCAGCAGAGCAACGCCGAGCTGGAGGAGAAGGCCAGCCTGCTGGCCCAGCAGAACCGGGCGATCGAGATCAAGAACCTCGAGATCGAGGACGCGCGGCGGGCACTCGAGGACCGTGCCGAGCAGCTCGCGCTCTCCTCGCGCTACAAGTCCGAGTTCCTCGCGAACATGTCGCACGAGCTCCGCACCCCGCTCAACTCGCTGCTCATCCTGGCAAAGCTCCTCGGCGACAACCCCGACGGCAACCTCAACCGGCGGCAGGTGGAGTTCGCACAGACCATCCACAGCTCGGGCACGGACCTGCTGCAGCTGATCAACGACATCCTCGACCTGTCCAAGGTCGAGGCCGGGAAGATGGACGTGCACGCGGCCACCGTCGCGGTCTCGGGGGTCGTGGAGTACGTCGAGGCGACGTTCCGGCCGCTGACCGCGGAGAAGGACCTGCGGTTCTCGGTCTCGGTGTCGGACGAGGTGCGGCCGACCCTGGTGTCGGACCAGCACCGGCTCCAGCAGGTGCTGCGCAACCTGCTGTCGAACGCCGTGAAGTTCACCACCTCGGGCGAGGTCACGCTGGTCATCCGCGACAGCACCGAGGAGCGGTTCAACACCCCGGCGCTGACGGTCGCCGACGGCGTGCTGGCCTTCGAGGTGACCGACACCGGCATCGGCATCCCGCCCGAGCAGCTGCGCACGATCTTCGAGGCCTTCCAGCAGGCGGACGGCACGATCAGCCGCAAGTTCGGTGGCACCGGGCTGGGCCTGTCGATCAGCCGGGAGATCGCGCGCCTGATCGGCGGCGAGATCCACGTCGAGAGCGAGCCGGGGCGCGGCAGCAAGTTCACGCTCTACCTGCCCTACGACTACCACAGCAGCACGAGGCCGGGCGTCCTGCCGCAGGCGACCGGCCAGGTCGCCGTACGCCCCGCCGACGAGGTCGTCGCCCCCGACCGGGTGCCGGAGGCGATGGAGGACGACGACGGCGACATCGTGCCCGGCGACCGGGTCCTGCTGGTCGCGCTGGCCGAAGCCGGGCTGTGCCGGGCCGCGGTCGACGTGGGTCGCAGCCACGGCTTCAAGGTGTTGGCGACGCGGTACGCCGACCGGGCCGTGACGATCGCCGAGCAGCGTCGTCCCGACGGGATGGTCGTCGGCATGGACCTGGCCGCGCACGACGGGACCGCCCTGCACGACGTGCTCAAGCGGAACGTGAGGACGCGCGACATCCCGATGGTGGCCGTGCACTCGTCGGTGGCCGGCGCCACCGCGCACCAGGCCCGCGTGGCCGGGGCGCTGGACGTGGTGGAGGTGCCGTTCACGAGGACGAAGGTCGACGCCGCCCTGGAGCGTCTGGAGGCGTTCGTCGAGCGGGGCAAGCGGAGGCTGCTGGTCGTCACGGACGACAGCGGCAGCCAGAGCGCCGCGGCGGCCGGGCGGTTCGAGGCGCTGGACGAGGTCGAGGTCGAGATCGTCGGCACGCCGGACGACGCGGCCGCCGCGTTCGGGCGGCACCCGTTCGACTGCGTCCTGGTCGACCTCGGGCTGCCGGACGGTGGCGGTCTGGAGGTGCTGAAGCGGATCCGCGCGCGGAAGAGGATGCGCCACACAGCGGTCGTGCTCGGCCGCAGCCACGAGCTTTCGATGCGGGAGGAGGCCCGGGTCCTCCGGTACGACGACACGCTCACGCTGTCCCGGCCGCAGACGCTGGACGAGCTGGTCGAGGCCACCGCCGTGTTCCTGCACCGCTCCGACGTCGGCGGGCTCGGCACCCCGGAGCAGGCCCGGGACCCCGCCCCGGTGGATGAGCAGGTCTTCGAGGGCCGGCGGATCCTCATCGTCGACGACGACGTCCGCAACGTCTTCGCACTGACCAGCGCCCTGGAGCAGCACAGCCTCGACGTCCTCTATGCCGAGAGCGGCGAGGAGGGCCTCAACATCCTGCGCCTCGAGCCCGAGATCGACCTGGTGCTGATGGACGTGATGATGCCCGGCATGGACGGCTACACGGCCATGCGGGAGATCCGGAAGATGCCGAACTTCAAGGACCTCCCGGTGATCGCGCTGACCGCGAAGGCGATGCCCGGGGACCGCGACAACAGCCTGACGGCCGGCGCCTCGGACTACGTCACCAAGCCGGTCGACGTCGAGCAGCTCCTGTCGGTGATCCGGTCCTGGCTGTCATGAGCACCGCCTCCACCCGCGCACGTCGCCCCGCCGCGGACGGGGACCCCGCATGAGCGAGCGGGCCAAGATCCTGCTGGTCGACGACCGTCCGGAGAACCTGCTGGCCCTGGAGGCGATCCTGGGCCCGATGGACCTGGAACTGGTGCGTGCGCACTCGGGGGAGGAGGCCCTGCGCGCCCTGCTCCAGGCCGACTTCGCCCTGATCCTGCTCGACGCGCAGATGCCGGGCATGGACGGCTTCGACACCGCGGCCAGGATCAAGCGGCGCACCCGCACCAAGGACGTGCCGATCATCTTCCTGACCGCGTTCGGGGAGGACCCGAGCAGCTCCTACCGGGGGTACGTCGCCGGGGGCGCCGACTACATCTCCAAGCCGTTCGACCCGTGGATCCTGCGGGCCAAGGTCCAGGTGTTCGTGGACCTGTGGGTCGCGGGCCGGCTGCAGGCGGCCCAGGCGGAGATGCTGCGCGAGCGGACAGGGGACCGGGAGGAGGTGCTCGGCGTCCTGCGCCGGTGCTTCGCCGACCTGGAGGACGCGGTGGAGGAGCTGGCGGCGCTTCCAGAGGCCGGGTCGCCGATGGCGGCCGCCGTCGCCCACCTGCAGCAGCGGATGGCCGCGGCGCGCGACGCGTTCGCCGCCCGCGGTGTCCCGACGCCCGAGCCACGCAGCACGTCCCGCTGACCGGACGGCCGGCTTCGCCCCGCCGTGGCGGGCCCTCAGGGCCGGTCCGGGGCGCCGAACAGCAGCGAGTCCAGACCCCGGCGCAGGCCCACCACGCCCCCGACCCGGCGGATGGCGAGCAGGGTGCCGTCGACGTACGGCGTCGGGGTCGGTCCCGCGTCGTGACGCATGACCAGCCGCTCACCGGACCCGGCGAACACGATCTCAGTGGTCACCACGAAGCCCGTCAGCCGCAGGGAGTGGACGCGGGTGCCGCCCACCTCCGCGCCGCGCGCCTCCACCGGCCCGTGCAGCTGCTCGACCGGCACCGTGGTCCGCGGCTCACGCACCTGCGCCAGGGTCTCTGCGAGCTCGCGGGCGGTGCCGCTGGGCACGTCCGTCTTCTCGTCGCTGGCGTAGTCGAGGATCTCCCACTGCTCGAGCTGTCCCGCGGCCAGGGCGGCCGCACGGAGCAGCACCGCCGCCATCACCGAGAAGTTGCCGGCCGCGACGACGCCCACTCCTCGGGACCTGGCGCGCCCGTCGAGGTCGGCGTAGTCGTCCGCGGTCAGGCCGCTGGAGCCCACCACCACGTGGACGCCGGCGTCCACGGCCGCCCGGACGTTGTCCCGGACCGCGGTCGCGCTGGTGTAGTCGACCAGGACGTCGACGTCCGTGGCACCGAGCGCGTCGGCCACCGTGCCGTGCACCCGGCCGGGGGCGTCGAGGCCGGTCGCCTCGGCCAGGCTGCGACCGGCGGCGCCACGCGCGACGCCGGCGACCAGGTGGAGGTCCGGGGAGGCGTGGATGGCGGCGAGGATGGGCGGGGCGGTCCAGCCGGTGACGCCGGCGAAGCAGACGTCGGTCATGGGCTCCCCGTCCGCGCGGGCCTCATCGGTCCAGGCACGTGCAGACGCAGGCCCGGTTGCCCTCCGGGTCGGCCAGCACGACGAAGGAGGGCGCGTTCCCGTCGTCGACGACCCGCCCGCCCGCGGCGACCGCGGCCGCGATCCGCTCCTCGGCGAGGTCGTGCGGCACCCACACGTCGAGGTGGAAGCGCTGGCGCGGTGTGTCGTGGGCGTCGGTGTCCTGGAACCAGAGCAGGGGCACCCGGGCGCCGGGGTCGACCACGTCGTCGCCGTGGAGGGAGTCGGTGCTCCCGGTGAGCAGGGCGGCCCAGAACGGCCCGACGGCGGCCACGTCGGCGGTGTCCAGCGCGAGCTCGAGCTCGGTGGTGGCGCCGGGGTCCGCGTCGACGCCCTGGTCGCGGGCGATCTCGCTGATCCGCCGGGCGAGGTCGAGGTCGCGCCGGGTGACCCGGGAGACGTCGTGGCTGACCAGCCTGAGGTCCACGAACGGGTAGGTCAGCGTCACGTCGGGGTGGTGGTCGGCTCGCTCGGCGGCCTCGGTGACGGCGGTGACGAACGCGAGGCCGGTGACGAAGTCGCCCGTGTGGAACCGGGCGTGCAGGGCCTGTGCGAGCAGGCGCCAGTCGTCGAGCCCGGCGTCGAGGATCTCGGTGCTGGTGAGCTTCTCCATCCGCTCAGTATGTCCCCGGGCCCGGCGCCGGGCCCGTCATCCGCGGCTCAGGAGCTGGGAGTAGCTGTGCACCCGGGAGGTGTTCCCCGCCCTGTCGCGGGCCACCAGCCGCACCACGAGGGACCCTCGTCGCAACCCCGGGAGCCGGTAGCTCCACTGCGTGCCGCTGGTGATGGTGGCTCGTCCCGCACCGCTCTTGCGCAGCGCGGCGGCCCGGCTCCCGGCCCTCACCCAGGAGTGCGTCCTCACCCGGTAGGCGTACCAGGCCCCGCCGCGCTTCTCGATCGCGAACACGTGCACCCAGGCCGTCCCGCTGCCGACATCGCTGTGCCGGCCCCTCAGCGTCCGCCAGGCGGTCGCCGAGGAACGGTGGCTCGGTCGCCGCACCGCCACCACGGGTGCCTTGGTGTCGGCCGACAGCGTCACCGTCGCCGTCGACACGGTCGCGCTGTTCCCGGCCAGGTCGGTCAGCGTCACCGTCGGCGCGTAGCTGCCCGCGGCGCCGTACACGTGGCTGGTCGTGGCCCCGCTGGTCCACGCCACGGGACCTCGGCCGTCCTTCCAGTCCACGGACCGGCGGATGGAGCCGGCGGGGGTCTTGTTGTCGCTGAGCGAGGTCTGGGTGAGCGTGACGGCCGTGCCCCTCGCCCAGCCGGTGGCCGGCCCGACGCTGAAGCTGCCGGTCGGCGGCTTGTCGTCCGGGTCGAGGGCCGAGATGACGGCCGTGGAGACGTCGGAGCCGGCGGCGTTGGTGACGGTGAGGCTCACCGTGTACCTGCCGGGCGTGTCGAAGGTGTGGGAGGGGCTCTTGGTCGTGGAGGTCGACCCGTCCCCGAAGTCCCACTGCCACTTCGACGGCGAGTTGGTGGAGGTGTCCTTGAAGCTCACCTTCAGCGGCGCCTTGCCGGAGGTCGGGCTGGCGGTGAACGAGGCGGTCGGAGGCGCCGCCGGACCCGAGCCGACTGCGAAGGTCAGCTCGTCCATCTCACCTTTGTAGAAGTCGCCGCCCGGGTAGGCGCCGACGATCATGTCGAAGGAGTTGCTGATCGAGCCGACCGACTTCTTGCTCGTGTACGACGTGCCGTCGATCGTCAGCTTCACCGCCGAGGAGGACTTCTCGCACTGGATGCTGTGCCAGAGGCCGTCGTGCAGGTCCGGTCCGGCCTGCACGGTCGCGGAGCCGGCCGTCCCCTTGAAGTAGCAGGACACCTGGCCGTTGGGCTGCAGCTCGACCTTGTACTCCATGCCGGGCGCCTGGCCCTTGCGGAACAGGTCGTAGTCCGGCTTGCTGGGGACGGAGCTGGTCATCATGTGGAAGGAGATGTGCACGTCGCCGGACCCGGCGTTGAGGTCGCCGCTGCTCGGGATGTTCACGTACGACGACTTGCCGTTGAAGCCATAGCCGGTCCCGTCCACGCCGCCACCGACCGTCTGGCCCAGGGCCACGTTGTGCAGCTTGCCGGGGTGGCTGCCGGTCGAGTCGGCCATGGTCGTGCCGCTCGTCTCGTCCATGTGCCACGTGTCGCTCGTCCCGCTCGCCGCGTGGGCCGTCACCGGCAGGACCGTCGCGAGACCGGCGACGAGCCCGATGACGAGGCCGAGACGCGCGGGTGTGCGGCCCAAGATGGCGTGTGCGCTCATGGCGACTGCTCCTCCGCGGACGGTGGCGGTGCACGTGGGCGGAGTCTGACGTGGCGCCACGGTCGGCACTCACCTGGATCCCTGTTCCCCGTTCAGGTCGTGCCCGTCCATGAGAGTCGAAGGTCGACCTCTCATCATCCGTTGGAGGAGGGCGACGGCGTACGACGTTTGGGGGACCCGGGTGGCGCGTCCCGCCGCGGTTATAGCGCTCCGAGGCTGTGCTGGAGGCTGACGACCGCCGCGCCGCGGGCCCAGTCGGTGAACGTCAGCGGAGCGGTCGAGACGTCGAGCTCGCAGTGCTCGGTCTCCTGGGGCCCGGGCCTGGTGCGGTCCGCGATCGTCGCGGCGAGGACGGGGGAGGCGAACAGCGGCTCGACGTCCTCGCCGGCCAGGACGATCCGGTCGGTCTGCAGCGCGCCGGCGAAGGTGGCCACCAGGTGTCCCAGGGCCCGGGCCGCCCCGATCACCCACGGGCTGTCCGCGTAGGCCTGGTCACGGATCAGGTCCGGGAAGGAGCCCGCGATGCCGGCCGCTGCCATCCGCGCCTCGACCTCGTCGCGGTAGAGGTAGGCGGCGACGCAGCCGTGGTGGCCGAGGCTGCAGCGGGGGCCGTCGCCGTCGACGGGGGCGTGGCCGAGCAGGTGCCCGTTGTCGATCAGCCGCTCGACCACGTGGCCCTCGCGGGCGAGCCCGAAACCCAACCCGGCGCCGACCGTGACCAGCCCGAACGTCGAGT
>Ga0308173_10000957_pt1 | contig 13672 bp, 12 predicted proteins | sample PhyPR1_FD_203716 | JGI IMG/M metagenome (GOLD analysis project Ga0308173, IMG submission 203716) | Soil microbial communities from UC Gill Tract Community Farm, Albany, California, United States - DLSLS.P.R1 | ecosystem: Environmental > Terrestrial > Soil > Agricultural land | place: USA...
TTGATGAGGACGAGAGCGTCGCCGTCGAGCAGGACGGCGCGGGCGGTGCGCTTGACCACGGGACGAACGGTCATGCGTGAAATGTGGCCCAGCTGGTTCCACGTGAAACATGCCGGGTGTTTCACGCGAAACATCCGAGGCGGGTAGGTGGAGGCGCGCCGCCGTTCAGGCAGCGGTCCGTCGACATCAATTGTGTGCCGCGGGTGGCGTGGTCCGCCGGCTTCGGCCCTGTGTCGTGGGGAGCGCGATCTGTCGGCTCCCGGCGCGTGACGGGGTGGCGTGGCCGGTCAGAACCAGCCCGCAGCCTTGCGTAGCAGCCAGTCGTGGGCCCGCGCGATGTGCGGCATCGCGAGGGTGCCGGTGCGCACCGCCAGGAAGTAGGTGCGCAGCGGCGGTACCGGGGGATCGAGCAGGGCGAGAAGCTCACCGCGCTCCAGGGCGGCCGCGCACAGATAGCGCGGGATCACCGCGAGTCCGGCGCCCCCGGTGGCGCACGCGAGAACCGCACGAAGATCTGGGACGACGACGGTGCCGGAGGCGGCCGGGTGCGCGTTGAAGACGGCGGCCCAGTAGCGGACGACGAACGGCAGCGATTCATGGACCTCGACCACCGGGAGGTTCTCCAGGGCGGAACCGCCCCGCAGATGATGGCGGTCGGGGGCGAGGTGTCCGGCCCACCGGGGGGATGCGACGAGGACGAGTTCCTCGTCACAGAGCGGGGTCGCGGTGAGCAGCGCCCCACGCGGGCGGGCGGTGGTGATTGCCAGATCGTGATGTCCCGCGGCCAGGCCCTCCAGAGCCCCGTCCGGGTTGGCGAAGGACGCCCGCAGCGCGAACCCCTGGCCGTGGTCCCCGGCCAGTTCCATGAGTGCGGGAAGCGCCCGCTCGGCGATGAACTCGGGCGGGCCGACCAGGTGGAGCGTGCGTAAGGAGGAATCGTCGTCGAGTCCGGTCTCGGCGATCTCCACCAGGGCGTCCAGATGCGGTGCGGCCTTGTGGGCCAGCTCGTCGCCGATGGTCGTCGGAGTCACCCCGCGGGCCTGTCGCAGGAAGAGCGGACGGCCCAACTGCCGCTCCAGAATACGGATCTGCGACGTGACGGCGGGCTGTGACAGGCCGAGCAGAGCGGCGGCGCGCGTGAAGGAGCCGGCCCGGTGCACCGTGACGAACGTGCGCAGCAGGGCCAAGTCCATGGTGCTTCCTTCCCTCGCGCCACCCGCGCGGCACCGCTCACGGCGACAGTGCCCTGCCGCCGCAGGCGCCCAACTATAAATAAGTCGATAGGAACCTGTCGCTACTGTGATTGGACACTGACACTGAGTCAACTAGCCTTGGTCGAGCGGTCCTTCGCGCGCGGAACCGGGGCGGTCCGAGCCACGAGGGGGGAGGTTCGGACCACCCGCTTCCGCCGCGCGGCGGCCGTGCTCACTCGCCCGGTACGCGGACTCGTTCAGTCCGCCGACTCCTCCAGCGCCCGCAGCACGTCCGCCACCAGATCCTGCGGGTCCTCGGCGCCCACGGAGAAGCGGATGAAGCCCTCCGGCACCGCGTCGCCGCCCCAGCGGCCGCGCCGTTCCGCGGTGGACCGCACGCCGCCGAAACTCGTGGCGTCGTCGGCCAGCCGCAGCGCGTCGAGGAAACGGTCGGCACGCGCCCGCGTGGCCAGCGTGAACGACACCACGCTGCCGAAGTGCCGCATCTGCCGCGAGGCGAGAGCGTACGAAGGATCGTCCGGCAGACCCGGGTAGCGCAGTCCGGACACCTCGGGGCGGTCCCGCAGCGCCTGCGCGAGGGTGAGCGCGTTGGCGGTCTGACGCTCGGCCCGCAGCGCGAGCGTGGCCAGCGAGCGGTGTGCGAGCCAGGCCTCCATCGGCCCCGGGATCGCTCCGACGATCTTGCGCCAGTGCCGGACCGGGGCGATCCGTTCGGCGTCCCGCGCCACGACATAGCCCAGGAGCACATCGCCGTGCCCGGTGAGCATCTTGGTACCGCTGGCCACGGAGAAGTCGGCACCCAGTTCGAGCGGCCGCTGCCCGAGCGGGCCGGCGAGGGTGTTGTCGACGGCGACGAGCGTGCCCTGCGCGTGTGCCGCCGCGACCAGCCGGCGGACGTCGCACACGTCGAGACCCGGGTTCGACGGGGTCTCGATCCACAGCAGCCGGGCCCCCTCGAGAACGTCGAGCTGGGCATCCCCGCCGGTCGGCGCGGTGCGTACCTCGATGCCGTACGCCGTCAGCTGCTCGCGCACCAGAGGCAGCGCCTGGTAGCCGTCCTCGGGCAGGACCACGGCGTCTCCGGCGCGCAGCTGGGAGAAGAGGACCGAGGAGATCGCCGCCATCCCGGAGGCGAAGACGAGTGTCCGCACCTCCTCGGCGCCGGGCGCCTCCAGTTCGCCGATGGCGCGCTCCAGCAGCGTCCACGTGGGGTTGTCGTCGCGGCCGTAGGTGTACGGGCCGGTCGGTTCTCCGGGCAGATGGAAATGGGCGGCGAAGACCGGGCCGGGGAGGGTCGGCTCGTACTTCACCGGTTCGGGCAGCCCCGCGCGCACCGCGCGGGTCCCGTCACCGATGTCCTGCGGCTCCCCGGTGACTACGGTGTTCCCGGTGACTCCATCGTCTCCGGTGTTCCCGGTGGCCCCGCTGTTCACCTGGCGTTCGCTCATGCCGCCTGTGCCTCCGTCTCGTGCGCGTCCAGGGCGAGCGGACCGGACCGAGCGGAGGCTCGCCGTGTCCATTTTCTCAGGTCACACCCCCGCCGGCTCTCTCAGGTCACCTCCCGCGGACGTCCGGCGGCCCCGGTCAGTCCTCGTCGGGGAGGATGACGTGCAGTGCCCAGGAGACGACCGAGATGATCAGGCCGCCGAGGACGGCCGTCCAGAAGCCCTCGACGTGGAAGCTCAGGTGAATCTTCCCGGCCACCCACGAGGTCAGCAGCAGCATCAACGCGTTGACCACCAAGGTGATCAGACCGAGCGTCAGGATGAACAGCGGGAAGGTCAGCACCTTCACGACCGGCTTGACCAGCACGTTCACGACGCCGAACACCAGCGCGACCAGGATGAGAGTGCCGGCCTCCTTGCCGGTACTGTCACCGGTCAGGGTGATCTTGTCGAGCAGCCAGACGGCGACCGCCAGGGCGCCGGCGTTGGCGATCGTCTTGACTACGAAATTCTTCATGTGTCTGATCGTCTCCGATCGTGGCAGAAGAGATCAACGGGTGCGCACTACGGGACCATGAGCCCCGCGGTGTCGCCGGACGGGAGCGGACGGGGAAGATGAAAGAATTCCGGCTCGACGAACTGGAAGCGGAACGCGCCGCCAACGACGGTGCCTACCTGCAGTTCCTGCGCGAACGCAATATGTCGGTGGGCCTGTACGCGTTGGACGCGGGGGCCGTCGACCCCCAGCAGCCGCACCAGCAGGACGAGGTGTACTACGTCGCCAGCGGGCGGGCGTCGATCACCGTCGGTCTGGAGACCACGCAGGTGGCCCGCGGCAGCGTCGTCTACGTGCCCGCCGGTGTCACCCACAAGTTCCACCACATCACCGAGGATCTCAGGGTGCTGGTGGTGTTCTCTCCGCCGGAGAGCTGAGCTTCTCCCTCAGGGTTCCCTAGGGGATCGATCAGGGGAGGACAAGGGATGCGCGGCCACCGTTCCGGCCCCCCGCGGCCCTAGCATCGAAGGCAGTACACAGCAGGACCCGTGCGACACGTTCCGAGAGCGGGACAGCGGGTGCGCCGGGCGGAGAGGTGAGGACAGAGCGATGCGAGAGATCTTCGCGGGTTTGCCGTGGTGGGTGAAGTGGATCGCGGTGCCGGTCATCGCCTTCGTCGTGTTCGGCGGCCTGATAGCCAGCGTGCTCGGATTCCTCATCGGGGTGCTGTTCAAGGTGCTGTTGTTCGTCGCGCTCGTCGGCGGCCTGATCTACATCGTGCGGAAGTTCATGGCGGGTTCGTCCTCGCACGGCGACTGGTGAGACCCCCGGCGCGGGGCCGGTCCTCCCCGTGCGCGCCGTCGACGGCGGGTGGCCCGCCCGCGGCGGCACGGGGCGAGCAACAGAAACGCGGGGTTCCCTCGCGCGGGGGAAGTTTTCCGGCAGCGGCGGATGCGAGCGGTGACGGGCGATTAGAGTCCGGATCTCCGCACGGGGCCGATCCGCCCCCGCGGGCGGCGCACACCCCTCCCGTGTCTCCCCGCACGGGCGGCCCCTCCTCGCGCTCCGGGAGTGCCCCTTGGCCACGGTCGGTTCCGTACCCGTAGAGATCCACGCACCACCCGTCCAGCGGACGCCATCGCTGCGGGAGTCACACGCGACCACTCTGATCGGCTCCGTGCAGCGGGCGATGCGCCTGCTGGAGTGCGTGGCCGACCGCGAGTACGGCGCCACCGCCAAGCAGCTCGCCCGCGAGACGCAGTTGGCCCTGCCCACGACGTACCACCTGCTGCGCACGCTGACCCACGAGGGCTACCTCCGCCGCGACAAGGGGATGTTCTTCCTCGGGGACGCCGCCGAGCGGCTGAGCAGGAGCGGAGCCCGGCAGAAACGTCGCAGCACAGTCGAGGACGCCCTCGCGCGCTGGCGCGACATGCTCGGAGTCCCCGTCTACTACGCCGTCTACCGCGCAGGCGGCATCGAGGTCGTGTCGGTCGCGGACACCCCGGGGAACCCGGCGGTCGCGGAATGGGCGGACTTCCGGGAGACCGGACACGCCCACGCGGTCGGCCAGTGTCTGCTCTCCCAGCTCGACGACGAGGCCCGCCGCGACCACATCGACCGTCACCCTGTACGGGCGATCACCCCGTACACGGTCTCCGACGCGCACACGCTGCTGCGGCGCCTGGAGCGGATCGGCCGTATGGAACCCGTCTTCGAACGGCAGGAGTACGCGCTCGGCACGGTCTGCGCCGCCCTCCCGCTCACCGCCGGAACGACCGCGGCGACCGTGGCCGTCTCCCTCCCCTGCCACCAGGCCGATCGGCTCCTGCCCGTGGTGCGTCGGCTGCAGAACGAGATGGGCCGGTTGGTCGGCTCGCTCGCCCTGTCTATCAGTATCTGAAAACTCACTCCTTGTGATCTCCTGTGTACTGTCTGCAAGATCTCTGGCAGTGTCAGGTGATTCCTGGCCAGTCGACGGCAACTGACGGGGTAGGCGATGAGCGAGTCCGTAGTGCAGGCGGAGGTCATGATGAGCTTCTTGGTCTCGGAGGAACTCTCCTTCCGGATCCCCGTGGAGCTGCGCTACGAGACCGGCGATCCCTTCGCCGTGCGGCTGACCTTCCACCTTCCCGGTGACGCGCCCGTCACCTGGGCGTTCGGGCGCGAATTGCTGATCGACGGGGTGGGGCGACCGTGCGGTGACGGGGACGTGCACATCGCGCCCGCGGACCCCCACACGATCGGTGAGGTGCTGATCAGACTTCAGGTCGGTGCCGACCGTGCGGTGTTCCGGTCCGGGGCGGCGCCGCTCGTGGCCTTCCTCGACCGCACGGACAGGCTGGTTCCCCTGGGGCAGGAGCGTTCCCTCGCGTGCTTCGACACCCTGCTCGACGAGGCGCTGGACCGAATCCTCGCCGAGGAGCAGAGCGCGGGGTGAGCGCCGTCCGTCACGTGGACGGCCCGGAATGTGGAGGAACGCTTCAGCAGCCCGCTCGCACGCCCTTCCGCACGCCTGTGCCCGCACACCTCAGCGCTTGCGGCGACGGCCCCGTCCGCCGCGCGCCGGGGGCACCACGGCCGTCCCCCCGCCGAGTCGGGCGGCCGGCGGTTCGCCCCCGTGCGGTGTCGTCGCCCGGTCCGCCCCGCCCGGGCGGTCCGCGGAGACCACCAGCGCGGCCAGGGCGGTGGTCACGGGCACCGAGGCGACCAGGCCGATGGAGCCGACCAGCGTGCGCACGATCTCTTCGGCGACCAGCTCGCTGGTGGCGACCGTCCCCACATCGCTCCGCGCGACGGAGAAGAGCAGCAGCAAGGGCAACGCCGCACCCGCGTAGGCCAGGACCAGGGTGTTGACGACCGAGGCGATGTGATCGCGACCGATCCGTATGCCCGCGCGGTACAGCGCCCTCCGGCCCATGACGGGGTTCGCCTCGTGCAGCTCCCAGACGGCGGACGTCTGGGTCACCGTCACGTCGTCGAGCACACCGAGCGAACCGATGATGACCCCGGCCAGCAGCAGGCCGCTCATGTCGATGTCCGGATAGAGACCGTGGATCAGGCCGGTGCTGTCGTCGGTGTTCCCGGTGAGTGCGGCCCACCCGATGAACAGCGAGCCGAGAGCACCGATCAGCCCCAGCGAGATCAGCGTGCCGAGCACCGCGACGGAGGTGCGGGCCGTGAGGCCGTGACACATGTACAAGGCGATCAGCATGATGGCGCCCGACCCCACCACCGCCACCGCCAGCGGGTTCGAGCCCTGGAGTATCGCCGGCAGGATGAAGAACGACAGCAGCAGGAAGCTGACGGCCAGCGAGATCAGGGCGGCCAGGCCCCGCATCCGGCCCACGACCACCACGGCGACGGCGAAGATGCCCGCGAGCAGCGCCATGGGCAGGGTGCGCTTCACATCGGTGACCGAGTACTGCAGGTTCTTCGGTGCGGAGGGCTCGTAGGAGACCACGACCTTCTCACCCTGGTCCAGTTGCCGCGACTGGTCCGGCTGGACGAACTCGGTGAAGGTGCGGCCCTTGTCCTTGCCCGTGTCGACGCGGACCGTGGCCTTCTTGCACGCACCGGAGTCCCCCGCGCCGCCACCCTGGGTGCCGCCGCCGGCCGAGGCACCGTCGGCGGACGCCCCGTCCGCACCCGGGCCGCCCGTGCCCGTACCACCCACGGCGCCCACGGACGCGCAGTCCACCCGGACCACCTTGGTCACCGTGGCCTGCTGCGTCTGGCGGTCGAAGCCGACGCCGGTGCGCTCGTGCGACGGAACACCGCCGGGCCAGAGCACGACCAGTCCCGCGACCACCGCGACGGCGAACGGGACGAGGACGGCGCTGATGACCTTCCGCAGCCGCTGCGAGGCGGGCGCCGCCGGTCCATGGCCGTGACCATGGCTGTGGGAGTGGTCGGCACTCCCCTGGAAGTCGCCCGGCCGAGACGGAGGCTGCTCGTGTGGCAAGTGCTGATGGGGAGGGTGATGCGAGTGCTGAGAGGGCGTGGTCACCGCCGCATCATCGCAAGAACAGCGGGGGCCCACTGTTCAGTCCTGCCACGCAGGCGTTAGCGTAAAAGCGCCTTTGTACACGCGGGAGCTCGGAGCACCGGGCTGAGAGGGCGCTGACCTCCGCAGAGGCGATGTTTCACGTGGAACATCGCCGGCGGAACTCGCTGCGCCGACCGCTGAACCTGTTACCGGGTAATGCCGGCGTAGGGAGTAGGTCTCATGACCATCAAGGACACACGCACGCCTGCCTCCGCACAGAACGTCAGTGTGGGCTCTGTCGGGGACTCCGAGAGGAACCCCGGCGGGACGTCCAACGGCGAGGAGGCCGGAACGTCCATCGGCTGGCACAAGGCGTACGTCGAGGGCTCGCGCCCCGATCTGCGCGTGCCGGTCCGTCAGGTGCACCTCACCAACGGGAAGTCGGTCACGCTGTACGACACCTCGGGCCCGTACACCGACCCCACTGTCCGGACCGATGTCCGCAGGGGTCTCGCGGCGCTGCGCGAGAACTGGATCATCGCCCGGGGCGACACCCAGGAGTACGCGGGGCGTCCGGTCCGGCCCGAGGACGACGGGATCAAGCACACCTCGCCGCGCGGGGGCCTGCGTAACCTCGACGCGGTCTTCCCCGGACGGCCCCGCCAGCCGCGCCGCGGCCGGGACGGAACGCCAGTGACCCAACTCGCCTATGCGCGGCGGGGAGAGATCACCCCCGAGATGGAGTTCGTGGCCCTCAGGGAGAACGTCTCCCCGGAAGTCGTGCGTGAGGAGATCGCGGCGGGGCGCGCGGTGCTGCCCGCGAACGTCAACCACCCGGAGATCGAGCCGATGATCATCGGCAAGCGGTTCCTGGTGAAGGTCAACGCCAACATCGGCAACTCCGCCGTCACCTCCTCCATCGAGGAGGAGGTCGAGAAGATGACCTGGGCGACCCGCTGGGGTGCCGACACGGTCATGGATCTGTCCACCGGACGCAACATCCACACCACGCGCGAGTGGGTGCTGCGCAACTCCCCCGTGCCCATCGGCACGGTCCCCCTCTACCAGGCCCTCGAGAAGGTCGACGGCAGGGCGGAGGAGCTGACCTGGGAGGTCTACAAGGACACGGTCGTCGAACAGGCCGAGCAGGGCGTGGACTACATGACCGTGCACGCCGGTGTGCGCCTCGCCCATGTGCCGCTCACCGCGAACCGCAAGACCGGCATCGTCTCGCGCGGCGGTTCCATCATGGCCGCCTGGTGTCTGGCCCACCACAAGGAGTCGTTCCTCTACGAGCACTTCGAGGAGCTCTGCGAAATCCTCGCCGCCTACGACGTCACGTACTCCCTCGGCGACGGCCTGCGGCCCGGTTCCATCGCGGACGCCAACGACGAGGCGCAGTTCGCGGAACTGCGCACGCTCGGAGAACTCAACCGGATCGCCAGGCGTTTCCACGTACAGACGATGATCGAGGGCCCGGGACACGTCCCGATGCACAAGATCAAGGAGAACATCGACCTTCAGCAGGAGATCTGCGATGAAGCTCCGTTCTATACGCTCGGCCCGCTGACGACGGACGTCGCTCCGGCGTACGACCACATCACCTCCGGCATCGGTGCCGCGATGATCGCCTGGTGGGGTACGGCCATGCTCTGCTACGTCACGCCCAAGGAGCACCTGGGCCTGCCCAACCGTGACGACGTCAAGACCGGCGTCATCACCTACAAGATCGCTGCCCACGCAGCCGACCTCGCCAAGGGGCACCCCGGTGCGCAGGAGTGGGACGACGCGCTGTCCGACGCACGTTTCGAGTTTCGCTGGGAGGACCAGTTCAACCTGGCCCTCGACCCGGAAACGGCCCGTGAGTTCCACGACGAGACCCTGCCGGCCGAGCCCGCCAAGACGGCCCACTTCTGCTCGATGTGCGGCCCCAAGTTCTGCTCGATGAAGATCAGCCAGAGCATCGCCGAGCGATTCGGTGGCCCGGCGGCCGAGGGAGCGACGGCCGAGGAGATCGCGGAGGGGATGCTCCAGAAGTCGAAGGAGTTCGCGGAGAGCGGGAACCGGGTCTACCTGCCGCTGGCGGACTGACTGTCGGAACGGCGGTGTTCCCTGGAACAGTCGGCCAGGGAACACCGCTGACGTTCAGCGTCGTGGGGCGTTCCTCAGCCGTTCGACCTGCTTCCCCATCGGAGCGGCGGGGACGAGGTCGGGAGCGCCGCCCACCTCCCTGGAGGAGAAGGTCGCGACGACGGCACCGACTCGCACAACGACACGGCGATCCACCAGGGGTGCTGACCTGTCCGCCTCTCCCTCTTCTTCGTCGGAGGGAGAGCGGCAGGACTGGTCATGCGGAAGACCACCGCCTCGTCGCCCAAGTTCAGTGGCTTCTCGGCAGTGACCTCCGCCGGGCCCTTGCCGGGTCGGTCCACCGCCGAGACGGACCTGCACGTGGTGAGTCCACTGCGTACCTGTTCGAAGGCATGCCGGGCCCCCTGTTCCCCGCTCACTCAGGCAGGTGCTCCGGGCCGCCGAAGTCCGGGCTGGAGAAGTCCGGGCTGGAGTAGCGGGGCCGGGGGCCCGAGGACGTGCCCTCGTCGGGGCTGCTGAAGCCGGGGCGGTCGTAGCCCAGGTGCGGGATGCGGCTCTGCGGCGTCGAGGGCACCGGGCCGTCCAGCGCGGCCCGGTCGGGGTCGGCCAGGGCGTCCCGGAGGAACGGCAGGATGCCACGCTCCAGGAGTGCCTCGTGCCATGCCTCCCTGGCCCGCAGCATTTCCTCGTACATGTCCCCCTCGGCGCCGCCGTGCTGGACGGTGGAGCTGTTGCGCAGGGCGGTGAGCAGCAGGCCGACCGCGGCGACCAGGATCGCCACCGCGGTGACCGCGCCGAACACCCACCCGGTGGTCAGCAGGGTCCGGGCGAAGGCCGGCTCCGGGCTGATCATCTTCATGACGTACCCGACGAGCAGGAAGATCACCGCCGCGGTACCGGCGAGCACGGGGGCGAGCACGGTGACGACCGCGCCGGCCCCGGCCCCCGCGGCGGCCTCGCCGACGGCGGCGGCCAGCCCCAGCCCGCCGACGTCCGTCTCCGTGGCGGGGTCGTCCTGCAGCGACGGCGCCGACGGGGCCGGGCGGCGCAGCTCCTCGCGGACCTTCACGTAGTGGTGGTATTCGGCCGCGGCGGCGGCGGTGATGAACGCCGTGGCGCTGAGCGCCATGGTGCGCAGTTGTTCGGGGTTGAGCCGCTGCACGAGGGCGGCCAGTTCCGGACGGTGTGCGGCGGAGCGCAGCGCCTCGTCGAGGACCCGCTCGTATTCCTGGCGGTCCTCACTGTGCAGGTGCTGCGGAACGCTGTTCATGTGCATCCCCCGATGCTCCGTAGGGCTTGGGGCTCGGCATGCTGACGAGCCGTCGGGCAGAAACGGAGGGGAGCCTGCTACGGATAAGCCGATGGTAGAGCCGCGACGGCACGCGGAGACAGGGGGTTTCGAGAAATTGCCCCTCGCCCGGGGCGTTCCGTGTCCCCGGGCCGGGCCTTCCGCGAACCGTCAGCGCGCCAGTGGTAGTTGCTGGACCAGCAGCTTTCCGGCCATGGTCACCCCGCCGTCCATGGCGAGGGCGAGTCCGTCGGCGTACAGGTGTGGTCCTTCGACCACGGGCGGCCCGGCCTCCTCGCCGTCCTCCGAGCCGACCTCGCCCAGCAGATACGGGATCGGGCTGTGGCCGTGCACGATGCGGGTGCCGCCGTAGACGTCCAGCAGGGAGCGGACGGCGTCGGCGCCGCCCTCGTCGCGGAACGAGAACCGCTTGGTGAACTTGCGGAACAGGTCCCACACCTCGTCCGCGTCGTTGCGCGTGAGTGTCTCGCGGATGGTGTCGTTGACCTCTTCGATGGAACGGCCGTAGTCGAGGTAGGAGGTGGTGTCCGAGTGCACCAGCAGGTGCCCGTCGGCGGACTCCATGGCGTCGAGGCGGGACATCCACTGCAGGTGGTGGTCCTGGAGGCGGTCCATGTCGGTCTTCTGGCCGCCGTTCAGCAGCCAGGCCGCCTGGAAGGTGGCGGTGCCCGCGCCCGAGTTGACGGGCGTGTCGCCGAACCGTTTGGCGCCCAGCAGCAGCAGCTCGTGGTTGCCCATGAGCGCCTTGCAGTAGCCGCCGGCCGCCGCCGCCTCGGCGGACAGCCGCATCACCAGATCGATGACGCCGATGCCGTCGGGGCCGCGATCGGTGAAGTCGCCCAGGAACCACAGCCGGGCGGTGCCGGCGCACCACCGGCCGGCGGAGTCGAGGAGGCCCTTCTCCTGGAGCGCGGTCACCAGCTCGTCGAGGTAGCCGTGGACGTCGCCGACCACGAACAGGGGGCCGGGGCCCTCGCCGGTGGCGGCGAGGGGCTGCGCCACCGGGGCGGGCGCGGGATCGACGACGACCTGGACGGTGTCACCGCGGTTGATCACCGGCAGATCGCGCTCGGTGGGGGTGTACCCCTCCGGGTATCCCTCGGCGTACCTCTCCGCATGTCCCTCCGGGTACTCCTCGGAATGGGGAACGGGCCGGCCGCCGGGCTGTTCCCCGGGCGCCTCGGGGGGAACGCCGACCTCCCCGGGACGGCCCTCGGAGACGAACGGACCGGTCTCCTGCACGTACGCGGGCACCCGGAAGTCGCGCACCGTCGCCGCCTGCTCCGCCTCGGGTCCCTGACCGGCCCCCTGAGTCATCGACCCCTCCACCATCGCGTCGCAGCTGCACCGCATCGGACTGCCTGGTCGCAGCGGCCCGCGGTGTGTGGGCCCATCATAGGAATGCGGATAGCGCCATGTGACGACCCAGGGGTGGTGAATCGGGGCAGCGGCCGGTCCGCCGCGGCTTTCGCCCCGTTTGGGCAGGGCTTTCCCGGGGTGGCGGCGGACGGCAGGACGCGCGCCGGGCCGCGCCGGGGACACGTGTGCGTCACCCGGGCGGCACTGCGGTCCCGCCCCCGGGCGACGGTTCACCGCCCCACCGGGGTGCCGCGGACGCGCGTTCCCCGGGTGCGGTCCGCCGTCCCGCGGGCCCCGGGGCGTCCGGGGAGGGGTGGGCAGGTCTCAGCTCTCCGGTGTGCGCGGCGGGCTGACGGTGGTGCGCGGCGGACGACGCCGGGACGACGTACGGATGATCAGTTCGGTCGGTATCACCTGCTCCACCGGCTGCTGCGACTCCACCCCTTCGATGGCGTCGATGAGCAGCTGCACCACCGCCGTGCCGATCCGGCGGGGTTTGAGGGAGAGAGTGGTGATCGGCGGCTCGGTGCTCGCGTACACCGTCGACTCGCTGCAGCAGACGAGCAGCAGGTCGTCGGGGACGCGGAGGCCGTAGCGGCGGGCGGCGGCCAGCAGGTCGGTGCCGTTGGGGTCGAACAGGCCGTAGACGGCGTCGGGGCGGTCGGGCCGGGCGAGCAGCCGGTCCGCCGCGACGGCGCCGGCGCAGGGATCGTGGGCGGGGTAGGCCTCGTAGACCGGATCCTGTCCGACCCGCTCGCACCAGTGCAGATAGGCGGTGGTGGACAGGCGGGTGTACGTGTCGGTGGTCGTCCCCGTGAGCAGGCCGATGCGGCGGGCGCCGGCGTCGGCGAGGTGGTCGAGGATGTCCAGGACGGCGGCCTCGTGGTCGTTGTCGACCCAGGCGGTGACCGGTAGTGCGCCCGCCGGTCGGCCGTCGGAGACCACCGGTAAGCCCTGCCGGACGAGTTCGCTGACGACCGGGTCCTGGTCGGAGGGGTCGATGACGACCGTGCCGTCCAGGGCGACGTTCGACCACACGTCGTGGCGCGAGGTCGCGGGGAGGATCACCAGGGCGTAGCCGCGGGCGAGCGCGGCCGAGGTGGCGGCCCGGGCCATCTCCGCGAAGTACGCGAACTCCGTGAAGGTGAAAGGTTCATCCCCGTACGTGGTCACGGTCAGTCCGATCAGCCCGGACTTGCCGGTTCTCAGCGTCCGGGCGGCGGCCGACGGGCGGTAGCCGAGCCGGTCGGCGACCTCGCGGACGTGGCGCCGGGTGGCGTCCGGGAGCCTGCCTTTTCCGTTGAGGGCGTCGGAGACGGTCGTGATGGAGACCCCGGCGGCGGCGGCGACGTCTCTGATGCCCGCTCGGCCCGGCCGGCCGCCCCGCCGTGCGGTCTCCGACCGGCTCACCTGGTGCTTCCCTGCTGCTGTCATGGCGAGCCGATAGTAGGGCTCATGCGGTGGGGTAGTGCGGACGCATATGCACCCGTTGACAGGCACGTTTCTGCAAGGTTCAAGCCGCCCAACTACCTGGGAATGCAAGGTAGTTGAACGATACAAAGCCAGTACCTGGCTTGTCGGCACGCATGGGCCTGCCGAGGGGGTCATGTTTCGAAGAGGTCTCAACTCACCTTCACGGGTGATGCGCGCCACGGGGTGCGCCACCGGCGCGTGCGTGCGTAATCGGCGCGCCCCCCGATTCGTGCGCCTTCATGGGTTTTCGTGCGAGGGCGGGCGGTGGCCGGTTCCCGTGTCGGTCGCCGGCCACCG
>Ga0308173_10000958_pt1 | contig 13672 bp, 7 predicted proteins | sample PhyPR1_FD_203716 | JGI IMG/M metagenome (GOLD analysis project Ga0308173, IMG submission 203716) | Soil microbial communities from UC Gill Tract Community Farm, Albany, California, United States - DLSLS.P.R1 | ecosystem: Environmental > Terrestrial > Soil > Agricultural land | place: USA...
TTCCAGAATGGAGCGGCGGCGAACTCCACGCGGTGACGATGACCTTGTGCCGGTTCACGGCAGCACCGCACGCGGAAGCCCGCGTCGGGCTGGTGGACGCGGGTGTGGTCCACGACCTGACGGCGGGCGGCGTGCCTCGCCTCGACGACCTGCTCGAGCGGGTGGACCTCGCCGACCACGTCGCCCGGGCGCGGCGCGCCACATTGCCCGAGTGGCCGCTCAAACAGGTGCGGCTGCTGACGCCGGTGGAATCGCAGGAAGTCTGGGCGGCCGGCGTCACCTACCTGCGCAGCAAGCAGGCACGGATGGAGGAGTCGGACTTCAGCGCGCGTGCGTACGATCACGTCTACGAGGCGGCCCGCCCGGAGATCTTCTTCAAGGCGGTGCCGGAGAAAGTGGTCTCACCGGGAGAGGCCGTCGGGATCCGTCGCGATGCGCGGTGGAGCGTGCCCGAGCCGGAACTGGTCCTGGTCATCAATTCGTCAGGCTCGGTCGTTGGATTCACCATCGGCAACGACATGAGCTCGCGCGACATCGAGGGCGAGAACCTCCTCTACCTGCCGCAGGCCAAGATCTACAGCGGCTCCTGCGCGATCGGCCCATGGGTGATGACCGCCACCACGGAGGAGGCACGCGGGTGGACGATCGAGCTCGAGATTCATCGCGGTGGCGAGCGGGTATTCGCCGGCGCTACGCGGGTCGATCAGATCAAGCGCCCGTTCGGTGAGCTCGTCGAGTATCTGTTCCGGTCGCAGTCCTTTCCGCGCGGCGCGATGCTGCTGACTGGCGCCGGGGTGGTGCCGCCGGATTCGTTCACGCTCGCCGGCGGCGACCGGGTGCGCATCACCATCTCGGGTATCGGCATGCTGGAGAACCCGGTGGTTGTGGTCTAGTGAATCAAGGAATTGACGGATTGACGAATGGGCGAATTGACGAATTGGCGGGCCCCAACCTTTCCGGAGTTTGCGATGAGCACTGATCGATGCACGACGTCTGTGTTGCCGGCCGGCCTGACCTGTATCGTCCTCGCAACCATGATGAGTCTGTGCGAGGCTGGACCGGCGCGCGCGCAGGTGGTTGAGGAGTACAACCCGCCGCGCGCGAACTGTTGCCTGCTCAACACCGCGCGCTCGCTGGCCGACCAGCTGCAGGACTGGAATCAGCTCGGACGCTATCACCAGGCCAACGCGCAGCTCAAACAGCAGCCCGTGCCGTCCGGCCGGGTCGTCTTCATGGGCGACTCCATCACGGATTTCTGGAACCTCGCCGAGTCCTTTCCCGGCAAGCCGTACGTGAACCGCGGCATCGGCGGGCAGGTGACCGCCCAGATGCTGGTCCGGATGTACCCCGACGTCATCAACCTCAAGCCGGCCGCCATGGTGCTGCTCGCGGGGACCAACGACATCGCGAGCAACAACGGTCCGGTCACGCTGGCGATGATCGAAGAGGACATCATGGCGATGACCGAGCTGGCGCAGCTGCACGGGATCAAGGTGCTGCTCGCGTCCGTGATGCCGATCAGCGACTATCCGTATCTGCGCCAGCAGAACACCCCACCGGCTCCGGTCGTGCCCGGTGGCCGCGGGGCGCCGCCGCGCCAGAAGATGACCGATGGCCGTCCGCCATCGGACATCCTGAAGCTGAATGCGTGGATAAAGGACTATGCCGCGAGGGTGAACGCGACCTATGTCGACTATTTCAGTGCGACGGTGGACGACCGCGGGTGGCTGAAAGACGCGATCTCGGCCGATGGCCTGCATCCGAACGCGGAGGGGTACAAGATCATGTCGGCCGTGCTGGCGACGGCCCTGCAGAAGGTGGCGCCATAGGCGCGTCTAGGGCAACGCGAACGAGTAGATCGTGTTCCCCGCCGCAATCGCGACGTACTGCTTGCCGTCGACAGCGTAGCTGATGGGCGATGCGGCCGGGTTCGTACCCGTCTGGAAGTGCCACAGGTGCGCCCCGGTCTTCGCATCGAGCGCGGCCAGGTTGCCGTCGCGAATCGACGCGAACAGCACATTGCCCGCTGTCGCAAGGACGCCGTTCTGCAACGAGCCTTGCGACGTCTTGAAATCCCATTTCGTCTCGCCCGTTTCGGGATCGATCGCCTTGATCCCGGACGAGGCTGGTGGCTCACCCGCACGCGGTGATACCGCCGGCGCCTGGCCGCGGCCGATGTACTGGCGACCCTGCTCGAATGCGACGGCCTGACTGGCGTAGCGCTGCCCGTTTTCCGAATACGCCAGGTAGAACAGCCCGGTGAGCGGGCTGTAGGACGGCGCCTGGAAATTCGTGCCGCCGCCCAGCGTGGGGTAGACGTAGAAGCTGCCTTCGCTGCTGGAATTCGACCCGGACACGATGCGCGGCCGGCCCACGGCGTCGAAACCGGTGTTCCAGTTCTGATAGACGAACGGCGTGCCAGCCAGGAACTTCCCGTCCGTGCGATCCAGCACGTAGAACATGCCGTTGCGATCGGCGTGCAGCAGCAAACGCCGCCGTTGCCCGTGCCAGACGCGATCGACGAGCACCAGCGCCTGCGCCGAATCCCAGTCGTGACCGTCGTTGGGCGTGAACTGGTAATGCCACTTGCGCGTGCCGGTATCAGGATCGATGGCGACGACCGAGTCGCTGAACAGGTTGTCACCGTCGCCGCGCGCGCTCCGATCGATCTGCGGGCCTGGATTGCCGACCGCCCAGTACACGGTATTCAGCTCGGGATCGTACGAGCCGGTCAGCCACATCGGGCTGCCGCCATGCGTCCAGCTGTCGCCCTTCCACGTGTCATTGCCGAACTCACCCGGCGCCGGGACGGAATACCACCGCCACACGCGCGTGCCGGTCGCGATGTCGTAGGCGTCGAGAAACCCGCGCGCACCGAACTCGCCGCCGGTAATGCCGACCAGGACCTTGTCTTTCACGACCAGCGGCGCACTGGTGAGGCTGTAGCCGAGCATCGAATCGGCGACCTGCGTTTCCCACAGCACGTTGCCGGTTCTCGCATCGAGCGCGACGAGCGCCGCGTCGAGCGTGCCGACGAAGAGTCGATCGCCGGCGATCGCAGCACCGCGGTTGAACGGATTGATCTCGTAGGGATTGCGCACCTTGCGCTGGCGAGCCGAGCGCCAGATCAGCCGGCCCGTGCGCGCATCCACCGCGACGACTGCCCCCGGCTGCGTCGCATACATCACGCCGTCGACGACGAGCGGCGTGGTCTGCAGGACGGCGTCCCCAGGCATCGCGAATGTCCAGGCGGCGCGAAGCGTGCCCGCATTCACCGGCGTGATCTGCGTCAGGGCCGAGTAGTGCGTCGCCTGGTAATTGCCCCAGTAGGTCAGCCAGTTCTGCGCTTCGTCCGCTGCCCTGGCCAGCCGCTCGGTCGTCACGCCGCCAGGCCGCAGCGGCGCATGCGAGCCGTCCCGCTCATGACGCGATGTGAGATAAGCCACGAGATTCGTCAGGTCCGCCGCCGACACGCGGCTGGCAAAGTCGTGCGGCATCACCGACGTGTTCGCGACCTGCACGTCGGCGATCGCCGCCTTGTCGAGCAGGTGCAGTCGGCTGTCGAGATCGACGATATGCAGGGTGAAGGTGTCTTCAGCGCGTCGCACGCCGCGAATGCTGGTGCCGTCCTTCAGGCGCACCGTGACGGTCTGCGGCCGCGCCGCTGGGCGGGGCGGCCCTGGGGCGGCCACCGCCTGGAGCGGTTCGTCCGGATCCAGGATCTTCCGGCGCAGTGCGTCCGCCGTGTAACGGCCGGCCGTCGAGAGGTCCGGACCGACGACGCCGCCGACCCCGTCGATCTCGTGACACGTCGAGCATTGGGCACGGGCGAACACGGCCGCCCCGGCGGTCACGTCACCTGACGACGTGGCACTGGTCGGCGTGGCACGCGCGGTTCCGGCGAGGCTCCGGATGTACGACACGAGCTGCCACGTCTGCTGATCGTTCAGCTCGCGATGCGGCGTCATCGCCGTCCCGGGGACGCCCTCGCGAATCGAGTGAAAGAGATCGCCATCTTCGCTGCCGTGCGCGAAACGTCCGGTCAGCGCCGGCGCCCGATCGCTGCCCTGGCCACCGCCCGCATGACACCCGGCACATCCCTGGTCGTAGAGGCGTTGCCCGGCCGCGACGGCTGTGGCGTCAGCGCCGAGGGGATTGCGTGTGGTGTCGGATTGCTGCGCCGCGACGGCCATGGTGAGCGTCGCGATCGAACCAGCCAAAAGGGCGAATGGACGTCCGGTCATCTCAGGGCTTGTATCACAGACTGGGGGACGATCACGGTTCACGCTTCTCGGTGCTCGGTTCTCTGTTCGTGTTCAGGTTCTGATCTCCGACTCGCGACGACAAGAGATCCGAACGTGAACACGAACTGAGAACCGAGCACCGAGAAGGGTGAACGGGTGTAGGCCGGAAACGTGACGGGTCGCGCTACGGCAGCGGGTCGCGCACCAGCGCACTCCGTCAATTGCGCGGCAGTGCGTACACCACCCAGCCGAGTGGCGTCGTTCCGCCGGGTCCGGCACCGCGTGGCGGCGTGCTCGCTGCCGGCACCAGCAGGTACTGTCGCCCCGCCATCTCGTACATCACCGGCGAGCCGACGAAGTCGCCGGCGAAGCGCGACGACCACAGCTGGCGGCCGCTGTCGCTGTCCCACGCGCGAATCTGGTTGTCACGCCCGGCGCCGAAAACGAGACCCGACGCGGTGACGATGACCCCGTTGACCAGCCCGGGCGATCCAGTACCAGTGATGCCGCGGGCAGCCAGCTCCGGGTCGTCTCCAAAGCCGACGCGCCACTTGATGGCCGGCACGTTCAGGTCGTACTTCACGATCGAGGTGAACGGTGGTGTGATCCGGTTGCCGACCGTGTTGTATTCGTTGATCACCGGTCGTTCGTACTGCGGGACGCCATCCGGGTAGGGCGGCAGCGCACCACGGCCACGGCCCGCGGCAGTGTCGGGTCGCGTGAATGCCGAACCGGATCCGACGACCAGTTCCGGTGGCGCACCGGATCCGATCGGTCCGCCGCGGCCCCGTCCGCCAGCCGCCAGTCCCCGCGCGCCTGGCGCGGCCGTCAACAGCGCCACCAGCCCATCGACGTCCGCCGGTGTGAGATGCGGAAACGATGGCATTCGTCCCTTGCCGGCGTTGACGATCGTGCGAATCGCGGCGGCATCGAAGCGGGGCGCGCCCGCGACGACGCTGTTGGCCGGATCCGCCGTCGCGTAGACGAGCGCCGGCACGCTGTCGGACCCGAGACGATCGGGGCCGTGGCAGCTCTGGCAGTTCTGCTGATACACCGCCTGGCCAGGTGGCTGTGGCGGCCCGCCGCGTCCAACCGTCTCGCCCGGGCGCAGCAGCCGAAGGATTCCGGGATTGTCGTGGCTGACGACATAGACCGCGCCGGTCGAGGGCTCGGACGCCATTCCGCCAAACAGCACGCCCCCGTTGCTCGTCGGAATGTGCACCGTGTCGGAGTAGTTGATCGGCGTAAACAGGCCGAGGTTCTTCGCCGACAGTAGCCGCGTCTTGAACCTGGTCGCTTCCTCGGCGGAGAGATAGGGACTGACGTCGTTCACCCCGAACGACTGGCGCGCATGCGGAGGCGGGTTGGTCGGGTACGGCTGCGTCGGCCAGCTCTGCTCGCCCTCCATATCCGATTTCGGCACCGGCCGTTCTTCGATCGGCCAGATCGGCTCGCCCGTGACGCGATCGAACACAAACAGCCACGTCGTCTTCGCACCGACGACAACCACGTCCCGGTTCCCGCCGTTGTGGCGGATCGTCGTCAGTTGCGGCGCCGCGCTCGGGTCGAGATCCCACAGATCGTGGTGCACGAACTGGAAGTGCCACAGGCGCTTCCCGGTGCGCACGTCGAGCGCCACGATCGACGTGCCGAACAGATTGCTGCCGATGCGGTCGACGCCGTAGAAGTCGTAGGTCGGCGATCCGAGCGGGATGTAGACGATCCCCCGTCTCGTGTCGATCGTCATCTCGCCCCAGTTGTTGACTCCGCCGATGTACTTCCAGGCGTCCTTTGGCCACGTGTCGTAGCCGAACTCGCCCGGACGCGGCACGGTATGGAACGTCCACGCCAGCCTGCCGGTGACCACGTCGTAGGCACGGATGTCGCCGGGCGGCGACATGTACCCCTCGCCCGTCGCGGTTCCGACGATGACGAGGTTTTCGAAGACCTCACCCGGGATGCTCGATTGAATGTTGCCGATGCTCTCCGGGTCGCGTCCGTCGAGGCCAATCCGCAGGTCCGCGACGCCGCTGGTGCCGAACGAGAGGATCGCCTTGCCGGTCTTCGCGTCCACCTCCTGGAGCAGGCTGTTCATCGCGAAGATCAGCCGCTGGTCCCGTCCGTCGGCGCTCTCCCAATAGCTCATGCCGCGGCTCGTCATGCCGGTCATGTTTTCGTGTACCCACAACTCGCGACCGCTCGCGGCGTCCAGCGCCACCAGCGACCCGTTGCGGCCCCGGCCGTAGATCACGCCGTGGACGATCACCGGGCTGCTGCCGGTGTCGCCGAAGGGATACGTCCACGCAACCTGCATTCGCGCGACGTTGCGCTTGCTGATCTGGCTCGACGCGAAGTAGCGGCTGTTGTCCGGGCCATTACCATAGCCCGTCCACCACTTGTCTCCCGACGGCTGCGCACCGACGGTCGCGACGGCGATGGCGCCCGCCGCGCAGAGCATCGCGGCGCCGGCCAGCCGCCAGGAACGCTTGATGTGGTCAGACATATCCGGCGCGCATCATACCCAGCCCGAGCGGGGTTTCGCATTGTGCACCGCGTGTTGCTGATTTTTTGCCTGGGCACGGGCAGGTTGCGGATAGGATCCCGCCGCATGAAACCCACGCTTCTGCCCGTCATCCTCGTCGCCATCGCGCTGGCGCCCGTGCGGGCCCAGGGCCCTGCCGTGTCCGGCCGCTCGTCTGCGCCGGGCGAACTCGTGGGGCTGTCGCAGCGGATTGTGCACACCGATCCTGCCGGCTATCGTCCATCGCCGGCCGTGCATGGCGGTGCCGGCACGATGTCGTTCACGGCGCTGCTGAACCGCGGCGCCGTCACGCCTGAATTCAATTTCCTGCATCGTGGCGTCATCCCCGCCGGAGCGGGCATCGGCCACCACTTCCACAATGTCGTCGAGGAGATGTTCGTGATCCTCGATGGCGAAGCCCAGTTCACCATCGACGGACGCACCGCCACGATCAAGGGCCCGGCGGGTGTGCTGTGCCGGGCGGGCCACTCGCACGCCATCTACAACCCGGGCCCTGGGCCGGTGCAGTGGATGAACCTCAACGTCTCGCTGATCCCCGGCGTATACGACAACGTCGACCTCGGCGACACGCGCGTCGGCGCGGCGCTCGATCCGATTCCCACCTTCATGACGATGCGACTGGACCGCTCGCAGCTGAGGCCGGCGGGCGGCCGCGGACGAGGGGGAGCAGCCGCTCCAGCGCCGGATCCGAAAGCGGTCCTCTCGCAGCGCGTCCTGGGTCCGGCGGTGTTCTCGACGACGTGGTCCTACGTCGATCATGTCGTGGTGCCTCCCGGCGCGACGACCGCGGAACTGCCGCACGACAGCGTCGGCGAGGCGTATTACGTTCTCGCCGGCGAGGGAACGATCAGCGTCAACGGCGCGGCGTCGGGAACCGCGCCGGTTCGTACGGGAGATGCGATCCCCATCCGCCTCGGCGAGTCGACTCAGTTCACCACCGTCGGCTCGGCGCCGCTCGAACTGTTCGTGATGGGTGTGGCCAGGGACATGGCCGCGAAGACGCAGCTGCTCACGGGCGTACCGCGCTGATTGCACATGCCGGGACGGCTCCGCCGATCCCGGCCTACTGGGCTACTGGAGGGCATGTGAACAGACGGGGAATCCTGCGGTCGGCGTGCGTCGCGATGGCCGCGTCGCTCGGCCTCGACCGCTTGGCCACACCGGCGCAGGCGCAGACGAAGCACATCCGGCTCTACGTGGAAATGGACGTGCCGCCCGCGCGCGAACGCGAGATGCTCGACGCGTTCCACAACACGTTCGTTCCTGAAGCGGTGAAGCACGACGGGTATATCCGCGTGAAGATGCTGAAGCGCCGCACCGTCGTCCAGGGCACCGTGCCGGAGGCGTACAACTACCGTTTCGAACTCGAGTTCGAGAGCGAGGAATTGCGCCAGAAGTGGATCGCATCGGCGCCGCACCAGCGCGTGTGGCCGCTGGTGGAACGGACGATGAAGACGCAGAAGGACTACCCCGTCGTGCTCTACGACGAGGTCTGACCTGGGGTCAGTCCGCGAGCGACGCGCTGATGGCGTCGGCGGTCTTCTTCACCTCGGCGGCGGCGCGGGCACTGCCTCGCGTGTTCGGCCGGGTGAGCGGTGAGGAGATGCCGACCGACGCGACGATGTCGCCGTGCGGATCGCGAATCGGTGCGGCGACGCAGCGGACTTCCTCGATGTATTCGCCTTCGTCGAGCGCGAATCCGTCGAGGCGCACCTGCGCGCAGACCTGGGCCAGACGCGTCACCGACTTGATGGTGGTGCGGGTGTAGACCCGCAGCGGTGCTCGCCCGAGCAGTTCCCGCAGGGCCGGCAGATCGCAGTCGGCGAGCAGCGCCTTGCCGTGGGCGGTGCAGTGCAGGGGAGCGAATTCACCGGTCTGCCCGGCCACCGACACCACCTGGCCGGCCGGTATCTGGTGGTCGATGAAGAACACCTCGACGCCTTCCCGCACGGCGAAGTGCGACGTCTCGCCCAGCCTGGCCGTGAGGTCCTGCAGGTAGTGATGAAAGAACATCCCGAGGACGTTGCGCCCATACCGCCGCGACAGCCGCCAGGCCGTCGGACCGAGGATGTAGTCCTTGCTGCCCTTCGGGTTGGCGAGGAAGCGGCGCTGCCGAAGCGTATTCGCCAGCCGGAAGACGCTGCTCCGGTCGATGCCAATCAGATCGGTGAGCTGCTTCAGCGGGACGGGCTGCGACGACGCCGCCACGGCTTCGAGGATGGCCAGGCCGCGATCCAGACTCTGGATGGCAGGAGTGTCGTGTACCGCTTTGCCGTTCATTGCAATGAGTGTGGTTGAGGATACCGCGGAAGCCCGCGAAATTTGCGGTTGTCTTGCTGCGCGACCGGTGCTAAGGTCCGCCGGTCTTGTGCGATATGCAACGGCCGTTTCGCCATGCGCAACAAGGGCCGCCCGTCAGGATGAGCCGGCGCGGTTTTGCCCGAGTCCTCTCGGCGGCGGCTGGGCTTACGGCGACGACGGGTTCCAGCCGTTTGCTCGCGCAGGGGCCCGCGCTCAAGGAACTCGTGCCGAGCGGATGGCTGATCGGCGCGGCGGTCAATCAGAACCAGAGTGACGGCCGCGACACGGTCGCCGTCGATCTCATCACGCGGCAGTTCAACACCATCAGCCCGGAGAACCTGCTCAAGTTCCAGAGCCTCCATCCCGAGCCCGACCGATTCACGTTCGAGGCGGCTGACCGCTACGTGGCGTTTGGCCGCGATCGCGGCATGGCGGTGATCGGCCACAACCTGGTGTGGCATTCGCAGACGCCGCGCTGGGTGTGGGACGGTCCTGACGGCGCGCTTGCCGATCGCACCACGATGCTGGCGCGGATGCGGACCCACATCAGCACGGTCGTCGGCCGCTACAAAGGACGGATTCGCGGCTGGGACGTCGTCAACGAGGCGCTCAACGACGACGGCACGCTGCGGGACTCGCCCTGGCGCCGGGGCATCGGCGACGACTACATCGCGCGCGCGTTCGAGTTCGCCAATGCCGCGGATCCGAACGTGGAGCTCTATTACAACGACTACAACCTGGCGACCAGACCGGAGAAGCGCGCCGGCGCCATCCGCATCATCAAGGACCTGCAGCAGCGCGGCATCCGCATCGATGCGGTGGGAGAACAGGGGCACTGGCGGCTCGGGGCACCCACGGCCGCCGACGTCGATCGGGCGATCACCGAGCTGCGCGCGACCGGCGTGAAGGTGCTGATTACGGAGCTCGACGTCAACCTGCTCGCCTCCGCTGGCGCGCCGGCGCCTGGCCAGCCTCCCTCCCCGGAATCGAATCCCTACGCGGACGGCCTGCCCGACGACGTGCAGCAGGCGCTCGCGCGGTACTACGCCGACGCGTTCCGCGTGCTGCTGACACACCGCGACGACATCGCGCGCGTGACCTTCTGGGGCGTGAGCGACGGCGATTCCTGGCTGAATCGCGGGCGCGCGAACTACCCGCTGCTGTGGGACCGGCAGCGGCGGCCGAAGCCCGCGTTCGACGACGTCGTGAAGGTGTTGATGACCTGGAGACCATAGCGCACTGAGCGGAGGAGGACCGCATGCGACGATTGGTATGGCTCGTACTGCTGCTGGTGGCGGTGTCCGGGGCAGCAGCGGCGCAGGAATTCCGCGGCAACATCTCGGGGACGGTTCGTGACAGTGGCGGCGTCGTTCCGGGTGCATCCGTCAAGGTCCGCAACGTCGACACCAACGTCAACCAGAACCTCGTCACCAACACGTCGGGCTACTACGAGGCGCCGCTGCTCAATCCCGGCACCTACGAAGTCACGGTCGAAATGAACGGCTACCGGAAGGCGACGCGCGCCAACGTCGTCCTCGGCGTCGGCCAGCAGGTGACCGTGCCGTTCACGCTGGAGGTCGGCGCGATCAACGAGGAAATCGTGGTCCGCGGCGAGGCGCCGCTGCTCGACACGAACTCGGTGTCCTCGGGCGCGAACTTCGACACGCATCTCGTCGAAGCGCTGCCGATGTTCTCGAACATGCCGATCACGCTCGCGCGGTTCGCGCCGGGCGTCAACGTCAACGATCAACAGACACAGGTGTCGCAGGGATACGTCGACAACACGTCGCTGTCTGCCGGCTCGCTCCTGGGGCTGCCGCTGGCGGGCACGCAGAACCCGTTGACGCCGCCGGTGGGCGGCAACAACTACACGCTGGACGGCGCCAACAACAACGGCAGCAACCGCCGCATTGCCGCCTCGCCGAACTCCGACATGATCCAGGAGATGCGCGTCGAGTCGTCGAACTTCGACGCCTCGGTCGGCCACGGCCTCGGCCTGCAGATCTCGATGATGACCCGCGCCGGCGCCAACCAGCCGCGCGGCACCGCCAACTACCAGTACTGGACGAACAAGCTGAATGCGCTGACAGAGCAGCAGAAGCTGACGTTCGACGATCGCGCGAAGAGCGAGTTCGAGAAAGGGCGGTCGCACAACCTGTCGTTGACCCACGGCGGACCGGTGGTGATTCCCGGACTCGTCAACGGCCGCGGCAAGCTGTTCTACTTCGCCAACTACTCGATGGCCAACGACGCGATCCCCGGGAAGATCCAGGGATCGATTACCGTCCCCGCGAACCAGCAGCACATGCAGGGCGACTTCTCCGACCTGCTGCGGCTGCCCAACCCGGCGCAGTACCAGATCTACGATCCATTGACGACACGGCCGGATCCGGCCAACCCGGCGCGGATGATCCGCGATCCATTCCCCGGCAACGTCATCCCGCGCGATCGCATCTTCAACCCGGACGGCAGCTACAAGAACCCGCTGATGGGCCTGTACTCGAAGATGGTGCCGAAGCCGAATCAGAACTTCGTCGAAAACGGACAGCAGCCCACCGGCAACTTCTATCAGGGCGGCCAGCCGGACTCACCCAAGAGCCAGCAGTACGGCTTCCGCCTCGATTACAACGCGTCCGCGAAGGATCGCTTCTTTTTTCGCACGAGCGGCATCACCTTCCTCGAGTACGTGAGCGACTGGACCTACCTGGCCGAGGACCCGGCGCTGCGGATCCACTCGGCCGACCGGTCCCGTTATCAGTGGTCCTACACCGGCACGTGGACGCGCGTCATGGGCTCGACGGTGCTCGACAGCTCGTTCGCGACGAACCGCTTCAATCAAATCGACGAGTTCAACGGGTTGAAGCAGTACAAGCCGACGGACGTGGGGCTGCCGTCCTACCTCGATGACTTCTGCTCGACGCGCGGCGGTTGCATGCTGCCCGCGATCAACATCGGCGGATATCAGCCGTTCGGCGGCGGACTGTCGGACGGCGACACCGCCACCCACATACAGGGGCAATCGTCGCTGACATCGGTCAAAGGCGCACACACGCTGCACGGCGGCATCGACGTCCGCCGCGCGCAGCGCGACCGCACCGGCGGCGGCAACCGTTCGGGCCAGATGACGTTCGACCGCACCTATACCCGGCAGTTCAGTGACGAGGCTACGTTGACACCCAGCAATCTCGGGTTGTCGCTGGCGGCATTCGAACTGGGATTGCCGACGTCGGCGTCGATCAATGACACCGTGCCTTCGAGCTTCAGCAACTACTGGACGGGCGCGTTCGGTGAGGACAGCTGGCGGCTGGGCCGGTTCACGCTGAACGCGGGCCTGCGCTTCGAGTACGAAACGGGCGTCCGCGAAAAAGACAACCACATGATCGTCGGCTGGGATCCCACAGCGAAGAACTCGATCACCGACGCGGCGCAGGCGGCGTACCTGGCGAGCGGCCTGCAGAACCAGGCCGGCATGCCGGCGACGCTCAGCGTCGTCGGCGGGCCCATCTACGCGTCTGATTCCGGCGTCTCCGGGCTCGGTTATCCCGCCCAGGCGATGTGGATGCCGCGGGTCTCCGGGGCGTACCAGCTTGGCGATCGCACGGTCATCAAGGGGGGCTATGGCCTCTACTACGACACCCTGAACGCGTCGGACTACGTCGCGGCCCAGAACGGTTATTCGGTGACGACGACGTCCACGATTTCGGATGATCTGGGGCGCACGTTCAAGTGGCCGACGGTGGCGACCGGCAGCAAGAGCTTCGACCCGTTCCCGGTCCGGGCCGACGGCACGCGGTGGGACCCGATCCTCGGCGACACGCTCGGCATCGACTCGCTGCTGGGCGGAACGCTCAGCACCGAGAACGGCGTGCGCGAGCACCCGCGGCAGCAGCGATGGCGCGTCGGCGTCCAGCGCGAGCTGGTCTCGAAGCTCAGTGTCGAAGTGGCGTATGCCGGCGTCTACAACGACAAGTTGCCCGTGAGCATCCGCACCGACTACCTGCCGGAGCAGTACTGGGACGGCAGCAACACGCGCAACACCGCCGCGAACACCTTCCTGACCGCGAACGTGACGAATCCGTTCTTCATCAACAACTTCGCCTCGCTGAAGACGACCGACCCGGTCCTCTATCAGCGCCTGGCGTCAAACCCGACGTTCTCGTCGCCGACGATTGCGCGCAACCGCCTGCTGCGGCCGTTCGGGGCGCTGACGAACCTGACCTATGCCAACCTGCCGCTCGGCGCGTCGAAGGTCCATTCCCTCGAAGTGCAGGTGAATCGCCGCTTCAGCAGCGGGTTCACCGGGTTCTTCTCGTTCAACGCCAACTCGGTCCTCGCCAACCGGATCGTCGAAGAGTACGACCGTGAGCCGACGCTGTGGCAGGGCAGCAACGACGCGCGTCCGTGGCGGCTCGCCGGCGCCGGCACCTATGAACTGCCGTTCGGCCGCGGCCGCCAGTTCCTCAACGAGGGCGGCTGGGGCGCGGCGCTGGCGGGCGGCTGGCAGGTCAGCGGCACCTGGGAGTTCCAGCCCGGCGCGTTGCTGGAGTGGAATGCGCCGCCGGCGGGCAATGGGGCGGCGAACTAC
>Ga0308173_10000959_pt1 | contig 13662 bp, 10 predicted proteins | sample PhyPR1_FD_203716 | JGI IMG/M metagenome (GOLD analysis project Ga0308173, IMG submission 203716) | Soil microbial communities from UC Gill Tract Community Farm, Albany, California, United States - DLSLS.P.R1 | ecosystem: Environmental > Terrestrial > Soil > Agricultural land | place: USA...
CCAACGGCAGTCCTCCCGACTCCATCGATCGCGGCTACGCCATTCGCCAGAAAGTGCTGGCGCGTTTGAACGCGGCGCCGGACTACGTTGCCCGGTTCGCGTCAATCTACCCTGCGGCCGCGGAGGGCCACATCACGATGGCGCAGGTGGGCGCTGCGATTGCGGAGTTCGAATTTTCCAATACCTTCGCCGACGCGCCACTCGACCGCTTTGCCCGTGGCGAACGCTCGGCGATGACGCCGGCGCAAAAACGCGGCGCAATGCTGTTCTTCGACAGTGCCGGCTGCGTGTCGTGTCATACCGTGGCCGGGGAATCCAATGAGATGTTCAGCGATTTTCAAACCCATGTTGCCGGCATTCCCCAGATCGCGCCGAAGGGGTTTGGACTGAAGCAAGGCGGTAATCCACAGAACCCGGATGACTTGCCCGGAAACTTCGAGTTCAGCGGCTTGAGTCATGACGAGGATTTCGGCCGCGAGGAATTGACCGGCGACCCGGTCGATCGCTATGCGTTCCGTACCGCACCGCTGCGCAATCTGATTCTGCAACCGGCATTTTTCCACAATGGCGCGTTCACGCGGCTGAAGGATGCGCTCCAGTATCACCTCTACACGATGGATGCAGCGCCCGCATACGACCCGGTCGCTGCCGGCCTGGACGCAGACCTGACGGTTCGGCACGGTCCGATCGAACCGGTCCTGAAACGACTCGATCCGCGCATCATAGCGATGAACAACATGGCGCTATCCGATCATGAGTTCGCGGACCTGCTCGAATTTCTGCGAAGCGGATTGCTCGACCGGCGCGCGCTGCCTGAAAACCTGTGCAAGGTGATTCCGGCGAGTGTTCCCAGTGGAAGGAAAGTGCTCACGTTCCAGGGCTGTCACTGATCGGGGTGGATGGAGAACGGTTGCATTCTCCGGCATTCGTTTCCGTTCCATTCAGGCGCCGCGCACGTCCAAACGCACGACGCGCAACTAGACAGGCTTGCCGGCGCAAGGCCGGCAAGCACGCTTCGACAAAAGCGTGCAATCAACCACTTTGCACAACAATGTCCGATAAGTATACGTTTCCAAAACGCATCAGCTGTCGCTGAGATGGCGCAAGGGTTTCCCGGAATCCGATAGAAGCGTCTGCCGGACATCGCTCGACATGGCTGTGCCCGGCTGCCTTTACGGCGATCCGTAGAACTACAGTTACGCGCAAGCGAGCACAACCGTTGCTCAATGGATCAGGCAGCCGGTTGCTTTTCGCTGAGCGGGAGCGACACAATCCTCTCGCGTTGCGTGCGTAGGAATGAGGGGTCCTTGCAAACGTGCAGTAGTAGGAGGTTGTTGTGAAGTATATTTCTATAGTTCGTGCGGTCCGCATCCCGGCGGCGTTCCTGGCATTGGCTTTCTTCGGAATGGGAGTCCAAGCCCACGACATTGTCGTCTGCAAGAAATCCGATGCGACGAATCCGGTGGCGGCCGGGTCTTCGTACAGCTTCACGCTGGATAACGGCGCTCCATTCTCCCTGACCGTTGATGGAGACTGCATGTTTTTCGGGCAGGTCGGCGATGGTAGTCACATCATCACCGAAGCCGCGCAGTCGGGGATCGTCGTATCCAACATCACCGTCGATCCGACCGACAGGTTCGTTTCCTCCGACCTTTCGCTGGGAACCGTGACCGCGACCGCGGTGAATGATCCAACGCCCACGACGGTCACGTTCTACAACGCCGAACAACCCGTACCGCTAACCCAAGGGTGCACCCCGGGATACTGGAAGCAGAGCCAGCATTTCGACTCCTGGGTGGGATTCACCACGGATGAAACGGTCGGCAGCATCTTTACCGGCGTTGACGCCAGCCTGGCGGACGAGAGCCTGCTGACTGCATTGCAGGGCAGTGGCGGAAGCGGACTGGTTGGTGCGGAGAGAATCTTGCTGCGTGCAGCGGTGGCAGCCCTGCTCAATTCGACGAGCATCGCCTACCCATCTACGGAGGCCGACATCATCAGTGCGGTCAACGCGGCACTCGCTACCGGCGACCGGAGCGCGATCCTGACCTTGGCTACAACCCTCGACAATGCCAATAACGGCGTCGGCGGATGCCCGCTGTCTTGAGTTCGCGGATGCAATAGTGCAGGGGGACGGAGAATCTTCTCCGTCCCAGTTTTTAGCTCGCGAGCAACTTCGTTGCTTGCGGTGTGAATAAGAAGATTCGTCGAAAACGATGTCGAGCCCGCCGTTTTTTGGGGTAAGGCTGAAGCAAGCGACGACTGGAGAGAGTGGAATTCTGTTTTGAACTCTGGAGCCATCGCACTGTTCGATCAGCGCCTGCATTGATTCATTGGCGAACTATCGGGCCCGCCGATTCGGAGCGAGCGCTTCCGTACGCGGACTCGCGGGTCCATGCAGCCGGGGCGCCGTGGTGGTATCTTTTGGCTGAGTTTCAAGTTGGGAGCGAATGGATGCCTTCTCGACGACCCCTCCTCGACACGACCATGTGCAATCAATGGTGCAAACGTTTTGTGATTGCATCGATCATCGCGGTTGTGCTTGCGTTCGTGCAATCGGCTTGGTCAGCGCAAACCGATCCCATTTTTGCCGGCGGGTTCGAAACGTTTCCGCCCGCCAGCTTGACGGTGCATTATCCGGCGGGCGCGCATTTCATCACTGCGCGCGGTAACGCAGGGGGGCTCAGCCCGACGCAAGGACGCACGTTTTCGCGCGCGGGCGACACGTTTACGCTGGTGCTCCAGGTCAATACGGCAGCTCACTGGAAACCGCTGCTCGACGATGCAACGTATGCGATCGGTCCCGACTATCCGGTGGCTCCGGGCGAGCGCGTGGAGATCTGGCCGCACTTCACCACCGCGCAGGGCCAGGTGGTCACGTTGATCGCAGCGTTCCACTCGACCGTGCTCGGCAACGATCGCCCGATCTACGCCTACCTGCCACCTACGTACCTGGAGAACACCGACGCGACATTTCCGGTTGTCTACATGCACGATGGACAGAACCTCTGGGCGTCGCTTCCGTTGCTCGCGACGTCGGCCACGACCTGGCAAGTCGACACCGCGTTCGACGCGGCCTCCAACAGCGGCGCGTTCAAGGAAGCGATCGTCATCGGCATTCCCCATAACGCGAGCCGGATTTACGAATACACGCCAACGACCGACCCGCAAGTAGCCGGCGGCGGCGGTGCGAACCTGTATCTGCAAATGGTTGCGCAGGAGCTCAAGCCCGTCGTGGACAACATGCTGCGCACGCGCGCGGGCGCGAGTTCCACGTTGATGGCCGGCAGCAGCCTTGGTGGGCTGGTCAGCTGCTACGCGGGTCGCACGATGCCGACGGTGTTTGGCCGCATCGCCGCGCTGTCGCCTTCGAGTTGGTGGAACAATGAAGTGATTGTCGCCGACGTACTGGGAACTCCCGCTGCGCCGAACCGGCCATTGCTCGTGTACCTGGATTCCGGTGATTCCAGCGACGACGGCGTGGTGGAGACTAACAATCTCGCTGCGGCCTATGTATCGGTCGGCTATGACGAAGGCGTCGATCTGCTGCACCTGGTGCAGGCCGGTGGATTGCACAACGAGACGTTCTGGGCGCAGCGGTTTCCGGGCGCGATGCAGTTCCTGCTCGGTCCACGCGATCAATAAGCTTCGGCCGGAGCATCGGAGCTTGCAACGACACCGGCGCAACTCTTCCGGTGGCGTACAGCACTGATCCGGCGCTTCGGCGTGTGCAAGGGGTGCGGTCGCCGCGTAGCAACCCGATAGAGCGATGCACCCGATAATGAAATGCACTCGGCCGTGAGTGCTAAAGTGCGCAGCCGCGATTAGGCACTTTTGGAATCTTTCGATGACGGCTACACCTGCGTTCTTGCCAGTTGGCACGTCCGGCCAGCCCTGGACTGCGGCGGACAAGTCGGAATGGCGCTCGCGCCAGTTGACCCGGCGCAGTTATCCCATCGAGGTGCTCGAGCGAATCCAGCCGCTGGGCTCGCGCTTCGATGTGCTGGAGTACGGGCGTATCGAGTATGGCCGGGAGCAGTTTGCGTTGGTCGCGGTGCGCAGCCGAAACTGGAGCGATGTCCTGCCGAACGTACTCGTGACGGGCGGCGTGCACGGCTACGAGACCAGCGGTGTGCATGGAGCATTGCAATTCGTCGAGCATCATGCGGCGCAGTACGCAGGACGCCTGAACCTGCTCGTTGCCCCGTGCGTGAGCCCGTGGGCCTACGAGCGCATACATCGTTGGAACGCCGAGGCAGTCGATCCGAATCGCTCGTTCCGGCAGGACAGTCCCGCCGCCGAATCGGCCGCGCTGATGCGCCTGGTCGAGCCGCTGCGCGACCACTTTCTCCTGCACATCGACTTGCACGAAACGACCGACAGCGATGAGTCCGAGTTCCGCCCGGCATTGGCCGCGCGCGATGGCACGCCGTTCGAGCCGGGTGCGATTCCGGATGGCTTCTATCTCGTCGGCGACGCCGAGGACCCGCAACCGGAATTCCAGCAAGCGGTCATTGCCGCCGTCGCCGAGGTCACCCACATCGCCCCCGCTGATGCGAACGGAGAGATCATCGGTTCGGCGGTCGTCTCGCCGGGGGTCATCCACTACCCGGTCAAGGCGCTTGGACTGTGCACCAGCATCACGAACGCGCGTTACCGCACGATCACCGAGGTCTATCCGGACAGCCCGCGTGCAACGGCGGAACAATGCAACGCTGCGCAGGTTGCGGCTGTGCGTGCCGCGATCGACTATGCGCTCGCGCACGCAAACAGCCGCTGACATTTCGTCAGGGGTGGATCGCATCACTCGCAACCGAAAAATGGTGCATCGACCGTCGCACGCGTGAGCGTGCTGCTGGCGGTCCGGTCCAAACCTGAGCCGAGCAAGTCGACGCAAGCAACCGCCCGGCATGTTCGAGCCGGGGTCGTCGACACTCGGACGTCCTCCTGATGGGGTAGGGCAGAACGCCGGCCACGCGTTGGATAAGCCGGTTTGCCCGACCCATGGTGCGCTGCGCATCGGTTTGGCGGGTTTCGCAATTTTCGGCGTCTCTCCAGAAGTGAGGCTTGAAATGCACAGGCGGAGGTCGCGCCAGCGCACACGGGCAATCCATCATTCGGAGAGGGGCAATCCATGAAACCAAGCAACCCGGTCCAAAGAACTCCGTCGCGCCGGCCGCTGTGCGCTTGCGTCGCGTCGTTGTTCGCCGTGTCGACGCCGATCGCATTCGCTTCGAGCGTGTGGCCGGTCACGAGCTGCGACGATGCCGGCAACGGCTCGCTGCGCGATGTGATCGGCGCAGGGACGACCGTATCCGGGGACACCGTCGACCTGAGCGGGCTGACCAAGTGCGTCGACAGTACGATCTCCCTGAGCACCGGCGAGATACTGATCAAACAGGATGACCTGACGATCCTCGGGCCAGGCAAGGCGGTGCTGACGATCGATGGAACGAAGCTGCCGGGCGGGTCGACGAATTTCGACGATAGTCGCTTGTTCACCCACAAGGGCAATGGGACATTGACGCTCAAGGAAATCGCTATCGCCAACGGCCATGTCTATCACACGGCCGGCGGCTATCCGGCGCGGGGCGGATGCATTTACTCGAACAGCAATGTGGTGCTGCAGTCCTCGGAGGTCAGCGGCTGCTCCGCATACAGCCAGGGAGACATGGCCAGCGGCGGCGGAATCTTCACGAAAGGCGACCTCACGATCGAGAAGAGCACGGTGAAGAAGAACTCGGCTCTCGGCAACGGCTACACCCAGGGCGGTGGAGTCGCGAGCAAAGGTTCGGTAATTGCCACCGACAGCGCGATCAGCGGCAACACGGCCAATTCGAAACCACAGATCGTGCGCGGCGGCGGCATTTACGCGTTTGGCGACGCAACGCTCACGCATACCATCGTCGAGGGCAACTACGCCAGCGCGTACGCCACTTTTGCAGAAGGCGGCGGCATTTACACGCGCGGCAACTTGACGCTCACTTACGCGACGCTCAGCGGCAACACCGTCACGACGGCCAAGAATGGAACCTGCGGCGGCGGCGCTTTTAGTTTCGGCAACATCGCCGCTACGTACGCTACGATTGATGGCAACACCGCAGGCGGCAAGCCCTATGTAACCGCAGGCGGCGGCGTGTGCATGCTCGGAAACGCCTCGATAATCCGCTCGACGGTTTCCGCGAACATGACCAGCGGCCAGGGGGGCGGCATACAGAAGAGCAACAACTGCCTGGGCTGCAACTGGACGTTGCTGCTGCGCGACAGCACCGTCTCCGGCAATCAGGCGTACGCCATGGCTGGCATCTACAGTACTGCCACGCACACCAAGCTCTACAACTCCACGATCGCCTTTAACACGGCGACGATCGGAAAAGTCGGAACCCCCGGCAACTATTTTTACGAAAGTCCGGGGGTGACGATCTCGGCGTTTCTGGAACCGGTCGACGTGAAGATACACAGCATGATCATCTCGGAAAATACTTATGGCGCGGATGTCGAGAATGATTTCAGCGTGATTGCGAACAAGACCGTGACTTTCAATGCAGGGCCGGCGAACAGCCTGATTCGTGTAAGCGGCACGCCAGGGCTGCCTTCCGGCATCGCGGTCGGCGCGTGTCCGCTGCTCGGGCCGCTGCGTGACAATGGCGGACCGACTAAAACCCATGCGCTGCAGAGCACCAGCCCGGCGATCGACGCTGGCGACAATCTGCCAATCAACTTCGCGATTCTCGATGTCTATGATCAGCGGGGGAACTCGATCACCAATGGCTTGCTCGACTACCTGCGCGTATCCGGACCGGTCGGCGATCCAGCACCGCTGCCCGACATGGGCGCATACGAGGTGCAGCAGGACGACATGGTCTTCAATTCCGGACTCGAAGGTTGTGCGGCACTGCCGTGAATCCCGCGCGGCCGTGTTGTCGGGGAGATGCTGCGCAAGGCCATCGTTTCAGCGCTGGGTTGGCGTGCTAGATTGAATCGATGCCGTCTAGGTAGACGGAAGGCAGGTGACAGTCCCGTGTAATTCGAAGTCGGACTTGCGCTCGCCTCATGCGCCTGTTCGGTATATGGCCTGGCGCGGAACGGCAGTATTTATCGTTCTACTTGGGAATCGGGAGCAGGACCGGCAGCATGATGGACGCCAGCGGAAGCTCGGCCCAGGCGAACAAAACAATGCGTGGTATCGGGTCGTCTCATTCGTTCGGGTTGGCGGCCGGCGTGTCGGGAAAACGCCTGGCACTGCTCGGGCTTGCCCTGATTGCATTGCCGGCTTGGGCGTCGTCTGCGCCGCCTGACGTGCCGAAGTACTCCGTCACATTCGATGCACAGCTGACCCACGCCGACGTTAGGCTGTGCCTGGATCGGGCGCACGCACAAGTGGAATTTGCGCCCGACTCAGCACGCGCGATGCGCTTTCTAAGCGCGATGCGCCGCTCGTCGACAGGCGATTTGCAGGTCGTCGGCGGCTCCTGGCTGGCGCGCGACTGGGCCGCCGGCGAATGCGTTGCGTACACGGCCGATCTCGCCGCGATCGTGGACCAGGGTTCCGATGCGGGCAAACGCTATGGCAAGAACCTCGTTACCGATCCGCAGCAGTGGTTGGTGCGGGCAAGCGCACAAGGCGCCAGTGGGGCCGAGGCGACCATGGAACTGCCGGAAGGTTGGTCGATTTCTGCGCCGTGGCGGGAACTGTCGCGGAACGGAACAAGTATACGTTTCAAAATTCCGGATACCCCGCAGGACTGGTCGGCCTCGCTGGTGCTCGGGGAATTCGAGCAAACGCGCATTGATCTTCCCGGGGGCGCTGTGCGCGTGGCATTGTTGAACGGCAAAGGCGGCGAGCAGGCGCGTTTGGCGGAATGGCTGCGGATCGAAGCGCAGGCCTTTTTGGGGACTTATGGCCGGTTGCCGGTAGCGGACGTCCAGATATGGCTGGTTTCGGTCGATAGCGCGAGCCTTGCAAAGCGATACGCCGGCATGATCGAACCCGGGGCCGTCCTGGGAGGCGAGTCGGCGCGTGGGCAAGGCAACGCGTTGCAGCTCGACGTCGATCCCAGCCGACCGGCGCAGGAGTTCGTCGAGGATTGGACTGCAATCCATGAACTGAGCCACCTTCTTCATCCATACCTCGGCGATCGCGGCAGTTGGCTGTCGGAGGGTCTTGCGACTTATTACCAGAACGTTCTGCGCGCGCGCGGAGCCTTATTGTCGCCGGAGCAGGCATGGGAACGGTTGGCCTCCGGATTCCAGCGCAGTGAGGGCGGACCCTATCCGCAATCGCTCGAGCAGGCAGCAGCGAATATGGGCCAGTCCCCCGCGTTCCAGCGCGTCTATTGGTCAGGCGCGGCGTATTGGCTCGGCGTTGACGTTGACCTGCGCCGCGCAACGCGCGGCAAGATCACGCTCGACACGGCGTTGGCCGCTTTCCGCGGTTGTTGCTTGCCTGCCTACCGCGAATGGAAGCCTGAGGAGTTCGTTGCGAAGCTCGATGGGTTGGCAGGTGTGCATACGTTCACCCGGCAGTATCACCGGTTCGCTGCAATGAAACGATTCCCCGATTGGCGCGCAACACTCGCCCGCCTCGGTGTGAACGGCAGCCAGGACGCGCTGACGTTCGGTGCGGACGCACCCGATGCATGCATTCGCGAAGCGATCACTGCAGCGCGCATCGACGTCGCGAACGCGCCGGATCAACGCGATGGTTCTGCGCCGCAGACTGGCGTGAGCGGCATCAGGCCCCACTGCCTGCCTCAGTAAGCCGGGTTGCGCCCAACGTGTTTTTTCGTTGTCCGCACGTGATGGTGCCGGGCAGGTGCGTGCGGTTATTCGCCGAGCACCGCGTCGATGCGATCGCGACGGACGACGATGCGACCGTGCTCTCGGCTGGTGAGGATCACCGAGTCAGGACCGATCGCGGTGACGTAACCGGCAACTCGCTCGCCGCCGACGATCAGTTCCACTCCCTTCTTTTCGGCCGCGCTCTTCTTGAGCGAAGCGGCGGCTTCGACTTCGAACCGATCGGCCTGTGCGGGTGCGGGATCGGCCGCATGGACGAGCGGTGCTACGGAAAACGCGAGCAAGGCGATGACGCTGCGGGTCGTGTGCATGGCGGATCTCCGGCGGAAGCGGTGTTCAGTGTAGCCGAGCCGGGAACAAGCGAGCGCGGAATTCGCATCCCCATGGCTTCTTTAGGGGCAGCAGTCGCGTCAAGCTTCGCTGGGCCGCTGCGCGATCAGCAAGGCGCCTGCAACGGGCTTGCCGCTTTCCAGGCGAATGACGATCGATTCCCGCGCGATGTTGACGAATCCCGCGGCAGCCAGATCGGATGCCATGCGCACCGGCGATTGCCGATAACGTCCGGTCTGGGGCGGCAGTTCGGTCGCGTCGCTGCCACTGGCCTCGATCGAGAAGCCGAACCAGCCGCCGGGTGTCAGGCGCGCCAGCGTCGGCGCGAACGTGGCCGCGGCGTGGGGGATATAGATCAACACGTCGGTGGCGACGATCAAATCCCAGTGCGCATCGGTAGTCTGGAGGAATTCGATCAGTTCCCCCGTATGCAGTTCCGCGTAAAGGTCTTTCGCCCGGGCCTGTTCGAGCATGCGCGGCGACAGGTCTACGCCATCGATGGTGCGAGCGGGTCGCGCGAGCTCGGCAGCCATCAGCCCGGTTCCGCAACCAAGGTCAAGAACGCGCTCGCCCGTATCGGCGCCTTGCTTTTTCAAGAATGCGGCGAGCTTGGCAGGCGTGTCATAGGAAAGTTGCTCGACCAGCGCGTCCTCGAAATCCTTCGCAAAATCATCGAAGAGATTGCGTATGTAGTCGGTTTCGACCGTGTCCGGCAGCGTGCCGGTGATCGCCGCGTGCAGATGCGCGATCCCGGCATCGTTCGCGTCAAGCGACTTCGCCCGTTCGAGCGCGGCGCGTGCCGCAGCAACATCATCGAGCTTCAAGCGTGCCCGTCCCAGCCCCAGCCAGCTCTGGGCATGATTTTCGCGCAGCTTGACGGCGTCCTCGAAGTGGCGGGCTGCGTCCTTGAAGTGACCGCCTTTGAACAACGTGCTCGCGTACTCGAAAACGACATCGGGATCACGGGGTGCGAGGGCATGCGCCTGTTGCCGGCTGCGCAACGCCGCCGGCATCTGTCCGAGTGCCTCTTGCGCCGCGCCAAGGCCGCGCCACGCTTCCGACACCTGCGGAAATGCGCGGGTAAACTGGGCAAATATCGGCAGAGCTTCCTGGTTGCGCTGCAGGAGTTGCAGCGCCATCGCACGATGCAGCCAAAGCGCAGGATGTTGCCCGTCCGCCTTGAGACCTGAGTCGAAGGCGGCGAGCGCCTCGTCCAGGCGGCCTGCTTCCATCGCGGCCACTCCCAGCGCGTTCCACGCCGGCACGGCTGCGGGCAGCAATACGACCCCGCGCCTTGCGTGCTGGAGTGCTTCGTCGAGCCGCCCAACCCGGCGCAGAGCGACTGAAAGATTGACGATCAACTCGCCATCCGCCGGTGCCGCTGCAAGCAGTGCTTCGCCCAGGTCGGCGAGTTCGCGATCGCGCCGTTGCTGCGACAGCAGTGTTGCGAGCAAGCCGGCTGCACGGGCAGACCCGTCGCGCAGGCATTCGCGGTAACCCGCTTCCGCCTCCTGCAGGCGGCCGGCCTGCTGCAGCGACTGCAGTGTCGGAAGACGCAGGTTGGGGTCGGGCTTGCCGCCCTTGGATTCCTGTACAGCCATGGTTCCATTGTTTGCCGGGGAACGCTGCGCAAATATACAGTGATAAAAGGCCGACATCGGTTTGTGAAGCCAGCATGATATCGGCTGGCCAATGATCGCGCACGGCTGATAGTGTTGCGCCAGTGCAAACGACCTTGCGATCGATTCTTTGCTATCGCCCGTTCAACGAGGAGAGGATATGAAGGTTCTTGCGGTACTTTTCCTGGCGCTGGGAATGCCGGTGGCAAGCTTGGCCGCAAACGCCGCGGAGATCACGGTCGTGAGCGACGTGCTCGGACCTGAGGGCCCGTTGTTCGTCGATGGAAATTTATACTATGTCGGCTGGATTTCGAACGCGTTGTCGAAGTGGGATGGCAAGCACTCTACCGTCCTGAATAATGCACCGGGCTGCGGTCACAACGGCCTGGCGCTTTCCAAGCAGCACACGTTGATCATTGCATGCACGAATGATCCCGGCGCGATCATCGAGGCCGACATGAGCGGCAAGGAGTTGCGCCGCTGGGACGTCGATGACAAGGGCAGCAAGTTCGCGGGCGGAATCAACGATGTCGTCGTGGCGCCGAATGGCGGCATGTATGCCACGGTCTTCGGACCGTACGACGGCGCTCCGGCCGCAGTGATCGGAAAGATTCTCTACCTTGCGCCGGGCGCGCAGAAATGGACGCAGGTCGCGGGCGAGTTGAATTACGCGAACGGGATCGGCGTTTCGCCTGACCAGAAAACGTTGTATGTCGATGAAACGGTCGGGAACTGCATTCTGAAGTTCACGATCGAACCCGACGGATCGCTGAGTCATCGCGCGAACTTCGCGCTGCTGAACCTGTTGACGAAAAATCGGGTCGACAACTGGTGGCTCGGCCCGGACAGCATGAAAGTCGATGAGAAGGGCAACCTCTACGTTGCGCAATGGTTTGGGGGCAAAGTGTTGAAGATTTCGCCAGCGGGCAAACTGCTGCATGTTTTTCCGATTGCTGCCGGATTCGGCACGACCAACGTGGCGTTCGGCGAAGACGGCAAGGTGCTGTACGTCAGCGTCGTGAAGGATCCCGAAGATCCGAAAGCAAAGGGCAGTATTGTGCGGATTCCGAATGTAGAGTGAACGCAGTAGGGCATGACGTCGGCACAGCCGCTTCGGGTTGGGTGAGGGGATGCACATCCGGTTCTGATGCGCTTGGGCAGGCTTAGGCGTTCCCCCCTCACCCCCATGGGGGAGAGGGGTGACAAGCCTTGCGCTGCCCGCAACGAGTGACTCTGGCGGAAAAAGAGAAAACCGTTCGCCCTGAGGTATCGAAGGGCACCCAAAGCCGCCGAAGAGAGTGCTTCGATATCTCAGCACGAGCGGGGCAGAGGGGTGAATGGCTCTGCGCCGAAGCTCAATACTCGACCCCCGAGCGGAAGATCAGGTCGCCCGCCGCGTCCTCGAGACTGAGGATTTCAAGATCGCTCAGCGCGCGATTGTAGATCGCCACTTCATCGATGGCGCCTGGAAACCAGCGGCCGCCGAACACGGTGCTGTAGCCAATGGAGAAAGGTGCGCTGTTCGCGGTGTGAATGCCGGGCGTGCCGGTACCGACCAGGTGACCGTCGATGTACAGGCTGCGCGTGTTTGCCACTGTGTCGAAACTCGCGGCGATCATTACCCACTGCTGCAACGGAAGCGCTGCAGGGGCGGCGACGCCCCCGCCCGACGTCGTGTAGAACCTCGTGAGGTTGTCCGGATCGATCTGCAGGTCCATGTCGTTGCCATTCTGCGAACGGCCCGCGATGTATAGGATGCGCCCAGCGGTGCTCGGCTGTATGTCCAGATAGACCCACGCGACGATCGTCACGGCAGACGGAAACGTGACCTGCGCAGCGAGGTTGGTCAGCACACCATCGCCATTGCCGTCGAGCAGCATCGCCGGATTGTCAGCTATTCCGCGCAAAGCCGGGCCGCTGGTGTTGACGCCGATCACGGCATCACCGATGAAACTCCCGGTGTAGCCGTTGACCGAACTGTTCGCCGCGACGTCCCCCTGAAAACGCCAGTAACCGACGAGGTCAGGGATGCTTTGCACCTGGGTCGGATAGTCCGCGCCAGATGCACTGCCGGCAAGCAGCGGGGCGATCAGGATTGCGGTGTGGAAAACTTGGTTGGGCAGTCTGCTCATCAGGGGTTCCGTTGCAAAGAATTGAAGATTCCACCTGAGGTAACGCGATACGAGCTTCGGAACGAACATTGACGTGCGTAGACGCAATGCGGCGCCTGCCCGTGCCCACACGCCTGAAGCAAACGACGGTAATCTGACGGCCATTTCCAGAGGGGCTGGGTGTCATGGTCAAGCGTTGCGATTCCGTCATATGCGCTAACGCCGCCCGCGGCAGCCTGCGAATCGGCGTTGGCATCCGGCGCGGCCAGTCACCTGGATCCTGCGCTCAAACTGGAGATCGGATATTCCACAACGAGTTTCTGGGCGAGCATGCGAACTACCGCCGCCAGGTCGAATTTGCCGAACGCGAAGTCCTGTCGCGTGCTTTGCAAGGCCCCGCGGCGTTCTATGGTCCCGACGGCAAGCTGCGCCCGGAGGTTCTCGTGCATCTGCAACTCGTCGGCGAATTCGCCGACGACATGAAGCGGCTTTGCGCCAGGGCCAGCGAGTTGAAGCACAAGCGCGAAGCGAGCGAAGGCCTGAGGTGATGCCGATCGGCGACGCGCGAAGATTTATCAATCAGGGCGATACGTCTGCGGAGGTATGGGCCATGAGTTGTTCGCAGATGCTTGCCGGAAACGTTTGGAGCAATGCAGTCGCAGGCCGCTGTCGAACGCGGTTCCGGGTGAACCTCTGCAGCAATTGTTGCTGTAGGCTGCGTTCATGACATTCCGCAGCGGTATCTTGAAGTCGGCTGTATGCCGCATTTTGATCGCAGCATCGGCCCTGTGCCTTGCGCCCTG
>Ga0308173_10000961_pt1 | contig 13651 bp, 14 predicted proteins | sample PhyPR1_FD_203716 | JGI IMG/M metagenome (GOLD analysis project Ga0308173, IMG submission 203716) | Soil microbial communities from UC Gill Tract Community Farm, Albany, California, United States - DLSLS.P.R1 | ecosystem: Environmental > Terrestrial > Soil > Agricultural land | place: USA...
TCTTCAATGTTTTCTATGAGAATTCCACGCGCACCGCGATGTCGTTCGCGACTGCCGCGCATCGGCTTGGAGCTTCCGCGATTGCCTTGTCGGTCGAGCGGAGCTCGGTCGCCAAGGGCGAGAGCCTTGAGGATACCGCACGCACGTTGAACGCGATGCGGCCGGATGCGCTCGTCATCCGGCATCGTGAGAACGGCGCGCCGGCAACGGTCGCGGAGATCCTGGAAGCTCCGGTGCTCAATGCCGGCGACGGCACCAACGAGCATCCGACCCAGGCGCTGCTTGATGCCGCGACGATCAAGCACCGGCTCGGCAGCCTGACAGGGCTGAAGGTCGCGATCTGCGGCGACATACGGCACAGCCGGGTCGCCCGGTCGAACGCCAAGCTGCTGCCGCGCCTCGGTGCTGAGGTTCGGCTCGCAGGCCCCCCCGAGTTGATGCCCGCCGATGTGCCCAAGCTCTCGATCGATGAAGCGATCACCGGAGCCGATGTGGTCATGATGCTGCGGGTGCAGCGCGAGCGGCTTGAGGCCGATCTTGGCGATGCGCCCGGCGAGTACCTGGCGCGTTACGGACTGACCAGCGAACGGCTTGCCAGCGCCGCGTCGGGCGCCGTGGTCATGCACCCCGGACCGATGAACCGCGGCGTCGAGATCGAATCGCAGATAGCAGACGACCCGGAGCGATCGCTGATCACGCTCCAGGTCGAAATGGGTGTTGCCGTCCGGATGGCGTGTCTTGAGCTGGTGCTCGACGACAGTCCTAGCGCATCGCGATATTGACGGGCGCGTCGCCGGCAACGTTGCGGACGAAGCAGGCTCCGCCGGAGCGGCGGAGCGAGTTGCAGAGCGACTCAGCCTCGCCCACGCTGTTGAAGCCGCGGACCGACAGGCGGTAGAACGTGCCCTTGGGGCTCGCGAAGCGGGCGCTCATCGGCGCATAGGACTTGAGAGCACCGAACTTGTGCGCAGTGCCGTTCCACGCAGCGAGAACGCGGTCGGGTGAGCCGTAGGCGCCGAGCTGAACGACCGCTTGCGACTTGCCGGCGTGACTAATCGGCTGCGCAGCGGCGACGAGGCGCGGCTTGGCCGGCACAGCCACGGCGTGATGCGGCACAAAGGAGGCAAGCACGGCCTTGGCTTCGCTGACCGCCGACGCTGCAAGCGTCGCAATGGTGGGACGAACCGGCGGTGGCGCAGGAGCGATGGCAACGACCGGAGCTGGAGCCGGAACGGCTGCAGGCTGCGCGGCGGCGACGAACGCTGGCTTGGCGGCATCCCGGACCGGCGCCGGTGCCGTTTGTGCGACCTGCACGGGTGCGCTCGATGGCTTCAGCGGCTGCGGCCGGTCCGCTTTGTTGAGGGCCAGCTGGACCGGCTGTCCGGAGTCGATGACTGCCGGCGTGACGCCGACGAGCGCGGCCACCTGGTCGGATGCAGTCTTCGGCTTGGCCAGCTGCATCCACTGCTGGATGCGCGCGTCGAGCTGGCTCGCCGGCACGTCCTGTGCGGCGATGACCCGGGCTTCCTGCCAATCGCCCGCAAGAGCGTGGGCAAGGGCAAGATTCTGGCGGACCGTAGCATCGGCATCGCGGCGACGAGCGGCCGGGTCGAGCACGGCGATTGCTTCACCGGGGTGCCCGGCAAGCGCCATCGCCAGACCATAGTCCGAAGGGTCGAGCACGGCGCGCGCATCATTCAGAAGCGCAACCGCCTGGACGTTTTTGCCCTGCGCGATCTGGACCAGCGCGAGCTTCAGGATGATCGGCGGCTGGTTGGCGTCGAGCGTCAGCGCGTCCTTGTAGGCCGCTTCCGCGGACAGGAACCGGCCGCCGGCGAAGTAGGCATTGCCGAGAAGCGTGCGGAAGGTCGCATCGGACGGAGTCTGAGCAACCGCCTTTTCAGCAAAGTCCGTCGCCGCCGGAATGTTGTTGGCACTGAACGCCGCCAGGGCGCGGGTCGCGTAGCCGAGTTCCACGGGCTTGCCGTTGACCTGGGTCGCTGCGCCGACCGTCGCGTGCTGCGTCGCGCATCCGCCGATCATCGAACCCAGGACGATCAGCGATGCTGCGGAACTTATACGGAGCGGCTGGCTCATAAACTATTACCCCCTGCGCTTTGCCTTCGCGGCTAGCCCGTCGAGTTCGGGCATGCGCTCGAGCAACTGGTCGAGCGCGTCTGTCACCAGCTGCTGCGCCGACCTTCCATCGACGGCGCAAGCGAGCCGGAGCTTAAGATGACGCTCCGGGTCTAAACGAAGCGTAAAGGCCGCTTTCGCCTTGCTTCCCGGAGCAGCGCGAGTGCGCGGCGCACGGTGCGCGGCCGGTGCGGGAACGACGGCGGGAGCAGCTTGTACGACGGGCACCTCGGGAGCTTCCTCGACCTCCGGATCGTAGAGCTCCGCGGTCTCGTCGAGCTCCTCTTCGGCAGGCTCCTCGAACTCGTTCAGCCGGTCGACGATCTCGGCCTGCTGCTCGTGGACCGGCGACTGGACAGGCGTCAGTCCGATCGGGTGCGCCCGCGGATGTTCGACGACATCGTCGCCGAAGGCATCGTGAGTCGAGTCGCGATCCGCGACCGCCGGCTTGGGCGCTTCGAAGCCCATGTCGTTCCAGCCGAGATCCTCGAGCCCGGCGCCGACCTGGCCGAAGCCCTGCGGACGCATGGCCGGGCGCGCGGCGCCCTTACGCGCGAGCAATCCGGAGGAGAGAGAGGCGAAAGGCTTGGCTTCCATGGCCACCACGACGCCCCCTTACTGACCGACAACGCGGCGGCCGAAGCCGCCGACGGGACGCGGACTGGCAGCCGCGATGCCCGGCGCCGCACCCGGCGCTGCAAACACGGTCCGGCGGAAATTCTTCTCGAGGCGGTCGGAGATATACTCCCAAAGCTCCACGACTTCCTTCGCCGAACGGCCGTTCGGATCGATTTCCATCACCGTGCGGCCGTCGATCATCGACGCCGCGAAATCGGTGCGGTGGTGAAGCGTGACGGGCGCGACGGTGCCGTGTTGCGACAGCGCGACGGCGGCCTCGTAGGTGATCTTGGCCTTGGGTGTCGCCGCATTCACGACGAAGATCAAAGGCTTGCCGGCGCGGTCGCAAAGATCGACCGTGGCGCCCACGGCGCGAAGGTCGTGCGGGCTCGGCCGTGTCGGGATGACGATAAGCTCGGCAACCGCGATGACGCTTTGGATGGCCATGGTGATGGCCGGCGGCGTGTCGATGACCGCAAGGCGGAAGCCCTGCTGGCGAAGGACTTCAAGGTCGGAAGCCAGGCGCGCGACCGTGGTCTGCGCGAACGCAGGCATATCCGCTTCGCGTTCGTTCCACCAATCGGCAAGGCTGCCCTGTGGGTCGATGTCGATCAGGCAGACCGGGCCAGCCCCGGAGAGCTGTGCCTGCACCGCAAGATGCCCGGACAGGGTCGTCTTACCCGATCCGCCCTTCTGCGATGCCATTGCCAGGACGCGCATGCTTTTCCCCTCGCGTAGAGACGTCAATTCGGGGAGCGGAGTGACACCAGAGGCTCTAAAATCTGGTTAACACTGCCACGACTCTGTTGCGGTTTATCGTCTGTCGGCTAATGAGCAGTGGGGGTAAGTTAACGCATGAGTCCCAAACACTTAGTTGCGGCAATCACGGCTGCGCTGATCAGCGCGCCGCTCTCTGCTCAATCGGTGAAGGCCGGCATCGAAGCGTGGCAAAAGGCGGATTTTGCCGCTGCCGTGGCGATCTGGCGGCCTCTTGCGGACCGCGGCGACGCGGACGCCGAATTCAATCTTGGACAGGCTTATCGCCTCGGCCGCGGGGTGCCGATCAACCTCGCCATGGCCAAGAACTGGTTCAGCAAGGCGGCGGAGGCCGGTCACCTCGACGCGCAAACGACGCTCGGTCTTTTGCTCTTCCAGAACGGCGACCAGGCTGGCGGGATCAAGTGGCTGCGGCGTGCAGCGGACCAGAACGAACCGCGCGCGCTGCTGGTCTACGGCACCGCGCTTTATAACGGCGATGGCGTCTCGCAGGACCGGATTCTCGGCTACGCCTATATCACGCGCGCCGCGGAACAAGGGCTGGCCCCCGCAAAGGACACGCTCGATCAGGTCGACGGCCTCATGTCCGATGGCGAGAGGCAAAGGGCGCTGGTGCTTGCAAAGGCGCGGCCCAAGAGTTCTCCCGCACCTGCTGCCCGCGCTGCATCAGCCGACCCGCAGAACGTTAAGCCGCCCAAGTCTCTGCGTGTGGCCGAAGCAAAGCAGGCCGCGCCGAAGCAGCCGCCGTTGAAACCGATCACCAGCGTCGCGAAGGCCACTCCTGCCCTGCCCCCCGCCGCGGCGCCCGCGCATGGCGACTGGCGGATCCAGCTGGGCGCTTTCGCTCAGCGCTCCTCGGCCCAAGCACTTTATCAGCGGCTCGCAGGCAAGGCAGCGCTGTCGGGGCGGAGTGCAACCTATGTGCCGGCCGGCAGCGTTACTCGTCTGCAGGTGGGGCCGTTCGCCAGCAAGGCTGCTGCTGCTGCCGCGTGCAGCGCGCTTGGAACGGCGTGCTTCCCGGTTCCGGCGAAATAGTCAGTTCCTGAACCAATCCCGGCGGCCGACGCCCTGCGCCCAAAGTAGCGCGTCGAGTCCGTGGTAGCGAAGCTCGGCGTCCGCGACCTCCACCAGTGCCGGCTTGGCGCGGAATGCCACGCCTAGTCCTGCCTCCTGGATCATCAGCTTGTCGTTGGCGCCGTCGCCGATCGCGAGCACTTCGTTCGCTCGCAGTCCCAGCTCCTCGCGGGCTTCGATCAGCGATTCACGCTTGGCGATCGCATCAACGATCGGATCGCCGACGTCCCCTGACAGCTTGCCGCCCGCAAACACCAGGCGGTTCGCGCGCACCCTGTCGAAGCCGACCATGCGCGCGACCGGCTCGGCGAAGGACAGGAACCCGCCCGAGACGAGGAGGCAGCTTGCGCCGCCTGCCCGCATCGTTTGCACCAGCGTCTCCGCGCCCGCAGTCAGCCGCACCCGCTCGTCGAGGCATCGCCTGAGCTCCCGCTCGTCGAGACCGGCGAGCAACCTGACGCGCTCCCGCAGCGCGCCTGGGAAGTCGAGCTCACCACGCATCGCGCGGTCGGTGATCCGGGCGACCTTGTCCTTCAGCCCTGCGTAGTCCGCCAGTTCATCGATGCATTCCTGCCCGATGATGGTCGAATCCATGTCGGCGACGAACAAGCGCTTCCACCGCGGTTCCTCGGGCTGAACGACGAGGTCTACCCCGTCCAGCCCGTCGAGCGCCCACCGCGCGTCCCTTCCCGTGCCGCCGAAGTGAAGGTCGGCAGCGTCGCCCTCGTCGATCCAGCAAAGGAAGGCCGCAGCCGGATCGAGCTCCCGAAGCAACCCGAGCGCCCGATCGATCAACCTGTCATCGAGCCGTCCTGCTGCTATCAGCGTCGCTACGCCCATGCCCTCGTCCATGCCTCCACTCGTCGTCATCGCCGGACCGACCGCAAGCGGCAAGTCGGCCCTGGCCCTCGCGCTTGCTCAGCAAATCAATGGCGTGATCGTCAACGCCGACAGCGCGCAAATCTACAAGGACCTGAGGGTTCTCAGCGCGGCGCCGAGCGACGCGGAGCTGCGCCGGGCGGAGCATCGGCTCTACGGCGTGCAGGACGGCGCCCTGCCCTGTTCGGCGGCCGAGTGGGCGGAATTGGCCAAGCGCGAGATCGCCGACATCCATTCGAGCGGGCGAACGCCGATCCTCGCAGGAGGAACCGGCCTCTACCTCCGGACGCTGCTCGACGGGATCGCACCCGTCCCGGCGATCGATGCCGAGGTTCGTGCGCGAGTCCGCCAGGGGTCGACCGAGTACAACCGCGTGAAGCTCCAGGCTCTCGACCCTGGTGCCGCGGAGAGGCTTGGCCCCGGCGACACGGTGCGGATCGCCCGCGCGCTCGAGGTCATCCTCTCCACCGGCCGAACCCTCCGCGAATGGCAGAAGGAGCGGCAGGGAGGCATCGCCGGAACCGTCGAGCTGCATCCCATCATCCTGCTGCCGCCGCGCAAATGGCTCTACGCCCGTTGCGACGACCGCCTCGTATCCATGGTCGGCCATGGCGCCGTTACTGAAGTGGAGACGTTGCTGACACTCAAGCTCAATCCCGGCCTGCCGGTGATGCGCGCGATCGGGGTCCGTGAACTCTCAGGCTACCTTCTTGGCGAGGCGACGCTGGACGAGGCTGTCGCCGCCGGCCAGCAGGCGACGCGCCGCTACGCCAAGCGCCAATACACCTGGTTCGCGCACCAACCCCCGGCTGAGTGGCCGAGGTTCAAGGAAGCGCTCGACCTCGACAAGCTTCAGGATGCGCTGGCGCTGATCGGGCTGGAAGCCTAGGCGGCGGCCATGGAACTCCTTCGCGACGCCGACATCGATCAGTCAGCGCTCGCCGGCAAGCGAGTCGCCATCCTCGGCTATGGCAACCAGGGCAGAGCGCAGGCGCTCAACCTCAAGGACAGTGGCATCGACGTGGTGATCGGCCTCCGCGGCGGCTCCGGAAGCATGATCGAGGCGGAAGGCGCCGGGCTGGAAACCGCCCTTCTCGACAAGGCGGTCACGTCGGCAGACGTCGTGATGATGCTCTCGCCCGACGAGACGCATGCGTCTCTTTACGATGAGATACAGCCGCAGCTCAAACCCGCGGCAGCGCTCGGCTTCAGTCACGGCCTGTCGGTGCGGTTCGGCTTCGTCCAGCCGCGCTCCGACCTCGACGTCTTTCTGCTGGCTCCCAAGGGGCCCGGCACGGCGCTTCGTTCGCTCTATACCGAGGGCAAGGGCATGATCGCGGTCTGGGCCGTGGCGCAGGATGCGACGGGCAAGGCCCGCAATATCGCCCTCGCTTACGGCCACGCCATCGGCTGCGGCCGGGCGGGCCTCGCTGCCTCGAGCTTCGCCGAGGAGGCGGAGTCCGACGTTTTCAATGAGCAGGCGGTCGTGTGGGGCGCCTTGCCGGAACTGCTGATCGCGGGCTTCGACACGCTGGTCGCGAACGGCGTCTCGGCTGAGCTCGCCTACCTCGAATGCGTCGGCGAGCTGAAGCTGATCGCCGAGCTGATCGAGGCACGCGGCATTGCCGGCATGCGCGAGGCGATCTCCAATACGGCCGAGCTAGGCGCCCTGTTAGGCGGGCGGCGCATCATCGACGCGGGGGTGCGCGAACGGATGGGTGAGGTCCTCCAGGATGTCCGCGCCGGCCGTTTCGCCGAAGAGCTGCGTCGCGAGGAAGCCGGCGGTTACCCGCGCCTTGAGCAGGCACGGCGGGACAACCGTCAAACGCTTGTCGAGGAAACGTTTCGCCGGCTCACGGGCGGCAGCGCCTGATCAGCCGATCGGGTCGTGCCGCTCGCTCGGCCGTTCACCGATGCTTGCGCGCTCCAGATATACCCGTTGCAGCTTGCGGTGCGCTTCCGCGACCTGGGGTTCGGCGGCGGCGCTGGCGAGCTCCTGCTCCTCTGCCGCGCGGCGTGCGAAATAGATTCGGTCCTGGTCTGCCATGGCACGCCTCCCGTGGTGGGTTGAGGCGCGCATAGCACGGCGTTCCGGCGGTGTCGCCCGGGCTCAGGCTGCGTCGGCGGCGGCCTTGCTCTGCTTCTCGCGCTCGATCGCTTCGATCAGAATCCGATGGGCATCGGCAGCATCGCCCCACTTGCCGATCCGCACCCACTTCTCGGCCTCGAGGTCCTTATAGTGGGTGAAGAAATGCTCGATCTGCTGGAGCACGATCGACGGCAAGTCGTGCCGCTCACCGACATCCGAATAATAAGGGAAGGTTGAGTCCACGGGCACGCAGATCAGCTTCTCGTCGCCGCCATGCTCGTCCTCGAGGTTGAGGACGCCGATCGGCCGGGCACGGACGACGCAGCCCGGAACGAATGGCGAGCGCGCGATCACCAAAGCATCGAGCGGGTCGCCGTCGGGCGACAGCGTGTGCGGCACGAAGCCGTAATTCGCCGGATAGCGCATCGGCGTGTGCAGGATGCGGTCGACGAACAACGCGCCCGACTTCTTGTCGAATTCGTACTTCACCGGCTCCCCGCCGACCGGGACTTCGATGATGACGTTGACGTTCTCCGGCGGATTGTCGCCGGTGGGGATGAGATCGATGTTCACGGGATATGGCTTTCGATTCGGAAGATGCTCATGCCGGCGAACAACGCGATCAGACCGGCCGCGAAGGAGCCCGCCACATAAGCCGCGGCGAGCCAATACGCATGCCGCTCGATGAGTAAAGCCGTGTCGAGGCTGAAAGACGAGAAAGTGGTGAAGCCTCCGAGGATGCCAGTGGTGAGGAACAGGCGGACGTGCTGCGGAATGCCGGACCGGAAGCCGAAGTAGCCGGCGAACAGGCCCATGACGAAGGAGCCGAGGATGTTCACGATCAAAGTTCCGTAGGGAAAGCCGAAGCCGAATAGCTTCGTTGCACCGACGTTCACGCCGTGGCGGAGTGCGCCGCCGATCCCGGCACCGAGGAAGACGATGAAATAGAGCATTGGCGGCGGCTTACTTCCGGCCGAACAATTTTTCGATCTCGCCATGGCCGAGCTTCACCCAGGTAGGGCGCCCGTGGTTGCACTGGCCCGACCGCGGCGTGATTTCCATCTCGCGGAGCAACGCGTTCATCTCGGCGACGGAGAGGATGCGGCCGGCACGGACAGAGCCGTGGCAGGCGATCGTCGCCGCAACATGGTCGAGTTTGTCGCGGAGGCTTAGCGGTCCGCCGAGTTCGGCGATTTCGGCCGACAGGTCGGCGAGCAGGCCCGCGGCATCCGTCTTGCCGAGCGCTGCCGGCACCGCTCGGACCAGCATCGCCGTGAGGCCGAACCGCTCAAGGTCCAGGCCCATGTCGGAAAGTTCGGCGGCCGCAGCCTCGAGGCGGTCGCAATCGGGCTCGTCGAGCTCGACGACCTCGGGGATGAGGAGCGCCTGGCGAGCGACGGTCCCACCCTCCCGCGCGGCGCGCATCCGTTCAAGGACGAGGCGCTCGTGGGCGGCGTGCTGGTCGACGATGACCAGACCGTCCTCCGCTTCGGCGACGATGTAGGTCGCGGCGACTTGCCCGCGTGCGACGCCGAGCGGGAAGCTCGGGACGGGCGCGAGCGCCGGCTCCGCTCGCGCGGCCGGCGCCGGTTCGAACAGGCGCTGATCTTCGCGCAAACTCGTCACCCCGGCGAAAGCCGGGGTCTTCCTTCCTTCGAAGGCCGAAAGAACAGGCGGATCCCCGCTTTCGCGGGGATGACGGTTGAGTGCTTCATCATAGCTAGCGCTGTTCGTCCACATCACCGGTGCTGCCGCCTGCTCGCGCCCGGCGCTTCGCCCGCTCTCCTCGTCGAGCGCGTGCCGCAAGCCGCCGATGATCAGCCCGCGAACCGCAGCCGGGTCGCGGAAGCGGACTTCCGTTTTCGCCGGGTGCACATTCACGTCTACCTCCTCGAGCGGAACGTCGAGGAACAGCGCCGCGATCGGGTGACGGTCGCGGGCGATCAGGTCACGATAAGCGGCTCGCAACGCACCCACGAGCACACGATCCTTCACCGGACGCGAGTTCACGAAGAGATACTGCTGGTCGGCCATGCCGCGGTTGAACGTCGGCAGGCTGATCACGCCGGTGAGCCTGAGTCCCTCGCGCGCGCAGTCGATGCCGATGCCGTGGCGCTCGAGCTCGTGGGTGAGGAGTTCGGCAACTCTCGCCGGCGGCTCTGCAGGCCGCAGGGTCAGGATACGGCGCCCGTCGTGATCGAGCGAAAAGCCGACGTCGCTCCGGGCCATGGCGAGGCGCTTCACGGCATCCAGACAGGCGGCATATTCGGCGCGTGGCGACCGCAGGAACTTGCGGCGGGCGGGCACCTTGTCGAACAGCCCCTCGATGCGGATGCGGGTGCCCGGTGGAAGCGCTGCGGGTCCCTCCCCGTCATGGTCGCCATGGTCCATCGCGACTCGCCATCCGTCCGCCCCACGCACGCGGCTCTCAAGCGTAAGCCGCGAGACGCTGGCGATCGATGGAAGCGCCTCACCGCGGAAGCCGAAGCTGGTCACCTGGTCGATGGCGTCGCTGGGCAGCTTGGACGTCGCATGACGTTCGAGCGCGAGGCGCATCTCATCGGGGTTCATCCCGCTGCCGTCGTCGGCGACTTCGATCAGCTCGAGCCCTCCGGCATGGAGCCTTACGGCAACGTTCGTTGCGCCCGCGTCGAGCGAGTTTTCCACAAGTTCCTTGAGCGCGCTCGCCGGCCGCTCGACAACCTCGCCCGCGGCGATTCGATTGATGAGCTCCGGCGGCAGCCTTCTTATTGACATGTTAAGGGTCTTATCCCAATTCCGGACGGTCGGCGAAGCACTGATTTTCAGGAAAATTCAGACTGCATTCAACGGGTTGTGAACAACCGGATTTTAACGGCGCAGAGATTTGTGCCGCAAGCGAGCTTAAGCGAGAGGGCGGGGTTTAATGTTCTGGAATCGTTGGTTCAAATGGATGTCGCACGACATGGCGATCGACCTCGGGACCGCCAATACGCTCGTGTACGTCCGCGGCCGCGGGATCGTCCTCAATGAGCCGTCGGTCGTCGCCATCGAGACCATCAACGGGGTCAAGAAGGTCAAGGCGGTCGGCGACGACGCCAAGCTGATGATGGGCAAGACCCCCGACCAGATCGAAGCGATCCGCCCCTTACGCGACGGAGTCATCGCCGACATCGATGTCGCCGAGCAGATGATCAAGCACTTCATTCACAAGGTGCACGGCGGCAAGATGCGCGCCTGGCGCTTCCCGGAAATCGTGATCTGCGTGCCGTCGGGTTCGACATCGGTCGAGCGCCGCGCCATCCGTGACGCGGCATCGAACGCCGGCGCCAGCGCGGTCTACCTGATCGAGGAGCCGATGGCTGCGGCGATCGGTGCCGACATGCCCGTGACTCAGCCGATCGGGTCGATGGTCGTCGACATCGGCGGCGGCACGACCGAGGTCGCGGTGCTGTCGCTGCGCGGCCTTGCGTACACCACGTCGGTCCGCGTCGGCGGGGACAAGATGGACGAAGCGATCAGCTCCTACGTCCGCCGCAACCACAACCTTCTGATCGGCGAAGCCACGGCGGAGCGGATCAAGAAGGAAGTCGGAATCGCCAAGCCGCCCGTCGACGGCATCGGCAAGACCGTCCACATCAAGGGCCGCGACCTCGTCAACGGCGTGCCCAAGGAAATCTCGATCAACCAGGGCCAGATCGCCGAGGCGCTGTCCGAGCCGGTCGGCACCATCGTCGAGGGCGTCCGCATCGCACTCGAGAATACGGCGCCCGAGCTTGCCGCCGACATCTGCGACCAGGGCATTGTCCTCACCGGCGGCGGCGCGCTGCTGCAGGGTCTCGACGAGGTTCTCCGCGACGAGACCGGCCTTCCCGTCACCGTCGCCGACGATCCGCTCACCTGCGTCGCACTCGGCACCGGCCGCGCGCTGGAGGAAGAGCAGTTCCGCGGCGTGCTCCAGACCGCCTAGAGCGGCGCTGAGCGGTGGCGACCGCGCGTCCCGGCTGGTCGCGTCGGGCCCAGTACGGGCTCTTCTTCAGCTTCCTCGCGGTGATCGCGGGGATCATCGTCGGGCTCATTCTGCTGGCGCTGTCGCTTGTTGCGCCAAGCGCCTTCGCAAATGTCCGCGGCGCTGCCCTGGACGTGACCGGCCCGATCGCCGGCGCGCTGCATGAAGTCACCGCAACGACCTCCGGAGTCGTCACTGGCGCCGGCAATTACTGGGACGCGGCAAGCCAGAACGCGCAACTCAAGCGCCAGAACAAGGCCATGTTGCAGCGGATGGTCGAAGCGCGTGCGATCTTCCAGGAGAACCTGCAGCTCAAAGCCACGTTGCAGCTGCGCGAGCACGAGCGCGCGACGATCGCGACCGGCCGGATCGTAGGATCGTCCTTCAACAGCCCGCGCCGTTTCGCCATCCTTTCGATCGGAAGCGGCGATGGCGTCCGGGTCGGGATGCCGGTGCGCTCGGCAGACGGGCTGGTGGGCAGGATCATCGACACCGGTGCACTTGCCTCGCGCGTGCTGCTGGTGTCCGATCGCGCGAACATCGTCCCCGCGCGACTGATGCGCAACGGCATTCCCGTCATCGCGCAAGGCCGCGGCGACGGAACGATCGACGTCCGCCCGCTCGAAGTCGGCCGCAACCCGTTCAAGCGCGGCGATATCATCATCACCTCAGGCACCGGCGGACTATACCCGCCCCTCGTCCCCATCGGCCGCGTCGTGAAGCTCGACGACGACGGCGCCGTGGCTCTTCCGGTCGCTGACCCGTCAACCACCAGCTTCGCGATCGTCGAGGCGCCTTTCGAGCCCGCGGCGGTGGCTGCCGAGAGCACCGCCACCGCACCTCCGGGAACACCCTGATGGTCCGGGCCGCGCTGACGCCGACGCGAAGGATCGGCCAAGGCCCGTCGCCGATCGCAGCTTACGTTCCGGCCGCAACCGTCGTGGGGGCGACCTTGCTTGCAGCGCTGCCGATCGTGTCGACGAGCGGCTGGTATCCGGACTTCGGCTACCTCGTCTTCATCAGCTGGCGCTTGCTCCGTGCCGATCCTTGGCCCGCATGGTGGGCGGCTCCGCTCGGCTTCGTCAACGACCTGTTCACCGGCTATCCCATAGGATTTTCAATAGCTTTGTGGAGTGCGACCATGCTGGCGCTCGATCTGATCGATCGCCGGACCATGTGGCGAGACTATTGGGTCGAATGGGTGCTGGGGGCGGTGCTGATCGCTATTGATGAATGGCTGCAATGGCGCGTCGCAAAGCTGCTCGACGCAGCCCCGCCGTTCGCCCGCATGGTGCCGGCGCTCGTCATCTCCATCTGCCTCTTCCCGGTGATCGCCTGGATCATCTCACGCGTCGACGCGCGGAGGCTCGGGCGATGAAGCACATGCGCATTACGACGGCGCATCAGTCGATCACCTTTTCTCGCCGCATGATGCTGCTTGGCGGTGCGCAGGCGGCGGTGGGCGGACTCCTGATCGGCCGCATGGGCTGGCTGGCGGTGGCTCAAAACGAGAAATACCAGCTGTTGAGCGAAAGCAATCGCGTGCAGCTCATTCCGGTCCCGCCGAGGCGCGGCTGGATCATCGACCGGAACGGCAAGCCGATCGCAATCAACAAGGCGAGCTTCCGCGTCGACCTTATTCCGCAGCAGATTGTCGATGGGCCGAAGGTCATCGCCGAGCTGCAGCACCTCATGGCCCTGCCGCCCGATGAAGTGGAGCGCATCACACGCGAACTAGCAGCTTCGCGCGGCTTCCAGCCGGTCTCCGTCGGCGACAATGTCCCGTACGAGCAATATGCCGCGATTACGGTCCGGCTTCCGGATCTCCCGGGCGTCGCTGCGTCGCAGGGCTTCACCCGATACTATCCTGGCGGATCGACCGTCGGCCAGCTGGTCGGGTATGTCGGAGCGGCCTCGGCGGCAGAATACGAGAAAGAGAACAAGAACCCACTCCTGCTGATCCCGGGTGTGAAGATCGGCAAGGAAGGACTGGAGCAAACGCTGGAGAAGACGCTCCGCGGAGAGCCCGGCGGCCAGCGCGTCGAGGTGACGGCGCGCGGCAAGCTCGTGAAGGAACTAGACCCAAAGCC
>Ga0308173_10000962_pt1 | contig 13644 bp, 13 predicted proteins | sample PhyPR1_FD_203716 | JGI IMG/M metagenome (GOLD analysis project Ga0308173, IMG submission 203716) | Soil microbial communities from UC Gill Tract Community Farm, Albany, California, United States - DLSLS.P.R1 | ecosystem: Environmental > Terrestrial > Soil > Agricultural land | place: USA...
TTGCTCGACGGTCCTCCTTGCCAGGCAGGCGAATCCTGTCCTGATTTCTCCAGCCTGGGAACGCCGATGCGGTTCGGATACTGGCGCACGTCGTTTGGTCCGCCAGGCGCTTCGACAACGCACGGAATCGACAACTGGAAAGTGACCGTGTGGAGAAGGTAGCGCTGGCGCGGCGCGAGATCGACCGACTCGCCGCTTCGCATCGATGGGGACCAGCGACCGATCGGCGATGGGCGGCCAAGCGCTGCCAAAAGCAGCCGAGCGTCGCCGCGATCGCCGCGCTCACGGCGTTGAGCCTGGCGATACAAGGCTGCGCAAGTGCGGGCGTGTCGACGGTGCAGACCGTGCGGGTCGAGACGCCGGGCTGCTCGGCGGCGGCGTGCCAGTTGAGCAACGACCGCGGGACCTGGCAACTGCAATCGACGCCTGGCGCAGTCGCCGTGACGACGTCGAACGCGCCGCTGCAGGTGAGCTGCGGTGCCGTCGGCGGTGCGCTCGCCGTCGTCGGTGCACCCGCGACAACGCCTGCGACCACTGGCGCCGGCGGTGTCGTCGGCGGCGCGGCCGGTGGTGCTGCCGTCGGGGCCACATTCGGCGCCGCCGCGTTGGCATTCATCCCGGTTCTCGGCGCCATCATCCTGGTGTCGGGCGTGGCAGCGGGCGCTGCCACCGGGCACGCGCTGGAGTCGCACCGTCGCGCACTCGCATACCCCGAGCTGATCAGCGTCCCGATGGCGTGCCCGCTGAAGATCGCGACAGTCCGTCGCGCACTACTTGGATTGGCGGTGCGCGGATTGTCGAAGGCGCAGTCCCGCGAAGCCGGCTTGGGCGAACGCAGTGCCGTGCTGGTGACGGACGTCATCGGCAGTGGCCCGGCAGCAGTGGCCGGACTGCGCAAGGGTGACGTCATCCTGAGCGCCGCGGGGCAGGACCTGGAGGACGCAGCGGCGTTGGAAGAGCAGCTGCTGGCATTGGCGCCCGACGCGCCGATGGCGCTTCGGGTCTGGCGCGATGGTCAAGTGCTTGAACTGGTGGTGATGACGGCGCCGGTTGTCCCGTGACAAGCAGCCGGCGACACGCGGCGACATTGCTGGCGCTGCTGGCGATGCTGCACGGCTGCGCCTCCTACGAAGGAGCGCCGAACCGCGCCTGGTTCCCTCCTCCGGCAACCGCCGCGGAGGGCCGCACTCCAGGCGCGGTCACGCTCAGGGTGCCGCCGCAGGTTCAGAGCAGCGTTTCTGCGGTCGGAAAATTGTTGAAGCTGCAAACCGGGGCGATCGCCGAACAGGCGATGCGGGCAGCACTGGGCGATGGGTTGGCGGACTGGACGCGACAGGTCGATGAGCCGCCGCCGCCCGCCGCAGGCCACGACGCCACGCTCGTCATTGACGCCGTGCGGTTCGAACACCACGAGAGAACGGTCTGGTACCTCTGGGTGCCTCCGCTGTCGCAGGTCGTGCGGTACGAAGCCTCGACGACGCTGGCGTTCGACGTGACCTTGCTCGATGCGCGAGGCGGCCTGGTGTGGACCCGCACCTACGACGACGATCCCGCCCGCTGGGTCTGGACCACGCCATCGGCGGACAGCACACCGTTGCCCGAGGACATCGGCAGAGTGGCCCATGAGTCCGCTTCGCGCCTCGCCCAGCGCGTCTCGCGCGACGTGCGCGAATGGATCCGGACCGAGCGCATGCAACCGCGCTCGCTGTAGGCTCCGGGACCACGCACCGGCGCGCTCGCTCGCGCTAGATCGTTGCTGCCACGCCGAAGGCGAGCTTCAGGAGGTAGACGCCGAGCGGCGCGGCCGCGGACGCGAAGACCCGGCCGACGATCGCCGGATTGAAGGGCCATGTCGGCGCGTCGAGCACCTGCCGCTCGTAGACGCCGAGGACCACGACCGGAACATAGGGGTCGTGCACGGCCCTGGCCGTTTCGCCGGCGCGGTGACGAACCAGAGCCTCGCGCGCCACGCTCAGGTCGCGCCGGACTCTCGCCAGCTCCTTCTCCTGTGCCTTGGCCAGCGCGACGTGGATCGTCCACATCGACATGAAGAACAGCGTCATCGCGACGATGACGAGGCTGCCGTAGATGATCACGCCTTCGACGCTGCGAAGGCTTTCGTAGGACTGGAACAGCAGGCTCAGGCTGATACCGCCGACGAAGACCAGCGAGAGGCCCTGTCCCCACTGCGCGAAAGGCGTCAGCAGATGCCCGTCGAACACGTTCAGCTCGAGGCCCGCGCGTGAAGATGCGGCGAGCTGCCGTGACCGCACCATGCTCGCGTAGATGGCGGTGGCCAGCAGCGCGAACATCAGCGCGCTTGTCGCCTCGGAATAGAGCCGAAGCCAGCCTTCGACCCCGGGCACGCGGCGAGCGACCGCGAGCCCGAGGAGCGCACCCACGAGCAGGGCGCCCCACTCTCCGCGGCGGCGCGCCGGCCCGGCGGGGCTGGCGCCTCCGGCGTGCGGCGACAAGGCCTCGAGGGACTGCATCGCGCGCTGCGAGCGCCGATGCATGAACGGATGAACCAGCAGGATGTAGACCAGGATCACCGGGTCGAGGCCGACCATCCAGAGCGCCGCGCTCGCACGCTGGGCGCTCGCGCCTTGCGCATACCCGGCCAGCGCGAGCAGCGCGGCCAGCGCGAGGGCGACGGCGAGCACGAACGCGGGGTAGCGAGGGCCGAGAGAGCTGTGCAGCTGCGCGAGAAGCGACGGCTCTTCGGATCGCGTTCGTCCCTCGGCGGCATCGCGGGAGGCGTCGGGCGATGTCACGTCGACGTGGCGCAACCCCATGAAGGCATGCTAACCGCCGGTGCCCAAGCGCGGCGACGTGCGGGGGCCTTCACGAGCGAGCCGGGTTGCCCGACGCTGCCTTGCTCCGCAGGAGTCCGGGCGCCCAGCGCGCGAGTGCGGCGCCGAGGTCGTCGCGCGACACGGGCTTGGTGAGGTAGTCGTCCATTCCCGCCTCGAGGCAGGCCTCGCGTGCGCCGGCATAGACATCGCCGGTGAGGCCGATCACCGGCAGCCGTGCGCGTTGCAGCCGCGCTTCCTCGTCGCGCCAGTGTCGCGTCGCCGCCAGGCCGTCCATGCCGGGCAAATGGCAATCCATGAGCACGACATCGACGGCTTCCTCGCTCAGTCGCTGCAGCGCCTGTTCGCCGCTGCCGGCCGTGAGCGCGCGGACGCCGAGGTCGCGCAGCACCGCTTCCATCACGATCTGGTTGACCGGGTCGTCTTCCACCAGCATCACGGTCAGCTGTGCCGGAAGGTGCAGGGGGTGCATTGGCTCGGCCGGCGTTCGTTGCCGTTGTGAGTCGCCGCGCACGAGCGGTACGGCGACGCGGAACGTCGAGCCGGCGCCGGGCTGGCTCTCGACCTCGATCGAGCCTTTCATCAGCAAGAGCAACTCCTTGCAGATCGACAAGCCGAGGCCGGTGCCGCCGAAGCGCCGCGCGATCGATGCATCGCCCTGCCGGTACGGCTGGAACAGGCCGGCCTGCGCATCGACTGTGATCCCGGGACCGCTGTCGACGACCTCGAAGCACACGGCGGAGCCGAGGTCGCTGCGTGCTGAATCGGCGATGCGCAGCACGACGCGCCCGTGCGCGGGCGTGAACTTGATCGAGTTCGACACCAGGTTGCAGATCACCTGGCGCAGACGCGTCGGATCGCCGACCCAGAGGTCGGGCAGCCCTTGCTGCAGGTCGAGACGGAGCGAGAGCTGCTTGGCCTCGGCCTGCGCGCTGAACATCCCGATGGTGGCGCCGGCGAGGTCGCGCAGCGAGAATTCGACCGCATCGAGTCGCACCTCGCCGGCTTCGAGCCGCTCGTAGTCGAGGACATCGTTCACCAGCGCGAGAAGGTGGTCGGCCGAATGCTGCACGGCCTGAACCAGCACCCGCTGCTCGCCATCCATCTGCTGGCGACCGAGCAACTGCGCTGCCGCGACCAGCGCATTCATGGGGGTCCGGATCTCGTGGTTGAGATTGGCGATGAAGCGGCCCTTCAGGCGGTTGTCCTCGATGGCGGCGTCGCGAACGGCTTCCAGGTCGTCGGCCAGGCGGGTGCGCCAGCGAAGGGCGTAGCGGGCGGACACTGCGAACAGACACGTGATCAGCACCGCCGACACCGCGCGCTGAAGCAGCGGCACTTCGAGGTAGCGCGGTGTCCATCCGGACGTTTCGGCGAGATAGAGACCGGCGATGAGGGCGACGGTGGCAGCGGCCATCGCGAGCGCAAGCTCGACGCCGGCGAGCATGAGGAGCGGCGCAAGGACAACGATCCAGGCGATTGCCGGCGAGCGCAGGCCGCCGTGCAGCGTGATCGTGACCGCCAGCGACAGCCAGGCGATGACGGCGATCGCCTGCAGACCGGCCTGCGGACGACCGAGGCGGCGGGAGGCGCCGTAGCTCAACGTGGAGGCGCTCAGCGAGACAGCGTCGATCAGCGCCAGCGTCAACCGGCCGCGCTGGAGGTTGGCCACCATGTAGAGCAGGGCGGTGCCCGCCGCCAACCAGAAGGCCAGACGCAACAAACGCCACGTCAGCTCGCGCTGAACGTCGCTGGGCGATCGGGGAAGTGACACCGGCTTCACGGGAAGCCTATTCTCGATGCAAGCGCCGAGAGGCCGAGTGCCGGGCATCGCCGGCGCGCGCGGGTCAGGCGTCTGCTGCGGCACTTACCATCGCGCCATGCGCGCGCACGCCGGTGCCTTTTCGATTTTGTCGCTCGCCGCGGCGCTCCTCGTGAGCGGCGTGGCGCAGGCCCAGGGCCTCGGCCGGGCCGTGATCGGCAGCAATGTGCAGAAGCTCGCCAACGGCATCGTCGGCGTCATGTCGTACACGGTGGCGCCCGACGTGACGACGAGCTCGCTGTCGATCACCAACGCCGGGACGGGGGATGCAGGGCTCAGCATGTCGCAGTTCGGCGGCGGCTTCACCTGGAGCAAGGGCACGCCGCTCTACCTCGAGGGCAACGCAGCGTACTCGCGCTATGACCCCGTGTTCGTGGTCAGCGACGGCACCGATCGGCGCCAGGTGCCCACGAAGTGGAATTCGTTCTCGGCCACCGGCGGCATCGGCTGGGACTTTCCGCTGTCCGAGCACTGGGTGGTGCGGCCGATCTTCAACTTCACGCTCGGCAAGGTCGTGAGCGACCTGAAGTTCGCCAAGTTCTGGGTCGACAACAACACCAACGTCGACCTGTCGTTCCTCGACGGCGGCAAGCTCAACGCCTATGGCCTCGGCGGCGCCCTGATGCTCGACTACGAGAAGTTCGCGCCCGGCCACGACGATGACATCGAGCTGCGCTACACCAAGGTCGCGTTGCAGAGCTACGGCGGCAGCAACCTCGGCATCGTCGGCCACGCCAACTCGGAAAGCGTGAGCGTGTGGGCGCGCATGCGCGTTCCCACCGGCTGGGGCGTCGTGTGGGAGCGGCCGGTTCGCTACGTTTACGAGGTCGCGACAACTCGCTACCTCGGCGACGAGAAGCAAGTCGGGCTGACGCAGATGAGCTCGCTCGGCTTCGGCCTCGAGCTGGATTCCAGCAAGTTCGATCGCCTGGCGTCGCGCTGGCGCGCCCTCGCGCGCTACAAGTTCGGCCCGGCGGCGCACGGCTGGTCGCTCGGTCTGGCGATCAGCTTCTGAGCGCGTGCGCGCTGCGGGCGGCGGTCCGGCCGCAGGCACGTCCTACGCGCTAGACCGCCGTCGGCCGACTGCGTCGGCGCGGGCCGACGCGGCAGAGTCGGGGTCATGGTCAAGCGTGTCGTTATGCGTCGCCTTCGCCTGCTGGTTCTGTCGAGCGGTCTCCTCGCTGCGTTCGGCGCGTCGGGGCCCGCCCAGGCGGGCGACGCGGCGCGCGACAAGGGCGGTGCTGCCAGCGACGCCAAGCCGGCGCCCGCCGGACTCGACCGGTCGGGGCGCAAACGCGTCGGCACCGCGTCGGTCTATGCGCACCGGTTTGCCGGCCGCAAGATGGCCGACGGCAACCGCATGGACCCGCACGACGACAACGCCGCGAGCAAGACATTGCCGCTCGGCACCGAAGCCAAGGTCACCAACCTCGAGACCGGCAAGAGCACGACGGTGACGATCCAGGACCGCGGCCCCTACGTGAAGGGCCGCATCGTCGACCTGTCGCCGGCGACCGCCGACAGGATCGGCATCACGCCGAAGGAAGGCGTGGCCAAGGTCGAGGTCGAGCCGATCGCCTTGCCGCCGCCCGGCGCGGGCGAGGGCCGTCAGCCGAGGTGATCGACGTAGAGCTTTCGGATCAGCACGACGGCGACGACCATCAGCGGCGTGCCGAGGATCACGCCCTCGACGCCGAACAGCGTGCCGAAGACGACGACCGCGAGCAGGCTGAGCACCGGCGGCAGCTGCACCGCCCAGCGCTGCACCATCGGAATGACGACGTTGCCTTCGAGCTGCTGGATGACGAGAAAGAAGATCGCGACGTGGAGCGCTTGCGTCGGCCCTTGGGCGAACGCGAGCAGCGTGCCGAGCAACGCCCACGCGATGGCGCCGAAGAACGGCACGAACTCCAGCAGCCCGGCGATGAAGCCCATCGCCGCCGCGAGCGGCGAGCCGAGCAGCTCGAGCCCGACGCCGACGGTCGTGCCGACGATGACCATCGTCAAGCCCTGGCCGAGCAGCCAGCGCTGCAGCGCCTCGCCGCTCGCCGAAAGCGCGGCGCCGATTTCGCCCCGCCGCGCCGGCGGCACGAGGTGGAGGAATCCTTCTCGGTAGAGCCGCGGGTCGAAGGCGAGGTAGATGCCGAGAAGGGCGACGAGAAAGGCGTCGGCGAGCGCCGTCGTCGCCGCCGACGCGACGCCGGCGACGCGATCCCACGGCACTTTCAAGTCGCCGCCCGAGTCGAGCCAGTTGAGGAGCTGCGGACCGAACGGCTGAGCCTGCAGCCAGCTCAGCGCCGTCGCCCAGGCGCGCGGCACCGTGCTGCGCAGCTCCTGCAGTTGCCGCAGCATCGGCTGGCCGGTCAGCCAGAGCGCGGCCAGCATCAGGATGACGAGCGCGACGATGACGACGACGATCGCCACGCGCGACGAGAGTCGCGTGTACCGCACGACCGGATGGGCCAGGCCGCGCAGCAGCGCGGCGGCGATGATGGCCGCGAAGCTGATCAGCGCGACGTCTCTGAGCCGCCACAGCATGAGCAGCAGCACCGCACCGAGCAGCAACTGCACCGCAAGTCGCGCCGGCGAGGCTCGGCGGGAGGCGGCGTTGTCGGCGGTTCCGGGCGACATGTGATTTCTTGTTGCGAAACCGATTGTGATCTGCGCACCGCACGAGCCCCCGGCGACCTGCCAGGAACGCGCAGTGCTAGTCTTCCAGCGTGTCGTCGAAGCTGCTTCGTTCCTGGCGAATCCTCGTCCTGGCGTGGGCGGTGCTGCTCGCGCCGCAGCTGTCGATGGTCCATGCGTTGTCGCACGGCCTGCCGGGCGGCGCGGCGCATTCCGGCGAGACCGACAAGCGCAAGTCGGCGCCGGCGAAGGTCTGCGACAGTTGCCTCGCGCTTGCCCAATTGGGCGCGGCGCTGCCTTCGAGCTTCCAGTGGCTCGCCTTCGAGACATCGGCGCCGGTGCACGACGTCGTGGCCCTGGTCGGCGCGATCACAGAGCCCGGCAGCGCGTACGACGCGCGCGCCCCTCCTGCCGAGTTGAGCTGAAGCCGAGGCCCCGCATGGGGTCGTGACGAGCGCCCGCGAGCGCTCGTCGCTCGCATCAATTCGTCAGGAGTTTTCCATGTCCGTGTCAAGACTGGCCGCCGCCTTGGGCGTCTGCCTGCTCTGCCTGTCGCTGCAGCGTCCGGCACGCGCCGCCGACGCGAACGAGCTCGAGCAGGTGAAGCGCGAGCTCGCCGAGCTGCGCCGCAGCTACGAAGCGCGCCTGCAGTCGCTCGAGAAGCGCATCGTCGAGCTGCAGGCGCAGGCAGCGCAGAGTCCGCAGGCGGCGCCTGCTGTGCCGTCGGCGCCGACCGCGCAGCAGGCCAGCGTCGTCGCCGCCGCGGCGCCCGCTGCCGCGCAGCCGCAGGCGGCGCCCATCGACGCAGGTGCCGCATCGCCCGTCGAGGCGGCTGCTCCGTCGACGAACGCGGCGACGGCGTTCAATCCCTCGATCTCGCTCATCCTCGCCGGCAGCTACGCCAACCTCTCGCGCAACCCCGACACCTACAAGGTGCAGGGCTTCGTGCCGACCGGCGGCGAGGTCGGCCCCGGCGTGCGCGGCTTCAGCGTCGGCGAGTCGGAGCTCGGCATCAGCGCCAACATCGACCCGACGTTCTCCGGCCAGCTGACGACGTCGTTCGCCGCCGACAACAGCCTGAGCGTCGAGGAAGCCTGGTTCCAGGGGACCGGCCTGGTCGAGGGCGGCAAGCTGCGCGGTGGCCGCTTCCTTTCCGGCATCGGCTACCTCAACGAGCACCACGCGCACACGTGGGACTTCATCGATGCGCCGCTCGTCTACCAGGCGTTCTTCGGCGGCCCGATCAAGACCGACGGGCTGCAGATGCGATGGGTCGCGCCGACCGACCGCTTCTTCGAGGTCGGCGCGGAGATCGGTTCGGGGACGTCGTTTCCGGGCAGCAGCGGCGGCCGCAACGGCATCGGCTCGGCAACGCTCTTCGCCCACCTCGGCGACGACATCGGCACCAGCGCGAGCTGGCGCGTCGGCGTCTCGCTCCTCGGCCACCGCGCCGACGATCGCCGCTACGACGACGTCGACGCTGCCGGCGTGCCGGTCACCAACAGCTTCAGCGGGCGAACGCGGACCTGGGGCGTCGACGGCATCTACAAGTGGGCGCCCGAGGGCAACGCGAGCCAGCGCAACTTCATCGTGCAGGGCGAGTTCTTCCAGCGGCGCGAAAGCGGCACGCTCGCCTTCGACACCCTCGGCGCGACCAACGGGACGTCGACCGGCGACTACAGCGCGGTGCAGAACGGCTGGTACCTGCAGGCGGTCTACCAGTTCATGGCGAGGTGGCGTGCCGGCGTCCGCTACGACCGCCTCGATTCGGGCTCGCCGCGCATCGGCCAGGTCGAGAGCGGCGTCCTGAGCGCCGCCGACTTTCCGATCCTGCAGAGCGCGCGGCCCTCGCGCACGTCGCTGATGTTCGACTTCTCGCCGTCGGAGTTCAGCCGCTTTCGCCTCCAGCTCGGCGCCGACCGCAGCAACCCTGCGCTGACCGATCGCCAGGTCTTCCTCCAGTACATCATGAGCCTCGGCGCTCATGGTGCGCACACCTTCTAGGAGCCCGCCATGACATCTCTTTTCAAGACGCTCCTGCTTGGCGCCGCCGCGCTCGTCGTCGTGCCGGCCGAGGCCGCGCTCAACGTCGTCACCTGCGAGCCCGAGTGGGCTTCGCTCGTCAAGGAGCTCGGCGGCGACAACGTCAACGTCACCTCGACGACCACGGCGCTGCAGGACCCGCATCACATCGAAGCGCGGCCGAGCCTGATCGCGCGCATGAGGAACGCCGACCTTCTGGTCTGCACGGGCATGGAGCTCGAGGTCGGCTGGCTGCCGCTCTTGATCCAGCAGTCGGGCAACGCGCGCCTCGCGGTCGGCGCGCCCGCCAACTTCGAGGCCGGACGCTTCGTCGCGCCGCTCGAGGTGCCGACGCGCGTCGACCGCAGCGAGGGCGACGTGCACGCCAGCGGCAATCCTCATATCCACCTCGATCCGCGCAACGTCGCCAAGGTCGCGACCGCGCTCGCGGCGAGGCTGGGACAGGTCGACGCCGCCAACGCGGCGAGCTACCAGCAGCGCCTGGCGTCGTTTTCGTCGCGCTGGAGCGATGCGATTCGCAAGTGGGAGCAGCAGGCGCAGCCGCTGCGCGCCATGCCGGTCGTCGCCCACCACAAGAACATGACCTACCTGTGGAGCTGGCTCGGCATCCGCGAGCTCGCGACGCTGCAGCCCAAGCCGGGCGTCGAGCCGAGCGGCGGCTACCTGGCGACGCTCAAGGCCCAGCTCGCGCAGCAACCGGCCAAGGCCGTCGTCCGCGCCGCGTACGAGGACCCGCGCGCATCGCAGTGGCTGTCGGAGCAGGCCGGAATCCCGGCCGTCGTGCTGCCCTTCACCGTCGGCGGCAACGACAAGGCGAAGGACCTGTTCGGCCTCTTCGACAGCAGCATCGAGCTGCTGCTTGCGGCGGGGGCGACCAAATGAGCTGGTCGGCGGTCGACGCGTCGATCCTCCTGCCGGCGTTCCTCGCCGGCGTTCTCGTGCTGGCGACGCATGTGCCGCTCGGCATCCGCGTCCTGAGCCGCGGCATCGTCTTCATCGACCTTGCGATCGCCCAGATCGCCGGCCTCGGCGTGATCGTGACGGGCCTGCTGGACGTCGAGCCGGGCGGCTGGCAGGTGCAGGCCGCGGCCGCGATCGCTGCGCTCGCCGGCTCGCTGCTCTTGACGTGGACCGAGCGCAAGTGGCCGGAGGTTCAGGAGGCGCAGATCGGCGTCGTCTTCGTCCTCGCCGCGACCGGCGGCATCCTGCTGCTTGCCAAGAACCCGCACGGCGGCGAGTACCTGCGCGATCTGCTCGCCGGCCAGATCCTGTGGGTCGGCTACCGCCAGCTCGCGGTGCCGCTCGCCGTCAGCATCGTCACGCTGGCGGTGCTGTGGGGCTTGCGCGGGCGGCTTCCGCAGGTCGTCTTCTACGTCGTCTTCGCGCTCGCCGTGACGGCGTCGGTGCAATTGATCGGCGTCTACCTCGTGTTCGCGACGCTGATCGTGCCGGCGCTCGGCTCGCGACTGCATCCGCCGCGCACGCGCTTGCTGCTCGCCTACGGCATCGGCGTTGCCGGCTACGCGGCCGGCCTCGTGCTGTCGTCGGCCCTCGACCTGCCCTCGGGCGCACTCATCGTTTGGTGCCTGGCCGTGCTGGCGATGGCGACGTATGCGCTCGTGCGCCCGCCGACGCACGCTCGCCAGGCCTGAGCGCGCGCTCCGGAAAAACGCCTATCGGCGCAGCGGCGGAGCGTCGGCGAAAATGGCGCCGGGATTCTGCCGCGTTGCAGCGGCGCTTCCGGCACGCTGCAAAGGACGACGCGTCATGACCAAGCCACCTCTGCCCATCTCGCGACGGGGCGCATCGACGTTGCGTCGACGCTGCCTCGCTGCGATGGGCCTCGCCGCCGCGCTGCTCGGCGGCGGCTCCGCGTTCGCGCAGACCGAGATCAAGCTCGGCCACGTCGGCGAGCCCGGCTCGCTGCTCGCGGCAAGCAGCGAGGAGTACGCCAAGCGCATCAACGCGCGTCTGGCCGGCAAGGTCAACGTCGTCGTGTACGGATCGAGCCAGCTCGGCGGCGACAAGGAGATGCTGCAGAAGGTCAAGCTCGGCACGCTCGACATGGTGCTGCCGTCGACCGTGATGAGCTCCGAGGTCGACCTGTTCGGCATCTTCGACATGCCGTACCTCGTCAAGGACCGCGAGCACATGAAGCGGATCGAGCAGGCCGTGTTCTGGCCCAAGCTCGCACCCGAGTCCGAGAAGAGGGGGCTCAGGGTCATCGCCGTGTGGGAGAACGGCTATCGCAACATCACCAACAACAAGCGACCGATCAGGACGCCCGACGACCTGAAGGGGATCAAGCTGCGCGTGCCCGAAGGCAAGTGGCGCGTGAAGATGTTCCAGGCCTACGGCGCGAATCCCAGCCCGATGAAGTTCTCCGAGCTCTTCACCGCGCTGCAGACCGGCGTCATGGACGGTCAGGAGAATCCGCTGGCGCAGATCTATTCGGCCAAGCTGCAGGAAGTGCAGAAGTACCTGTCGCTCTCCGGCCACGTCTACACGCCGTCGTACCTGATCGTCGGCTCGCGCAAGTGGGCGACGCTGCCGGCCGACGTGCGCAAGGTCCTCGAGGACACCGCCAAGGAAACGCAGGCCTTTGTCTACGAGCTTGCGGCCAAGGAAGAGAACGATCTTCTCGGCAAGCTCAAGCAGGCCGGCATGCAGGTCAACGAGGTCGACAAGGACGCCTTCTTCGCGGCGAGCAAGCCGATCTACGAAGAGTTCTCGACCGAGGTCGCCGGCGCCAAGGCGCTGCTCGACCAGGCCGCGGCGCTGCGCAAGTAGCGCGCGACATGCGGACGACATCGGCGCCGCCGCGCGGCGCGCTCGAGCGCTTTCGCCAACGCTACGGCGCCGTTCTCGAGATCGTCGTGATGGCGCTGGTGATCGGCCTCGCCTTCGAGGTGACGCTCGGCATCGTCTTTCGCGCGATCGGCAAGTCGCTCTCGTGGTACGACGAGATCGCCTCGGTCATGCTCGCCTGGCTCACGTTCTACGGCTCGGCGCTGGCGTCGGTCAAGCGCGCCCACATCAGCTGCCCCGAGGTGGTCGAGCAGGCGTCGCCGCGGACCCGGCGCCTGCTCGCCATCGTCGCGCAGGCGCTGGTGATCGCCTTCTTCGCGCTGCTCGGCTGGGTCGGCGCGTCGATCCTGCCGATCATCGCCAGCGAGACGCTGGTCAGCGTGCCGGTCGTCTCGATGGCGGTCGTGCAGTCGGTGATCCCGGTCTCGTGCGTGCTGATCGTGATCGCCGAAGCGCTGCACCTGGGCGCCTTGCTGCGTCCGGCCGATCCGCTTCGCCCGACCGGGCCGGCGCTCTCCGACGGCCTGCATTGAGGGCGCCGCGATGACGATGCTCCTGCTGTTCGCGGCGGTGCTGGCGCTGGTCCTGATCGACGTGCCGATCGCGGTCTCGCTCGGCATCGTCGCTGTGATCGCGATGGTGGCGAGCCACGGCGTCGAGTCGCTGCCCAACGTCGCCGTCGTCACCTACAACGGCGCGACCAACTTCCCGCTCCTCGCGATCCCGCTCTTCATCCTGGCCGGCGCGATCATGAACGCGTCCGGGATCTCGCGCCGGCTCATCGCGTTCGCGTCGTCGCTGTTCGGCTGGATTCGCGGCGGCCTGGCCCAGGTCTCGATCGGCGCGTCGCTGTTCTTCGCCGAGATCTCGGGCTCGGCGGTCGCCGACGTCGCCGCGCTCGGCTCGATCCTGATCCCCGGCATGACCAGCAAGGGCTACCCCCGGGCGTATGCCGCCGCGAGCATGTCGTCGGCGGCAACGCTCGCCGTCATCATCCCGCCGTCGATCCCGATGATCCTGTACGCGGTGATGGCGGAGACGTCGGTGGTCCAGCTCTTCGTCGCCGGCATCGTGCCGGGGCTGATCGGCGCGGCCGGGCTGATGGGAGTCGCCTACTTCCTCGCCCGGCGCTACGACCTGCCGCGCGAGGCGGCGTTCTCGCTCGCCGCGGTCTGGGCGACGTTCAAGAACGCGCTGTGGGCATTCCTTCTGCCGGTGATCATCCTGGGCGGCATCTTCGGCGGCATCGTCACGGCGACCGAGGGCGCGGCGCTTGCCGTGATCGCAGCGCTGGCGATCGGCCTCCTGATCTACCGCGAGCTTGACCTGCGCCAGCTGAGAACCGCCGTCATCGACGGCGGCGTGCAGACGGCGATCGTCATGCTGCTGGTCGCGACCAGCGCACTGCTCGGCACCTACCTGAGCGAGATCCAGGCGCCGCAGCAGCTCGCGCGCATGGTCGCCGACTACACCTCCAACAAGTGGCTGGTGCTCGCCCTGCTCAACGTGCTGTTCCTCTTCCTCGGCATG
>Ga0308173_10000963_pt1 | contig 13642 bp, 8 predicted proteins | sample PhyPR1_FD_203716 | JGI IMG/M metagenome (GOLD analysis project Ga0308173, IMG submission 203716) | Soil microbial communities from UC Gill Tract Community Farm, Albany, California, United States - DLSLS.P.R1 | ecosystem: Environmental > Terrestrial > Soil > Agricultural land | place: USA...
CACCGACCCTCTGCGGTGCAGGCCATTCCCCAGATGCACCTGCACCCGCAGCCGGCAAGCTCGAAGAGTTCTTCGGCGCCGACCTCTACGAGCCCAGCCACCAGCTCAAACTCCACATTGTCCTGCACGCCCGGCTGGTCGCCGCCCGGTCCGGCGAGGACCACCACTTCTGCCGCTACTTGTAGCCGCCGACCCAGGCCCCCGTGCAGATGTCGTAGTGATGGCGCGGGTCGAATGTCTCGCCGTGCTGCGGGAAGTACCACTCGACCGCCCGGTAGACGCGCGAGCCCTTGCAGTTGCCGAGGTCGAAGGCCACCACCCGGACCGGCTCCTGCTTGGAGTCGGCGACCGAGGTGGTCGCATAGGCCGAGACGCCGGTGGCCTCGGCGGTCGGCCCGCCCCAGGAGGCCCAGCGGACCTGGGTCACCAGCCCGGTGGGGTCGCCGCCGTTGAAGATGGTGCTCGGTTCGATAAGGCCGTACCCCTTCTGGTCGGGTCCCCAGACCGTGCCGAGCGCCGGCGGCATCGTGGTGGGCAGTGCCCTGGGCAGCGCGGCAGGGTGTGCGGCCGGCGTCGTCGAGGCCGGGCTCACCGCGAAGTCGATCGCCTTGGCCCCGATGACCTGGGGCGTGGCGGTGGCCGACGCGGCGTAGACGAGGTCGGTGGTCTGCGTCTCCGGACCGCTGGTGGTCATCGTGAAGCTGCCGCGCAGCCCGACGTAGGCGGCTGGGCCGATCGGCTGGTAGGCCAGCAGCTTGCGCCCGGTGTCGGTCCAGCGCCCGGAGTCGAGCACCATGACGGTGCCCGGCGTGGTCGCCGCGCGGTTCGACTCGTCGGCGCAGACCGGCCAGTTGCTGAGCCCGACGTAGAGCTTCCCGTCGGCGCCCCAGTCGGCGGACACCACATTCCACCGGGTCGGCGCCGCCGGAAAGGCGAGCAGATTGACCCCGAGGGCGCTGGTCGAGATCAGCGCCACGCCGTCCGGATATCCGCACGGGCCGCCGTTCGACCCCATTCCTATGGCGCTGGCGCCGAGCCGCGGATCGAATTTCGCCTCGTACGGCCACCAACCCGGCAGGTCCGCGGGAATGCTCCGGGAACGGCCGGACAATGAGACCCGGAAGAAGGAGTACCGCTTCGATTGGAACTCCACCATCACCAGCACTCCGGCGGCATCCGCGCCGATCAGTCGGACCTCGTAGGCCGGGGCCTTGGTGATGTCGCCGCGCAGCGTGGTGCCGGTGAAGTGCGTCGCGCCGGGGGTGAGGGTGAGCACGGTGGACAAGTCGTTCTCGATCGCCACCAGCGTGTCGCCGACGAACAGGCCCCGCGTGCAGGCACACGGCTGGGAGATGTACTTCCCGGTGGCCGACTCGGCGACCACCATCCGCGGTGAGATGTAGTACGACCAGGCCAGGTAGCGGCCGTCCGCCGACCAGCCAAGGCCGCCCGCCGTCTCCTTCTCGGCCGACGACCCTGCGGCCGAGTTCGGCACGGCGAAGGCCGGCCCGGACCCGCCGGAGACGACGACGGTGTCCTTAGTCGCGTAGGCGATCCGCGGCCCGGCCGGTGCAGCGCTCGGGTGCCGTACGACGGGCTTGTCCGGGGCACGGCCCGAGCAGCCCAGGCAGAGCAGAATCGTGAATGCGCAGATTATTGGGCAGCGCAAAATGAAGAGTCGTGTCATTTTCGGCAATTTTCTAAACCCTTGGATAATGGCGTCAATTCGGCGATAGCGTGCTCGCGTGCCTCACTTTCGACGGTGTTCTACGGCGGTTGTCGCGGCCTCGACGCTCTTGGCCGCCGCGTGTTCCCACGGCTCCACCGCACAGCCACAGAGCCAGCCGAGCACGGCCACCCATCTGTTCGCGCTGACGCCTGCCGGGGAGCTGGACGACATCGAGCTGACCGGTCTGGGCACGGTGGCCGCGACCCGGCGGGTCGGCCCTTCGCAGCCGGACCGGACCATCAAGGACCTTCGAGCCTCGCGCGACGGCCGCTGGATCGCCTGGAGCGAGCTGACCGACACCGACCCGGCGACCGTGCTCGTCCTGCTGGACCGGACGACCGGCCGGTCCCAGCCGTACACCGGGGTCGGCTGGCCGGTCGCCTTCGCACCCGACGGCGCGTTGGTCGCCGCTAACCCGGGGGCGGCGGGGTTCAACGTGATCCGGGCCGGAAAGGTCGCGGTCAGCGTCGCCAGCCTGCCGTCCGGCGAAGGCGAGGCTTTCGGGCCTACGGCTCAGGGCGTTCTGGGCTTCGGCGAGGACGCGGCCGCGACCAGCCAGCGCCTGGACATGATCGGCTACGACGGGGTCGTGCACACGGTGGTCAAGCTGCCCGTCCTCGACCCCGGATACAGCGGGTACATGGGCGGCTGGCTCGACCCGGCCGGGCAGACCGCGATGGTCGAGAGCGGGGACCATGACGACTTCTGCGGCGCGGGCCCGACCGACACGCTGACGTTCGTCGACCTGCGTGCGCAGCGGGTGACCCGCACACTGCCTGGACCGACGGAAGTCCAGGGGCTGCGCATGCAGACCTTCCAGTACACCGGCGCGGATGCAGGAGTGGCGCTGTGGGCCGCCTGCGTGGGCTCCGACTACCGACCGATGCAGCTGGCCTATCGATACCAGGCCGGGAAATGGGCGCTGCTGCGCCGCGGTGCCGTCGCGCTGGCCGCCCTCGACCGGCAGACGATGGTGCTCCAGCCCGGCACGCTCACCCCGGACCCGCGCGTGGACGGGGCGATGAAGGGCGTTCCGAGCGGCAACGCGCTGTATCTCAGCGGCGGCCGGACCGTCGAGCTGCCGCTGAAGGCCGTGGACCTGCTGTGGGTCAGCTAGGCGGGAACGCGAAGACATAGGCGTCGTCGGACAGGGTGACGGTACGGCCACCCGGAAGGGTGAGCCGCAGATGCCCGGGCTTGCGGGCCGGGCCGAAGTCGTCGGTGGTCGTGGTGCCGGTGATCGAGGCGTACGAACCGGCAGGCCCGGGCCATCCGGCGAAGGCGGAGCGGCCGGTGGCGACCCATCGGGCGCCGGTCAGCCGCCACAGGTGCCCCGGGGTGGTCGTGCTCGGGTTGGGGGACATCGGGCCCTTGCTGCACTGGACGGGCACCGCCGCCAGCGAGGCGTAGAGACTCCCGTCCGCCCCCCACCCGTAGCCGAGGACGTATTGGTTCTGGTCGAAGGGCGCCGGCTGCGGAATGATCGACAGCCGGGCCCGCACTGGGTCGATGACCCCGATGGACTGCACGTTGTAGCAGGACCCGTTGCTCTGCGTCATCTCCGCCGCGACCAGCCCGGGGCCGGGCAGGCCCTCGGAGACCTCACGCCATCCCACCCCGTGGATCTTGCTGACTCGACCGGTTCCGTCGACCCGGTACATCGTGCTGTCGATGGTCCCCTCTCCGTACAGCGAGATCACCAGGTAGCGACCCATCCCGGTCAGAACGTCGGCGGTGCCGGGCAGCCCCAGCTCGGTTCTGAGCCGGACGCCGGTGAGCGGAATCGACCTGGGCGGTCCACTGCCGGTCGGCGGGAAGAGGAGCATCCTCGAGCCGTCCGTCTCCACCGTCGCGAGCCGTCCGTCGACGAAGCCCGCGCCGGTGCAGGCGCAGACCCACGAGTCCACCGGTGTGGGGGCCGCGGCGGCCACCCGGTAGAGGGTGCCCTTCGCGACCCAGATGATCGAGCGACGGTCCGGAGACCAGGTGAGGTGATCCACCGGCGGGCCGCCGTACTCTCCGGGCGAATAATTGCCCATAACGGTCGAGTGGCCCCGGGCGTCCGCGAGGGCGACCGTGTGCGACGTGGCGTAGGCGATGACCGGCGGTTCAGGGGCCGTAGGGCCGGCCGGTGACCTGGGCTTGACCGCGTGCGAGCCCGTACAGCCGGTGGCCATCAGCAGACCGGCGAAGAGTGCGCGGGTGGCCCTACCCCTCGACAAGGTCGGTACACAACTTTGCATAGCTCTCACCAGGGACATAGCGCTTCCACTCGGCTTTGGTGATCTCTCGTCCGGCCAGTCCGCACATCTGCGTCCGCCAGGAGAGTCGCTTGGTATGCCACAGCTGGACCGGCCCGGCGATGGGATGGCCGGCGTCGAGGTAGCCCGTGGTCATGGCGAGCAGGTCCCCGTCCTTGTCCCAGACCGGGCTGGTGCCGAAGTATCCGTTGGAGTCGATCAGGGGCGGGATCTTCAGCGCGCCGGTCTCGGTGTCGAACACCAGCGTCTGTCCGTTGTCCAGGGTGGCGGCGACGCGCTGGCCGTCCGGGCTGAAGGCGAGATCCTCCGGCTGCGCGGGCAGCGGGATGTCCGGCGCGCCGGACTCGGCGGTACCCGTCCGGGTCAGGATGCGCATCCGATTGTCATTGGAGAGCACGGCCAGCCGGTTGCCCTTCGGGGTGAAGGCGGCCCTGATCACCTGGTAAGGCAGATCGACGCTGCGGACCGCCTTGCTCCGCAGATCCACGAACGCCAGCGTGCCCTGCTGGTTGTTGGCCTGCTCGTCGCGCTGGACGGGCAGGACGGCGGTCGTACCGTCGGGGCTGATTGCGAGCCCGCCGCCTCTTCCGACCGTCACGTCGAACAACGGTTGCCAGGTGCTCGTCGACCAGGCGCGCAGCGTTCCATCGGTGTTGCGCGCCACGATCGCCGCGAGTCGCGGCACGTAGGCGACCTCGGAGACCAGGTCCGGATCGCCGCCTGGGAAGTCGAGCTTGCGGAGCGGCGCGCCGGTTCGAGAATCCCAGACCAGGACAGCCCCGTGCCGGCTCTGCGTGTCGGTCACCTGGCCCGCCACGATCGCCAGCCGGTCGGTGAGCACGGCCTTGTTGACGAAGAAGTAGGCCGTGGCGTTGAGCCAGGAGGGATCCGGATCCATCTCCACGAGCGGCTTGTAGCGCGGACTCGTGCTGAATTTGAGATCGATGATCGGGCCCGCCGCGGGCCGGATGATCTGCATGCCCGATGCGAAGGTCTTGGCCAGGGCGTTGGTCACCAGCAGCCGGCCGGTGCCGTCGAAGGCCGTCACCGTGGACGGTTCGGCGGGCATCTGGGTCGTGCGATGGTTCTGCGGATCCAGGATCGCGATGGTCCCGTCGTCATGGCCTACCGCGATCAGACCGCTCGTACCGCCGCCCGCACTGATTACCGCTGCCGGTCCGCCGAAGTAGCCGCTCAGCCCGCTGGGCCCGGCACTCGGCTGCGAATCCGCTGGGACGATCTGCACCCCCTTGCGGGTGCCGACGACCACTCCGGACGTGTTGGAGGTATAAGCCAGCCCGGTCACCGACTGTGCGGTGTCTCCCGGCGAGACGATCCGCTGTTTGCGGCTGACGTCCCACCACTGGACGCCGCGGTCGGTGCCGATGGCCAGCTTGCCGTCCGGGCCGAGGCTGTTGGCGGCCAGTGTCGTGATGCTCGCGCCGAGTCCGGTGTTGGCCAGAACCTCGTCGGCACGGCCGAGCGCGAGGTCGATGTCCAGGATCTCGCCGCCAGCGGTGGCCACGGTGACAGACTTCGGATGGTCGACCAGCACGCTCATGTCAGCGACGGCGGTGACGGTGGTGGTGCGATTCTTGGCCTTCACGCGGGCGCCCGGCATGGAGTCGATCCACCAGTCGCTCTGCACCTGCTGCGTCACCGGGTCCCACACCCGGACCTCGCCAGCCCCGGAGATGGCGTAGACGCGGCTTCCATCGCTGAAGAATCCAGCCCCGGCGATGACGGGTGCCGTCGACGCGGAGTTCTGTGACGTTTCGGCGGTGAGCACCACCGGTCTGGACAACCGCCCCGGTCCGTCGGTGCGCCAGAGCTGGACGCCGCCCTTGCTATCCGTGCTGACCAGGAACGAGGTGAAGGGGTGGACGGCGAGCTGCTGGATCCACGTTGTACCGACGTGGATCGTGGTCAGCCGCTTCCCGCTCGCGGTGTCCCAGGCGGCCAGCGTGCCGTCCCGCCCGGCCGAGTAGAGCGTCCGCCCGTCGGGGGACTGCGCCAGTGCGGACACCTGGCCGCTGTGCGCGCTGAGATTACGGGTGACGAACGTGTTGTTCTCCGCGATCCGGTACATCGCGTCGGTGGCGTGCGCCGAGTCCGGCGCGATGTCGTACGACTCGAGAGCGAGCAGGGCGGAGAGCGGCGGGTCCTCGAGCGCGACGCTGGCCGACTCCGACGCGACCGTGGACGACCACCGCAGGGTCTGCTGGGTGTCGGCGTTCTTCAGCTGGTAGAGCCCGAAGCCGGTGAGGCCGAGTACGAGAATCGGCACGCCGACGACGGCGATGAGCCGGATGACGGCGGCGCGGCTGCGGGTCCGGGCCAGCTCGGCGGCGGCCTCCCATGTGATGGCGGGGACGACCTCGACGTTACGACCGAGCCTCTGCGCGACGGCCTTCTTGAGATCGTCGTGGGGAACGATGACCCGCCCGTCGTCCGGCACCTGCGGGACCTTCGTGTCGTAGCCGTCGACCTTGACGAGCCGTCCGGCGTCGTCGATGGCGCCGATGACGTAGTTGGCGGTGACCAGCCGCCGCAGGGTCCAGAGGCCGGATCCTCGGGTCCGCAGCCGGGCCGCTTCCTTGAACACGACCGCGAACCCGGCCCCCATCGACCCGCCGGCCATCTGCCGGACCGGCTGCTGTGCCCCTTCCAGTGACCACAGGACGGTTCCGTTGAGCTGCCGGCCTGCCTGTTTCCAGGCCTCGTGCAGCGCTTCGGCGAACCCCTCGCCGGGCAGGAACAGCACCATCCGGGCCGGGTCGGGAACCAGACCGAACTGGCGGCCCCGCACCCGGCGCGCCACGAACTTCGCCTTGCCGCCCACGTTGTGGTCGTCGTAGAGGACCCCGATGCTCGGTGGGCCGAACCCGAACCAGCGGATGAACGTCCGGATCCAGCCAGCGGCCGGGCGGGGCGGGCGCTCGGCGAGATGGGTGAGCAGTTCGGCGACCGTACCGGCTCCGGAGGAGCCGCTCGCCTTCGCCTGGCCCAGCCGTACGGACAGCCGTGTCCGGCCGCGGCGGGTCCAGTGCCGCCAGGACAGGCCTTCTTCCGGCGGATTTGCGGTCCCGGCCGCGCCGTACCAGTCCAGCGCGGCCGTCAGTTCCGCATCGCCCGGCCGGTCGTCGACCAGCAGGAGCCCCAGCCCGGCGATGATCCGCACCACTCGCAACAGGGCGGACTCCCCGGTGGAGCCCCGCTCGCTGCGGTCGAGAAAACCGGCAAGGGCCAGATGCAGCTGTGTGGAGCCTTGCTGCAGTAGGGTCAGCGTTTCGACATCGCCGCGTCGGGCCAGCGTGGCCACGAAATCGGTCAGCGCGCCCGGTTGGGATAGCAACGCCTTCTTCAGCTCGCGCTTGGTATCGCTGCTCATCGGTCCGTCGAGCCCGAGGAAGTACGGCAACCGCTCCAGCAGGGGAGTCACCGGGACGTTGGTCTCCCGTACCTCGGTCATCCGAACGCCTCCTCGATGACCTCGCGGAGCGGGTGTCCCGAGCGCAGCCGCCCGGACAGCGCACGCCATTGGTTGAGACCGTCCCGGCTGGGCGACACCTCGATAGAGCGCCGGACCTCTTCGCGCGGCAGGAGCTTGGCCTCGGCATCGCCGATCGGCGGGCCCGCGACATCGACTTCGAGGAGGCCGCCGCGGCCCAACTGAACCTCGATTTCGCCGGCGATCTCGCCGGGCCCCCGCACGAGCGGAACCTGGTAGCGCATCGCTCCGTTCGGGCCGATGATCTGTACTGGCAGCCACATCTCGCCGTACGCCTCGATCACCCATGCCCAGGTCTGGTCGGCGACCGCCGCGGTGATGGTGAGGGTGAGGACGTCGCCGGACAGGCCGCTGAGGTGCAGGGTGAAGGGCGCGAGCACGACCTCGCGTTCGTCGTGGTCGTCGGCGCGGGCCAGTTCCCGGTCGTGCTGGATTGGCGCGGTGTCCGGCAGGGCCCCGTCGAGGAGCCGGTCACGGGCCCGGCGGGCGGTCTCGCCGAGGAACTCGTTGCGGTCCAGCAGCATGCCGACCAGGTCGGCGAGCCGCTGCCGCAGCGGGCCGGGCAGCCGCCGTACGTCGAACTCGGCGAGCCGGGCGCAGAAAGCGGTCGCGCCCTGCCGGGTGAGGGCGGCGCTGGGTTCGCGGAGCCCCTCGTCGAGCTGCTCGAGGGCGGCGGTGAAGTCCGCGCCCGCCGGGTTGAACCAGTGCCGGAGCGCGATGACCTCACGCGGCTCACCGCCGCTCAGCACCGCGATGACATCGTCGGTCAGCTGTTCCACCAGGGGCCACGGCAGGATGTGGAAGGTGCCGGGGGCGGGCGCGGTCTCGGCGGCCAGCCGGTCAAGCAGCAGGAAGCGCAGGGTCTGGTCGGCGGTCTGCAGGGTAGCCAGGTCCGCGGCGGTGAGGTCGGCGTCGGACCAACTGGTCTCCAGCCGGTTCAGCACGGCCAGCACCTGTGGCTCGACCGGGATGGGCCCGGCCACTTCGTCCAACTCAACAAAGACACGGTCGGTGCCTGGCCGGACCAAACCGAGTGCCGGATAGCCGAGGTCGAGCGGGACCGCCGCGTGCCGCCAGCCGTCGGCGAACGCAGGCAGCCACCGCGCGTCGGCCCGCTCATCGCCGTCGTTGATTTGTCCGGCCCGATCCCAGCTGCCGTCGAGCGGGACCGCGGCGACCCACGGGCTGAGCGGCTGGGCCATCAGCTGCCCCCTTCCCGCAGGGCCGTGACCAGGCGTACGGCGGCCGGGCCGAGCTTGGCCGCGAAGGCGAGCTCCGGCGCGCCGCGTTCCTTCTCAGGGACGCACTTGAGCCGCAGGTCGCGCAGCCCCTGGTGCGTTTCGACCGGGATCCGGTCGATGAGGTCGTCCGGGAGGGCACGAACCCAAGCGGCCAGTTCGAACGCTGGCGCCGGGTGCTCCTGCCAGCGGATCTGGAACTTCAGCCCGCGCAGGATCACGCAGGCCTGTTCGAACGGGTCGTCGCCGCCGTACACCACGACCAGCCTGCGCTCCTCGGTGTCGGCGCGGCCACGTCCGGTGGGGTCGATGAGCACGTCCTCGTCAGGGTCGTAGACGAGGGTGTTGACCGTGAGGTCTCGGGTGGTGGCGTCCTCGGCGAAGTCACCGCCCCAGGCCGGGAAGGGGAAGCCCGTCGCCGACAGCGCCTTGTACTCCATGAGCCGGGGTGGCCGCTTGGATCGCCGAGTTCGCGACGGTGAGGGTGGGGTGAGGGACCACACGAGCGGCGTCGATACCCAGACTTCGTAGTTGGCCGCATCGCTGCGGCGCAGCACCCGGTACAGATCATTCAGCTCGCCGGGTCCGATGGTGCCTGTGAAATCGAGGTCGTTGACCTTCGCGGCCGGTCCGTCGGTGACGAAGTCGCGGACCGCGCCACCGACCAGCCAACTGCGGTGGCCGCGCGCGGTGATTCCGGCCAGCAGATCGCGGATGACCTCGCCGCCCGCGCCCAGCGCGTATAGCTGGTTCTCGTAGCACTCCCGGGGAAACGGGGCGGGCCGGGTCAGCCGCTGCGGTTCGAGCCGCTCGGCCGGCGAGGGTCCGATCCGGTCGAGATCCGCAGGCGCGCTGCCCGGCTCGGGGATCGGCCGCGGAAGCGCGCCGAGCAGTAGTACATGGTCGTTGCGCCAGGTAAGCGGCTTGGGTTTGCGTTCGGTAGTGAAGCCGGTGATGACCTCCGCGCCGATCTGATCTCCCCGTGCCGGGGGGGCGGAGGCCGGGCGTCGGTAGAGGTCTCGCAGGTCTGTTCTGGTGGTCGGCTCGGTCATCGTTCCCCTGTCCCTCGCATGCGCCGTCGCCGTCCGCCGAAGCACCGGCCGTGTCCCTGCCCGGCGGATACACTGAGCGATGACCGCTAGCTGCCGGTACGGCGGGGCATTCGGGGGATTGTCAGCTAAGCAGCGGTCTGTCGCACCTATGTCGCAGCGACCCGGAGGCGAGACATGGGCATGGGGGAAGTTCAGCGGACCGCGACGGCCGGCCGGCTGCTCCGCGCTCTGCTGCGGCACGAGCCGTACCGGGACCAGTGGCTGCCGTACCAGCGCCGAGGGGCCGACGACGCGCCCAACCAGTCGGCGGTCGCCCAGGTGATCGCATTGTATCTGTGGGACTCAGGGTTGCGGCCCGAGTCGCAGGTGACGCTGGCGCGCAAGCTCAAGGACCGGATCAACCGGGCGCTGAAAGGCGAGGTGCTCAGCGCCGAGACGCTCAACTGGTTCATCGAGGCGTTCCAGATGAGCGCCGCCGACACCCGGCGGCTGCGGATGGCCCGGTTCGCGCCGGCCCAGGGCGCGTATGTGCTAACCGAGCCGGTGAATCCGCCGATCGTCGACTCACTGCGGGTGCCGCAGTACGTGCCGGTGACGCAGCGGCATCGTACGGTCGCGGTCTTCGAGCACCGGCTGATCGGTCCGGACGGCCGAGTGACCCGGCACCGGACGATGCGCGCGATCTTGGCCCGCGAGGACGGGGTGGACAGCTTCCCGTGCCGGCTGTTCCCCGGTGCGACGGACGTCGAGGTCCGGCACGGCGGGCATGTCGCGCGGCGATCTGAATTCGCCGGCAGCACGCCGGTCGTGGAGATCGCGCTCAGCGCGCCGCTGCGCGCTGGTCAGGTCGCGTCGCTGGAGTACGACGTGCTCTTCGCCGACGACCCGGGCCAGTCCGTCGAATACCGCAGGGTCGCGCACGTCCGCGCGGAGAACGTCGACATCCGGGTCCAGTTCGACCAGCGCCCCGAACAGATCTGGTGGACGGTGTGGGACGACTACCAGAACGGCGAGATCGTCTACACCGAACCGGCCGCCCTCGACGTCGACGACTGCGCGCACCGGTACGTGCCGTACCTGGAGAACTCGGCGGCCGGCTTCCGCTGGGTGTTCTAGATACGGCCACCCTACGCCGTGTCGGACGACAGCCGCTGCGCGAGGTAGACCGGGATCACCGAGAGCACGACCAGAACGGCGGCGACGACGTTGACCACCAGGCCTGGTTGGGTCGGGCCAGGTTGGAGAAGATCCAGATCGGCAGGGTCTGTACGCCTGCGCCAGCGTAAAGGTGGTCACCACGATCTCGTCGAAGGACAGTGCGGAGGCTAACAGCCCGCCGGCGACCCGGGGCGGTGCGAACCAGCGGGAAGGTGACGTGCCTGAAGGTCTGCAGCAAGGCGGAGGTCGCGTTCTAGCGCCGCAGTGCTCGCGTCTGCTGCGGCCAGCAGTCTGCTCTCAAAGTCGGCCGATAGCCCGCTCCCATCAAGGCCCGCAAGGCGCACTGCTGCGACCAGATCTTGCCTCCGCCCCTCGGACAGGGAAGCGGACATGTGGTGCTGAAGGAGATCCCTAGCTACGTACCCCCCACCTGGCTCCATTCCTATTTCCCATAGGCGTTGCGTGATCCGAGGGGCGTCGGCGCGCAACTGTCCGTACTGGAGCTCGAGGGCGGCGAGGCCGAGCCTGCCCGTGGCGGTCGCTAGGGCCGGCTCGCGATCGAGCTCAAGGAATGTGTCAGTGATCTGCTCCAGTTCCTTGTCGGTGGAGTGTCCTCCAGCTTGGAGGCATAGCGCGGTCAGGCATAGGGCAACGGTTTGTTCCCACGGCCCGCCGGTGCGGCTGGCGCGGAGGAGATCGAGTCCCTGGTTGGGCTGGCGGCCGAGGGCGTGGGCGAGGATGGCGATCTGCCGGCCCTCGCCAAGGTTGTGGACTATTCCGTGGAGTTGGTCGACGTAGTGGAGGGCGTGATTCCACTCGCCTGCGCGGGCGAGGGCGTTGGTCCCGTCGATGAGGAAGACCTGCCACAACCAGGTGCGAAGTTCAGTGTGGTCGTCGCCGGGTCGGGTGAAACCGGCCAGGTCGATGAGATGGCCATCGAGTTTGACGGCTGTCTGGTTGATGACCGCGGCGAACAGCTCGTGGAGGAGGTCGAAAGCGGTCCGGCCGTGGCCGGCTCGGGTGTGGAGACGGGCCAGGTTGATGAGCGGTTGGAGGGCGAGTTGGGCGGTGGCGACCGGCAATGGCCGTGCGGCGTTCTGGAATTGAGCGAACTGTCTCCAGCACAGGTCGCGGGCGGCCTCTGGGGTGCCGACGTCGCTGGCGAGGAGTGCGGCGAGGTTGAGGGCCTCAGCGGCGCGGGTGATCGTGTCTGGTCCGCCTTGCTGGGCCTGGGCGGCGCGGGTCTCGATTTGGCTGATCCGTACGGGGATCGGCCGGGAGATGACTTGGGGCCGCGCGACCAGCGGGAAGCGGCGCGCGGCCAGGTCGTTGAGGCGCTTCTCATCGGGTTCGGTGTGCATGGAGGCGCCTCCTTCGGACGAGCGTTTACCAGGTGATCGTCAAGCGGGTGTCGGGGCGTTCGATGCGGGTGCCGGGTCCGAGTTGGTCGTCGGGGGTTCCGACGCGGTGGGCGGTGATGATCGGTCGGGCGGGGCGGGTGTGGTTCCAGTCCTGGAGGAGTGCGGCGAGCCGGTCGGTGAGGTCGCGGCTGTCGGGCCCGTGCGCGACGATGCCGAGTTCCTTGGAGGCTTCGCCGTGCTGGCGTGCGGCGATGTAGGCGAGCGTCTGGCCCTGGTAGATGCTGGCGCCTGCCCAGCGCAGTGCTGGGTCGGCGATGCCTGCGGTCCGGGCGGCGGGTCCGGTGGACAGGCGGCTGAATCCGTTGGCGTGGGTGGCGAGCCATAGGTCGAGGTGCTCGACGGGTTCGTGGTCGGTGACGTTGAGCCCGATCCATCGGGTTTGCGCGGGGTGGGTGAGGGCTTGGGTGAGCGCGTCGTAGTCGGTGTTGTGGGCGGCGCTGTCGGTGGTGTCGATGTTGAGGGTGACGTGCTCGGCGAGCGGTAGGGAGCTGGTGGCGTGCGCGGCGGCTCCGCGCATCGGCACGAACCCGCAGACGCGGGCGTAGCTGCTGGTGAGCCTTCCGGAGGGTTGGAGGTCGAAGGCGATGGAGCGGGTGAGGCCGCTGCCGTGCAGCCGCAGCGGGACGACGAGCCTGCCGCCGGCGTCGAGTTGGTCCCACCAGGCGGAGGAGATGTCCCATACGCCGACGGTGGCGATGATCCGCTGGTAGGAGGCGGCTTGCGCCCAGCCCGCTGCGCCGTCGCCGCAGATAGCGGTCACGTGGGGGTATCCGGCTTTGGCGAGTGCCGCGGCGGCGCCGTCTGCGAGGTCTTGGTCGATCTCGATCGTGGTGACGTGTCCGTCGTCACCGGTGAGCAGGGAAAGGATCGCTGCGTTGATGCCGGTGGCTGCGCCGATCTCCAGGACGTTGTGGCCGGGGCGGACGTCCAGGTCCTCGGCCATGGTCGCGACGAGGTTCGGGGCGGAAGCGGACGATAGGGCGGTGCCGTCGGCGGCGCGTTTGGTCACTACCTGGCTGGGCCGGTAGGCCTCGGCGAGGTCGACGCTGCGGAGGAAGATCTCGCGCGGTACGGTCCGGAATGCCTTCTCGACGGCCGCGGTACGGAAGGTGCCACGGCCGAGGATGTGATCGGCCAGCGCCTCGCGGAGCTGGGCGGGGTCGCGGCTAAGGGAGGTGGCGGTGTCGGTGGTCACCGCGACGACGTTACTCACCGCCTCCGTTGAACGCTCGCTGTTGGGAGCGTCCAGCCGAGAGCGGCGCGGGCGCAAGA
>Ga0308173_10000964_pt1 | contig 13627 bp, 14 predicted proteins | sample PhyPR1_FD_203716 | JGI IMG/M metagenome (GOLD analysis project Ga0308173, IMG submission 203716) | Soil microbial communities from UC Gill Tract Community Farm, Albany, California, United States - DLSLS.P.R1 | ecosystem: Environmental > Terrestrial > Soil > Agricultural land | place: USA...
AACCCGGCTTCGCGCATCTGGTCGGGGACAAGGCGGAGCGCTTCGTCGGTGGTCCGGACGACAATGGGCAGCAGGATCATCCCGAGCGCAAGGGCGCCGGCATAGCCGGAGAAGTGCCCGGCCGTCCACACGACCAACTGATAGATGAAGAGGCCGATGATGATCGAAGGCGCGCTGAGCAGGATGTCGTTGATGAAGCTGACGACAGCCGCGAGGCGGGTGTAGCGCCCGTGCTCGGCAAGATAGGTCCCGGCGGCGACGCCGATCGGCGCGCCGATGAACAGGCCGAGCAGGATCATCACCGCGCTTCCGTAGAAGGCGTTGAGCAGGCCTCCGCTCGCGCCCGGAGGTGGGGTCATCTCCCGGAACAGCGTCGGCGTGAGCGCTGCGGCGCCCTCCTGCAGCGTGGTCCACAGGATCCACGCCAGCCAGATCAGACCAAAGACCGTCGCCGCCGTGGCGAAGGTGAAGGCCGCGACGTCGGCAACGCGCCTGCGGGCGGGAATGGCCATGTCAGTGGGTCCGCCCGAGCTGCCGGTTGATCCGCAGCAGCAGAAGCTTGGCGATGGTCAGGACGATGAACGTGACCACGAACAGCAGGAAGCCGAGCGCGATCAGCGACGAGCGGTAGAGATCGGTGTCCGCCTCCGTGAACTCGTTGGCGATTGCGGCAGCGATCGAATTGCTCGGCATCAGCAGTGAGGCGGAGAGATCGTGCGCGTTGCCCAGCACGAAGGTCACGGCCATCGTCTCGCCGAGCGCCCGGCCGAGACCCAGGAACACCGCCCCGATGATGGCCGAGCGCGTGTAGGGCAGCGTGACCCGGCTGAGGATCTCCCAACGCGTGGAGCCAAGCGCCACGGCGGATTCGCGCAGTGCGGGCGGAACGGCACTGAACACTTCGCGCGCGACCGACGAGATGAACGGGATCACCATGATGCCGAGGACGATGCCCGCGGTCAGCATGCCGATGCCGATCGGCGGTCCGCTGAACAGGGCGCCGATGAACGGCTTGTCGCCGAGATGGGCGGTGAGCCACGGCTCGACATGTGTGGCCATGAATGGCGCGAAGATGAACAGCCCCCACATGCCGTAGATGATGCTCGGGATGGCGGCGAGCAGCTCGATCGCGATGGCGATCGGTCCTCGCGACCAGCGCGGTGCGATGTCGGTCAGGAACAAGGCGATGCCGATGCTGACCGGCACTGCGATGATGAGAGCGATGGCCGAGGTCACGAGCGTGCCGTAGATCGGGACGAAGGCGCCGAACTTGCCGGCGCCGACATCCCAGTCGCGGCCCGTGACGAAGTGCCAGCCAAAGGTCTGAAACGCGAGACGGCCGCCCCAGGCCATGGATGCCGCAGTCCCGGCAAGCAGGATCAGCACGAACCAGGCGGAGCCGGCGGTGATCCACTGGAATAGTCGATCAGCGCCGGCGCCGCTCTTTCGCGGCCGCGGGTTCGCCAGAGCGTCCGAGGCGGCCGTTGCGTTCACTTGATATTGGCGCCGATGTAGGTTTCGATCTGCTGTACGAGCGGCCCGGGAAGCGGCACGTAGTCGAGCTTGTTGGCCTGAGCCGTGCCCTTCTCGAGCGCGTACTTGAAGAAGGCGATCGCGGACTGCGACTTCGCCTTGTCCTTCGGCTGCTTGGGCAGGAGGATGAAGGTGCTGGCAGCGATCGGGTAGGCCTGCGCGCCCGAGGCGTTGGTCATGACCAGGTTGAAGTCCTGGGCATGGCTCCAGTCCGCCGTCTGGGCAGCCGCCGCGAACGCGGCCGCGCTCGGGGCGACGAAGTTCCCGGCCGAGTTCTGCAGCAGCGCATAGGCCATCTTGTTCTGCATGACATAGGCATATTCGACGTAGCCGAGCGAGTTCGGGAGCTGCTTGACGTAGGCGGCGACGCCTTCGTTGCCCTTGCCGCCGACACCCGCGGCCCAATTGACCGTCTTGCCTTCGCCCGGACCCGACTTCCACGTCGGGCTCACCTGGCTGAGATAGTGCGTGAAGTTGAAGGTCGTGCCCGAGCCGTCGGAACGATGGACCACTGCAATCGCGGCGCCGGGCAGGTTCACTCCCGGGTTCAGCTGGACGATCGCGGGATCGTTCCAGTTCTTGACCTTGCCCGCGTATATGTCGGCCAGAAGCGCACCGGTCAGCTTGAGCTTTCCGGCGGGAATGCCGGCAACGTTTACGACGGGCACGATGCCGCCAACGACGATCGGAAACTGCGCGAGATTGCTCTTGGCGAGGTCGTCGCTGGCGAGCGGCTGGTCGGTCGCACCGAAGTCGACCGTGCCCGCTTTAACCTGTGCGATCCCGCCGCCGGAGCCGATCGACTGGTAGTTGATGTCGGCGCCGCCCTGCTTCCTGTAATCAGCGGCCCAGGCCGAAAGCACCGGGTAGACGAACGTGGATCCGGCGCCGGTAACTCCAGCCGCGCCTTGGCCGCCCTGCTGGCCTCCCGAGTTCGAACCGCAGGCGGCGACGAGCGCGACGAGCGGCAGCGCAAGCGAGATCTTTTTCAATGGATCACTCCCTGTTCCTGTGCCGCGGCCGTAGCGTCAGTGCAGGGAAAGCCCTGTGACACTTATGTTGCCCTTTTATGACACGAGTCGGCCGTTTGCGCTGAACCGGCGAGGGTCGTAGTTCAGGTCGATGGCAAGCAGGTTCGAAACTTTCGCGGCACTGCACGTGCCCGCCGATCCCGTGATCCTCTACAACATCTGGGACGTGGGCAGCGCCCTTGCCGTCGTCGCCGCGGGCGCGAAGGCGCTAGCGACGGGCAGTCACCCGGTTGCCGATGCCAACGGCTGGCCGGATGGGCAGAAGGTCCCGCTCGATTTCGTCTTCGCCAACGCGCGGCGCATCATCGGTGCCGTCGACGTGCCGCTGACCGTCGATTTCGAGAGCGCTTATTCCACCGATCCTGAGGAGGGAGCGGTCAATGTCGCGGCGCTGAAGGAGACCGGCGCCGTCGGATGCAACTTCGAAGATCAGGTGATCGGCGGCGAGGGCGTTCACCCGCTCGAACTGCAAGTCAGGCGCATCGCAGCCATCCGGCGGACGGTGGGATTCGACTTCTTCATCAATGCGCGGACCGACCTGTTCCTGAAGACACAGACCTACGATGACACGCTGGTCGATCAGGTGGTCGAGCGCGGCAAGGCATTTGCCGACGCGGGCGCAAGCGGGTTCTTCGTCCCGCGACTCGCGGAGCCGGCTCAGATCGAACGCGTGGTGCGGGACGTTCCGCTGCCGCTGAACGTGATCGCCTTCCCGGGCGCGCCCGAGAAGCGCTTGTGGGCGGAGGCTGGTGTCGCGCGGATCAGCCATGGGCCTTTCCCGCATCGCGCGCTGATGGCGAAGCTGACGGAAATGGCCGCGGCCGCGATCAGCTAGCTTTCCCGAACCTCCACCAGGGCAGCTTCGGACCCGATTTCAGCACAGTTTTCCGGAACAGCTTGGCGCCCAGGCGCAGGATCATCGAAACCCACAACACCTGCCAGGCGATGGCCACCAGGTGCGGCCACCACGCTCCGTCTTCGGCGGCGCGGGCCAGCATCGCCATCGGCGACGACAGCGGGAATATCATGGCGGCAAGTGCGTCGAACGAATCGGGCTTGCCGATCGCCTTGGCGGCGAAGCCGAAGATCAGGACCTGAGCGAAGGTGACCGGCAAGGACATGGTCTGCACCTCGCGCGCGGTCGACGCCTGGGCACCGATCGTCAGGAAGGCAGCGCCGAACAGCAGGTAGTTCATGGCGAAATAGATGACCGCGAGCGCGAGGAACCCCGGCCATCCGATGGCCGGGACGGGCAAGGACTGGACGCCGCCGTGCTTCACCATCTGGATGAAGATCGCCCCGGCACTGATCCACACGATGAGGGCGAGGATCGAGGCGCTGAGCATGGCGAACAATTTCCCAACGAACATCGCGTCGATGCGCACGGCGGCGGCGATCACCTCGATGATCTTGTTCGATTTCTCCTCGATGAGTTGCGACAGCACCATGGTCGAGAGCATGAGGGTAAGGAGGAACAGCCCCATCTGCGCGACCCATGCCGTCGTCATGCGGTCGTTTGCGGTCGATCCGGCGGACGTCTCCACCCTAGTGACGTGGATGTCCGGCTCCTGATCGAGGCTGTCGGCAAGCGCCGTCGAGATCAGCAGCCGCAGCTGCCCGGCGGTTCCGGGATCGGCGCCAAGCGAACCGATGACGTGCGGGTGCTCGAGACCTCCGCTGAGGACTGCGCGAAGCGGCGGATTCCGGCTCGACAGCAATTTGCGCTCCTGCGCCGGGAGGTCGCCCTCGGGCGCATAATGGACAATTTTCAGGAGACCGCCCTCGGGGATCGCCTGACCAAGCTGCTTGCGGGCTGACATGAGCCGGTCGAACTCGTCGGTAGGGCCGATCACGCCGATCACCGGCTGTTCGGCCTGGCTTGCTACGCGCGCTCCGATGCCGCCGAACACGCCGCCCATTAGGACGGGGAACAGCGGCGCGAGGAGGAAGAAGATGAAGGCCTTCGATAGAACGGTCGCCGAAAAGTCGCGGCGTGCGATCACGAACGCCGAGCGGATGAAGCGCATCATTGCGGCTTCTCCTGGCCCATCTCCGCAGCAGCGGCGTCGCCGGCGATAGACACGAAGGCGTCGTGCAGGCCCGGTCGCTCGATGGCGAGCGTCTCGATCCCCGCGCCGCCGTCGATCAGCGCCTTAAGCAGCGGCTCGGGCCCGCCCCCGGGCAGCTCGAACACCCACTCGTCACCTTCGCGGCGGGCGCCGGAAGGAATGGCCGAACGCCACGGGCCCTCGCTGGCGCGAGTGCGAAGGCGCACGATCGGGCGCAGCCGGGCTCGCGCCTCGTCCACGCGGCCGTCGAACGCAACCCTGCCCTTGGCGATGATGGCGATCTGCTCGCACAGGCGTTCCGCGTGGGCGATGACGTGGGTCGAGAAGATCACCGTCACGCCGCTGCGCGCCTCTCCGCGGATCAGTTCTTCAAGCCGCGCCTGGTTGATGGCGTCGAGACCGCTGAAGGGCTCGTCAAGGACGATGAGGCGCGGCTTGTGGATGATCGTGCCGAGCAGCTGGACCGTCTGCGCCATGCCCTTGGACAGCGTCCGGATCGGCTTCCTCGCCCAGTCCTGGAGGTTATGCTCGGCGAGTAATGCATCGGCGCGGCGCCGGCCTTCTGACATCGGCAGGCCGCGGAGCGCGCCCATGAAGGCAATGGCTTCGCGGGCATGCATCGCGGGATAAAGGCCCCGCTCCTCCGGCAGATAGCCGATCTCCGACGCCGCATCGAGCGGACGCTCGCGGCCGAGGACGCGGCGCGTTCCGCTCGACGGATCGATGATCCCGATGAGCATGCGCAGCGTGGTGGTCTTGCCTGCGCCGTTTGGGCCGAGCAGGCCGTAAATCGATCCTGTGGGGACCGCGAGGTTGACGCCATTGACCGCGCGGGTCTCGCCGAAGTCCTTGACCAGTTCGATCGCCTGAACGGCGAGGGCCTGATCGATCCGTTCGTGCTGGGCCTGACGAAGCACTGTTTTTCCTAAACAAATCAGGGGCGGGGCCCTTCGGCTCGCTTGCCAGCCGCTCAGGACAGGCTTCGACAAGCTCGGGCCGAACGGTGTAGGTGCGATGCCGTGGATAAGGCGGAAAAGCTTCAGGAAGCAATAAGGGCGGAAGCGGCGCGGCTCGGCTTCGTCGCGTGCGGCTTCACGCGGGCGGACGCCGCCGACGGGGCAGGGCTGGAGCTCAAGCGCTGGCTTGAAGCGGGCCATCACGGCACGATGGGCTGGATGGAGGAGCGGGCGCACCATCGCGTGTCGCCACTCGCGCTGTGGCCCGGAGCGAAATCCGCGATCGCGCTTGGCATGAGCTACGCGCCGGCGTCCAACCCACTGGCACTTGCAGCGCATCCGGAGCTTGGCCGCATCTCGGTCTATGCTCAGGGCGGCGACTATCACAAGACGGTCAAGAAGGCGCTGAAGGCCCTCGCCCGCTTCATCGTCGCCGAAGCTCCATCCGAGCTGAAGGTGTTCGTCGATACCGCCCCGGTGCTCGAGAAGCCGCTGGCGCAGGCGGCGGGCATAGGCTGGCAGGGCAAGCACACCAACGTGGTCAGCCGCGAGCATGGCAGCTGGCTGTTCCTCGGCGTGATCCTGACCAGCCTCGAGCTGGAGCCGGACTCGCCCGCCGACCAGGGCCGCCACTGCGGCTCCTGCACGCGCTGCCTTGACGCGTGCCCGACTGGCGCGTTCGTCGGACCGCACCGGATCGATGCGCGCCGCTGCATTTCATACCTGACAATCGAGCATGACGGCGCGATCCCGCACGAGCTGCGCTCAGCCATGGGCAATCACATCTACGGCTGCGACGACTGCCTGGCGGTCTGCCCGTGGAACCGCTTCGCCGATGCCGCAGCGGCCAATCGCGCCTACTTGCCGCGAGCGGAGCTTGCGGCCCCTCGCCTCGACGACCTGCTCGCACTCGACGACGCGGCGTTTCGGGAGATGTTCGCCGGATCGCCGATCAAACGGATCGGCCGCAACCGCATGGTCAGGAACTGCCTGATCGCGGCGGGGAATAGCGGCGATTCGAGCTTAGTGCCGGCGATCAGTTCCCACCTGAACGATCCCGATGTCGTGATTGGAGAGGCGGCCCGCTGGGCGCTGGATCAGATCGACCTGTTACGGAGCGCGAACACGCAGGCCGCCTGATCGATGTCGCCGCCGGTCGGCAGGCGAGTGTCGACATGCGTGACCTTCAGCGCGCCGGAGCCGGCGGACGGATACAGATAGGCGTCCATCACGCAGCGCGTGCCGCGGAACTGCAGCTTGAGGCTGGTGCCCTCGCGGATCTGCAACGCCGGCGAGCCGAAGCGACCGACCAGCTCCTGCGCGGTCAGGCCGACGAGGCTGCTCGTCTCCTGCGGCTGGGGCTGCGGCTGAGGCGTTGGGGCGGGAGCCTGCGGCTTCTGCGGTGCGGTGGCGCAGGCGGCGAGCAAGAGGGTGAGCGAAAGGGTGACCAAGCGACGCATCGTGTGACGATGGCCTGCGATCGTCACCGAGGCAATGTTGCGACGTCGCGAACCTGCGGCTACGCGGCGCGCTTTCCTGTCAGTTCGGAGTGAATGGATGCCCGACCCGCGCCTCGATGTCCTGTGCATCGGCAACGCCATCGTCGACGTGATCGCCAACGCGAGCGACGATTTCCTCTCGCAGGAGGGTCTGGTGAAGGGCTCGATGCGGCTGATCGACGCCGAGGAGGCCGAGCGGCTCTATGCCCACATGGGCCCTGCACACCAGGTCAGTGGCGGGTCTGCGGGCAACACGGCGGCGGGCGTTGCGGCGCTGGGCGGACGGTCGGGCTTTATCGGGCAGGTCGCGCCGGACCAGCTCGGCCAGTTCTACCGGCACGACCTCACCGCAACGGGCGTCGAGTTCATCACCCCGGCTTCCGACGTCGGCGAGCCGACAGCGCGTTCGATGATCCTGGTGACGCCCGACGGCCACCGGACCATGAACACTTTCCTTGGCGCCGCGCAGCATCTGCCGAAGGAAGCGCTGGACGAGAAGCAGATCCGCGATTCAGCGATCCTCTATCTAGAAGGATATCTGTGGGATCCGGAAACCCCGCGCTACGCGATGGTCCGCGCCATCGAGGTCGCACGGAACGCGGGGCGGATGGTTGCCTTCACGCTGTCGGACACCTTCTGCGTCGATCGCCACCGCGACGGCTTCAACCAGTTGCTCGGCAGCGGGCGCATCGACGTCCTATTCGCCAATCAGGCCGAAGTCGAAGCGCTTGCCGGAGTTGCTCATCTCGGAACCGCGGTGGCTGCGATTGCGCCCAAGGTCGGAACTTTGGTCGTCACGCGCAGTGAGGACGGTGCCATCGCGGTTCGTGACGGTGAACGCGCCGACGTTCCGGCGGAGCCGATCAGGGAACTGGTCGACACCACTGGCGCAGGCGACCTGTTCGCTGCGGGCTTCCTGTTCGGCACTGCTCGGGGCCAGAGCCTCGAGCGCTGCCTCCGCCTCGGCGCCATCTGCGCTGCCGAAGTGATCCAGCATTACGGCGCGCGCCCCGAGGCGGACCTCAGGGCGCTCGCCGGCGAACTAGCCGCTTAATCGCGGTCCTGCGGAGGGACCGGCGCTCCCGGAAGGGGCGCGATACCGATGGAGCCGGGCGCATCGGGCGCCAGTTCCGGCACCTCGACAACGCCGCGCCCGACGTGGCTGCGGCTGCGAGAATAGCCGAAGTAGAGCAGGAGCCCGACGGCTCCCCACACCGGCAGGACCAGGATCGCGATCGGTGGAAGCATCACGTAAAGCGCGATGCAGCCGATGATTGCCAGCGGGGCGACGACTGCGATCGCCGGCGTCCGGAAGGGGCGCTTGCGCGTCGGATCGGTACGCCGGAGCACCAGCACCGAAATCGCCACCATCATGAAGGCGAAGAGCGTGCCCGAGTTCGAATAATCGGCGAGCTTGCCGACCGGCAGGAAGGCGGCCGCGAGCATGACGCCGACGCCGGTGACCGCGGTGACCACGTGCGGCGTGCGGAAACGCGGGTGAACGGACGCGAGCTTGTTCGGCAGCAGACCATCGCGCGCCATCACGAAGAAGATGCGGGTTTGGCCGAACATCATCATCAACACGACCGACGGCAGCGCAATGAACGCTGCGATCCCCATGAGGTCACCGAGCCGCTGATAGCCCACCGTCCGAAGCACGTGCGCCAGCGCCTCGCGCGAACAGACGAGGGGCTGAGTCGCTCCGCCGGCGACGATCGCGTTGCACTGGTTGGTGAGTTCGATGCTGCCGGGCGGGAACGGATGGCCGAGCGCATCGCGGACCGGCTGGGCGCCGATCGCGCCGATCGCACCGGCGGCGACGACCAGATAGAAGATGGTGCAGATCAACAGTGACCCGATGAGGCCGATCGGCACGTTGCGCTGCGGGTTCTTGGTCTCTTCCGCCGCGGTAGAGACCGCGTCGAAGCCGACATAAGCGAAGAAGATCGAGGCCGCCGCGCCGACGACGCCATAGGTGCCCCAGCCGTTCGGGATGAAGGGCGTGAAATGCGCGCCCTTGATGACCGGCAGAGTGAGGATGCAGAAGATGGTGAGGGCTGTAACCTTCACCAGGACGAGGATGGCGTTGAAGCGCGCGCTTTCCTTCGTGCCGACGATCAGCAGCACGGTCACCAGCCCAGCGATAACCGCGGCCGGAAGATTGAACACGCCGCCGCCGAAGGGACCCGCGGCAAGCGCCGGTGGTACGATGATTCCCCAGCTCTTCATCAGGCCGACGAAGTATCCCGACCAGCCGACCGCCACCGCGCTGGCGCCGATCGCATATTCAAGGATGAGCGCCCAGCCGACCATCCATGCGAACAGCTCGCCCATGACGGCATAGGTATAGGTGTAGGCGGAGCCGGCGACCGGCACCATCGAGGCGAGTTCCGAATAGCAGAGCGCTGCGACCGCGCAGACGAAGCCCGCGATGACGAAGCTGAGCATCATCGCCGGACCGGCCTTTTGGGCGGCCTCCGCAGTAAGGACGAAGATTCCGGTGCCGATCACCGCACCGATCCCGAGGAGGGTCAGCTGGAACGCCCCGAGCGAGCGGTGCAATCCCTTCTTCTCGGCCGTCGCCAGGATCGCATCCAGCGACTTTACGCGGCCAAGTATTACGCCCTCTCGCGGTGCTACACTCGCCATCTGACTCCCCTATCGCATTTGGACGCGACCCTAACGGCTGCAATCGTCAGGGCAATCCCCTTCCAAACGCGTCAGCGGGCAAGCATGGGCCCAAGCGGATGGCCCGCGAAGATGTGGACGTGGAGATGCGGGACCTCCTGGCCGGAGTTCGGGCCGGTATTGGCGAGCAGGCGGTAGCCGTCTTCGACGAGGCCCGCCTGCCGCGCCACCGCGCCGACGGCGCGAACGAAGCCCGCGATCTCGGATTGCGATCCGTTCGTCGAAAAGTCGTCCCACGAGACGTAGGCGCCCTTGGGGATGACCAGGATGTGGGTGGGCGCCAGCGGATTGATGTCGTGGAAGGCCAGCGCGTGCTCGTCCTCATAGACGCGCTGCGAGGGAATCTCGCCGCGCAGGATGCGCGCGAAGATGTTGTTGGGGTCGTAAGGCTCTGTCGCATTGATCGGCATCAATCGGACTCCGCTTGACCGGACTGCCTCGCCCGCTACCACTCGTAAGCGTGAGCGACGAGAGCCCCGAAAGCCTGATTCCCTACGACGAAATCGTGCAGGACGCCCTGCGCGCCGTAGTCGGCCGTGTGCTTCGGGAGATCGAGAAGACGGGTGGACTTCCCGGCGACCACCACTTCTACATCACGTTCAAGACGCGGATGCCGGGCGTTGCGATCCCGAAGCATCTGATGGAGCGGTTCCCGGACGAGATGACGATCGTCATCCAGCACCGCTTCTGGGACCTCAAGGTCGAGGACGACAACTTCACCGTCGGCCTGTCGTTCGGCGGCGTGCCCGCGACGCTCCATGTGCCGTTCAATGCGGTGACCCAGTTCCATGACCCGGCGGTCGAGTTCGCCCTAACCTTCCAGGCCAACGCCAGCGAAATCTCGCACGAAGAGCATGAGGCAGCGCAGAACGACGCGCCGGCTCCTTCTGTGGTCGAGAAAGCCGACGACGGATCGAACGTCGTCAGCGTGGACTTCACCCGCAAGAAATAGCCTCGGCCCGCCGTCGCCCTGAACTTGTTTCAGGGCCCATTTTCGAGCAGGGCGCTCGACATCGAAATGGATGCTGAAAATCAATTCGGCATGACGGAAAGAGACCATGGCCACTACCCGCACGCGCACCGAGACCGACAGCTTCGGTCCGATCGAAGTCCCTGCCGATGCCTATTGGGGAGCGCAGACGGAGCGGTCGATCGGCAATTTCCCGTTCGGCCCGCGCGAGCAGATGCCGCTCGAGATCGTTCATGCACTCGGGTTCGTGAAGCAGGCTGCGGCACGGGTGAACGCCCGGATCGGCGGGCTGGACCCCAAGATCGCCGAAGTGATCCAGCAGGCAGCGGGCGAAGTCGCTCGCGGCGATCTCGACAGCCAGTTTCCGCTGGTCGTGTGGCAGACCGGCTCGGGCACCCAGTCGAACATGAACGCCAACGAGGTGATCGCCGGCCGTGCCAACGAGATCCTGGCCGGCAAGCGGGGCGGCAAGGAACCGGTTCACCCCAACGACCATGTGAACAAGGGCCAGTCCTCGAACGACAGCTTTCCGACGGCCATGCACATCGCCGCCGGGCGCACGGTGCACATGAAACTTTTGCCGGCGCTGCGGATGATGCACGCGCGTCTCGCCGATCAGGCGCAACGCTGGGACCGGCTGGTGAAGATCGGCCGCACCCACCTTCAGGATGCGACTCCGCTGACGCTGGGCCAGGAGTTCTCCGGCTATGCGGCGCAGATCGGCGACTGCATCGAGCGGGTCGAGAGCGTGCTCCCGCGCGTCATGCGCCTTGCGCAGGGCGGAACGGCAGTCGGCACCGGCCTCAACGCTCCGAAGGGATTCGCCGAGGAGTTCGCGAAGGAGGTGGCGAACCTGACGCAGCTCCCCTTCACCTCGGCGCCGAACAAGTTCGCCGAGTTGGCCGCACATGACACGATGGTTGAGCTGTCTGGCGTTCTGAACGTCATTGCGACGGCCTGCACCAAGATCGCCAATGACATCCGCTTGCTCGGCTCAGGCCCGCGCTGCGGCCTTGGCGAATTGAAGCTGCCCGAAAACGAGCCGGGCAGCTCGATCATGCCGGGGAAGGTCAACCCGACCCAGGCCGAAATGCTGACGATGGTCGGCGCCCAGGTCGCCGGCAATCACGTTGCCGTCACCATCGGCGGCATGCAGGGGCACATGGAACTCAACGTCTTCAAGCCGATGATCGGCGCGAACGTGATCCGCTCGATCAATTTGCTGTCGACCGGCATGGAGAGCTTCACCGAGCGGATGCTGGACGGGATCGAGCCCGACGAGCAGCGCATCTCCGAGCTGATGGAGAAGTCGCTGATGCTGGTCACGGCGCTCGCGCCGGAGATCGGCTACGACAATGCCGCGGCAATCGCCAAGCACGCCCACAAGACGCGGAAAACGCTCAAGGAAGCAGGGCTCGAGCTGGGATTGGTCGACGCCGAGACGTTCGACCGCGTCGTGAAGCCCGAGAAGATGATCGGCCGCTAGAAGCGGACGTTCACCCGCATGCCGAGATTGTCGATCCCGGGATTCTCGCCGCCGAACAGCTGACCGTGACTCATGTGCACCCAGCTCGCCTCGACGCTGACGCGCTTGCTGATGTCGGTGCCGAGCGCGACTTCCGGTTCGGCCAGCACGCGGCTGCCGAAGGCGACCTTGTCGGTCCGGTAGAATTTGCCCGCCGACCCGTTGTGGATGGCAATGCCGATGCCCGGCCGGAAATAGACGTGTTTTCCGAGCGGGAACCTGGCTGAAAGGCCGACGGCGGCATAGCTGGTGTTACCGGCACTGTTCACCGCGCCGAAAACGTACGGCTGAAGCTTGAACTTCCAGACCTTGCCGATGACGTCTGCGCGATAGCCGAGCGAGAAGTCGATTCCGCTTTCGAGGCCTGCTTCGTCGAGCGGCGTCTTGACGTCATGGACGTGGACACCACCGAAGATCTCATCCGCCTGCGCGGCAGCCGGCAGGGCGATCCCCACCGCGAGTGCGCAGAACATCACTAGCAATTTCAACAACATTCTCCCCGAGTCGGAAGCAGAGTACCTCCATGGACCTATCGGCCTAGAGGCCCCCTTGCCATGCCTGAACGGCTCTACTCGGCGCAATTAATGCAAGGAGGTTGAGCGCCAGATTGTCGCGTATGGCTAGCAACGGGATGATTTCGAGAGCCAGCAGGAGCAGCACTGCGGCCCATAACGGCAGCTTGCGTGCGAGCAGGAAGCCGAGCGCCATCATGAGGATGTCGGAGACCGAGTTGACGACGCTGTCGCCGCTGTAGCCGACCGCCGCCGTCGTGGCGCGATAGCGGTCGATGATCCACGGCGTGTTCTCGGTCACCTCCCACGCCGCCTCCACCAGGACCGCCGCAACGAACCGCCAGCCGACTGGCGAGCGGCGCGCCACCAGCCACAATGCAGCGTAGAAAAGCAGGCCGTGAACGACGTGGCTGAAGCTGTACCAGTCGGCGAGCATCTGACTGGTCTTCGCGCTGTCGCGCTGACCCACCCACAGGTCGACCGTGCCGCAGGTGCAGATCGCGTGGCGCCCCATCGCCAGCTCGATTGCCGCCGCGGCGCAGACGATGGCGACGGCAAGAACCCAGGTGCGGCGTTGCATCGCGCATCGGCTTAGCAGACGCGGTCGCCTTGCAAAGCACTGCAGTTCAGCCGACACAGCCGCGCATGCTGCGTGTTTACGGCCCCGGTTGCGACGGACGCCTCGTCGACGCGAGGGAAGCAAAGATCCCGGACGAAGCGACCTGGGTCGATCTGGAAGAGCCGACCCCGGACGAAGAAGCCCTCGTAGAGCGGTGTATCCACATGGATGTGCCGACCGAAAGCGAAATGGCGGAGATCGAGCCGTCGAGCCGCCTCTATGAGC
>Ga0308173_10000966_pt1 | contig 13616 bp, 13 predicted proteins | sample PhyPR1_FD_203716 | JGI IMG/M metagenome (GOLD analysis project Ga0308173, IMG submission 203716) | Soil microbial communities from UC Gill Tract Community Farm, Albany, California, United States - DLSLS.P.R1 | ecosystem: Environmental > Terrestrial > Soil > Agricultural land | place: USA...
ATCATGGACCTGGTTATAGCGGTTTAGAACGCTCTTTTCAGGGTCATTGCCCATGCGTGCGGTGCCGCATTCGTGAATGTTCTTGCCAAACACGCTGATCTCCTGATTCGGCGGAACGGGGTTCTTTACCTTCAGCGCATCCAAAACATCACCGATGTCGCGGCGCATCGCCTTCGCCATGGAGCGCTCATTTTCGCCGTAGCTCGCGTGAATACGAAGGACGGGTATGCCCCAGGCGTCTCTTTTGCCGGGATCAAGCTCAACGTAGTTGTCATAGCGCGGGAGGCATTCGCCCTGGGCTTCGATTCCGAAATAATAAGGAATCTCACGGCGCACCGAATCTCTCCAGGCCCGCCCGTATCCGGGCAACGAAAATGCCTCTGCATACAATTGCTGGCTGGCATCGCCGTCGAAACGGTATCCGCGCAGGAAATTTCTGTTCTTATGTCCTTCGGTATTTGCGTATTTTGGGATGAGATAGCCGCAGGGATTCCCGGTTGGTTCCCGCTCTGAGCTCTTGAGCGAAGCGAGTTCGCCGCCCGCTCCTTCCACCGTGAAATGATCCATTAAATAGTGGCCGAGAACGCCGCTTGAATTCCCAATCCCATTGGGAAACCGCGGAGATCTGGAATTTAGCAGGATGCGCGTGGATTCGAGGGTTGCGGCGGCCAGCACGACAATCTTCGCGCGCGCTTCGCTGTGAACTTTCGTTTCACGGCCGATGTAGTGGACCCCGGTTGCTTTTCCCTTGCTGTTCGTAATGACGTGACTGACTACGGTATCGCTCAGCAGAGTAAACCGTCCGGTGCGAGCAGCGGCGGGAAGCGTTACTGAGGGGCTGTTGAAGTAAGAAGCCGTGTAGCAGCCACGCTGGCATTCGTTGCAGTAGTGACACGCCGGGCGTCCGTTGTGCGGCACGGTTAGGTTTGCGACCCGGTCCGGCATGACCCGCCAGCCAAAATGCTTTTCGATCACTTTTTTTGCCAAAACAGTACCGCAAGATAAATTCATGGGCGGCAGAAATTTTCCATCCGGCATTTGCGGGAGCCCTTCGTGGGACGCACTGACCCCAATAAAGCTCTCCACCTTGTCGTAGTACGGCTCGAGTTCCGCGTAATTGAAAGGCCAATCCTGTTCGTATCCGTCCCGGCTCGCGGCTTTGAATTCATAGTCGCTGTACCGGTAGCTCTCGCGGGCCCAGCAGAACGTTTTCCCGCCCACCTGGCGGCCGCGTATCCACATGAACGGCTTGTCTGGAGGGAAGGTATACGGATGCTCTGCGTCATTGATGAAGAATTGATGACTGTACTCGTCGCACGCGTAGCAGAGGCGTTGCACGGGCTGCTGAGTAAGCAGCGCTTTCTGGTCCCCGAAGCCGCGAAATTTCATTTGATAGGGCCAGACATGCTCGGTGAACTCACGCGTCGGCATACGTGGCGGGCCTGCCTCGAGCATCAAAACGTCCATGCCCTGTTCGGTGAGTTCCTTTGCTACCCAGCCGCCGCTTGCTCCAGAGCCGACGATTAGAGCGTCATACGTTTTATTGGCACCTGGGGACATGAACCCAGATTATCCGCCTTTGAGCAAGTGGTCTTCCGCATAGGCCGCTAACACGGCATCGGTATCGGAAGCATCGCCGCGCCCAAACTTGTCCGCGAGCAAGCTGGCAAGTTCCGCGAGAGCTGTGCTCAGAGCTGCGGAGGCCAGGCGCAGACGTTTGTCGTCCTTTTGTTCTGTCCCGGCCTGGGCGAACTTGGACAGCAGTTGCAAAGCCCGCGGTAACGACGCGTCCATCGTATCGGAGTGGAAGTAATAAATGATGGGAAAGTGGATGAAATCCACGCGCGTACGGATCAGATCAAGCGCCAGCTCAGCCAGAACATACTCGACATCTTCGGACATCACATCGAGACCAGTTTGCTGTCCGGCCTTGACAAGGGTGGATGCGCGCCGCGCGAGCGTCCGCAATCGTGCTAGGGCCGGGTAGAGCAGAACGATCCAGGAGACACTCGCCGTAACCAGCGCAAGCCCGATAAGCGCTTCAAGCACGGCGGCCGCACGCGTCCAGCCCGAAAGTGGGGTTATGTCGCCCAGACCAAGCGTAGTCAGTACTTCAAGCGAAAAATAGAGCATGGTCCCAAACCCGCCCTGATGCTGATCCTGAGGGATATGAAATCGGAAATCACCCGGAAATCCGGCCCAGTATACAAGCGCAAAACCGCACGCAATCAGAAACGCCCAGCACATCATTACCAACACCAATGCGAGCGGCCCGGCAACGGGCAACAGAGGGCGGATTAAGCGTCCCATACGGAATGTTGTGCGAGCGACGACGCCGCTGAGTGTTCCGCGTGCACTTGGATTGAACAAGTCTTTGAAGATTTCGCGGAGAGTAAATGCCAGAATCACGAGACCTGCGACAGCAATCCAAGGAGCCGGCACGTCAGACGAGACCAACATTCGTGGCAAAGAGTTTCAGAGGTTACCGCAAGAGCCAGTAGTTCTGCTAAGGAAACAATCGGGCTACTTACGCCGACTTACTTGAAGATGACGCAAACAAAGCGCGCCTGCTTTGTTTTTGGGGCTGCGGTGCTGGCATGTTCAGGGGCTTTCGCGCAGATCCAGAATCAGCCCGATGACGGCCAATGGCCGATGGCGGCGAAGAATTACGCCAGCACACGATACAGCACCCTTTCTCAGATTAATGCCCAGAATGTGAGTTCGCTAAAGCTGGCCTGGACGTTTTCAACCGGCCTTACGCGCGGACACGAAGCGGCCCCGCTGATCGTGAACAACACGATGTATATCGTGACCCCTTTCCCGGATGATCTCTACGCGCTGGATCTTACTAAGCCTGGCGCGCCGATGAAATGGGTGTATCAGCCGCACCCAACCCCTTCTTCGCAGGGCGTTGCCTGCTGTGATGTCGTGAATCGAGGAGCGGCCTATTACAACGGCAAGATTTACTACAACACGCTGGACGATCAAACCGTCGCCGTGGACGCGAATACGGGCAAGGAAGTCTGGAGAACAAAATTAGGCGACATCAATATGGGCGAATCGATGACGATGGCGCCCATTGTCGCCAAAGGCAAAGTGATCGCCGGTAACAGCGGGGGCGAATTCGGAGTGCGGGGCTGGCTGGCGGGTCTCGATGCCGACACGGGAAAGATTGCCTGGCGCGCCTACTCGACGGGACCGGATTCCGATGTGCTCATTGGCTCGAATTTCAAACCATATTACGCGTCGGAACGCGGCAAGGACCTGGGTGTCAAGACCTGGACCGGCGAACAGTGGAAAATCGGCGGCGGCGCTGCCTGGAGCTGGGTTTCCTATGATCCCGACCTTGACCTGATCTATTACGGGACTTCCAACCCCGGACCGTGGAACCCCGAAATGCGCCCTGGCGATAACAAATGGACGTCCACGCTTTTTGCGCGCCGGCCCGAAACCGGTGAGGCGACCTGGGCCTATCAAATGAACCCACATGATCAGCACGATTATGACGGGGTAAATGAAAACATCCTGCTGGACCTCAATATCAACGGGCAAATGCGAAAGGTGCTGGCGCATCCCGACAGGAACGGCCGGCTTTATATCATTGATCGGACGAACGGACAGGTACTGTCTGCGGAAGCATTTGCGTACGTCAACACGAATTTTGGGGTGGATCTCGCGACAGGCAAGTTAAAGCTGAATCCCGACAAGGCCACGGGCTACAAGACGATTCGCGATGCCTGTCCCGCACCGCCGGGCGGCAAAGACTGGCAGCCCTCCTCGTTTTCTCCCCGGACCGGGTTCATTTACATCCCCCATAACAACCTCTGTTACGAGATGCAAGGCGTGTCAGCGAACTACATCGCCGGTACGCCCTACGTGGGCGCGAATGTCCGGATGTATGCGGGGCCGGGTGGAAATCGCGGCGTTTTCTCGGCCTGGGATCCGGTCAAGGCCAAGCAGGTCTGGGCCATAAATGAGATGTTTCCAGTCTGGAGCGGCACCGTTGTAACCGCCGGCGATGTGGTGTTCTACGGCACCATGGACGGCTGGTTCAAGGCGGTAGATGCCCGCAGCGGCAAGCCGCTTTGGCGATTCAAGACCGGATCGGGAATCATCGGCCAGCCAGTCACTTACAAAGGACCTGACGGAAAGCAGTATGTGGCGGTCCTGTGCGGAGTTGGCGGTTGGTCGGGCGCGGTGGTGGCCGGCGGCCTGAACACGGTAGATGGCACGGGCGCATTGGGATTCACCAATGCCATGACGGACCTGGGGAAATACACAACGAAGGGCGGCATGCTTTATGTTTTCTCGCTGCCTTAGCTTAATGCTCTTGGCTAGCGCTTTTGCCGCCGCCAATCAGAATACATTGCGGGTATGCGCTGACCCCAACAATCTGCCGTTCTCAAACCAGCGAAGCGAGGGCTTCGAGAACAAACTGGCGGAACTTATTGCGACTACCGCCGGCGAGAAGCTGGAATACACATGGTGGTCCGAACGAAAATCGTTCCTGAAAAACTCGCTGGACGCAGGGCGGTGCGATGTTGTCATGGGTGTCCCCACTGCGCTCTCGTCAGTGGCAGTTACGAAGCCGTATTACCGATCAAGTTACGTCTTTGTTTCACGGCATGAGGACAACTTACAAATAAGGTCGCTCGCAGATCCGCGTTTGGCAAAGTGGCGCGTCGGGATCCAGGTGGTTGGAGATGATTATGCGCCTCCAGCCGTCGCCTTGGGCCGCCTCGGTATTACCCGGAATGTCGTTGGATTCAGCCTGTTCGGGAAGTACGGAGAAGAGAATCCCGCACGGAAAATTGTTGATGCGGTTGCGTGCGGCGATCTCGATGTTGCGATCGTCTGGGGCCCGTTGGGTGGGTATTTCAGCAAACTCTCAGCGACTCCACTGGACGTCGTCCCGGTTTCTCCGCCGATGTTCCTTGGGGTGCCATTTACGTTCGACATATCGGTTGGGGTGCATAAGGGCAATACCAGCCTGGAGGCAAAACTGGAGGGCATTCTGGAATCCAAAGCCGCAGCGGTTCACCGGATTCTTTCCGATTTCGGGGTGCCTCAAGTTCCATAGGAGAAGCTGCATCCGTGCGAATCATTTCTGGCGTTATCTGCTGCTGCTCGCTGATGCTAATCAGCTCCTGCCAGCGCGAGCATCGCGATATCCGGCCATCGCCCGCAAGGCTGGCCATCTACGGGGATGCTGCGCGGGAGGATCTTATCCGGCCTGGCGGGCCCGTCCGGCCTGAAGCAATCGTTACGAATCCGTATAATGCCAGCGCATACGACATCTCGGAAGGCTCGCGGCTTTTCGATTGGTACAACTGCTCCGGGTGTCACGCTCACGGCGGAGGTGGCATCGGGCCGCCGCTCATAAAGAAGTATTGGGTCTATGGCGGCGAACCCGCGAATCTCTTCGACACCATCGTGAAGGGCAGGCCCAACGGGATGCCTTCCTGGGGCGGCAGGATTCCCGAGTATCAGATTTGGGAACTGGTCGCTTACGTCCGGTCCATGAACGGTGAGCAGCCGCGATCCGCAACAGCCAGCCGCCAGGACATCATTCAAACGAATCCTCAGAATGTGCTGCAGCGCCCTCCCGGAGTGACGAAGTGAGTGGGAAGCATCAGTCTCTGAATATCGCGGCTCTGTGCTTCGCTGCACTCACGCTCACTTCCTGTGCGGGCCGCCAACAGTCCGTGGTCAATCCCGCGGGGCCGCAATCGGGGCAGATCGCTACGTTGTGGTGGTTCTTCCTGGCTTTGTTATCGGCGATTTTCATTATCGTGATGGTGCTGACCGCGCTAACGCTTACCCGGCGGCACCGCGGAATCGAGCAGGAACCGCTGGAGGCAACGCATCTGCCACCGCCACAAACAGAAGCAGGCTTGACGCGCGTAGTCACTGCCGCCACGATTTTGTCCATTGTGATTCTGTTCGTGCTACTCGTCACAAGCATTATCACTGGAAAGAACCTCTCGGAATTACAGGACCGCAAGAACCCAATGGTTATCGAGGTGACCGGCCAGCAATGGTGGTGGCAGATTCGCTACCAGAACAGCGATCCGCAACAGGTTCTCGTTACGGCAAACGAGATTCATATTCCCGTTGGCCGTCCAGTCATGATTCGCGGCACGTCACACGATGTGATTCACAGCTTTTGGGTGCCCAATCTGCACGGCAAGCGCGATCTGATTCCATCGCGCGTCACCACCGAATGGATTCAGGCCGACAGGCCGGGCGTGTATCGCGGTCAGTGCGCCGAGTTCTGCGGCTTGCAGCATGCGCACATGAGTCTATGGGTAGTCGCGGAACCGCCGGACAAATTCAAAACCTGGTTTGACGGGCAATTGAAGCCATCGGCGGCACCCGGCACCGCGGTCCTGCAGCGAGGTCAACAAGTGTTCATGAATCACGCGTGCATCTTCTGTCACGCGATTCGCGGCACCAGCGCTTCCGGACAGAACGCACCGGACCTTACCCATTTCGCCAGCCGGCGCGGCATTGCGGCCAACACGCTGCCGAACACCATGGGAAATCTGGGCGGCTGGATCACGAACCCCCAAAACATAAAACCCGGCAATCACATGGCAACTATCGCCATGAATCCCCCCGACCTTCAGCCGCTGTTGCAATATCTGGAGAGTCTCAAATGAGTCCCGCCGAAAGTCACGTTCCGACAGCCGAAGAGCAAGAACAGCATCTCCGAACCCTGGAGAACTCATGGCGTCACCCGGGCGGCATCACCGGCTGGCTCTCGTTTACCACGCATCAGGCCATCGGAATGCGTTACATCGTAACGGCATTCGTCTTCCTTGTGGTGGGCGGAATTTTAGCGCTGATGATGCGGTTCCAACTCGCGCAGCCCAACAATACATTTCTCGGGCCCGACCGTTACAACCAGTTCTTCACGACGCACGGGACCACAATGATGTTCCTGTTTGCCGTGCCGATGATGGAAGGAATGGGTATTTACCTGGTCCCACTGATGGTCGGAACCAGGAACGTGGCCTTTCCCCGTCTGAATGCGTTCGGCTATTGGATGTATCTGGCGGGCGCGATTTTCTTATACGTGGGCGTGTTCCAGAATGCCGCGCCGGACGTCGGCTGGTTTGCCTATACTCCTCTCTCGGGTCCCGAGTTTTCTCCTGGCAAGCGCCCCGATTTCTGGGCTCAGATGATTACGTTCACCGAGGTCTCGGCGATGTGCGTCGCGGCAGAACTCATCGCGACTATTTTCAAAATGCGGGCGCCGGGCATGTCTCTGAACCGTATACCACTGTTCTGCTGGTCCATGCTGGTGCAGTCCTTTATGGTGATCTTCGCCATGCCGTCGGTAATGATCGCGAGCTCGTTTGTGCTGTCGGACCGGACGGTCGCCACGAATTTCGTGAATCCGGCCGAAGGAGGCGACCCGCTGCTATTCCAGCACGTCTTCTGGTTTTTCGGACATCCGGAGGTGTACATCATCTTTATTCCCGCGCTCGGCATGGTGTCGTCCATTGTGGTCGCGAATTCAAGGCGGCATATCTTCGGATACACGGCGATGGTCCTATCGCTGATCGCGACGGGTTTCATTGGGTTCGGGTTGTGGGTGCATCATATGTTCGCCACCGGCCTGCCGCAAATTGCAGCCGGTTATTTCACCGCCGCAAGCATGATGATCGCCATCACCAGCGGAGTGCAAATCTTCTGCTGGATCGCCACGCTCTGGAGCGGCCGTCTGCGATTGAACACTGCCCTGCATTTTGTCTTCGGCTTCATCGCCATCTTCGTACTGGGCGGACTCTCCGGCGTGCTGCTGGGTTCCGTGCCCCTCGATTTGCAGGTCCACGACACGTTTTTCGTTGTCGCGCATTTCCATTACGTGCTGATTGGGGGCGCGCTCTTCCCGCTGTTCGGCGGCTTTTATCACTGGTATCCGAAAATGACCGGGCGTCTGATGAACGAGGCCGTCGGGAAGTTGAACTTCTGGGTCTTGTTCATTGGTTTCAATCTGACTTTTTTCCCGATGCACATCCTGGGCCTCAAGGGCATGCCGAGGCGGATCTATACGTACTCGCCGGAGATGGGTTGGGGACCGGCCAACCTGCTGGCCACCGTCGGCGCGTGCATCATCGCGCTTGGCGGAATCATCTTCATCGCGAACGTCGTCTGGAGCCGGAGGGCCGGCAAAGTGGCGGGCAACAATCCCTGGGATGCGCCCAGCCTGGAGTGGGCCGCAGCATCGCCGCCCAAGAACTATAACTTCGAATACCTGCCTGTGGTGACCAGCCGATATGCCCTGTGGACCCCGCCGGACGAACGCGTGATTGTCACCGGGCTACGCAGCAACCGACGTGAAGTACTGGCAACGACCTTGATGGATGCGCAGCCCGACCATCGCTATGTGCTGCCGCCGCCGAGTATCTGGCCGCTGCTTACCGCGATTGCCGTCACAATCGGCTTTGCAGGTTCCGTTTTCAATGAGTGGTACATCACCTGGGGCTCGATTCTTTCGGGCATTGCATTGATCGGTTGGTTTTGGCCGCGGAGGCCCCTGGAGCTAAAACCATGACGGCAGCCAGAACACTCGACGTCTCGGAACTTCCACCTTTCCGCATCTCGATTCAGGCGCCCCTATGGTGGGGACAAGTGTGCCTGATCGCAATCGAAGCGACGATGTTTTCCATCCTGATCGCGGCGTACTTTTATACGCGCCTGCGCGTGGATGTATGGCCCCCGCCGGGAGATCAATTCCCGAACGTTCTGCTTCCGAGCCTTGCCCTGATACCGCTTATCCTGAGCGCGTTCGGCTCGTATTGGGCCAGCGAAGCAGCCAAGAAAGATGACCGGCGCGGCATGATTCTGGGTCTGGGCCTCAATCTGGTTCTAGCCATCATATTCTTCGTCATGCGCATCATCGAATGGCACTCGCTGAATTTCAACTGGATGGCGGACGCATTCGGAAGTTACGTTTGGGCGTTTCTAGGGCTGCATAGCTTCGACTTCATTGCGGGTCTGGTGGAAACAATCGTGTTTGTCGTGTTTGTCGCTAGTGGCCGGTACGGCGAAAGGGAGCGGCTGGGCATTCACGTGGATAGCCTGGTGTGGTACTTCGTCGTAGCGATTTGGATTCCGCTATACATCGTGACGTACTGGGGTCCACGGCTGGTGGAGACTGCGCAATGAACCGCAATTTCGCTTTGTGGACAGGCGTGCTTGCCGGTCCCATCGTGTGGCTGCTGAGCTTCGAAGCGAACTTCGCTCTGGCGCCGTGGGCCTGCATCTTTCAGGCAAAGCTGGCGCTTTATATCGTCTCCCTGGTGGCGTTAATTCTCTCAGCCGCATCCGGCGTCCTGGCCTGGAACCAGTGGCGGCAGCTTGGAAAAGAGTGGCCCGATGAGGGCGGCAGCGTCGTTTCCCGCGCGCGCATCATGGCGGTTGGCGGCATCCTGCTCAGCACCATGTTCTGCATCGTGATCGTCGCGCAGGCCATTCCCGAAATTATTCTGGCGGCGTGTCAATGATTGTGGAGCCCGGAAATTTGTGGAGAAGCTGGGAATTTGATCCTGGGGTGGTCATCCCGCTTGCGGCTTCCGCGGTTCTGTACCTGCTGGGCTCGCGAAAGGAAACGCTCTTCCAGAATCGGCAACGGACATTTTTCTGGTTGGGATTGGGGGCGTTGGTCCTGGCGCTCGTATCGCCTCTCCATCGGCTCGGCGAGGTTCTGTTTTCGGCCCACATGGTGCAGCATGAGATTCTGATGCTGGTTGCTGCACCCCTGCTGGTTCTTTCTCGGCCGCTTGTCACGTTTCTCTGGGCGCTGCCTTTCGGTTGGCGCAGAGTCGCCGGACGATGGGCGAAAACTCCGTACGTTCGCGGTCCCTGGAACGCCCTGACGGACCCGTTTACAGCGTGGTGGCTGCATGCGGCCGCGATCTGGGTTTGGCACGCGCCCATCCTGTTCGATCTGACGCTTGAAAGCGAGCTCGCCCATACAGCGCAGCACCTAAGCTTCTTTCTTTCTGCTCTGCTGTTCTGGTGGGCGCTGTTTTATGCAGAAGGCAGAAAGTCTTATGGCGCGGCGGTCTTCTACATATTCACAACCGCGGTGCACACCAGCATTTTGGGCGCGCTGCTCACATTCACTCCTCACATCTGGTATCTCGCCTACGGAACAACCACGCAGGCCTGGGGTCTCACCCCGCTTGAAGATCAGCAGCTTGGCGGCCTGATTATGTGGGTGCCGGCCGGTGTGGTGTATCTGGCGGCAGGACTCGTGCTCTTCGCAAAGTGGCTTAAAGAGAGCGATATCCGGCTGGAAAGAGCGGGCAGTGCGAAATAAAACTGTCATCGCGATTGTGGCGGCCGCTTGTGCTTTCGGACTGTGCGGATGCGGTGATAGTGAGCAGCATGTCGCGGAAGTCACCACTGGCGGCAATGCACAACGCGGCGCGGCGACCATAGCCCGGTATGGTTGCGGCTCCTGCCACATTATTCCGGGAATTTCCGGCGCCCAAGGCCTGGTGGGTCCGCCGCTTTCCGGAATAGGAAACCGAATCTACATAGCGGGTGTGCTGCAAAATACTCCGGGCAACATGGTCCGCTGGATCAAAAACCCGAAAGCGGTCGATGAAAAGACCCTGATGCCCGATCTTGGCGTAACAGAAACGGAAGCCAGGGATATCGCCGGCTATCTTTACACGCTGAAATAGACAAGCTCCGACACACGTTAGGATAAAAATGATCTAACGACTGCAACATCCGAGGAGGAAAGACATGATCACACTGGCAGATGCAAGGCGGATTATTGCCGCCGCGGAAAAGAAAGCAGAAGAAATCGGTCAACCCATGAATATCGCTGTTGTCGACCAGGGGGGGAATCTCGTCGCCCATGTGCGCATGGATAAGGCCTGGTTTGGAAGCGTCGATATATCCATCAAGAAGGCGTGGACATCCAGAGCATTTGACATTTCCACGAAGGAATTGGCCGAACTCAGCCAGTCTGGCGATCAGTTCTTCGGCATTCACGCCTCAAACAACGGACGCGTGATGATCTTCGCCGGCGGCATTCCGCTAAAACGTGGCGACCAGGTAATGGGTGGAATCGGCGTAAGCGGCGGCTTGGGTAAGCAGGATCAGGCCGTTGCCGAAGCAGGCGCGGCAGCGTTCTAGACTAGGGCCGGCTGGATCAGCTCCAGATAGATTCACATCGCCGGCGCCGTTGGGGCCCGAATGAAACGCAGAAGGTTTATTTCCACTGCGCTGGGCTGCGCGGTTGCGCGTGCCTCGAATACGTTTTCTGGCATTCCAGAAGACGTTCCAATTATCGATACGCATATTCATCTGTTCGACGTCTCGCGTCCGCAAGGCGTGCCGTGGCCGCCGAAGAATAGCGCCATTTATAAGAGCGCGCTTCCGGAACGCTTCCGCAGAGTCGCAGCATCTCACGGCGTGGTGGGCGCGATCGAAATAGAATGCAGCCCGTGGCTGGATGATAACCAGTGGGTTCTGGACGTAGCATCGAAAGATCCAATCATCGTCGGCACCATTGGCGATCTGGAACCCGGCACGCCCGGTTTCGCACGACAACTAGACCGGCTGCACAAGAATCCGCTGTTTCGTGGCATCCGGTATGGGAATATTTGGGATCGCGATTTGGGCCGGGGAATCTCGAACCCGGGATTTGTAAGCGACCTGAAATTACTGCTGGCGGCAGGCCTGCTGCTCGATACGGCGAACCCGGACCCCGCATTGATTCACGCTGTTGTTCGCTTGAGCGATCGCGTTCCCGACCTGAAGATTGTGATCGATCATCTACCCGAATTGACCCCGCCCGATAATGCCGCCGCGCGGAAGGCGTGCGATGCCGATCTGGGAGTACTCGGGCAACGGCCTCAGGTCTTCGCGAAGCTCTCCGGGATTGTTCGACGCGTTGATGGCCGCGTGCCACTCGACCTGAATTTCTATCGGGACCGCTTGGATCACATCTGGGGAACATTTGGGCCCGACCGGCTGATGTACGGCAGTGATTGGCCCAATAGCGATCAATGGGCGACGTACTCGGATGTTTTCCGGCTCGCTAGAGAGTTCATTTCCTCAAAAGATCGTGCAACTGTCGAGAAGTTCTACTGGAAGAATTCACGGAAATTCTATTCCTGGATCCAGCGCGATCCGAGCCAGAACTGTTTACGGTGCCGTTAGAGACGACAACGCTGCGGAAGTCCCTTAGACTTTTCTGGCGGAGAGGGGGGGATTCCGCTCCCGACCCCCTTGCAAGTTTCTGAGTTACTTACTAGATCCTTGTAACTCGCTTGTTTGAGAGAGGATAGCGGATTTCTATTCCGTCTCTCCGTTCTCCCGTTTGCTCCCGGATTTACCGAAAAACCGACACCAAAACCGACACCAAGGCGGCTGGGAGGCTCGAAATCGAAGCCGAATGCGCGCGCAGATCGTATCGTCTGTTTGCCGCATAAGTGCTCCAGACTCCTCGCCATGCCGACAGCATAGCAGGCTCGAAGGTGTGCGGTGCCGTGTGCGCGAGTGAATTTCTTTTAGGGAGGTCAATGAACCGAATGCAGCTTCGCAGTTCGCCTGCGCGAATCGAAGCAGGCGCGCGCCTGCAGCCACTCAGCCACTTCGCGCGGGCGAAAACGCACGTTTGCTCCGATCTTGTAATGCGGAATGAGGCTGAGGGATACGTACTTGTAGAGAGTCTTTTCGCTTATACCGACGAGATCGTGCACTTCCCGAGCAGTCAAGAGCTTACGACACGCTGAGAGCTGCTCGAAGATATCGGCTGGCTCCGCAACCCGTCGCGACCAAAACCCCGCTCGCCGCGGCGCGTGAGCTTTTTCTGAAGCACGTCCAGGCGCATTCCCCCGATAAGCCCGCGACCGCGCAGCGCTACGGACAAGTGCTCCGGCATTTTCTCCGGCTCTTCGGTCACAAGGAATTCGTCGAGAGCATTACGCGAGCGGAGATTGACGAATACAAGATCCGGCGTCGCCAGGAGAAGAGCGAACAACACGGCCGGCTGATCACCGCGCCCACTGTCAACTTCGAAGTCTGCACCTTACGGACCTTCTTCTACTACTTCGTCAATGAGCGCGGCGTCTCGATGAAGAATCCTTGCGCGCGCTTCAAACACCTGCGGGACGCCAAGAAAAAAGCGGGCCGCCGGCCGCCAGTCTATAGCCAGGCGGAACTCGATGCGCTATTTGCCCACTGCGATGACTTCGAGAAAGCGGTGTTTGCGACGCTTCTCCTGACGGGCTTACGGGAACAGGAGCTCTGCTTTCTGACTTGGCGTGACCTGAATTTTGATGCAGCGTGCCTGCGCGTGAGTGGCGAGGGGAAAATCGGTTTTTCTCCCAAGGACTACGAAGAGCGAGCCATCGAGATGCCGCCCGACCTGGTTCTTGATTCCTCAGCGGGCGCTCTACCGCAGGAGCTGGTTGCGGTTCCGGTCTGGCTGGCGCACCTTGCGGAGCCCGCAGTTCGTCCTGTTTGCGCCGTTTGGCGGCAATCACTTCCGCAGGCGTTTGACCGGCCGTCTCGCGGCGCCGCTGGACGCCTTCCCACCATTCCACAAAATACGTTCCCGGCCGGTCGTCCCAGACATAGCG
>Ga0308173_10000967_pt1 | contig 13615 bp, 10 predicted proteins | sample PhyPR1_FD_203716 | JGI IMG/M metagenome (GOLD analysis project Ga0308173, IMG submission 203716) | Soil microbial communities from UC Gill Tract Community Farm, Albany, California, United States - DLSLS.P.R1 | ecosystem: Environmental > Terrestrial > Soil > Agricultural land | place: USA...
TCTTCAGCAGTTCATGGATTACGCGGGCAGCGGCGTGAAGGAAACGCCGGTCGCCGGCGATCTCAATGCGCTCGTCGCCAGTCTCGCGGCGGATTTCGCGGGGCTCGGGCATGAGTTTTCGCTGTCGCTCGGCAGCATCCGAACGTTCGCGTTTCGTCCGATCAGCATGATGCGCATGCTGATGAACGTGATGCAGAACGCAGTGCTCTATGGCGTCAGCGGACTCGAAGTGCGTACATGGACCGACGAGCAGGCGAACGCGGCGTGCATCGTCGTGGCGGATCGCGGCAAGGGCCTCGGCACGCAGGACCCGGAATCGCTCAAGCAGCCGTTCAAGCGCGGCGGCGGCGAAGGGCAGCCGAAGGGCACGGGCCTCGGGCTTGCGATCGTCGAACGCATCGCGCGGTTGCATGGCGGCCGGTTCGACTTGCGCGCGCGGGAAGGCGGCGGAGTCGAAGCGGTCATCGTCTTGCCGATGCCCACATCGCCAAACGAAACGCAGCCGTGAATCGAACGGAGTACCAATCCCGCCGCCATCGCCCATACTAAAAGCGGTGGAACCGGCAGGAGAGAAGAGCATGGCCACACCAGCGGGTCCCGGTGCGCGGCATCACGTCCCTGCCCTGCACGTTCACTTCACGGACACGGATGCGCTTCCGTTCCCCACGCGCTCCATCGTTCGCGGCGATGCGCTGTATTGCGCAGGCGAGCCGTTGCGAAGCCTATATACAGTGCAGTCCGGCTGCTTCAAGAGCGTGGCCGCGTACCCGAGCGCCAACGACGACGCCGTTCCGCATGCGCAAGTCACCGCGTTCCATCTGATCGATGAGACGCTCGGGCTCGATGGCATCTGCACGGGTCATTACGAAAGCGACGCGATCGCGCTCGAAGACAGCGTGGTCCGCATCATGCCGGTCGGCATTCTCGAACCGCTTTGCCGCGAATATGCGCCGATGCAGCACGCGTTGCTCGCGATCATGAGTGCGGAGATCGTGCGCGCGGCGCGGCTCGCGTTGATGCTCGGCACGATGCCCGCGCTCGTACGCGTCGCCGCCTTCTTGCTGGACTTGTCCATGCGATTCGAAGCGAGCGGCGCGCGGCCCGATGCCTTCGCCGATGTGATCCTGCCGATGACGCGTGCCGATATCGGCAGCTATCTCGGCCTCGAACTCGAAACCGTGAGCCGCATGCTGTCGAAGCTGCAGCGCGAGGGCGCCATTTCGCTTCACGGACGGCAATTGCGTATCGTGGATCGCATGCGGCTTGAACGCATCTGCTGACCGCTTCATGTTGCAATGCAACGCATGCCTTAACGATCCGCGCAGCATCCTTGGGCGTCGCGCTTGCGATCCGTGCACGCATGCACGAACAGAGCGCGCGAGCTACGCGGACAATTCATCGCGCTCATGACGCTTGTCGCGTCACCGTCAAAATACGCAGCTAAGCTGGAAGAACAAGCTGGGATCAGGCGCCCGGCACCGGACTTGCTTTGACAGACCGTGGCGCGCTGATGCGCCGCACAAAATCTTTCGCATCACGAAGAGCGAACCGAAAGCCGTGCCATCAATCGAACCGGGTGCGCGTGCAATCATGTCGACGTGTCAAATCCAGGGCGTGCACGCGATTCAATCGACGCACAACGAGCGGCGCGAGACACTTCGAAGTCCGGGTGAAATGCCGCATACAAAACGAACGCTCATGGCCAGCGCGATCGCGCCGGAGCGTCGCATTCGCTGAACTCGATGTTCATGGAGGATGTCATGCGTATCACCGTCAAGCTGGATGGGTTCGAAGGCGCTCAGGACGCCGCCTACGCCATCCTGTGGCTCGACAAGGAATCCCGCCGCTGGTCGCGTGAGGGCCATCAGGCGATCGACGTGCCGGACTGGGGCGGACTGCGCTCGGGTTCGAACGGAACGATGATCTGCGATCAGCACACGCAGCAGCCCATTTGCGTGCTGGAGCAACTCGACGTCGACGCGCCCGACGGACCGAGCGAAGGTCTCGCCGGGCGCGTCGTCTGGTATGTGGATGCAGCGCGCCAGGAGTGCGCGGGCCGGTGGCACGTGCAGTGCATCGACCGGGCGCAAATCAAGGCGGAGCACAGCGTATTCGCCGGCGAGGAGGACGCCTGGCGGGTCTAGCCCGCCAACCCGCCGCACGATGGCCAGTCAGGGTTGGTCTTCCGGCATCGGCATCAGCATGACGGCGAATGACGCAACCCCGACGAGGATGGTCAGCACGCCATAGTTGAGCACGCTCACCTTGTCGAAGACAAGGCCGTGCAGCGCGACGACAATTCCTGCCAGCGCCGTGAAGACCGCGATCGCCGCCGCGACGATCCGCGCTTCGCTGCTTATCATCTTTTTCCCCTTTTGCACCGCACGGCGCCTTCATTTTTTATCGTCGGCGCTGCTGCGGTATCCGTATTGACCTAAGTCAAGGCGGCGCGCCGTTCTGGTGTTTTCCCTTGCCCCATTTCGGGTGCTTATATTGGTAGTATCGGGGTCGGGATGCGGCTTCTTTGCACTTGCCGCCACCGCACATTGCCGCGCGACGACGCTGGTCTCTTCGGGCTCGCTCGCGGTCATACGGAAGAACCTGGGAGGCAAGATGAATCAATCAAAATTCAGCGATCCGTTCAGCCAGTTTGCCGCCATGTTCCAGCAGTATCAATTGCCGGGTTTCGATGTCACCGCGATCATGGAATCGCGGCGCAAGGACGTCGAAGCGCTCGCCGCGACCAATCGTGTGGCGTTCGGCGGCATGGAAGCGTTGCGCGACAAGCAAGTCGAAATCCTGCGCCGCACGCTCGGCGAACTCGAAGACATTGCGAAGCAATTCGCTTCGTCGTCGGCGAAACCGCCGTTCAATGCGAACGAAGTCGTGCAGCGCACACTGCACAATGCGCTCGCCGACATGCAGGACATCGCGCGAACCACGCAGCAAACGCAGGCCGAGGCCTATGCGCTCGTGACCCAACGCGTCGAAGAGGCGCTGCACGAACTGAAGGCGGCCATCGAGAAGCCGCAAAGCTAGGTTATTTCTTTGGCTGCGTCGTGATCTGAAAGATATCGACGAGCACGCGCTCGCGTCCGTAACGGGCCGCGAGCGCCTTCAGGCGTTTGTCCAGTGCACGCAGATATTCCGGCTTCGCTTCACTGTCGGGCCGTGGAGCGTCGAAGAGCGGCGCGGGCGCCACCGTCAACACGATCATCTCCGCGCCGAAAGGCTTGCCGACCACCCAGTCGCCCATCGCGCCGATGGTCGCGCTATAGCTCGGCGGCGCCTGGTTGTCGCGCGAACGCCCGTTCGGCAGAAGATGTACGACGCTGCCGTCCAGCATGAAGTAGTCGACGTTCACGTAGGAATCGAACGCGGGCGTCATTAGCTCGACGATCAGCGGATCGCCTTCCGTAAGGCGCGTCTGGCTCGATCGCGTATGCACCGACGCGGGACGCCCCGCCTGTCGATTGGCCGTCCAGTACGGCGCGAACGTCGTCAGCATGTCGCACTTGTCGTCGCTGACCTGCTGCACGCCGAAGTTCGTCGCACGAACGCCCGGCACGCGGCTGAGCGATTCCTTCAGCCGCGCGAGCCCGTATTTCTCCGACACGAAGCCTTGCACGTCGACCGTCTGATCGTGCACCGACGCCACGAGCGCCGAGCACGGCACGCTCGCGAGCACCGGCGTGACCGCGGCAATTGTGAGCGTCGGCGCGGGCGCGGCGGGCAACGCTGGCGTAATCGCGGGTCGTTCGGGCGTGGGCATGGTCACTGGCGCGGCCGTCGTCGCAGTCGAATTGCGGCCCTTCTGATGTGCAAAGAACACGTACCCCGCGCCGGCGATCAACACCAGCGCCATCGCTCCGATAGCGAGCTTCGGCGCAGCAACGCGCTTCGTCTTCGCTTGCGCCGATGCAACCGGTTGTTCCTCGCTGAATTCATCGAGAAACTGTGCGACGGTCGGGGTCCGCTCTTCCCGCTCGAAAGCGAGCGCGGCTTTCAGCGCCTTCCATTGCTTGTTGCCGAGATTTTCGGGACGTTGCGGCTTCATGCCCGCACTCTTCGCCTGCAACGCCGGCACGCGGTCGAACGGATGTTTTCCGGTCAACAGCTCGTACGCGATGCAGCCGAGCGCATAGATATCGTCGCGCGGATCGGGCTCGCGATGCGCGAGCATCTCCGGGCTCGCATACGCGGGCGTCAGCGCGCCGAGGCTGCCGGGATCGAAGACGGTCGCTTCGGTGTCTTCTTCGGGCCGCTGAATCACCCGCGCGATACCGAAGTCGATGACCTTTACTTCCGACGCATCGGTGACGAACACATTGGCCGGCTTGAAATCGCAATGCACGAAGCCGCGTTCGTGCGCATACGCGAGCGCCGTCGCCATGCCCTTGAAGATGCGGAACATCTCGTGAAACGGCATGCCCCTGAAATTCGGCATCCGAAGTATTTTCGATAGCGGCTGGCCGGACAGATATTCCATCGTGAGATAAACGATGGCGCCGTCACGGTCGAAGTCGTACACGGTGACGATGTTGCGATGCGCAAGCTGCTGCGCCTTGCGGGCCTCGCGTTGCAGCGCGATCAGCGAATTCGGATTGCCGCGAAACTGCAGATTCAGCACCTTGATCGCCACATAAGGGCGACGGTCCGACGCCTCGAGCTTGCGCAGATCGAGCGCCTTATAAACGGTGCCCATCCCGCCGATGCCGAGACATTCTTCGAGCACGAAGCGATTGTTCAGGGTATCGCCCACGCCCTTGACCTGATCGACTTCGGGAAGCACCTGCGTCGCCTGTCCCGATGTCGCGCCGGTCCCGCCGGTCGCGTCGGCACCCACGCTGGCGCCTGCGCCTGCGCCGTCCGATGCGCGCGGCGGCAGCGGCGGCGGCGCATTGGGCGTGACGTGCAGGCGTGTTTCGTCGCGACCTGGCTGATAGGTCGTGCCGGGGTCCGGTGTCGGGCGCATGCGCGCCGTATGTTCGATGCGGCGGCGTATGGCCGAATAGATATCGCGCGGCAAGGGATTCGCCGCGTTCTCCTCGTCGAGGATCTCGATGAGCCGCGCGCCCGGCGTGCGATCGGCGGCCAATGCGCCATCGACCCCTGCAAAAAACGCGTCGCGCGAACCGCCATCGCCCCGATATGTGCGAAGCGCTTCTCGGAAGCTAGTCATCTGTGCGACTCGTTGCGGCGCCAATCGACCGACAAACTCACTTGTCGTACCAAACAACCCATGCTCGTTCGATACTAGCCCTCGCATGCGGCTTAGGCAAATGGCGTTTTCAGCGAAGAGCGGCATCGCGCACATGTCGTTCGGATACCGGCACAACGCGACGGCTGTCGGTCGCGTGGAGGCATTCAATGCGATCGACGTTTTTGCGGCGCGCGGCTTCATCGTCCGCACACGCCCGTCCTGCAAGGCATCGCGGCGTCTGGCGCTTCGCAGCATCACGCATGGCATGGCTGATGCATTGAAGTGGCCCGAGCAGACATGTTGCTCAATCCACCACCGAACGCGCCATGCGCAATCAGGAGAACCGCAATGAAGACGCTGACCATCAAGGACCTGCCCGTCACCGAACAACTCGATCGCCGCGCAATGTCGGCCGTACGAGGCGGCTCGAGCTATTTCGTGCCGGTCTTCGACATCTCGAAGGTTTCGCTGTCGTTCAACACGCAGCAAATGGTGCAACAGGACCAGAAGACGTTCAACGAGAACGGCGTCAACGTCGCGTTCGCCGACGACATCCACTCGAAGGTTCAGCCCGATCAGAAGGCGCGCAACACGAGCAACATCAACATCGGCGGCGGGCTCGCCTGGGCCTGAGCCGGAACAACGACACCCTTCGCGAGGAGCACCACCATGTCGTCCATCATCGTCAGGGACCTGTCCCACAGCAAGGAACTCGACTGCCGCGCGATGTTCGCCGTATCGGGCGGGCAAGGCTACGGGCCGTATGCCAACGTCGAAGTGAACGTCGGCATCCTTCAGAACCTCACGCAGATTCAGAAGGTCGATGTCACGGCGCTGAGCAACATCGGCTATGTCGGCGCGGGCGTCTCGCCGCACTTCGACATCAACCCGATGCAGATCGGCAAGCTGAACGCATCGGCGTCGTTCTGACGCGCGCGCCGCAGTAGAAGCATCGAACATTGAACGCGGCGTCTGCGGCGAAAAGCTTCGGCTTTTCGCCGCCTTTCGTCGCTTTCACGTGATGGCGTCGCCTCGATGCGATCCGGGCAAGGAGCCGGCCGGATTGCCTATACTCGAAACGATGCCCCGCAGCACGGCTCCATCACGAAGGAGGAAGCAGTCATGGCTGTCATCAAAATCAGGGATCTCGCGGACAGCGTCGAGCTAGACCGGCAGGCAATGACGACGATCGCCGGCGGCGCACGCGATGCGGCGCGTCCGCTGTTTCGCATACGCGCTTCGAATCCTGGGCGAGTCGTCGATTATCCGGGCGTGCCGGTGAAGGACGTGCCGGTGCAGCAGCCGGGGCGGTTCCGCAACAAGATCGTTTCGAAGTGATGCATCAACCTTGCACGACGGCGCCCGAGTTCAACGAGCGCGCCGTGCGCCTGACGAGCGCGAGACGCATGCGTTCGCGCGTCTCGCCGTCCGCGTCGCCGGAGCCGCCGAAATAGCGCGTCTTGCCCGCGATGACCGCGCCGGCCGGCACGCCATCCAGATACAGCACGCGATTGCCGGCCAGCGCCGGCACCTTCTCGCCCGGCAGCAGCGTGCCGACGAGATTGAGCGGGTCCACCGCGCTCAGTGCGATGAACACGCCTTCCTTCGGCCGCCTGCGCATCTCGCGCAGCACCGGCACCGCTTCGGGCAGCGCGAACTGTTCGCCCGCCAGCCCCGCGACGAAGCGCCCGCCGCGAATCTCGCCGCGCGCTTCCAGCCGGTGATAGACGCGCAGCAGATCGCGCCACGGCGGCAGCCATTGCGCCTCGCGCTCCAGCAGCCGCCAGAACACGACGCCGTAACGCCGCAACAGCGTCCGCGCGACGTGCTCGATGTCGCCGCCTCGACCAGGCTCTTCGCCTGCGCTTGCTTTTCGCAATAACGCCCAGCGCCCAGCATCGTCCATTCCGCCGATGAACAGGCCGCCCGTTCGCCCGCGCGATCGGCGCGACAACGCATTGCGCTTCGCGGCGGGTGCGAGCAGCGCGCGCAGACCCGCAAAACTGTCGGCGTTGACGAGTCCGAGCGCGACAAGCTCGCCGAGCGCGTCTTCGAGTTCGGTGCGCAGGAGCCGCGTGTCCGCGAGCAGTTCGTCGAAGAACATCGCGCCGTGCGCGCTCAGCGCGTCGAAGACCCGTTGCGCCCGCGACGACTGTTGCGGCGACTCATCCGCGGCCATCAGCGCGTTCCACGCCGCAAGCTGTCGACGCGGCAACAGGACGATCGGCGTGCCGCGCACCGGGCCGCCCGTCGCACGAGTGCGCCCCGCCGGCCGCGACCAGACGATCTTTCCCGCGCGGCAGATTTCGTCGAGCCAGATGCCTGAATAATCGGCGATGCGCGCCGGCAGAATCTCGTCCTCCCACGCGACGGCGGGCGCTTCGAAACCTTCGAGTTGTTCGAGCACGGCGAGCAGCGCGTCGCGGCCCTCGCCGCGGGCATCGGGGGCCACGCGCTGCCATTCGAACAGGAAGCGCATGAAGTCCTGCCGCTCGACCGGCTCGATTTCGCGACGCAGCCGGCGCACGGTGTATCGATGAATCCGCGCAAGCAAATGCCGCTCGCACCATTGTTCGTCCATGCCCGGCGCGCCTGGCGCGTGCGGCGTGAAGTGCCCGCGCATCACGGAGCCTTCGCTTTCGAGCCGCGTCAACGCAACCGCGACGGCCGATGCCGGCAGCGCCAGCGGCCGCGCGATCTCCGCCACGGTCAGCGGCCCGAAGCCCGACATCCGCGCCCGCACGATTTCGACGAGCGCGTCGTCTTCGCTCCAGGCATCGTCGAAACCGGGCGGCGGCGTGAGACGCGGATGCATCGGCGCATGCGGGTAGACGGCGCGCACGCACGCGAGGCGCTCGACCGGCGTCCACAGCGCGTCGTCATCGGAGATCCTGAGGCGCGTCGCGCGGCCGGCGCGGGCCAGGCCATCGAGCCAGGCGGGCCAGCCATCGCTGGCGGCGGCTTCGACATCGGTGATGCAGGAGAGCGTCGTCAGGGCTTCGTGCATTTCGTCGGGGCTCGTCACCGACGGCCACGCTTCGGCACGCACGCTCGCGATGGCTTCGGCGTCGAGCGCGCCGAGATCGTCGGTCGATTGCGGATCGGTCCAGCGGCGCGCGAGCACGGCCTGCGTGCGGCGCTCTTCGAGCGGGGCGTCGTCCAGAAACGCGTAAGGCCGCGCCGACAGGATTTCCGCGGCCAGCGGCGAAGGCGCGGGCAAGTCGCGCGCCACGAGCCGCACCGCGCCCGCGTCGATGCGCCTTAGCAGCGCGAGCCACGCGTCGCTGTCCATCGCGTCGTGCAGGCAGTCGTCGATCGTCTGTTCGACGAGCGGATGCGCCGGCACCTCACGCTCCCCGGCGATGTTCTCCGCGCACGCGACCTGATCCGGAAACACGGCGGCAAGCAGGTCTTCGCTTTTCATCCGCTGCAATTGCGGCGCGACCTTGCGTCCGCCCGCATAACGCGGCAGCGCGAGCGCGTTCGTCGCGTTCCAGCGCCAGCGCACGCCGAAGAGCGGCGCGTCGAGCAGCGCCTGAATCAGCACGTGCTCGGCCGTCGCCGGTTTCAGATAACGCCAGACTTCATCGAGCGCGAAACTGTGGCCGCCCGTCAGCGAGAGCACGATGGCGTCCTCGGTCGCCGCCGCCTGCAGTTCGAAGTTGAAGGTGCGGCAAAAGCGCTTGCGCAGCGCGAGGCCCCATGCCCGGTTCACGCGGCTGCCGAACGGCGCGTGAATGACGAGCTGCGTGCCGCCGGATTCGTCGAAGAAGCGCTCCATGACGAGCGTATCCTGCGTCGGCAGCACGGAAAGCGCGGCGCGTGAGCGGGCCAGATAGTCGACGATCTGACGCGCGGCTTCCATGCCGATGCCGGCTTCGCCGGCGAGCCAGGCGGTGGCGGCGTCGACGTTACGGCTTCCTGCGGCCTGTGCGCTATCGCCCTCGCTAAGCCGGGCATCGATTTCCGCCCGCAGGCGCGCAATCGCGAACGACAGCTCATCGCTGCGCCCCGGCGCTTCCCCGAGCCAGAACGGAATATTCGGCGGCTGTCCGTTCGCATTCTCGACGCGCACGCGCCCGCCTTCTACCCGCACGATCCGGTACGACGTATTTCCGAGCTGAAAGATATCTCCGGCGAGACTTTCGACGGCGAAGTCTTCGTTCACCGTGCCGATCTGCATGCCCTGCGGCTCGAGCAGGACCGCGAAATCCGCGTTGTCGGGAATGGCGCCGCCCGATGTCACCGCCGTCAGCTTGCCGCCGCGCCGGCCCCGCAGCGTGCCGCTCACCGCATCGCGATGCACGTAAGCGCCGCGCACGCCCTGCCGCCCCGTGTAACCTTCCGCCAGCGTCCTGAGCACCGCATCGTAGTGCGCGCGGTCGAGCGTCGCATAAGGATGCGCGCGCCGGATGCGCCCGAACAGTTCGTCCTCGCCCCACTCGCGGCACGCCACCTCGGCGGTGATCTGCTGCGCGAGCACGTCGAGCGGCGCACGGGGAACCGTCAGCGCGTCGAGTTCGCCACGGCGGACGCAATCGAGCAGCGCCGCGCATTCGATCAAATCGTCGCGCGAAGTCGGAAAAAGCCGTCCTTTCGGCAGTCCGCCGACGTGATGCCCCGAACGCCCCACGCGCTGCAGGAACGCGCCGATCGATCCCGGCGAGCCGATCTGGCAGACGAGATCGACATCGCCGATATCGATACCCAGTTCCAGCGACGCCGTCGCGATCAGCACGCGCAAGTCTCCGCGCTTGAGCCGCTGCTCCGCGTCCAGCCGATGCTCGCGCGCCAGGCTGCCGTGGTGCGCCGCGACGGCCTCCTTGCCGAGCCGGTCCGTCAGATGCCGCGCCGCGCGCTCGGCCATGCGGCGCGTGTTGACGAACACGAGCGTCGTCCGATGCTGCGCCGACAGTTCCGCGAGCCTGTCGTAGACGCGCTCCCACATGTCGTTCGACATGATCGCTTCGAGCGGCATCGGCGGAAGTTCGAGCGCGAGATCGCGGGCGCGCACGTGCCCGACATCGACGATCTCGCACGGCCGGCCCTCGCCCGCCAGAAACTGCGCGACGAGTTCGATCGGCTTTTGCGTCGCCGACAAACCGACGCGCACCGGACGCGCCGCGCCGCGCGCCTCGCAGAGCGCATCGAGCCGTTCGAGGCTGAGGCTCAGGTGCGAGCCGCGCTTGCTTCCCGCGACGGCGTGGATTTCGTCGACGATCACCGTGCGCGTGGTCGACAGCATCGCGCGGCCGGAATCCGACGACAGCAGCACGTAGAGCGATTCGGGCGTCGTCACGAGGATATGCGGCGGACGCTTGCGCACCGCGTTGCGCTCCTGCTGAGTGGTGTCGCCGGTACGCACCGCCGCGCGGATTTCCGGCGCGGCCGCGCCCACCTCCCGCAGTTGCTGCGCGATCCCGGCAAGCGGCTCCTGCAGATTGACGCGGATATCGTTCGACAGCGCCTTCAGCGGCGACACATACACGACGCGCGTTTCGTCCGGCAGAACGCCGCCGCCCGCGACGCCGTCGCGCACCAGTTCATCCAGCGCGGCGAGGAACGCGGTGAGCGTCTTTCCCGAGCCCGTCGGCGCGGCGACGAGCGTCGAGCGGCGTGCATGAATGAGCGGCCAGGCGCGCGCCTGCGCCGACGTCGGCGCGGCGAAATGCGCGCGAAACCAGTTGGCGACGGCGGGATGAAAGCCGTCGAGCGCGGTATCGGGTGAAAAGGATTCGGAATCGGCGGTCATCGGAACATTCTAGAGTCGCTCGCGACAGGACGCGCAACGGTGCATTCAAGCGATCTGGCGCTGTTTGGGACACGTCCCATCCGAACTGTTCCTATTTGAGGCGATGCTAGGCGGTTTTCAATCGCTCGCCTCCAGGCTCCTCATGCTCGTCATCAGCCTTCTTTTCGACCACGCGCCGGGCGCGCTCGCCAATCATCGGCGCTACGCACGCATGCATGACTACCGGCACGTGCAGATTGACATGTCGCAGCAATCCGGCAGCGCGCCGGAGAAGCTGTGGACGTACAAATACGAGGTGCTGCTGCACGAACTGAAACGGATCGAGCCGGGCGAGCTCGTGTTGCTGCTCAGCGAGAACGCCGTGATTCTTGGCTCGACGCCGCTTCCCACGCTGCTCGACGGCCGCGACTGGCTTCTCACTTGCGCCGAATCACCGCTTCCTCAGACGGATATCCAGCTTTGGCGCAACACCGAGCGGGTTCGTCGCAAGCTGCTCCAAGTCGTCACGCATTGCCGGTTCGGCGTGGAACTTCCCCCCGACGAAGGCCAGTTGCTATGCGACTTCGAAGCGCTGCCCTCGCGCCACAAGATCGCCGATGCCCATGTGGTCGTCCCTGCTGCGGCCAATCTGGAGAGCGTCTGGGCCACGTGGAGCACGTTTTCCGTCTGCATCGCCGACGACAAGCATCATCGGCGGTTTCGCGCGGCGCTCTTCGCGCATGTCAACGAACGCCTGACGCGCAGCCTGCCGCTGCTCTCGTTTCCCGGCGCCGAGGCTTGCGACACGGAGCCGCATAGCGTCTATCAGCCGGCACAGGCCGTCGCTGTCGTCACGCTTTACACGCCGAACGTCGCGCGTTACGGACGCATCGCCGAGGCGAACTTCAGACGCTATTGCGAGCGGCACGGCTATACGCTCTATCTGCATCGCGAAATTCCGTCGCATCTGAACGACGGCAAGGCCGCCGGCGACTGGCTCAAGCCGGCGCTCTTGCGTGAGTATCTGCCGCATCACAAATGGGTCTTCTGGGTCGATGCCGATGTGCTTTTCAACGACATGAACCGCAAGCTCGAATCCATCATGCACGGGCACGATGCCCTTTTCGCCCTCGATGTCGGTACCTGGATCTTCAAATCCGGCATCATGGGATTCAAGCGCACGCAGCAGAACTACGATGCGTTTCAGCGCATTCTCGATGTATGCGGGCAACTTCCGGACAAGTCGAGCGTCTATCTCAATCATGGCGATCAGCATTTCTTCAACCGCGAGTTCAAGGAACATGCGGGCTTCGATGCGACGCACATCGCTTCGTTCGTCGAATGGAATACGCCGTGGTCTTACCGCCTCCCGGACAGCTTCATGGTTCACTACATCGGTGCGTGGGAAGACAACAAAGCCTTGCTGATGGATTACGACGTCATGCAATCCGCCATGGAGTGAGCGCGCCCTCCGTTTCTGTCAACAACCCGTCGCGCGATCCAAAGTATGATCTGCGCGACGCTTCCGCATCCTTCCCGGGTACGAAGCCGCAAGACCGACGCTCTACGCAACGCTGACCGCAAGGAGAAGCAAGTGAACGACGACGTCCAGGGCAAAATCGCAACGCCCGCACCGCTTTCCGCCGACCTATTGCGCAACATCGACGCCTACTGGCGCGCGTGCAATTACCTCTCCGTCGGCATGATCTATCTGCGCGCCAATCCGTTGCTGCGCGAGCCGCTCGAGCCGGAACACATCAAACGCCGCCTGCTCGGGCACTGGGGCTCGGACCCCGGTCAATCGTTCGTCTGGGTCCATCTGAACCGGCTCATCAAGCGCGACGACCTCGATGTGCTGTTCGTGTCGGGCCCCGGTCACGGCGCTCCCGCGACGCTCGCCAATTCGTACCTCGAAGGCCACTACTCCGAGATATATCCCGACCGCAGTTACGATGAACGCGGCATGCTCAGGCTCTTTCGCGCGTTTTCATCGCCGGGCGGCATCGGTTCGCATTGCACGCCGGAAACGCCGGGTTCCATCCACGAAGGCGGGGAACTGGGCTATAGCCTGTCGCATGCTTACGGTGCGGCCTTCGACAATCCGCAGTTGATCGTCGCAACCGTAGTCGGTGATGGCGAAGCGGAAACGGGACCGCTCGCCACATCGTGGCATTCGAACAAGTTCCTTAATCCTGCGACCGATGGCGCCGTGCTGCCGATCCTGCATCTCAACGGCTACAAGATCGCGAATCCGACGATCCTCGCGCGCATTCCGCACGACGAGCTCGAAGCGCTGTTCAAAGGCTACGGCTACGAGCCGCATTTCGTCGAAGGCGACGAGCCCGAGCTCATGCATCAGTCGATGGCCGCGACGCTCGAACGCTGTATCGGCGATATCAAGGCCATCCAGCAACGCGCGCGCGGGAAGCCGGGCGAGCTTACGCGCCCGCGGTGGCCGATGATCGTGCTTCGTACACCGAAAGGATGGACCGGCCCGAAGGAATTCGCGGGTCACAAGATCGAAAACTTCTGGCGCTCGCATCAGGTGCCGGTGCCCGATCCGGCCACGAATCCGAAGAGCCTCGCGGTGCTCGAAGAATGGATGCGAAGCTACAAGCCCGAAGAACTCTTCGATGACGACGGCCGGCTCATCGAAGGCCTGCGCGAACTCGCGCCGGAGG
>Ga0308173_10000968_pt1 | contig 13611 bp, 10 predicted proteins | sample PhyPR1_FD_203716 | JGI IMG/M metagenome (GOLD analysis project Ga0308173, IMG submission 203716) | Soil microbial communities from UC Gill Tract Community Farm, Albany, California, United States - DLSLS.P.R1 | ecosystem: Environmental > Terrestrial > Soil > Agricultural land | place: USA...
GGGCAGCGGCCTCCTCGCTGCGCAGCAGCAGACCGAGCAGGACCACGGAGGCGACCAGGGCCGCGACGCCCAGCAGGCCGGCCAGCAGGCGCCCGGTCGTCGGAGAGCCGGAGAAGGCCAGCAGCACGAGCGCGAGCACCGGCAGCGCCAGCTTGGCGAAGTTGTTCCACAGCCCCGACACGAGCAGCGACACCGTCGTCCGGGATCGGGAGAAACCCCACGAGGTGTTCATCGCGTAGGTGAGCCCCAGCGAGATCGCGGCCCCGCCGACGACCGTGTTCGACACCGCCGTGGTCGTCTCGGTGTTGACCGTCGCCTGCCGGAGGTTCATCCCGGGCATGGTCGCCACGACCACGAACTGATAGGTGATCAGGTTCCAGATCGCCAGGAGCACCAGGACGGCGACCTGGACGCCGCTCATGTCCCGGACCGTCGTCCAGATGGCGGAGATGCTGGTGAACTGCGGCAGGAACCAGAAGAAGACCGCGCCGATCAGGATCAGCGACAGCACCGGTGGCAGCAGCCGCCGCCAGACCGGTTTCCGCTCCGGGGCGGTGGAGGCAGCGGTCTGTGCGGTGGCCATGGCTCATCCGCCTTCCCCGGGATCCGGATCGAGGGACAGTCGGCCCCCGCTCTCCTCGTGCACCTGGGCGGCGAGGTCACTGCGCGCGATCGCGCCGACCACCTGGGAGGAGACCGCAAGGGCCTCACCCGCGTTGTCGCCGTCCAGGGAGAACACGACGGTCATGCAGCCGCCGTCGAAGAGGTAGTAGCGCGTGCCGGAGTAGGCCGGGCTGATCCGGTCGACCCGTTCGAGGCGGGTCATGCCCTCGCGGTCGCTGGGCACCTGGGTGGCCCCGGCTGTGTCGCAGGACTTCTCGAGGCGGACCTCGACCGCCTGCTGGCCGTCCCGGTCGGAGTCCAGCCAGAATCGGGAGACGCCGTTGCGGGCGTCGAGGTGGTGGAAATTCCATCCCTGCGGCAGCGCGCTGCCGATGCAGGGCACCCACGTCGCGGTCGGCACGGACTGCGCCATCAGGATCACGCCGTTGCCGGCGCCGTGGGGGCCCTCCGAGCACAACGGCGATGAGGTGATGGCGGTCGAGTCGCTGGCGCAGCCGGCGAGCAGTCCCCCGACGGCCAGCACGGGAACGGCGGCTGCGCGGGCCGGCCTCACAGCGGTTGTCCCAGCATGCTGATGGCGATCATCAGGCCCAGGAACGCACCGATCAGGGTGGCGATCGTCAGCACCACCCGCCGCCAGCTCCACAGCTGGATGCGCACCGGGGGCAGCCGGTAGGGCAGCAGGGCCAGGAACTGTGCGTGCAGATCACGTCCCTGCTGCCGGATCATCCGCCGCAGCTGGGTGGGCATCGTCAGCCCGCGGGTCGCGGCGAAGGCCTCGGCGATCTCCTCTTCGCTGAACTGCCGGCGGGCCCGCTGGTACACCCGTTCGGCGTCGGTGCGCAGGGCCAGGACCAGCATCATGTTGGCCAGGTCGACCGCCTGCCGCCACGGGCTGGGGCGCACCTCGGCGAAGGCGGTGTCGATGATCACCAGCTGCCCGTCTCGCACGAGCAGGTTGGCCGGCTTGATGTCGCGGTGGGCCAGCCCGATCTCCCACATCCGGCGGACGGCGGACAGCCCCTGGTCGATGATCGAGTCGTCGATCTCGGCCTCGCCGATCTCGCGGGAACCGGCGATGAACTCCGTCACGAGCAGGTACTCCCGCTCGGGGGTGATCTCCACGATGCCGAGCGGATGGGACACCGGCAGCCCGGCGTCGTTCATCAGGTGCAGGACGTAGTCCTCGTACTGCACCAGCCGCCGCACGCTGTGGAACGGCTGCTCGTCCTCCAGCCGGCCGTACAGGAGGGTGCGGCCGAGCTTGTACCAGCGGTCGGAGCGGACGTGCGTGGCCGCGTAGAGCTTCGCGAACACGTAGGTGTCGCCGTCGGCCGCGTCGGACTTCACGCCGATCCGCAGCGGGGTGGAGCCGCCCGAGCCGGAGAGGTTGAAGGGCTGCACCGAGGTCGCGAGCAGCCCGAGCTGGTCCTGCAGCGCCCGGACGATCGCCTCGCCCCGGATGCCGGTGACGTCGAGGTGGGCGGTGCGGCCACGGTGGTAGGTCACCGGGAACACGTCGTTGGGGGCCAGCCACCGGAAGGCGGCCAACGGCACGGCCACGCCCAGGATGGCGCCGGCGAGGATGTCGGTCGGGTGGTCCTGCGCCAGGTAGAGCCGGGAGAGCGCGGTGACCGCCAGCAGCCCGCAGATCACCCACTTGCCGGTCGCGCGGTGGCGGCCGGCCGGCACCAGCGAGTACAGGGTGCTGACGAGGAACGCGGTGAGCACCGTGATCGGCAGCGACGGCATGGAGTACCCGGCCCAGCGGCCGATCAGCTCGACCTCGTACGGGCGCGGCCGCTGCAGAACGGTGAGCATGGTGGAGCCGAGGGCCTCGATCACGAGCCCGACCCCGACCCACACGAACAGGTGCCGCCACCGTCGCAGCACGATGAGGATCGCGAAGTTGGCGACCCAGAGGAGGTAGACCGCCACCGGTGTGGCGAGGCCACCCGCCACCAGCGCCACCCGCGTGAGGGCGGGCGAGCGCAGCTGCGCGAACGCCTGGAGGACGCGGGTGTCGGCGGCGTCGAACAGCGAGACGCTCCCGGTCACCGCCACGGCGATCCAGGCGAGGACGACCGCACCGGAGGCCGCCAGCCACCACTTGCCCGACGCGTTCAGGTGGCGCGGCAGCGGCGGGGGTTCGCCCGACGGTCGGCGCCGGCGCCGGACACGGCGCAGCGCGGGAGGCTGTGGGCGGGCGACCGTCCCCGTCGCGGTCACTGACGAGGGCAGTGTCGCCATGGCACCGGATGCTCCTCCGCGCCGGAGGCGCCGGACACCCCCTTTGGGCCCGCCGAGACGGATAACCTGACCTCCTCCCGTACCGGAGGGGGGCGTCGTGCGCGCTCGCCGGTCGACCGTCGCTGCGCTGGCGCTCGTCCTTGTGGCGCTGACCGCCTGCTCGTCGTCGCCGCCGCCCCCGGCGCCGGAGGGCGGCGTCCGGTTCGCCGCCTACGACTTCTCCGAGAACCAGATCCTGGTGGCCGTCTACGCCGAGGCGGTCCGTCGCGCCGGGCTGCGGGTGGCGGTGGACTCCGGTGTCGCGACCCGGGAGGTCGTCGAGCCCGCGCTCGAGCAGGGCGTCGTCGACGTCGTCATCGACTACCTCGGGACGGCGTCGGGATTCGTCGGTGCGGCCGCGCCCGGGTCGGCCCAGACGCCGGACCAGCTGCACGCCGGTCTCGCGCAGGTGCTGGCCGACCGCGGGGTGACCGTGCTGGATCCGGCCAGGGCCCAGGACCAGAACGGGTTCGCGGTGACCACCCGCTTCGCCGCGGAGCATCGGGTGGGGTCGCTGTCGGAGCTGGCCCCGCTGGCGCCCGGCCTGGTCTTCGGCGGGCCGCCCGAATGCGTCGACCGCCCGCTGTGCCTGCCGGGTCTGCGCCAGGTCTACGGGCTGCAGTTCGGTCAGGTGCGCACCATGCCCTCGCGAGCGGCCACGGTCGAGGCGCTGGCCGCCGGCGAGATCGACGTCGGTCTGCTCGAGACCACGGACGCGCGGGTGGGCAGCGCGCCGGTGCTGCTGCTGCTCGACGACCGCTCGCTGCAGCCGCCGGAGAACGTCGTCCCCTTGGTACGGACCGCGGTGCTCGACCGGGAGGGGGACCGGCTGCGGAAGGCTCTGGACGAGACCAGCGCGCGGTTGACGACCCAGGAGCTGGTGGCGCTCAACCGCGTCGTGGAGACCGGAGGGTTGACGCCCGCCGAAGCCGCCCGGAAGTGGTGGGACCGCCAGTGAGCGCAGCCGTGGAGCCCCGCCCCGCGGACTTTCGGTACCGAAAGTCCGCCCCTCAGACGATCGCGCTGGCGCCGGTGACCGCCCGGCCCACGATCAGGGTGTTCACCTCGCGGGTGCCCTCGTAGGAGTAGATCGCCTCGGCGTCGGCCACGTACCGGCCCACGTGGTTCTCCAGCAGGATTCCGTTGCCGCCCATGAGCTCCCGCGCCCAGCCGACGGTCTCGCGCATGCGGACGGTGCAGAAGGCCTTGGCCATCGAGGCGTGCTCATCGGCCATCCGGCCCTCACCCTGCAGCTGGGAGAGTCGGGCGCACATGGCCGCCGACGCGGTGATGTTGCCGAGCATCTTCACCAGCAGGTCCTGCACCATCTGGAACTCGATGATCGGCTTGTCGAACTGGGTGCGGTTCATCGCGTAGCGCAAGGCGTGCTCGTAGGCCCCGCGCGAGCAGCCGACGGCCGACCAGGCGACGCCGGCCCGCGTCATGCGCAGCACATTCGCCGTCTCCCGGAAGCTGTGCGCCTCCTGCAGCCGGTTCTCCTCCGGCACCCGCACGCCCTCGAGGGTGATCAGCGCGTTCTGCACGGCCCGCAGGGCGATCTTGTCCTCGAGATCCACGGTGGAGAAGCCCGGGGTGTCCTTCTCGACGACGAAGCCGAGCACCCGGTCGGTCTCGACGTCCTTGGCCCAGATGATGATCAGGTCGGCGAAGCTGGCGTTGCCGATCCACTTCTTCTGGCCGTCCAGCACCCAGGTGTCACCCTCGCGGCGGGCCGTCGTCCGGACGCCGCGGGCGATGTCGGACCCGTGGTCGGGCTCGGTGAGCCCGAAGGCGCCGATCAGCTCCATCCGCGCCATCGGGGGCAGCCAGCGCTCCTTCTGCTCCTCGCTGCCGCAGAGATAGATCGTGCCCATCGCCAGGCCGCCGTGGACGCCCATGAACGTGGAGATCGACGGGTCGCCCCGCGAGAGCTCCATCGCGATCATCCCGTCGGTCAGCGGTGACCGGCCGGGACAGCCGTAGCCCGAGTACTGGGTGCCGGCGATCCCGAGCTCGGCGAGCCCGGGGACGAGGTCCATCGGGAACTTGCCGCGCGTCCACCATTCGTTGATGACCGGCTCGACCTCGTCGTCCATGAACGCGCGCACCCGGTACAGCAGCGCGCGGTCGTCGTCGTCCAGGAGGGCCTCGAGGTCGTAGAAGTCCGAGGTGACGATCTTCGCTTCGGCGTCCATCGGCGGGCCCTACCCGCCACCCCGACGCGGGAACCAGGGACGGATCGGGGTCTTCCCGGATAGGCGCGGACCGCGGCGCCGAGCAGGCTTCCGGACATGACATCCGCACCGTTCTCCAGCCCGCCCGCCGACCAGCCGACCCAGCGTCCGCAGCTGCGGCGCAGCGGCACCGAGAAGATGCTCGGGGGCGTCTGCGGCGGCCTCGCCGAGTACAGCGGCATCGACGTCGTTCTCTGGCGCGTCGGTTTCGTGGGGCTCACCATCGCCGGCGGCGCCGGCCTCGTCGTCTACCTGCTCCTCTGGGTGCTGATGCCGTCCGGGCCGCTCCGCCCGGGTGACAGCCCCAGCGCCATGGACCGCCTCGTCGACAAGCTGCACGGCGCGGCGTCGGGTGCCGGGATGACGCCACGGGAGGAATGACCGCGAACAGCACGGCGCCCCGACCCCACCGGGGCCGGGGCGCCGTCGCTCAGGTCGTCTGCTGCGGCTTGGGCTCCGCGCGGGCGTCCAGCTGGATCTCCTTCTCGGCCCGCGGCACGCCCTCCTTCATCTCCCGGGTGCGCTCGATCTCGGCGTCGAGCTCGATGCCGAAGAGCAGGGCGACGTTGATCAGCCAGAACCAGATGAGGAACACGACCACGCCGGCCAGTGCCCCGTAGGTCTTGTTGTAGCTGCCGAAGTTGCCGACGTAGAAGGCGAACGCCGCCGACGCGACGATCGCCACGACGATCGCCACCGCGGCACCGGGGCTGACCCACTTGAAGCCCCGCAGCCGCACGTTGGGTGTGGAGTAGTAGAGGACGGCGATCATCAGCGCCAGGACGACGAGGACGACGGGCCACTTGACGATGTTCCACACCGTCTTGCCGGTGTCGCCGACGCCGATGGCCGATCCGATGGCGTCGACGACCGGGCCGCTCAGCACGAGCATGGCCACGATGACAGCGGCGAAGAGGATGCCGACCAGCGTGATGAGCAGCTGCAGTGGCTTGAGCTTCCAGATCTTGCGGCCCTCGGGCGTCTCGTAGACGACGTTGGCCGCACGGGTGAAGGCGCCCACGTAGCCCGACGCCGACCAGATGGCGAGGGCGAGACCCAGGATCAGGCCGAATCCCGCGGCTTTGGTGTTCCCGGCGATCTGGTCGATGACCGGCTTGAGGGTCGTGGCCGCCTGTTGCGGGACCACCTCCGTGATCGCCTTGCTCAGCTTCGCGGGATCGGTCAGCAACCCGATGATCGACAGCAACGCGATCAGGGCGGGGAAGAGAGCCAGGACGCCGTAGTACGTGAGGGCTGCCGCCCAGTCGGTGAGGTTGTCCTCCTGGAACTCCTTCACCGTGCGCTTGGCCGTGCCGGCCGTCGTCGTCTTCGGGTCGGCGCCGGTGGGTGCGTAGTCGGCGCGGGTACCGCTGATCTCGTCGGTCTCGGGCGCAGGGTCGGCTGCACGGTTGTCGGTGAACCTGGTGTCCTCGGTGCGGCTGTGCGAGCCGGTGGCTCGGGCCATGTGGTCCTCCGGTCGGGCGATGGGGCGTCGCCCCTCCGGTTCCCCGGACGATCGCGTTCCATGCCGAGTGCGTTCGGCCGCGCGTGTCGGCGGCACGCGGCCGCCGATCCGCGGGGAATCGACCGATTCCTCGTGTACGGAGCGCACTCGACCGGCACACAGGGTGAGACCGGTCACACACAGTCAGGTGAAGTTCACGAAGTGACGATTGAGATCGCGTTCGACGGGGGACTAAGTCCCTCGACGACGTGCTCCGCCCGTGAACCCGGCGGAGACATCCGAACGGCATGGGGGGAAGACAGATGATGGTGTGGCCGGCCCTGACCCTTATCGGGTTCCTGGTCCTGACCGCCCTGGTCATCGCGATGGGCACGCAGTCCACCGCCCGGTACGAGCGCGAGCGCGAGGAGCGGACCACCACCGCCCTGCCCGCCCGCGCCGAGGCGATGAGCCCTGTGAGCGTCTGAGCGACCGACCCGCACGACAGCGCGCCCCGTTCCTCCTTCCGGAGGGCGGGGCGCTGTGCTGCCCGGGCTCAGAACCAGGCGGTACGGGCGTCCAGCACCGTCCGGTCCAGGGACTCCAGCAGGTCGAGCCGGTGCCGGACAGTCGGCAGCTCCCACTTCCAGAAGAACCGCGCGGCCTGTCGCTTCCCCTCGTGGAAGTCGCTGGCCGACGCGCCGGTCGCGAGGGCCTGCTCGAGCCACAGCCAGGCGACGACGAGGTGCCCGGCCGCCTCGAGGTAGACGTGGGAGTTGGCCAGCGTCTCCGCGGGATCACCGGCACCCCACAGCTTCCGGGTCACCTCGCCCAGCCGGGCGAGCACGGCATCGACGTCCGCGGCGAAACCGGCCCACTCCGTCCCGGCCGCCCGCGCGGTGGTGGCGCTGATCGTCTCGCCGAGCAGCGCCAGCCCGGCGCCGCCCTGCATGACGACCTTGCGGCCGAGCAGGTCCAGCGACTGGATGCCCTGCGTCCCCTCGTGGATCGGGTTGAGCCGGTTGTCCCGGTAGAACTGCTCGACCGGGTAGTCGCGGGTGTAGCCGTAGCCGCCGTGCACCTGGATGGCGAGGTCGTCGGCCACCGGTCCCCACTGCGAGGGCCAGGCCTTCGCGATCGGCGTGAGCATCTCCAGCAGCAGGTGGGCCCGGGCGCGCTCCTCCTCGGTCTCCGCCGTCTGCTCCTCGTCCACGAGCTTCGCGCAGTACAGGCCGAGCGCCAGCCCGCCCTCGGCGTAGGACTTCGCGGCGAGCAGCATCCGGCGCACGTCGGGATGCTCGATGATCGGCACCGGCGGTGACGACGGGTCCTTGCTGCCGGCCGGCCGCCCCTGCGTCCGCGTGCGGGCGTAGTCGAGCGCGTGCAGGTACCCGGTGTAGCCGAGGACGGTGGCGCCCATCCCGACGCCGATCCGCGCCTCGTTCATCATGTGGAACATGTAGGTCAGGCCGCGGTGCTGCTCGCCGACGAGGTAGCCCACCGCGCCGGCCCGGCCACCCGGACGGTGCACGCCCTCGCCGAAGTTGAGCAGCGTGTTCGTCGTCCCGCGGTAGCCCATCTTGTGGTTGAGCCCGGCCAGGACGACGTCGTTGCGCTCGCCGAGCGACCCGTCGTCCTGCACCAGGAACTTGGGGACGACGAACAGCGAGATGCCCTTCACCCCGGGCGGCCCACCCGGGATCTTCGCCAGCACGAGATGGACGATGTTCTCGGTCAGCTCGTGGTCGCCGGCCGAGATCCACATCTTGTTGCCGGTCAGCCGGTAGGTGCCGTCGTCCTGCGGCTGCGCCTTCGTCGTGATGTCGGCGAGCGAGGATCCCGCCTGCGGCTCCGAGAGCGCCATGGTGCCGAACCAGCGGCCCTCGAGCTCGGGCCGGACGTAGGTGTCGATCTGCTCCTGACTGCCGTGGGCCAGCAACAGACGGGCGTTGCCCATGGTGAGGAACGGGTAGGACGACGTGCCGACGTTCGCCGCCTTGAACCAGGCGAACACCGCCTGCCCGACGGTGTGCGGCAGCTGCATGCCGCCGTACTCCTCGTCGAAGGAGCCGGCCATCAGCCCCGCGTCGGTGAAGACCTTCAGCGCCTTCGCGACGTCGGGGATCATCTCGACCTTGCCGTCGACGAACCGGGGCTCGTTCTCGTCGGCCTTCCGGTTGTGCGGGGCGAAGTGCTCGGTCGCGATCTGCTCGGCGAGGTCGAGGACGGCGTCGAAGGTCTCGCGGGAGTGCTCGGCGAACCGGGGGCGCTTGGTCATCGACTCGACGTCCAGCCACTCGTGCAGCAGGAAGTCCAGATCGCGGCGGGACAGGATCAGCGAGGTCACGCCGGTCACAGTACGACTGGCGGGTGGGCTGACGAGAACGCAGCGAGGGCTGCCTCTCCGCTCGTAGAGGCAGCCCTCGCTGGGAGTGCTGGGTGCGTCAGTGACGCGGGTCCTCCGGCGTGCCGGACGGCGGGGGAGTGGACGTCGGCGCCGATGCACCGACCGCCTGCGCCGACTGGTCGGCCTCGATCTCCGGTGCGACCGCGGTGCCGGTGATCTCGCCCGCCCCGGACTGCTGCGCCTGGATGCCCGACTGGTTGCGCAGCGGCACCTCCGGGAGGAACAGCATCACGAAGAAGCCGATCGCCACCACCGCGGCAGCCACGAGGAAGACCACGCCGATCGAGTCGGAGAAGCCCTCCTTGAACGGCGTGGCGAGGAACTCCGGCAGCTTCTGGATGAACGACGTGTCGGAGAGGCTGCCGCCGCCCTTCAGCTGGCCGCTCTGCAGGGCCTGCGCGACCCGCGGGTCGGTGGCTGCCGCTGAGGTCAGGGCATCGCTGATCTTGCCCGGCAGGGTGGTGAACAGGATGGACAGGAAGGCCGCGACACCGATCGTGCCGCCCATCTGCCGGAAGAACGTGACCGACGACGTGGCGACGCCCATCTCGTTCGGGCGGACGGCGTTCTGCACGGCCAGGATCACCGGCTGGAAGTTGAAGCCGAGGCCGAGGCCCAGCAGGACCATGAACGGCGCCAGGGTCCACACGGAGGTGTCGGCGTCGACGATGAAGGACATCGAGACCAGCGCCGCGACGATGAACACGATGCCGACCAGCGGGTAGATCTTGTACTTGCCGGTCTTCGAGATCGCGATGCCGGAGCCCATGGCGCCGGTCATGATGCCGGCGACGAGCGGGATCATCTGCAGGCCGGCCACCGTCGGGCTCGAGCCGTGCACGATCTGGAGGTACTGCGGGAGCAGCAGGATGCCGCCGAACATGCCGGCGCCCAGGACGATGCTGCCGACGCTGCTCACCGCGAAGCTGCGGTTCCTGAACATGCGCAGCGGGAGCAGGGCGTCGTCCTTGTAGACGCGCTCGGCCAGGATGAAGGCGATCAGCCCGACCAGGCCGATGGCGTAGCAGAGCAGCGCGCGGCCCGAGCCCCAGCCCCAGATGCGGCCCTGCTCGGCGACGATCAGCAGCGGCACCAGGCAGGTGACCAGCGCGAGTGCGCCGGGCCAGTCGATGCGGTGGTCGCGGCGGTTGTGGGGGAGGTGCAGCACCCGCCACACGACGGCGAACGCCGCGATCCCCAGCGGCACGTTGAGGTAGAAGATCCAGCGCCAGCCGGTGATGCCCAGCAGCGAGTCCTGACCGGCGAAGAAGCCGCCGATGACCGGGCCGAGCACGCTCGAGGTGCCGAAGACGGCCATGAACATGCCCTGGTACCGCGAGCGCTCGCGGGGCGGCACGATGTCGCCGATGATCGCCAGCGCCAGCGACATCAGGCCACCGGCACCGATGCCCTGGATCGCCCGGAAGGCGGCCAGCTGGTACATCGAGTCGGCCAGGCCGCAGAGCATCGAGCCGACGACGAAGATGCCGATCGCGAACAGGTAGAAGGGGCGCCGCCCGTAGAGGTCGGACAGCTTGCCGTAGAGCGGCGTGGCGATGGTCGACGTGATGAGGAACGCCGTCGTGGCCCACGCCTGGAGGTCGTAGCCGTTCAGGTCGTCGGCGATCGTGCGGATGGCGGTCGAGACGACGGTCTGGTCGAGTGCCGCCAGGAACATGCCGAGCATGAGGCCGGCGAGGATCGTGATGATCTGTCGGTGCGTGAAGACGCCGCTGGCATCCGGCGCGGCGGCCGCCGCGCGGGCATCCCGGCGGTCGGCCGCGGTGGTGCGGGTGGACTGGCTCATCAGATCTCTCTCGTGTTGTCGATGGAAGCGGCGTCCTCGGGGGTGCAGACCTCCTGGACGCCGGGCGTGGTGCTCGACATGTCGTCGAGGAAGCGCCCCAGCAGGGTGGTCAAGGTCGTCAGGTCCCCCTCGTCCCATCCGGCGGTCACCTGCGCGAAGTGGTTCTCGCGATCACGGCGGAACGCGTCCAGGGCCGCGTGTCCGGCGTCGGTGACGTGCAGCCGGCTGGCCCGGCCGTCGGACTCGTCGGCCACTCGCTGGACCAGGCCACGCTCGACGAGCGCGGCGACGTGCCGGCTGACCGTGGAGGGGTCGGCGTGGACGAGGTCGGCGAGCGCGCCCTGGCGGAGCGGCCCCATGCGGACCAGCGGGAAGAGCAGCACCAGCGCTGCCCGGTCGCCGCTGTCGTTCTTCGCGGCCTGCATCTTCAGTGCGTGGACCAGCCGCATGAACCGCGGCACCTGCTCGGAGAGGGTGCGTACCGCGGCCGCCCGGTCGGCCGGGTCGGCCGGGTCGGTCGCACCAGCTCGCGCGACGGGGATGGACATGGGACTCCGAACGACGAAGGAACTTGTGCACGGTACAACCCGTTGCACGGTGCACGCAATCAGTTGCACCCTACACAGATCGTGATCAGGGCAACATCACGGCTCGCCGGACCTGCAATGGGATCCTGATGGTCCCGTCCGACAATCTTCGCTCTGCCGAGAGGAATCCGAGCCCCGCCGTGAGTGCCCCCGCCGACGATCTGCGCACACGGCTGCCGGACCTCACGATCCTCGACGAGCACCGGCTCCGCCGCCGGCTCGACGGCCTGCGGAAGACCCGCGACCCGCAGGCCCGCGAGCGTCAGCGCGACCGCATCGCTGCCGACCTCGCCGCCGCCGAGACGCGCATCGCGGCACGCCGGGCCGCCGTCCCCGTCGTCACGTATCCCGAGGACCTGCCGGTCAGCGCCCGGCGGGACGACATCGCCGCCGCGCTGCGCGACGCCCAGGTCGTGGTCGTCGCCGGTGAGACGGGCTCGGGCAAGACGACCCAGCTACCCAAGATCGCCCTGGAGCTCGGCCGCGGGGTGCGCGGCCGGATCGGGCACACCCAGCCGCGCCGGATCGCCGCCCGCAGCGTCGCCGAGCGGATCGCGGAGGAGCTGGAGAGCCCGCTGGGCGAAGTCGTCGGCTTCAAGATGCGGTTCGCCGACCACGTGTCCGACGGCACCCTGGTCAAGCTCATGACCGACGGCGTCCTGCTCGCCGAGATCGCCCACGACCGGCTCCTCCGCCAGTACGACACGATCATTCTCGACGAGGCCCATGAGCGGAGCCTCAACATCGACTTCCTGCTGGGCTACCTCGCCCAGATCCTGCCGCGACGGCCCGACCTGAAGCTCGTCATCACCTCGGCGACGATCGACGTCGAGCGCGTGGCGGCGCACTTCAAGGGCGCCCCGGTGGTCGAGGTGAGCGGCCGCACCTATCCGGTCGAGGTGCGCTACCGCCCGGTGGTCGACCCGGACGACGCGGACGCCGACCCGGACCGCGACCAGGTCACCGCGATCGTGGACGCCGTCGACGAGCTGGTCGCCGAGGGGCCGGGCGACATCCTGGTGTTCCTGGCCGGCGAGCGGGAGATCCGCGACACCCAGGACGCGCTGGCCGAACGCGCGCTGGCCGGCACCGAGATCGTGCCGCTCTACTCCCGGCTCTCGGCGGCCGACCAGCACAAGGTCTTCGCCCCGCACAGCGGGCGGCGGATCGTGCTGTCCACGAACGTCGCCGAGACCTCACTGACCGTGCCGGGCATCCGCTACGTGATCGATCCCGGCACGGCCCGGATCTCGCGGTACAGCCATCGGACGAAGGTGCAGCGGCTGCCGATCGAGGCGGTCAGTCAGGCGTCGGCCCGGCAGCGCTCGGGCCGGTGCGGTCGGCTGGGCCCGGGCATCGCCGTCCGCCTGTACACCGAAGCCGACTTCGAGAGCCGGCCGGAGTTCACCGACCCGGAGATCCTGCGCACGAACCTCGCGTCCGTGCTCCTGCAGATGGCCGCGCTCGACCTCGGCGACGTGGCGGACTTCCCGTTCGTCGACCCCCCGGACCGCCGCGCCGTCGCCGATGGCGTCGCCCTGCTCGAGGAGCTGCACGCCCTCGACGAGCACGGGAAGCTCACCCCGACCGGCCGGGCCCTCGCCGCGCTGCCCCTAGACCCCCGGATGGCGCGCATGGTGGTCGAGGCCGACCGCCGCGGCGTGCTCGACGAGGTGCTCGTCATCGCCGCCGGGCTCACCATCCAGGACCCCCGCGAGCGGCCCACGGAACATCAGCAGGCCGCCGACCAGTTGCACGCCCGGTTCGCCGACGAGAACTCCGACTTCCTGGCCCTGCTGAACCTCTGGCGCTACCTGGGCGAACAACAGCAGGCGCTGAGCGGCAACCAGTTCCGGCGCACGGTGAAGCGGGAGTTCCTCCACTACCTGCGCATCCGCGAGTGGCAGGACCTGCACGGCCAGCTCCGCGGCGCCGCCCGGCGACTCGGTATGACGGTGGCGGAGCCGGCGGCCGAGCCGGACGAGCGGGGGATCACCGCCGCGTTGCTGGCCGGTCTCCTGTCGCACGTCGGCCTCCAGGCCGACCCCCCGAACAGCCAGAATCGGGGACCTGGCACCTCCGGGCGCGACCAATTCCCCGGAAATGGCACCTCGAGGCGGGGGAGTCGCGAGTACCTGGGCACCCGGAACACGCGGTTCGTCATCGCGCCGGGGACGCCGCTGGCCAAGAAGCCGCCGCGCTGGGTGGTGGCGGCCGAG
>Ga0308173_10000969_pt1 | contig 13609 bp, 9 predicted proteins | sample PhyPR1_FD_203716 | JGI IMG/M metagenome (GOLD analysis project Ga0308173, IMG submission 203716) | Soil microbial communities from UC Gill Tract Community Farm, Albany, California, United States - DLSLS.P.R1 | ecosystem: Environmental > Terrestrial > Soil > Agricultural land | place: USA...
GACGTTCTCTCTCCAAAGTGCGATGAACATGACCGACCAGCAGTTCGGCGTGGCCGTCGTGTGATGTCCGTTGTAGGCGGTGTGGTGTCCCTTGTGACCAGCCCGTACGCACGAAGGGCCAGGATCGCTCCTGGCCCTTGTGATGTCAGTCGGCGGTAGCGGCTAGGACTTCTTCTTGAAATCCAGCAGCGAGGCGCCCTGGGCGCTGTTGGTAGCGCCCACGATGGACGAGCCGTCTGGAGCGATGGTCCCGGCGTAGGTCCACGGCTGCGTGTTCGGGAACTCGAAGTTGACCTGCACTGGCTGGTCGAGTGAGACCGGTGCGGGTGGTCCACCGCCGCGAACGCCTTGGGGCGCTCCGCCCTGTGGCGCTCCACCGCCACGGCCGCCGCCGGGCGCCCCGCCACGACCCTGTGGTGGATTGGCGATCCGGAAGTTGCGCAGGTACTTGTTGATCGTCGGGTTCACCTTGCCGCGGAACGTCTTCAGGTCGGTGCCGATCAGCTTGCCCTGGACGCCCCCATCGGCGGTCTTCAGGAACTCGATCTCGATGTTGTAGTCGATCGTCGGAATCTGCGGCTTGCCGACCCAGCGGCCGACCAGCTTGTCGGCCAGCGTGGCGGGCACCACCGCGGTCTGCGGCGCCGGCTCTTCGGGCGGATGCTCACGTTCGTGCTTGTTGGTGGTGCTGTAGCCCTGCACGATCGTGTTGCCCTCGTGGCAGGCGTATTCCCACCACTGGTAGCTGGGGTCGTTAACCATCGGGTAGCGGACCGTGAACGATCCCTTCATGATGACCGGATCTTCCGTCTTGATCTCGTATAACCAGCTGTCGTTGTTCAGGCGCGTGATCCGCTCGGTCGTCTTCAGCTGGTCGCTGATGGGGAAGCGGTTGCCCGCCGGCGAACCGACCACCGCCAGGTTGATCATCGGCGGGCCGGGCTTGTAGTTGGTCGTCTCCACCACGAGGGTGTTGCCGTCCCAGTGGCCCTTGGAGTCGCCCATGTAGCCGTTGATCGCCTTGCCGGGATGCGGCCGGCCATCGGTGTAGATGATCCGCGAGTCGTGAATCATCTCGAGGTCGAATACGACGACGCCTGGTGCCTGCATGATGTGGAAGCCGCCGTTATAGCGGTAAGGCATCATGGAAGACGGCATACCGCGCGACCGGCAGTTGTCCCAGAAGTCGAAATCGAGCGCGTCGTCGTACACCGGGTCCTCGGCCGGAAGCGACCAGGAACTGCCCATGGCGAGCGCGCGCTTCTTGCCTTCGGCAGTGATCTCCGGCAGCTGTCCGTCCGGCGGATCGACGATCAGGCTGGTCTGGCGCTGGGGCGTGCTCGGGTCCGTCACGCCAGAGAGGAGCGCGCGACCGTAATTGCCCTGTTCAATCAGGGCCCGGCCCTGATCGACGCGACCGCGGGCGGCGGCGAGGCGCTGGTTGTACTCCTCGTCGGTGAGCCACGCCTTGGTCTTGTCGCAGTTCCGGTTGCCCGCGCAGCGCTCGAGCGGGACGCCGGCAGCCTGCATCTGGTTCAGCATCGCCTGAATGTCGGGCTCGCCCCAGGGCGTCTTCGGATGGACCCAGCCGGCTGGGGTTTCGATGAAATGGTTGGCCGGGCTCGGTTTGCCGAGAATCGACTGCCCAGACTGTCCGTAGGTCGTGGTGACGAACAGGGCGGCGGCTGCCGTGCCGATCAGCACGCTGCCCGTCGTTCGCATGATCCCGCGCATATGCACTCCTGTGGCGCCATGGAGATAGGCGCCGGCCGTAAACTCTAACGTACCAATGGCCGATGCGTCAGTTCTAGATCCGGGGCCCGGAGGGCCCGGATCGCACGGCCAGGCGGGTGAACCCCGGCACGGCCGGTTGAGCGACCTGTTCGTCGTCGTGGATGCCCGGCTGCTGGCGATCCAGCCGCTCGGTCAGCGCCTGCTGGTCGCCGGGGTGATTGCGACGCTCGCGGCCCTCTCTCTCAGCTACGTTCCCCGCGCCTGGTTCGATTACCGGAAGATTCCCGCGCTGCGGCACATCAGCCAACCCGAAGACTACGGCACCGACACCGTTGCCGACATGTACGAGGCGCGGGTGGTGCTCAACGACTGGCGGGACATGTACACGAAGCGCGAAGTCGAGCAGACCGCGCTCGAGGCGCGAACCTGGTCAAAAGAAGCCTCAGCACCGTACCCCCCGACAGCCCTGCTGATCGAGGCCATGCTGTACCGGCTCGGCGAATGGACCGGCATCGGTTTCTACGGGCTGATGCTGATGCTGGCGATCCTGTTCGTCGGCCAGGCGGCCTGGTACTGCGTGCGCACGCGCTGGTATGTGTTCGTCCTGCTCGGCGTCATGGGCCTGTATTTCGCCTACCGGTTTACGTACCTCCAGGACTGCACGTATCTCATCATGCTCAACCTGGTGATGAGCGCGTTGCTGCTGGCTCGCCGGCGCCCCAGCGCGGCGCACCTGCTGATCGCGACGGCGATTGCCGTGAAGGTCTCACCCCTGTACTACGCGACGAACATCGCCCGCATGCGACGGTCGTCGGCACTCGCGTTCATCGCCATCCTGGTGGTGGCGTTCGTCCTCCCCTATTTCCTCTTCGACAATTACCTGTACATCTTCAGCTTCCAGGATCAGATCAAGGGGGGCTGGTGGCAGACCGTTGGTGCAGTGACGGCCAGCATCCCATTTGCCCTGCTGCTGTCGTACGTCGCCATGCGACGGGAGTTCGATCTCGAAGATCGGATTGGCTGGGGAGTAGTGCCGGTGGCGATGCTCCTCGCATTCAAGCTGAACGTCGCGAGACATCTCCTCGTGGTGCTGCTGGTGCCGGACAAACGGGCAACCCGGACCGCCGCCGCGGCCACGAGCGTGGCGGTGTATTACCTGTCGTTCGGCCTGATGCGGTTCAACTCGACGTTGCCAATTTGCACGGCGCTGCTGTTTGGAATCCTGATTGTCGAGTTGAGACAGGTGGGATGGCAGGTCGTGATGGACGACCTGAGACATCCACTACGCACGCTAATAACGATGCACCGCGGCCGCGCAGCTCGGACGTCGGTAGGTGGAAAGTAAGTTGAAATTGCAAGCTGCAGTTCTCAGCTACTTTCCACTCCGAACTTCAACTTCGAACTTCAAACTTCGAACTTCGAACTTCCTATTGGCCGCGTCCCTGTGGCGCAGGTGCGCCCGCGCCGCCGCCCTGGCCGCGGCCAGCAGCCGGCGCCGCCGCATCCGCCGGTTGCGGGTGCTCACGCTCATAGCGTGACGTGTGGACGTAGTTGGGGATCACGCTGTTGCCCTCGTGGCAGGCGTACTCCCACCAGTCATAGGTGTCGTCCTTCTTGATTGGGAAACGCACCGTGTACGGGCGTGTCATGACGACGGGATCCTCCGTCTTGATTTCGTAGAGGAGGAAATCGTTATTCAGCCGCGTGAACTTCTCCGTTGTCTTCATCTGATCGCTGACGGGGAAGCGGTTCCCCTGCGGCGAACCGGCGACGCCAATGTTGGTATTGGACGGGCCTTCGTGGTAGTTCGTCGTGACGACCACCAGCGTGTTGCCTTCCCAGTGCCCGCGCGATTCGCCCATGTACTGCTTGATCGAGGCCGGCAGCGGCGGCCGGTTATCCAGGTAGACGATGCGCGAATCGTGAATCATTTCGAGGTCGAGTACCACCATGCCCGGTGTCTGGATGATCCGCAGTCCGTTGTTATAGCGGTACGGGAACATCGACGACGGCATGCCACGCGTAATACAGCGATCCCAGCTGTCGAAATCGGTTACCCAGTCGAATGTCAGCTTCTCGCCCGGGAGGCCCCAGCTGCTGCGCATCTCCTTCGAGCGACGCTTACCTTCTTCCGTCAACTCCGGCAGCTTGCCGTTGGGCGGGTCGACGATGAGCGACATCTGCCGCTGCGGGAAGGTCGGGTCGGTCACGCCGCTGAGGAGGGCCTGGCCGTAGTTTCCCTGCTGGATCAGCTGACGACCGCGGTCGCCTCGGCCCAGGGCCGCATCGACGGCCTGCTTGTATTCCTCGTCTGTTCGCCACGCCTTATTGGTGTCGCAAGGGGGGCCGCCCGGGCGTGCACCGCCCGAGCATCGCTCGAGTGGCACCGTGCCAACGTAGTTGATTGGCCACATCCCCTGGATGTCCGGGTCACCCCACGGCGTCTTCGGTTGGACCCAGCCCTTGGGCGTCTCGATGAAGTGGTTCGCTTCGCTCGGCGCGCCAAGAATTGACGGAGCCTGGCCGTAGGCCGTGGTGATGAACGTCGCCGCGGCGGCACAGCCGAGGAATACGCTGGCGAGCGTTCGATACGTCCGGTGCATAGCTTCTCCTGTTGAGCCGTAGGCGGTTCAAACCCTGTAACGGCCGTAGACTTTATCGTACAAGGACTTACGGCGTACGCGCGACCTCCGTTGACCGCGCGCGCTGGTCGTCAGCGCTGCGGAACGGGGACCGTGACGTCAGCGCCGGTCCAGTCCACGGCGATGTACATCGGCTCGAGCTGCGGCGCTTGCGGAATCTTCAGCCAGTACGCGCCCGGCGTGATGTTGTCGAAGGTAAACGAGCCATCCGGCCGGACGGGTGCCTGCAGAACGCCGAAAATCGGCCCGTTGATCTCGACGCGCAGGGACGAGAGGCGGTCAGCCGGCACACCGGTGACGCGACCGTGTAGTCGCGGCAGGTTTTCCGGCACCGCGACGTCGACGATGACGCCGGAGATGTCCTGGTTGGCGACGACGAGCCCCTTCGTCACGTCGCGATTGCCGATGCGCACGCGGGTCATCTCGTAATCGCTGGGCATGCCACCCAGGTCGGGGAAATGCGTTGCCGCGTGCAGTTTCACCGTAAACGTTCCGTCGTCCTTGATATCGGCGGCGGCGTAACTCGTGTCGGTGTAGAAGGCGAACAAGGCCCACGGCAGCGGACCGCGCGCGACGTTGAACCGGCCGCTGATCGTGTAGAGCTTGGGACGGATCAACTGCAGGTTGCTGACATCGTTCTTGTCGACGTCGAACAGGACGGACTTGAGGCCCGGGATGGTGGGGAAGAGGTCCACCAAGTACGTGCCTTCGGGAACCCGGCCGAACTCGAACGTGCCGTCCGGGTGAATTGGCGTTTCGACCAGCTCGCTCAGGAACACGCCCGACAGGATCGCGTTCTCGTTGGCGCCCGGGTCCGGGGGCGGCGTGACACGACCGCTGATGCGGCCGGCAAGGGGTGCGACCAGCGCAAAATCAGCCGTGCTCGTGGCGTCGGGGGTCAGCGTGAGGACGGTGGCGCCGTAACCATCCGTTGCATCGGGATAGTAGGTGTCCTGTCCGGGAACGCCGGCGGCGACGAAATAGCGGCCGGGCAGCAGGTTGTTGATGCGATAGCGGCCGTCTTTGTCGGTCATCACCGTGCGGACCGGTGGCGGCGCAATGTAGTACTGAATCCCGTCTTCCGGCTTCACGTTCGGGGGTGGGGCAGCCAGCGCCGACACTCGCACTTCATCGGCCGGTCGTCCGTCCACCGTCTTCAATTGCCCGGTAATCACCGCCGTGCCCGGTCGCGCTGGCGGCACCGGGGCCTGAGCGGCAGCGCGACTGGCGGCGGCCAGGATGGCTATCGCGACGAAGATACGGTGCACGTGCGTCGTCAACACAGGTTGGATGCCGATCGTTCAGCTCGGACTGCCCGAGTATACAACCTGACTCAGTGCCGCTTCGGATACGACTTGGTGAAGCTCCTGCGGGGGTTGGTCACGCGGAAACTGCCATTGTCCGACGCGGTCAGCACGAGCCCGAACGCGGTCATAGTCCCGTCGTCCACGTTGGCGATGAAATCGTCCGGTGCATTGGCGGCATCCGCAATGCGGGAGCTGTGCAGTTGCCAGAGATCCGAGTCCGGCGCCGTGCGCGCGGCGGTGAAGGCCTCCTTGTCGCCGCCGCGGGTGGGACCGTTGTTCATGATCGACACCTGCGGGCGCAAGGCGGCGTAGAGCGACGGCACGCTGGTGTCGTAGTCGCCGTGATGCGCGATCAGGTATGCCGAGACGTGGCCGATCATATTGCGCGGACACGCGAGGCGAGTAAGCGTGTTGCCACTCAGGTCGCCGAGATCGAGGAACCGGAACGCCCCGTAGCGAAAGAGCACGCCGACGGAGCGGTAATTCTCGGTGCCGTCCTCCGGCTGGTCCTCGGCATTGACGCAGGCCGGGTTCGCCTCGCCATCACCGAGCGGCTTCGAAAGCAAACTGCCGCCTGAGCTGACGACTTCCGCTTCGACACCCTTGAGCGGCAACCGTTCGCCGACGCGGGGCACGAGGTGGTGCGCGGCGGCGGCGCGGACCGGCTCGTAGGCGCGGAAGCTGTTGACCGTCAGGCGATCGAAGCCATTCAACGGATCGCCGTAATCGATGAACGTGCCGATCGGAATGCGCGGCGCCAGTTCGGGCACGCCGCCGGCATGGTCGGAATGGAAATGCGTGATAAGCAGGTAGTCGATGTGATCGAGCCCCGCCATCTTGATGGTGTCGAGGATGCGCAGCGCGTCGCGGCCGATCGTCGCTCCCGGCGGGGGTGGCGGCGCGCCCCGCTGGCCGCGGATGGCGTAGCCAGTGTCGATGAGCATCGATTCGCCGGCAGGCGTGACGAGCAGCGTGGACTGGCCGCCTTCGACGTCGATGAAATAGATGGTGAGATCGCGCCCGGCGAGCGTCGTCAACGAAAGCAGCAAGACGACCAGCCCCGTCGCGGCAGAACGGAATCCCATCGCCTGGGAATCGTATCCGCAGACGGCGGTTTGACAGAAGTGCCGCGTCAGGCGGCGTGCGACAGGTGGACGCAGACAGGACGTTGCAGGTGGTGCAGCGTCTGCTTGATTTCCCAGGCGACCACCGCCGAGTAGATGATGACGTTTGCGCCCAGGTGTGCCTGCCGCCGGTAGCACCAGGCGGTCATGTTATAGCTCGCCATGACCAGTGCCAACGCGCCCGCGACCGCATGGACGGCTCCCTTCACATCCTCTTGTTCGCCGCTGGTGCAGAAGGACTGCAGTGTCATCGAAGCTCTCCCCTCAGTCGCGACCCCAGCAACGCGAGTACCAATTTCGTACAATCGCCCTACCAATGAGACCGGACCCTCGACATGGGGTATTACTGCCGCGGCTGTGGTGGCACGTGCTCGTGACGTGTCTCCTCGTTGCGGCAACGTCAGTCGTGGCGCAAGATCTGGCCGACCTCTGCGGTTGCGCGCGTGACGGAACCCTCAAGGGCTTCAATGCGGGCGACCCCGCCACGTATCCAGCTGGCACCACTGGCTGCGCGGCGGCGTGTCAGTCCGGCGCCATCGTGCTGCCCATGCCCGCTGACGGCGTTCTCCGCTTCAGCAACTTCAGCGCGCAGGGTGCGTTCACGATCAGCTTCAAGCCCAACTCCACGAATACGCCGCTGACGCTGCTGGTGTCGGGCGATGTGGTTTTGCGCGCCCCGTCGTGCTGCGGCACCCTCGTCGTCGCTGGTCACGCCGGTGATGCCGCAACCCCGGCTCGCGGCGTGGGGGCAGGCGGGATCGGGGGGCCTGGTGCATTTCGCGGCGGCCGCGGACACAGTCAGCCGCTCGGTGTTGGGGGGTTGACGCCTGGCGGGAACGGCGAGGGTCCCGGTGGTGGCTGGGGGGCGACGACCAATGTCGAGGCGCTCGGCGGCACCTTCACTGGCACCCCCGAACTGCAGCCATTGCTCGGCGGCTCGGGCGGCGGCGGGGGTTCGGGCTTCGGCTTCGAGCCGTCATGTCTGGGGGGCGGCGGCGGTGGGGGCGGCGGAGCCATCTTGATCAAGGCGAACGGGCGGATCGCACTGCAGAACTTCCAGGTCGTGGCGGACGGCGGTCCCGGCGGACAGCCGGCGGATCGTTCGTGCTCCCAGGGCGGTGCCGGCGGTTCGGGCGGTGCGATACGGCTCGTCGCGCGCAGCTTCTCAGGAATGGGTGCGGCGCGCCTTACGGCAAAAGGTGGTGAGCCTGCGCATCGCGGTGGCGTCGCGACGGCCGGCCGCATCCGCCTCGAGTCGGTCGACAACTCGTCGGCAACGACGTTCGCGACCGAACCGAGCGCGTCCCGCGTTGTCGTTAAGCAGTAGCGAGTACCCGGCAACTAGCCCGGTCCCTAGCGGCCACCAGGTCGTTGGCACCCAAAAAACAAAGGGCCGGCGTTGCGCCGGCCCTTTGAGTCTTTCAAAGGAGGAGTCTAACGACTGCCTCCGGTGCTATTTGCCATGTATGCACCTCCCGGCCGCGACCGATTCGTGGCGTTCGCCACTTGATGGCTCCCGGAAGTCGGAAGCGTGGTCGCTACAAGCCTATGTTTGGCGCCGCACCTAGCGGCGGTGCGTTAACGATAACAAATAAATCGCGAATCGCGAATCCCCTCAGCCCGTATTTCTCATCCCGGCCGCGACGCCATTGATCGTCACCAGCAGCGCGGCCTTGACGCGCTCGTCGGGCTGTTCCCGGTAGCGGCGGAGCAATTCGACCTGGACCAGATTAATCGGATCGACGTACGGGTTGCGGACGTCAATTGAGCGACGCAGAACCGGGTTCGAGTCAAGGAGCGCCCGCTGGTCCGTGACCTCGAGGACGCCGGCGACCACGCGATCGAGCCGTGTGCGAAGTTCGGCGCCGAGTGGTTGCAACTCGGCCGGCACGAGCCGTCGGTCGTACTCCTCCGCAATGCGGCCGTCGCTCTTGGCGAGCACCATCTCGATGAGCTGCATCACCGACCGGAAATACGGCCAGTCCCGATACATCGCGCGTAGTTGGTCGCGCTCGCCGCGGCCGATTGCCTGCTCAAGCGCCGCTTCCGTCCCGAGCCAGGCGCCCAGCAGCAGGCGCGTCTGGGTCCAGGCGAACTGCCAGGGGATGGCGCGCAACCCCTTCACGTCCGCGTCTGCCGAGGCCGTCTGCCGGCGCGCCGGCCGGCTGCCGATGTTCATCTCCGCGAGTTCGGCCTCAGGTGTCGCGGCATGGAAGTACTCGACGAAGCGCGGGTGCTCGTAGACCAGGTCACGAAACGCACTGCGCGCGGCATCGCGCAGGCGATCCATGCACGCGCGCCATTCCGGCGGGGCTGGCGCGGCCGGGGTCATCCATGCTTCGAGCGTCCCGCTCGTGTACACCTCCATCGTCCGCAGCGCGATATCCGGCAGCCCGAACAGCGCCTGCAGCATCTCGCCCTGCTCGGTGACGCGGATGGTGCCATCGATCGATCCGGCCGGCTGCGAGAGGATGGCCAGGTGCGTCGGCCCTCCGCCCCGGCCGGCGCTGCCGCCGCGGCCGTGAAACAACGTGACCTGGACCAGGTGACGCCGGCAGGTGTCGACGATCGCCTCCTGAGCGCGGTGAAGATCCCAACTCGCTGCGAGTCGGCCAACGTCCTTGGCGGAGTCGGAGTAGCCGATCATCACTTCCTGCCGGCCGCGAATCCACTCGTGGTACCACGGCACCGCCATCAGATCGTCGATAACGCGGCCGGCGTTCTCGAGGTCGCGCGACGTTTCGAACAAGGGGACGACGCGCAGCGGGGAGGCGACGCCGGCTTCCCGCTGCAGCAGCGCGACCGCGAGGATGTCCGAGGCGCGGCTCGTCATCGTGATTACGTATGCGCCCAGCGACTCGGGCGGAAGGTCCGCGATCAGTCGGAACGTTTGCAGGGTGTCATCGACCGTCGCCGTGGGCGCGAGGTGACGCGGCATCAGCGGCCGCCGGCTGTCGAGTTCGCGGACCAGGAAGGCAATCCGCGCCGGCTCGTCCCAACTCTCGTACGCGCCCAGGCCGATGGCATTCGTAATCGCACTGAGGGCTTCGGTGTGGCGAGCAGCATCCTGGCGAATGTCCAGGCGTGCGAGCACCAGGCCGAAGACGCTCACGCGGCGCCGCAGATCGAGCAGGCGCCCGTTTGCGATTGCGGCATAACCCGTCGATCGAAGAGAGCGGTCGCACAGATCAAGTACTGACTGCAGTTCCACCGCGCGCAGGTATGGAGTGCCGGCCCCCCGTTCCGCCGGCGCCGCGCCGGTCTGCGCACCGCTGTCGCCGCGCAGCGCCGCGTCGACGGAGGACAGCGTGGCGTTCAAGCGTTGCCGGACGCCTCTCAGCACCTGGCGATAGGGCTCGCGATGCTCACCCGCAGCAGCCCGCAGCTCCGGCGATGCTTCCGCCAGCGACAGTTCATCGCGGAGCGACTCGATCTCGCGGCGGTACAGGTCGGCGGCCATCCAGCGATGGAGCAGGCAGGTCCGCCGCGTGGCCTCGGGAGTGACGTTGGGGTTGCCGTCGCGGTCGCCGCCAATCCACGATCCGAAACCGATCGGCGAGACGCCATCCGGCAGCCCCTGTCCGGTCGCGGCGGTCAGCGCGCGATCGACTTCCCTGAGGTAGCGCGGCACGGCATCCCAGAGGCTTTGTTCGAACACGATCAATCCGGACCGGACTTCGTCGAGGACGGTCGGACGCTCGGGTCGGACTTCGTCGGTTCCCCATGCCGCCATGATCTCCCGCAGGATCGACGCCTCGACGGCGTCTCGCTCCGATGATGTGAGGTCGGGATGGTCGTGTCGCTCGAGGGCCGCGGCGATCCGGTTGTGCTTCTGCACGAGCGTTCGACGGGCGATTTCGGTGGGATGGGCCGTGAGCACCAGCTCGATGTGCAGCGCACACACCGCGTCATGCAGCCGCTGACGGGTGACACCGCCGGCGATCAGCCGGTTGAACGCGTCCTCACAGGAGCCGCGCTGTGGCCCGCCGGCAGGATCCGCCTGATGGACGCGGCGTCGGCGGATGCGATGGTGCTGCTCGGCGATGTTGGCGAGGTTGAGGAAGTGGGCGAAGGCGCGGGAGAGCGGCAGCGCTTCGTCGACGGGGAGGCGGGAGAGCTCGGCGGCCAGCGTTTCGAAGTCACCCTGTTCGCGGCCGCGCGCGCGCTTGGCGAGCGCGCGCACACGTTCGACGCGTTCGTAGAGAGCCGTCCCTTCGTGTTCGCGCAACACCGAGCCGAGCCGTTCACCCAGCATCCGCACATCGTCGCGCAGCGGCTTGTGCGGGTCGGCGTCCATCGGGTCACGTTAGCGCAATTTGCCGTCGCCTCGCCTGACCTGGCCAGCCGCTCACCGGAATGTCAGGACGAGGATGCCGATCGCCAGCCCGACGGCGACGGCCACGAGCCGTGCGCGTCTTCGCTATCCTTCGTGGCTCCGTGGTGAACTCCGTTGCCTCCGAACAGCGTGCGGGCCGCCGGCGCGAGCTCCCGCGCTCGCCCGCTTGGCCGGCGAGGGTGGTGTGCCCACTTGTCGTCGTTGTCGGACTGGTCCTTGGGCACGGGGCGCGATGGTTTGCCGACGGCCTGGCGGTCAACGCGCAGTTGTACTTCCACGCGTTCAGGATCGACTACGTCCACTCGCCGTGGGTGCTGGCGCCATTGCGGTTTCTCTCGGGCGCCGTGCTCCAGTATTCGGCGCTGGCGAGCTGGTCGTGTGCGTGCGGGTACTGGTGCGCACGCGCGGGGAGTCGGACGAACAACGCCTGGATGGCGGCGTTCAGTCTCTGCGCGCTCCTCGGCACGGTGCTGACCACGACATCCGTGAGGCTCGCGCAACCCTGGTTCTTCGAGAGCGCGGCCATCGCGGTGATCCATCCAGTAGTCGTGAAGCTATTGTTTATCCTCGCGCCGGCGTGGATTGCTACGCGGGTGGTCCGCAACCAATTCGCAACGCTGGTGGCAATCGTGCTCGTCGCAGCGATCGGGATCGTCCTGGCCTGGATCCTGGCGAACGATGTGGGGCACGCCCTGACGTTCGGGTGTGTGATCGAGATCAGTGCGCGATCCGGGCCCTGCGTGCCTGGGGATTTGGTTGGCACCGGGGCCGCGCTGGTGTTGACGACGCTCAGCGGACTGATGGTATGGGACGCCGTGCGTCGGCCGTGCGCGCGTTAGTTGTCGGTCGGTTTCTCGTTGATCGAGTCGATGACGAGCACCGATGCCGGCCGCTTCGTTTCCTCGAGGCGGATGCCGAGCTGCTGCCTGACAGCGTCCATCAGTGACAGCGCACCGGTCGGATCGAGCGCCGCACCGCCGGCCGCCGCGGCGCCGCTGTCGGGCCTCGGTCCCTGCACCAGCCCGATCGGACTGAAGTCCAGTGTGAAATCGAAGCCGCCCTCGAGGCCGGTCATGTCCACGGCTGGCACCTGCGTGTAGCCGCCCGCGATGGATGGCAACCAGGCGCCGAACTGTGCCATCGAGATGTTCTGGCAGGTCACCTGGCGCCCGAACTGCGGCGGACGCGTTGCGGCGGGCGTTCCGGGAAGGGCCCCTTCGAAGCAGCGCGTCCGTTTCGACGCATCTCCCTTGGCCACCTTCGGGTTGTCGGCGCGGATGTTGTACGCGGTCATCGGCCGGTCTTCCATGTGGTACTTCATCTTGAAGCGGTCCACGATCAGCGCCTGCAACATGCGCCGCGCGATGTCCTCGTCCTGCTGGACGTTGGCGTTGGGACCGGCGTTTGCGTAGACACGACCGATGAACTCGTAGCGATTCGTCTCGAGCCACTTCGGTCCGACCAGGAACTGCTCGCTCGGCAGGTTCCACGCCAACTGGATGACGCGGTTCAACGGGGCGTTGCTCCCGGTGACCTGCCCGTTGGGCATCAGTTGCATGCGCTGCGGTCCGTCGGCGCCCGGCGGGCTCTGCTTCACGTCGGCCACTTCGAAGGTCGGCGAGGGCGGCGGCGGCATCCGGCTGGCGAGGTCCGGCGGGTTTGCCGTGAAGTCTGCCGTCACGCTGTCCACCACGATCGCCGGAACCTTCATCTCCTTCGGCTCGAGCCTCAGGCCGATGTCGGCGAGCGCCTTGTCGAGGGGAATCCCATCGGCCCCGGCGCGCGCCAGCATGTTGCGCTGGTGCACCTTGAACTCGAAGTCCCACAGCCCCGTCAGGCCGGTTTCATCCACGACCTGCTGGCCGTTCGGAAAGTAGGGACCGAGGCCCTGCATCATCAAGTTCACGAAGTCCGCGATCGATTCACCCTTGCAGGTCACCGTCAGCAGCGGGACTCCGCTGGCGTCCGGCGCGCCCTGACCCTGACACGTGCCAGCCGCGGACGCCTGCCGCAATTTGTGGTTGGCGTTGGCCTTGAGCGCCATGTTCGTGACCGTCGTCGAGTCTTCACGGACCACCAGCTTGAAGCGTTCGGCGAGCAGCGTCTTGAGCATGTCGCGGAGCCGCTCCGGCGGGGTGCCGGCCGGCGCCAGGGCTGCCACGTCCCAGCGGTTCCACTCCAGCCAGCTCGGACCGCCGGAGACCCGCTCCGGCTGCACGTTGTACGCGGTGCGAATCAGGTCCACCATCGTGGCGTTGCGCAGCTCGTAGCGGTTCTCGCGCAGGATTCCGCCGCGCATGCCAGGATTCGGACGGGTGCTGACCTGGATGCCGGCCACCTCGAACGCCGGGCGCGTGGCGGGGGACTGGCCGAACACGGGCATCGAGACAAGGGCAGCTACGCCGAGTCCGAGTAGTGGTCGTGTCATGACGAAAGCTCCGGGCACCGAGACGCGTTGGCTGTCGC
>Ga0308173_10000970_pt1 | contig 13602 bp, 10 predicted proteins | sample PhyPR1_FD_203716 | JGI IMG/M metagenome (GOLD analysis project Ga0308173, IMG submission 203716) | Soil microbial communities from UC Gill Tract Community Farm, Albany, California, United States - DLSLS.P.R1 | ecosystem: Environmental > Terrestrial > Soil > Agricultural land | place: USA...
GCATCATCGGTTGCCTCGCATGTTGGTGACGGCCCCGGCGGTGTCCCGGCGCAGGACGTAGCGCTGGTAGAAGATGCCGAAGATCAGACTGATCACGAGAATCACGACGGAGATGGAGCTGGCGTAGCCGATCTCGAAGCGCTTGAAGCCGAAGAGGTACATCGTCGTCGCCATGGTCTCCGAGGCGTGGATCGGCCCGCCCCGGGTGATGACCCAGACCAGGTCGAACAGCTGGATCGAGCCGATGACCGAAATGAAGACGCTGATCCGGATCGTCGGCCCCAGCAGCGGCAGCGTGACGTAGCGGAAGCGCTCCCACGCTCCCGCTCCGTCGATGGAAGCCGCCTCCAGGACCTCCTTGGGGATGCCCTGCAGCCCGGCCAGATAGAGCATCATGTGGAAGCCGAAGTACTTCCAGACCATGACGAAGAACAGGGTGACCAGCACCGTCGACTCGTCGGCGAACCAGTGGCCGCCCAGGCTGGAGAGCCCGACCGACTTGAGGATGTGGTCGGCCGGGCCGTCGCCCGGCTGGAACACCATGCTGAACAGCACACCGGTGATCGCCTCCGACATGACGTACGGCGCGAAGAACAACATCCGGTAGACCGCCCGGCCGCGCAGCTTCTGGTTCAGCAGCACGGCCATCGCCAGCGAGAACGGCAACTGGATCCCGATCGAGAAGACGATCAGCAGGAATCCGCGCCAGAGGTCACCCAGAAAGACACTGTCGCCGAACAGCCTGCTGAAGTTGTCCAGCCCGATGAAGTCGGTCGGGGCCCCGAAACCGCCCCACTTGAACAGGCTGAGGTAGAGCGCCACCCCGATCGGGACCAGGACCAGTGACCCGAAGAGCACGAACGCGGGGAGGATAAAAGAGACGATCGTGGCCCACGACCGCAGCCGGCGACGCCCGCCCGCTCCCACAGGGGCGGGCGTCGCGGCTGCATCCGCAGGCCGGACGGCGGCCAGGGTCACTGGCTCTTCGCCGTCTGCGTGATCGCCTGGGCGACCTGCTGCGGAGACTTCTGACCGGCGACGAGCGCGGCCACGCTGTCATTGACCTCCTGCCCGACGGCCGGCGGGAACGCCTGGTCCAGATAGAGCTGGAAGCCGGTGGCACTGGCCAGCGTCTGCGACACGAGCTTCTTGTTCGGGTCGGTGAGCGCGCTTTCGGTGCCCTTCACGACCGGCAGGAAGGCCTGGGACGCGACCAGCTTGGTGGCCTGGTCGGGGGTGGCGAAGAACTTCAGGAAGTCGACGGCCGCCTGCGGGGCGCCCTTGCGCACCGCGTAGCCGCCACCGCCGCCGAACACCTCGGTGGCCGCGCCCTGACCGCCCTCGACCGTCGGGAACGCGAAGAATCCGAGGTCGTTGCCGATGCCCTTGCCGGAGGCGGCCTGCTGCGTGGGCGCCCACTGGCCCATCAGCTCCATGCCCGCCTTGGCATTGCCCATCCAGGCGGCCTCTCCACCGGGCGCGTCGTAGCCGGCGTTCTCAAAGCCCTGCTGGAACGGCTTCAGGGCGGCGAGTTCCTTGAGCTTCTCGCCGGCCTGGACGAACGCCGGACCGGTGAAGTCGTTGCTGGAGGCGGCCTGCTTGAGCGCGTTGAGCCCGCCGATCCGCATCGAGAGGTACGCCCACCAGTACATCTCCGGCCACTTGTCCTTGCCGGCCACGGCGATCGGCGTCACTCCGGCGGCCTTGAGCTTCCTGACGTCGTCGAGTAGCTCGTTCCAGGTGGTGGGCGGCGCGGCGATGCCGGCCTTCTTGAACAGCGCCTTGTTGTACCAGAAGCCGACCATGCCGATGTCGAAGGGCACACCGTAGGTCTTGTTGTCGAACTGGTAGGCCGACAGCGCGATCGGGGAGAGGGAGGCCGACCAGGAGGAGATCGGTTGAGTGAGGTCCTTGACCAGCCCGGCGTCGACCTGCTGCTTGAGGACGCCTCCGCCCCAGGTGTGGTAGATGTCCGGCAGCTTGCCGGAAGCGGTGAGCGTGGTCATCTTCGACTTGAAAGCCTCGTTCTCGAGGGTGACCAGCTTGATGGTGACGTTGGGGTTGGCCGCCATGAATGCCTTGGCGGCGTTCGCCCAGAGGGTCTTGCTGGGTTCGGTGGTCTGAATGTTCCACCACTCGACGGTGACCTTGCCGCTCGACGAGGACGAGCTGCTGCTCTTTCCACCGCCGCAGGCGGCGAGGAGTGGTGCTGACAAGCCGGCCACTGCTGTCGCGGACAGGAAGCTACGGCGCGAGAGGGGTTGCTCGCCCATCGGGGTCTCCTTGGAATGGGGTGGACGGCGCTCCGATACTTTTCGAAATGTATCGGCAACTTCGCTGTTGCCGTACTCTAAAATCGCTCCTCTGAGATGGTCAACACTTCTGCGGGATTTTCCTCTGGGCCTGTGTTACAACAAGATTCCAGCAGCCTCTGGACACTTCGAAACTTTGCGATATCGTTCGGAGGCACCAGCCCTACCTACGAAGGAGTTCGTCCTGTGGGACGCCGAGTCGGTACGGGGGCCGAGCCGGTGAGCGGCCGGCGCTCGCGCCCCACCCTCAACGACATCGCCGAAGAGGCCGGTGTCTCCACCGCCACCGTCTCGAAGGTCCTCAACGGCCGTACCGACGTCGCCTCGGCCACCCGGGAGCGGGTCACCGCCCTGCTCAAGCAGCACAACTACCTGGCACCCGGCACCCGCCGCAGCCGCCGATCCGGGCTGGTGGACCTGGTCATCGGAGGGCTGGACAGCCCGTGGGCCGTGGAGATCCTGCGCGGTGTCGAGGCCGAGTGCGCCCAGCGGGGCGTGGGCACCGTGGTGTCCCGGGTTCGCGAGGACGACGCGACCCCGCCGAGTTGGACCTCGCTCACCGCGGCGCATCACAGCGACGGCGTCATCCTCGTCACCTCTCGGATCACCGCTCAGCAGCGCGCCCAAGTCCAGCGGGCCGGGGTCGCCCTGGTGGTGATCGACCCCGTCGATCTGCCGGACACGGACCTGGTCAGCATCGGTGCGACCAACTGGGCCGGCGGCCTGGCGGCCACCGAGCACCTCCTCTCGCTCGGGCACCGGCGGATCGCGATGATCGGCGGCCCCCGCGACATGCTCTGCACCCAGGCCCGGGTCGACGGCTACCGCGCCGCGCTGGAGCGGGCGGGCGTCGAGGTCGAGCGCGAGCTGATCCGGTACGGAGACTTCCTGCACGAAGGCGGCTTCGCCGCGGCCCAGGAACTGCTCTCCCTCCCCGAGCGGCCGACCGCCGTCTTCGCGGGCAGCGACATGCAGGCCATGGGCGTCTACGAGGCCGCCCGGCAGGCCGGGCTGAGCATTCCGTGCGACCTTTCGGTGGTGGGGTTCGACGACCTGCCGCTGTGCCAGTGGGTCTCGCCGCCGCTCACCACGATCCGCCAGCCCCTTGAGGAGATGGGCCGGATCGCCGCCCGCACCCTCTTCCAGCAACTCGATGGCGAGCCGCTGGTCAGCCCCCGGATCGAACTCGCCACCGAGCTCCGAGTCCGGCTCTCCACCGCAGCCCCGCCTGTCTGAGTACCACCCCTCTAATTCAGCTTGCGAGACGGGAGACCATCCCCCATGGCCGAAGCACTCCGGCATGCCCTGACCGAAGCTTGGCGGGACCCGGCCCTGCCGCTCACCGACCGGGTCGACGACCTCCTGAGCCGGATGACCGTTGCGGAGAAGCTGGGGCAGCTCGGCTCCTTCTGGGCCGAGTCGGCCCGGCCCGGCGAGGAGGTCGCGCCCATGCCGGACGACCTGGGCGATCCGCCGACGCTGGAGAGCATGTTGGCCAGCGGACTGGGCCAGCTCACCCGGGTGTTCGGCACCGCGCCGATCGGCCCCGCCGACGGCACCGCCCGGCTGCGCGAGCTCCAGGAGCAGGTGGTGGCGGGCAACCGGTTCGGCATCCCGGCCATCGCGCACGAGGAATGCCTCACCGGCTTCATGACCTGGACGGCGTCGGTGTTTCCCGGGCCGCTCTCCTGGGGCGCGACCTTCGACCAGGACCTCGTCGAGCGGATGGCCGGAGTCGTCGGCGCCACGATGGCCCGGCTCGGCGTCCATCAAGGGCTGGCCCCGGTGCTCGACGTGGTCCGTGACTACCGCTGGGGCCGTACCGAGGAGTCGATCGGTGAGGACCCGCAACTGGTCGGGGTGATCGGTACGGCATACGCCCGTGGCCTGGAACGGTCCGGGGTCGTGGCCACTCTGAAACATTTCGCGGGCTACTCGGCCTCGCGTGCGGGCCGCAACATGGCGCCCGCCGGGCTGGGCCCGCGCGAGTTCCTGGACGTCATCGTCGAGCCGTTCGTGATGGCGCTGCGGGAGAGCGGGGCCCGGGCGGTCATGCCCTCGTACTGCGACATGGACGGCATCCCCTCCCACGGCGACGGATGGCTGCTCACCGACCTGCTGCGCGACCGGCTCGGCTTCACCGGCCTGGTCGTCGCCGACTACTACGGCATCTCGTTCCTGGAGAGCATGCACGCCATGGCCGGCACGGCCGCCGAGGCCGCGCTGCTGGCACTGCGCGCCGGGGTGGACGTGGAACTGCCGACCACCCGCACCTATGACGAGGACCTCGGTGCGCTGGCCCCCGCCGAGCTGCTGGATAGGGCGGTACGCCGGGTGCTCATGCTCAAGGGCGAGCTCGGCCTGCTCGACGGCCTGCCCCCGGTGCCCGAGGAGCCGGTCGAGGACCTCGACCCGCCGGCCAACCGGGAGCTGGCCAGACGGCTCGCCGAGGAATCGATCATCCTGCTGGCCAACGACGGTGTCCTGCCGCTGCGCGCTCCGCGGATCGCACTGGTCGGGCCGGTGGCCGCCGAGCCCCGCTCGATGCTCGGCTGCTACTCCTTCCCCAACCACATCGCGACCCGCTATCCGGGGATGCCGCTGGGCATCGAGCTTCCGTCCCTGGCCGATGCGCTGAGCGTGGAACTTCCGGAACTCGTCGTCGCTGCGGGCACCGACATCATGGTCACCGACGCCGACATCGCGGCGGCCGTCGCCGCCGCCGAAGCCGCCGACGTGTGCGTGCTGGCGGTCGGCGACCGGTCCGGGCTCTTCGGCCGCGGCACGTCGGGGGAGGGCTGCGACGCCACGACGCTCGCACTGCCCGGACGGCAGACCGAGCTGGCCAAGGCGGTGCTGGCCACCGGCACCCCGACCGTCCTGGTCGTCATCTCCGGGCGCCCCTACACGTTGGACGGCCTGATCGCCCCGATGGAGACGGCCGATCACCGGCTCAGCGGCGCGGCCACCGCGGGACCGGTCGCCGAGGTCGCCGCGGCCGAGGTCGTCGGCGGCCCGTACGCGGCGGCGGTCGTGCAGGCCTTCCTGCCGGGTGAGGAGGGCGGTACGGCGATCGCCGGGGTGCTGACCGGGCGGGTCGCGCCGTCGGGCCGGCTGCCGGTGTGCATCCCGCGGCGCGCCGACGGGCAGCCCGCGACCTACCTGCAGCCGACGACCGGGCTGGGCTCGCACTGGAGCGCGGCCGACCCGACCCCGCTGTTCCCGTTCGGGCACGGGCTGAGCTGGACCACCTTCGCCTACGACGAGCTCGACGTGACGCCGAGCGCCGCCACCGACGGGTCCGTCCAGGTCGCGGCGACCGTGCGGAACACCGGAGACCGGGCCGGCACCGAGGTGGTGCAGCTCTATCTGTCCGACCCGGTCGCCTCGGTGGTACGGCCGGCCCGCTGGCTGGCCGGCTGGGCCCGGGTCGAGCTGGAGCCCGGGGCGGCCGCGCGGGTGGAGTTCACCGTGCACGCCGACCGGACCTCGTTCACCGGCCGGGACCTGCGGCGGATCGTGGAGCCCGGGGAGTTCCGGGTGGGGGTGGGCAGCTCCAGCGCCGACCTGCCGCTGACCGGCTCGTTCGTCCTGGACGGCCCGGAGCGCGAGCCCGGTGCGGACCGCGTGCTGACCGTACCGGCGCGGGTCACGCCATGCTGACCTTCGAGAACCCGATCCTGCCCGGCTCGCATCCGGACCCGTCGATCTGCCGGGTCGGCGCCGACTACTACCTGGTGACCTCGACGTTCGTGTGGTTTCCCGGGCTGCCGATCTACCACAGCCGGGACCTGGTCAACTGGCGGCTGCTCGGGCATGTCCTGGACCGGCCGTCCCAGCTTCCGCTCGACGGTATCCGGGCGAACGGCGGGCTCTACGCGCCGACGATCCGGCACCACGACGGCGTCTTCTACGTCGTCTGCACGCTGGTGGACGGGCCGGGCAACTTCCTGGTCACCGCGACCGATCCGGCCGGGCCCTGGTCCGAGCCGGTCTGGCTGGGCGAGCCTGAAAGTTTCGACCCCTCCTTGCTCTTCGACGACGACGGGCGGGTGTGGTTCCACGCCGCCCGGGTCATGGACAAGGACGGCCACACCCAGGTCTGGCTCCGCGAGTTCGACCTCGAGGCCGCCGCCCTCGTCGGCCCGGAGCATGTCCTCTGGGAGGGGGCGATGCGCGACGCGGTCTGGGCCGAGGGACCGCACCTCTACCGGATCGACGGGCGTTACTACCTGCTTGCCTCCGAAGGCGGCACCGCTGAGGACCATGCGGTCTGCGTGGCCCGCGCCGACCAGGTGACCGGTCCCTACGAGGGGAGTCCGCGCAATCCGGTGCTCACCCACCGGCATCTCGGCCGGAACCATCCGATCACCTCGACCGGGCACGCCGATCTGGTGCAGACCCAGGACGGCGACTGGTGGGCGGTGCTGCTGGCGGTCCGGCCGCCGGGCACGCTCGGCCGTGAGACCTTCCTGACCCCGGTGCGGTGGGAAGACGGCTGGCCGGTCATCACCGGCGTACAAGAGGTCGAGACCAGGCCTGCGCTGCCCGAGCACCGCTGGCCCGCTGAGCCCGATCGCTTCGACGGCCCGCAATGGAGCGTCTTCCGCACCCCCAACGAGCGGTTCTGGCAGGCCGGCGACGGCCTGGTGCTCGAACTCCGTCCCGAGACGCTCACCGAGCGGGCCTGCCCGAGCATGGTCGCGCGCCGGCTCCAGCACCGGCACTTCGCGGCCTTCGTCACGCTGGACTTCACCCCCGCGGCGGCCGGCGAATGCGCGGGCCTGGTGCTTCTGCAGACCGACGACCACCAGATCCGCTGCGAGATCACACTGGGCGTGGCCCGGCTTATCCGGCGGGCCGCGGGCGTCGATGAGCTGATCGCCGAGCGGCCCGTCGCCGGCGGCCGTGTCACGCTGGCCGTCGAGGCGCACGATCTGACCTTCGACTTCCGGCTGGACGGAACGGCCCTCGGCCGGGTGGACGGCGAGGTTCTGGTCGCCACCGCCGCCGACTCCTTCACCGGGGCCTATCTCGGTCTCTACGCCACCGGCGGCGGGCGGCCGAGCACCACCACCGCGCACTTCTCGCCCGTCGACTACCGAGAGCTCTGATCACCCCAACACATCAAATGGTCTGGAGGTCCACCCCCCGATGTTCCGACCTGTCACCCGAGCCCTCACCGCTCTCATACCGCTCGCCGCCGCGGCCGTTTTCAGCCCGGTAGGCACCTCCGCCCATGCGGCGACCAACTCGATCGATTTCAGAAAGCGCTTGCAGCCGATCGACGGCTTCGGCTTCGCCACGGCGTTCCAGCGTGCGACCCTCTTCCAGCAACTCGACCCGCAGTCCGAGCAGCAGGTGATCGACATGCTGCTCAACCCCAGGACCGGGGCCGGGACCAGCATCATCCGGCTCGGCATCGGCTCGTCCACCGACTCGGTCTACGACCACATGCCCACCATCGAGCCCACCGACCCGGGCGGCCCGAACGCCACCCCGGTCTACACGTGGGACGGGAACGACGGCGGACAGGTCTGGTTCGCGAAGCTGGCCAAGGCCTACGGCGTGCACCGGTTCTACGCCGATCCCTGGAGCGCGCCCGGCTTCATGAAGGACAACGGCACCGACAGCAACGGCGGCACGCTGTGCGGCCTGGCCGGCACGAACTGCGCCAGCGGCGACTGGACCAAGGCGTACGCCAACTACCTCGTCCAGTACACGAAGTTCTACAAGCAGGAGGGCATCCGGATCACCGATCTGGGCTTCGCCAACGAGCCCGACTGGACCGCAACGTACGCCTCGATGCGGTTCACCCCGGAACAGGCCGCCCAGTTCGTGAAGGTCCTCGGTCCCGTCGCGGCGAGGGCGCATCTGAAGCTGGCCTGCTGTGACTCGTTCGGCTGGGACGAGGCCAAGGCCTACACCGCCGCCATCGAGTCCGACCCGGCCGCCGCCCGCTGGGTCACCACCTACACCGGGCACTCCTACGCCAGCCAGCCCGAGTCGCCGCAGCCCACGAACAAGCGGACCTGGATGTCGGAGTGGAACCCCAACGGCTCGACCTGGAACGAGAACTGGGACGACGGCAGCGGGTACGACGGGTTCACGATCGCGCAGAACATCAACGACGTGTTCACCAAGGCCAACGGCAGCGGCTACATCTACTGGCTCGCCGCGTCCAAGGGCGCGACCCGGGCGCTGCTGCAGATCGACGGCACGACCTACCACGTCTCCAAGCGGTTCTGGGCGTACGCGGCCTACAGCCGGTTCATCCGGCCGAACGCCGTACGCGTGCCGGTCAACGGCGGCGACCCCGCCCTTGAGGTCTCGGCCTTCCGCAACGCCGACGGCAGCCGGGTGATCGAGGTGCTCAACACCGCCACCACCCCGGTCACCACCGATTACGCGGTCGGCGCGGGCGGGCACGCGCGCACCTACCTGACCGACTCGTCGAACTCGCTCACCGAGACCGGCACCACGGCCGTCAAGCACGGCGAGCTGTCGGCCACGTTCGCCCCGCGCTCGCTGACGACGATCGTGATCCGATGATCCGATCGGCGATCGTGGGCACCGGCGGCATCGCGACGGTCGGGCATCTGCCCGCACTGCGCGCCGAGGCGGACCGGGTGGAACTCGTCGCCGTCGTCGACACCGACGAGGACCGGGCGAAGGAGTTCTGCACGGAGCACGGCGTGCCTGTCGCGTACACCTCGCTGGACCGGATGCTCGCCGAGCAGCGGCCCGACCTGGTGCACATCTGCACCCCGCCCTTCACCCACGCAGGGCAGGTCGCGGCCTGTCTGGCGGCCGGGTCGTGGGCGTGGTGCGAGAAGCCGCCGTGCCTGTCGCTCGCCGAGTACGACACGATGACGGCCGGCGAGCGGCCCGGCGGGCCGTACGCCACCGTCGTCTACCAGCACCGGTTCGGTTCCGGCGCGCGGCGGCTGCGTGAACTCGTGGCCGCCGGCGCGCTGGGCCGGCCGCTGGTCGCGCAGTGCGTGACCGCGTGGTACCGCGACCACGAGTACTTCGAGGCGCCGTGGCGCGGGCGTTTCGAAACCGAGGGCGGCGGTCCGACGATGGGGCACGGCATCCATCAGATGGACCTCATGCTCTCGGTGCTCGGCGACTGGGCGGAGGTACGCGCCATGACGGCGACGCTCGACCGGCGCATCGAGACCGAGGACGTGTCGCTGGCCATGGTCCGCTTCGAGTCCGGGGCGCTGGGCAGCGTGGTCAACAGCGTGCTGTCGCCGCGCGAGGAGAGCTACCTGCGCTTCGACTTCGCCGAGGCGACCGTCGAACTGCGGCATCTCTACGGGTACGACGACGCCGACTGGACCTACACGCCCGCGACGGCGGCCCCGGAACCGGGCGACGACCTGCCCAGCTCGCACATCGCGCAACTCGGCGTACTCCTCGACGCCCTGGAGCGCGGGGAACGGCCACCGGCCAGCGGCGCCGAGGGCCGGCAGACGCTGGAGTTCATCACCGGGCTTTACGCGTCGGCCGCCACCGGGCAGCCGGTGCTCCGCTCCCAGATCACCCCCGATTTCCCCTACTACCGGAGACTGGATCCATGAGCATCGGCATCGACGAGCGCGCGCTGACGGTGGTCGCCGGGGACGTCGAGATCCTGCGGTACGTCTACCGGCCCGACATGCCCGCCTTCGAGGGGCCCAAGCCGTACTTCCATCCCGTACGCACCCTGGCCGGGGACGTCGTGACCGGCTACCGGCCGCACGACCACCGCTGGCACAAGGGCATCCAGATGACCGCCTCGCACGTGTCGGGGCAGAACTTCTGGGGCGGCGGCAGCTATGTCCGCGATCAGGGCTATGTCGACCTGCCCAACGTCGGGTCCATGCGGCACGAGTCGTTCGCCTCGGTGGACGACGAGGGCTGGGTCGAGCGTCTGGGCTGGCACACCCAGTCGGGCGAGCACTGGGTCGCTGAGCGCCGTGGTGTTCGGCTGCGCGACGTCACCGGCGACTCGTACGGGCTGGATTTCTGGACCGAGCTGACGAACGTGCGCGGCGAACCGCTGGTGTTCGGCAGCCCGACGACCGAGGGCCGGCCCGCCGCCGGTTACTCGGGGCTCTTCTGGCGCGGGCCGCGGGCCTTCACCGACGGCCGGATCCTCGCGGCCGGCGGGCAGGAGGGGCCGGAGCTGATGGGCCGGCCGGCCGAGTGGCTGGCCTACGTCGGCACGCACGACGAGGTGGACCGCTCGTCGACGCTGCTGTTCGTCGACGAGCCGGACAACGGCACCACCTGGTTCGTGCGCAACACGCCCTTCGCCGCGGTCAACCCGTCGCTGGCCTTCGCCGACGAGGTGACGCTGGCGCCGGGGGAGACGATGGCCCGGCGCTACCGGGTCGTCGTGGCCGACGGGGCGTGGGACCGTGCCCGGGTGGAGTCCTACCTGAAGGAGCACCCATGACCCCTTTCCCTGGAGGCGTCGGCATCTCCGGACTCAGTGTCTACGACTGGGAGACGGTCGACGGGGTGTGCGGCGGCAGCCCGCACGTCCATCTTGTCTGCTCCGAGGCGTACGTCGTCGTCGCGGGCGAGGGCCGGGTGCAGACCCTCACCGGCTCCGGCCCCGGCGAGACCCCGCTGGCCGAGGGGACGGTCGCCTGGTTCACCCCCGGCACCGTGCACCGGCTGATCAACGACGACGGCCGGCTGCGGATCGTGGTCATCATGCAGAACGACGGGCTGCCCGAGGCGGGCGACGCCGTCTTCACCTTCCCGCCCAAGGTGCTGGCCGATCCGGACGCCTACGCGGAGGCGGCCGTCGCCGACTCCGAGCCGGCCGCCAAGGCCCGCCGGGACCTGGCCATCGAGGGCTTTCTCGACCTGCGCCGCCGAGGACCGGAAGGGCTCGCCGAATTCCATCGGGCGGCCGTCCGGCTCAAGGCCGGGCTGTTGCCCGGCTGGCGGCGGCGCTGGCAGGACGGCCCGCTCGCCGCCGCGCATCGCACCGCCGCCCAGCTTGAAAGCCTGAACCGCGGCGAGGCCGATTACCTGATGCACTCCGAGCTGCGCACCCGCCCCCCCCAGCCCAAACTCGGCATGTGCGGCCGCCTGGACACCTACCGGCCGTAGCCGCCGAGTGGCCGGTGCCACAATGAGGTCATGATCGCTCGAATCTGGCGGGGTGCTACCCGGGCTTCGGACGCCGAGGTATACGAGGCGTACGTCCAGGAGACCGGCATCGCGCACTACAAGCAGACCCCAGGCAACCTCGGCGCGTGGCTGCTCACGCGGATCGTGGGCGACCGCTGCGAGTTCATCGCGCTGAGCCACTGGGAGTCCAGGGAGGCCATCGCCGCGTTCGCGGGCGCGGACATCAACAAGGCCGTCTACTACCCCGAGGACGACCGCTACCTGATCGAGCGCGCCGACGAGGTCGAGCACTACGAGATCAAAGACTGATCGCGACCACAGCCACGATCCCCAGTCGGCCGTCCCGCTTCCGTCCTCCGGTGTACGTCACCATCTGGAGCTAGCGGACGGACTCCGCCGTACCGTGCATCTCCGGCAGAATGGTGCGCCGACCCCCGGGAGGAACACCGATGCCGGTAAGCCCGCTGCAGCCCGACGATCCGCCGCGGATCGGGCCGTACGAGCTCAAAGGACGGCTGGGCCAGGGCGGTCAGGGCATCGTCTATCTCGGAACCTCGGCCGAGCACGGCCAGGTCGCGGTGAAGACGCTGATCGCCGACACGGCCGGCGATCCGATGGCGCTGGAGCGGTTCGCCCGGGAGGTCCAGGCGGCCGAACGGGTGCCGTCGCACTGCACGGCCCGGGTGCTGGACTCCGACCTGTCCGGGACGCCTCGCTACATCGTCAGCGAGTACGTCGACGGCATGACGCTGCAGCAGACCGTGACCGAGCGGGGACCGCTGGCCGGCGACGACCTCATGCGGCTGGCCATCGCCACCGCGACCGCGCTCACCGCCATTCATGGGGCCGGGGTCGTCCACCGCGACTTCAAGCCCGGCAACGTGATCCTGGGCGGGTCCGGGATCCGGGTGGTGGACTTCGGCATCGCCCGTGAGCTGGCGGCCGAGTCGAGCCTGACCGGGGCGGCGATGGTCGGCACCCCGCTCTACATGACGCCCGAGCAGGTCGAGGGACTGCCGGCCACGGCCGCGGTGGACATCTTCGCCTGGGCCGGGGTGGTGGTGTTCGCGGCCACCGGCCGGTCGCCGTTCGCCGCGCCGACGGTGACCTCGCTGTTCAAGCGGATCCTGCATGACGAGCCGGATCTGGACGGGCTCAGCGAGCCGCTCCGCGGGGTCGTAGCGGCCTGCCTGACCAAGGATCCGGCGGCCCGGCCCAGTGCCGACACGCTGCTGATCAGGCTGCTCGGCGGGCGATCCGCCGGCCAGGACACGATGAACGTCACCAAGGTGCTGGCCGAGGGCACCCGGATCGCCGAGGGCGCCACGCTGCCCCCGACCGACTGGCAGTACGGGAACACGACGGTGCCGCCCCGGCCGATGGTCTACTACCAGCCCTCGGTGTTCCCCGCGCCGGTCAGGCGGCGGCGTTCGAAGCTGCCATGGCTGCTGGGCTGCGGAATCCCCCTTGCGATCGTCGGGCTGATCGTCGCGTCGGTCGTCATCATCGGCCAGCAGGTGGAGAAGAAACGGCGCGAGGCGCTCAAGCCGCTGGCCGCGGTCCCCGCCGACCTCGCGGGAAGCTGGATGGGGACGCTGATCCCGCAGGACGGCGACGGCCGCGACGTGTTCCGGATGACGCTGACCGCGGGCAAGCAGGACGGGCGGGAGAGCTACCTGCTGAACGGCTGCACCGGCACCCTCGTACCGCAGCGGTTCAGCGGCGGCGAACTCTTCCTCAACGAGTCGGTGAAGTCGCCGTGCACCAGCAGCCAGCTCCGGGTGCGCAAGCGCGGCGACGGCCGGCTGAACCTGGTGATGTACACCGACACCACGGCGTCCAAGGTCTCGCAGACCGCTCAGCTGACCCGGCTGCCCACGTCCGGGCCGCCCCGGCTGGCGGACTCGATGACCGGCACCTGGGTGGCCAAGGACTCCGACGGGTACGACCTCAACATGGTCCTGGCCAGCACCGGCGCGGCCTACGCGGGGAACGTGAACTACAACGGCGAGGGTTCATGCCCTGTCGTGCCGACCTCCGCCTCGGCCAAGCGCGCGGTCCTGCAGGCCGGCGGCCACACCTGCCGGGCGTACCGGCTGGAGCTCGCGCTCGTCGCGAACCACAACCTGTCGGTGCACATCAAGAGCGACAACGG
>Ga0308173_10000971_pt1 | contig 13598 bp, 12 predicted proteins | sample PhyPR1_FD_203716 | JGI IMG/M metagenome (GOLD analysis project Ga0308173, IMG submission 203716) | Soil microbial communities from UC Gill Tract Community Farm, Albany, California, United States - DLSLS.P.R1 | ecosystem: Environmental > Terrestrial > Soil > Agricultural land | place: USA...
GCGCACTTCCCGTCCCGCGACGCCCTCATCACCGCGCTCATCGAGGCCGCCGCCGCCGAGTACTCCGGCCTGCTCGACGCCGCCGGTCTCGACACCGCCCCACCCGCCGAGGCGCTGGCCAGGTTCCTCGACGCCGGGTGGCAGTTCATCCGCCGCCACCCGCTGCTGCTCACCCCCACCGCCATCCCACGGCCCACGCACGGCGACCCGCACGACGTCGTACCACCGCGGCTGGAGCGCCTCATCCGCCGAGGTCAGCGCACCGGCGACTTCGACGGCGCCCTCCCCGCCCCCTGGCTGGCCGCCGCCGTCATCGGGCTCCAGCACACCGCCGCCGCCCAGATCGCCGACGGCCGCCTCCCTGCCGGGGAGGCGGCCGCCCTGTGCCTGCGCAGCACCCTGCGCCTCTGCGGCACCACTGAGCCGGATCAGCGGCTCAGCGGTGGGTGAAGACCGGGGTCCACGCGCCTGATCGACCGGACCGCTGATAGCCGGTCAGCGGTGTGATCTTGCCGTTCAGATTCACCAGGAGCAGGCGGCTCGTGAACTCGCCCTTGCCCCGGCAGTGCTTCACGTCACAGCCCCAGGCGAACAGGCCGGCGTCATCGGCCCAGGCCAGCGCCCGTTCGATCGGCAGGACCGCCACGGACTTGCCGGTCGTCACGTTGGTGACGGTGACGGCAGGGCCCGGCTTCGGCCCGAAGGCCGGCAGCAGGGTCCCGTTCGGGGAGAGGCCGGCCTCCTGCGGGGTGTCGGTCTCCGCCTCGTGCGGCGGTGCGGGACGCGCGTCGCCGGACAGATCGAAGAAGACCTTCGTCGGCGACGTGGCGGTGGGGGCCCAGACCAGCGTCCCGTCCCGGCTCCATCCGAGGTCCTGTCGCGTACCCGGATTGTCGCGGTCGGCCGCAAGGGAGTGGAAGGCCGTACCTCCGGTCGTGGTGTCGACCACGTAGTAGCCGGTCCGTGGGCCCGCCGGTAGCTGCCAGTTGCCGCCGCCGGTCCTTCGCTTGGCCCTGAATTCGTAGTCCAGTTCCACGTCCGGATTCCTGTTGTAGGCCGTCGCCACCAGCCGCCGTCCGTCGGGCGACCAGGAGACGGCGCCGACCTTGTTGGCCAGCGGAATCCAGCGCACGATCTTGCGGGTCGCCAGGTCGAGCACGCCGATCCGCGAGGCCGGGAGCGGACCTTCCAGTACCGCCGCCTGGTGCATGCCGGGCGCCACGTCGAGGTACGCCCAGGGTGTCGCCTGGTACTTGCGGAAAGCCGGGTCGTACAGGTACCACGTCCTCGTCATGACGGTCGTGGTGGTGGTGAGGGTCCAGTCCACGGCTTTGGTCGTCTTGACGCTCGACTGGCTGCGGGTGGTGTAGTACGCGGCGACGGCCGTGTGTCCGGCGGCCACCAGGTGACGTGGGAAGCCGGTGCTCAGGTCCGTACGCAGCGAGGTGTCCGCGGACATGACCACGGGGTCGGAGTGCGGCTTCGGCTTGGCCGGCAGGGCCGTCAAGCCGAGGGCGAGTCCGGCCGCGGCGATGACCGCCGTCGCCGAGACCTTGGCGGTACGGCGCCTGGACCGGGTCCGCAGGGCCCGGTCCGCGAGATCGGCGGGCACCTGGGCCTCGGCGGCCCAGGCGTCGCAGGCATCCTTGATGAGAGCGTCCGGGGTCATCGCAGGGCCTCCTCGATGAAGGTGGTTTCGTGAAGTTCGGGGGCGAGCTCGCGCAGTCGTGCGAGCGACCGGTGGGCGGTACTGCGAACCGTGCCGACACTGCAGCCGAGCAGCTCCGCGACCGCGGATTCGGGCAGGTCCTCGAAGTACCGCAGGACCAGGACGGCCCGCTGCCTGGCGGTGAGCCGGGCGAGCGCCTGCCGGAGCACGATCCGCATGTCCATCGCCGGGGTCTCGTCATGCCGCGCCCGATCGGGGACCGTGGCCATGTGCGTCTCACGCCGGCGCCATCTGAGCCGCCAGGAGTCGACCTGCTGGCGGTACATCACTCGCCGGATGTACGCCTCGGGAAGCTCCACCGCAGACCATCGGGCCGCCGTCTTGGCCAGCGCCGTCTGCAGAAGGTCCTCCGCGGCATGTTGGTCACCGCCGGCGAGTACGTACGCCAGCCGCATCAGTGCGGCCGACCTCGCCTCCACGAACTCACGGAACTCCCGCTCCGCTGTGGGATCCATCGTCACCTCCGAAGTGCCGTCAGCCTCCAGACGTGCGCGTCCACCCCTCGCTATGCGTGTCCCGTGCGGTGAGAAGTACTTCCGCAGAATCTAGCGACCTGATGATCCGCCGATCAGTTCGGCGGCGCGGGCGGCGATCTCGGCGGGCGACACGTCCCGCACGTGCTGGTTCAACGCCCACCGGTGCCCGCTCGGGTCCAGGAACTGTCCGGTGCGGTCACCCCAGAACGCGTCGTGCACCGGTTCGTAGACCGTGGCTCCGGCCTGCAGCGCCCGATCCCAGGCGGCATCGACATCGGGAACCTGCACGTGCAGCGCCGACGGCGTCCCGCCCAGAGCGGCAGGCGTGCGCATGCCTCGCTCGGGCATCTCGCCCGCCACCGCCACGACCGTGTCGCCGAGCAGGAGTTCGACCGTCAGCGTACGGCCGTCGGGAAGCGTGAGCCGGCTGGTCTCGCGCGCACCCAACGCCTCGGTGTACCAGGAGGCCGCCTGATCGGGGTCACCGACCACCAAATGAATCGCCATCTGAGTCATGATCGGACCATACAATATGTATGGACATAGTGTCCATACGTCATGTCTGCACCCGGTTATGATGGTCGGCATGGCTTCCCATCCGACCGCGCGCTCCGCCCGTCGATCCGGCCCGGCCCCGGCCTCCGCCGAGCTACGGGACCGGATCATGTGCGCGGTGCGCGAGTTGCTGCGGGAGCGCCGTTTCGACAGCCTCAGCGTGGCCGACATCCTCACCGCGGCCGGGGTCTCCCGGGCCAGCTTCTACTTCTACTTCCCGAGCAAACAGGCCGTGCTCGGCGAGCTGGTGCGCGAGGCCGTCGCGCAGGGCCGGCAGGCCGCACGTCCCTGGACCGACCGGGAGCAAGACCCCATCACCGCGCTTCGGGCCGGGGTGGCCGAGGGGGCCCGGCTCTGGCTCGACAATGCCGGCGTCCTCATGGCCATCGTGGAGAACTGGCGATCGGACGAAGGGCTGCGTGCGCTGTGGCTCGAGCAGATGAACCTGTTCACCGACGCGGCCACCGCACGCATCGAATCCGACCCGCAGGCCCGCCGACGACTCGGCTCCATGGACGTGCGCGCCGTGGCCGCGTCACTGACCTGGCTGGGTGAACGCCTCTACTACCTCGCCGCGGCCGAGGTCCCGCCCTTCGATGACCGGCAGGTCCTCATCGACACCCTCACCAACGCCTGGACCTCGATCCTCTACGGCGACGCCGTGGCCCCTGGCTGATACTGAGGGCTCGTCAGGGCTCGAGGTCGGCCACACCCTTGCCGGTGGCGACGTCGAACGGCACGGAGGCCTGGTCGTGCACGACCACCCAGTCGCCGTCGATCTTCCGGAAGCAGAACGTGCCCCGGACCCACATGCCGTTCGTCGGAGTCCCGTTCCCCAGGGTGCCGCTGAGCCGGCCGAAGCCGTGCGCGAAGGCCACCTCGTCGCCGACGGCGAGGGTCAGGTCGCGAAGCTCATACGTCACGTCCCGGAAGAACGTGAACACCTTGGCCCAGTTCTTCAACTTCGCGTCCACCCCCACATGCTGGAGCGGCGGCTCGACATCGAACGACACGACGTCCGCCGCGTAGGCGCGCCTCAGTGCCTCGAGATCCTTGGCCTGGATCCCCTCGATGATGGTGGCGATCTGTTCCCTGATCCTGGCTTCGTCTTCCGCGCGCTGCGTGGCCATTTCCATTGCCCCTTTCCCACCGCTGTCTTCTAGTAAGACGGCGCAGCTCCCCGAAATGTCAGGTCCGCCGGTGTGTCTTGACGCCTTCCATGGGACGCCACTAGCGTCCGAGGACATGGGACATAGGACGTCCTATGTCCAGATGGGAGAGTCATGCGTCTGCACTTGCTCGGTGGTTCGGCGTTCGTGGCGGGGGCCGCGGCACTGGTGGCGGCGGCCGGCACCGGCGTCGCCGCAGCTCAGGATGGTCAGAGTGGGTGCGGGGTGTCCGTCCCTTACACCGCCGGTACCGAGGGATACAGCGCGTTCCGCATACCGGCGATCGTCACGACGAAGTCGGGTGACCTGCTGGCCTTCGCCGAGGGCCGGTCCGACGGGCTCGGGGACGCCGGGAACATCGACACCGTCGTGAAGCGGTCGACCGACGGCGGATGCACGTGGGAGCCCCTGAAGGTCGTTCAGGACAGCGGCCCGAACACCTCGGGCAACCCGGCGCCCGTCGTCACGGCGAGCGGCCGGATCGTGCTGCTGACCACCTACAACGCGGGCACCGCCACCGAGACCGCGATCCTTCGCGGGCAGGTCCCTCCCGAGGACAGCCGCCGCGTCTTCGAGCAGTACAGCGACGACGACGGCACCACGTGGTCCGCGCCGCGCGAGATCACCGCGACGACCAAGCTCCCCTCCTGGCGCTGGTACGCCACCGGGCCCGGCCACGCGACGCTGCTGACCCACGGCCGGTACCGGGGCAGGCTTGTCGTCCCGGCCAACCACTCCATCGCGCCCCCGGCCGGCTCGTCCGACCTGGGCTCCGAGGCGAAGTACTACGGCGGCCACGACCTCTACAGCGACGACGAGGGCCGGACCTGGCACATCGGCTATGTCGACGACGATGCCGACGGCCAGATCAACGTCAACGAGACGACCGCCACCGAACTGCGGGACGGCCGCGTGTACTTCAACACCCGTGACCAGAACGGCACCGCGCCGGGCAACCGGGCCGCCGCCTACAGCCTGGACGGCGGCCGGACCCTGCAGACGCCCTTCCAGATGCAGCCCGCGCTCGTGGGGCCGGTCGTCGAGGGCAGTGTGCTGCAGGCGTACGGCTCCGGGGCGCCGCTGCTCTACTCCGGCCCGGCGGACCCGGCCAAGCGGGCCGTCATGACGGTGCGCGCCAGCCGCGACGGCGGCGCCACCTGGCAGCCGGTGCTCACGCTGTCGCAGCTGCCCGCGGCCTACTCCGACCTCGTACAGGTCGACGCCCGTACCGTCGGTGTGCTCTACGAGACCGGCACGGCCGGTGCGAACGAGACCATCACCTTCCGCCGCGTCGCACTGAGGGACCTGCACTGACAAGCGGTTGACGCTGACACGCTCCGGCCCCGGCCTCCACACCCGGGCCGGAGCGTGTCAGCCGTTCCGAAGGCGGGCGAGCCGGGCGCGGATGCCGGCGAAGTGCGCGCGCATCGCCACCTCGACCGCCTCCCGGTCCTCGTTGAGCACCGCCGTGTAGATGTCGCGATGTTTGCGCGCGACGTAGTCCGGGCTTTCGTCCGGACTGCCCAGTTCGTCGCTGAGCTGGTAGTAGACCTCCCAGAAGGCGCCGAGAAGCCGGTCGACCAGAGGGTTGCCGAGTGGCCGGTAGAGCAGGTTGTGGAAGAGCCGGTCGGTCTCGGGGGAGACCGCGCCGACCAGCGACTCGGCCTCCATCCGTTCGATCACCTCGCGAACGGGGGTGAGCAGCTCGGTGAGGTCGTCGCCGCGGTACCGGTCGATCAGACGCCAGGCGAGGCCGTTCTCCAGGATCTCGCGGATCTCGGTGAGGTGGGCGAGGTGGCTCGGCTCGTCCTGCGGGGCGAGCCGGCCGTGGAAGGCCAGCTCGTCGATCAGGCCGTTCAGTGACATCTGGCCGACGAACATCCCGAAGCCGTGCCGGATGTCGACGATCCCGACGGCCTGAAGGGCCTTCAATGCCTCGCGTACCGAGTTCCGTCCGGTATCGAGCTCCTCCATGAGCTCGGACTCGGTCGGAAGCGGGTCGCCGGCGGCCAGCCCGCGCCGGAGGATGATCTCTTTGACCGCCTCCTGCACCTCGAGGGCGCGGCTCAGCCGGCGGTTCCGGGCGGGCGCCGCGGGCGAGGGCACGCCGGGCGTAGGGCCATTGTCGCGCAACGTCACGGACGTCTCCTGATCATCTGCTCTTGACTTGGCGCAAGACCGACTTCTAGGGTCCGATACTAGCAGGAGATAGGACGTGGGACGTCCCATATCTCATCCGACTTCACCGCCAGCTCGACAGCCCACCCCCGGGAGATACCGTGAGCGCCCCTCGATCCGTCTTCAGCCGCCGCGACTTCCTGCGCTACAGCGGAACGCTGAGCGCCGCGGCCGCCATCTCCACCGCCGTGTCGGCCTGCGGCGGGCCCGCCTCGACCGGCTCGGCCGGTTCCGGCGGTGACAAGAGCCTGGTCACCGTCGTCATCGGGTACGGCAACGACCAGACCTGGGACCCGAGCATGACAGCGTCGGCCTTCGGAATGGCCGGCAACAACCACATCTACGAAGGGCTGGTCGACACCGACCCGATCACCCGCACCCCGTACCCCGCCCTGGCCACCGCCCTGCCGGCCGACACCTCCGCGACCTCGTGGAAGTTCACGCTGCGGGCGGGCGCCAAGTTCCACGACGGGCAGCCGGTCACCGTGGACGACGTGCTCTTCTCCTTCGACCGTGCGTTGGACCCTTCCACCCTGGTGTCCTCGTTCTTCACGACCTGGCTGAAGGAGGTCCGCAAGGTCGATGACACCACGGTCGAGCTGGTCTTCAAGTTCGCGTTCCCGGACGCGCTCCAGCGGCTGACCATCGCCAAGATCATGCCCAAGCACGTGTTCGGCGCCCCCGGTGGCTGGGATGCGGCCAAGAACGGCAAGGCGATCGGCTCGGGCCCGTACAAGATGACCGCGCACAACCCGAAGTCGAACACGACCTTCGAGGCGTTCGCGGACTACAACGGCCCGCGCAAGCCCGCGATCAAGAAGATGAACTGGCTGTCCATCGTGGACGCCTCCGCCCGCGTCGCGAAGATCTCGGGCGGCAAGGCCGAGGCGCAGATCGCCGACAACGTCCCGTACGCCAACATCGACCAGCTCCGCAAGCAGGGCCTGACCGTCGACGGCGGCAAGGGCATGAACCACATGTTCCTGATGTTCAACACCGGCCAGAAGCCGTTCAACGACGTACGGGTCCGTCAGGCGCTCTTCTACGCGATCGACACCAAGAAGATGATCGACGTGGCGCTGAAGGGGCACGGCACCCCCGCGAGCAGCTTCCTCAACATGCAGAACCCGGCGTACGCCAGGGCCAAGATCGTCTATGACTACGATCCGGCCAAGGCCAAGGCGCTGCTGGCCGCGGCCGGCGTCACCAATCTCACGATCAACCTGATGGCGGTCAACGTGAGCTGGATCGCCGACTGCCTGCCGACGATCGCCAACTCCTGGAACGCGATCGGCATCAAGACCACGCTGGAGCCGCAGGACACGAGTGCGCTGTTCACCAAGATGGACCAGTCGCAGAGCTACCAGGTGGTCGCGGCGGCCTCGAACCCGAACCAGTTCGGCCTCGACGCCGACCTGATCCTGCGCTACAACTACACGTCCGGCGGCACCTGGATGAAGTACACCAAGTGGACCACCAGCTCGGACGCGAAGGCCCTGTTCGCGATGATGGACAAGGCCACCCAGGAGCCGGACGCGCAGAAGAAGCTCGCGCTCACCCATGAGTACCTCGATGTCATCGCCGAGCAGGCCGTGCTCTACCCGGTCCTGCACACCGAGCTGATGACCGCCTGGGATCCCAAGAAGCTCACCGGCATCCGCCCGCAGGCCTACCCCGGCGTCAACCTGCTGCAGGCAAAGCGCATCTGACCGATCCGACTCCCCGGGAGGCCCTCCGTGGCAGTGATCGCCAGAATGCTGGTGCGCCGCGTCCTCATCCTGATTCCCCTGTTGCTGGGCGTCGTCCTGTTCGTCTTCATCATCATGCGGTTCTCCGACAACAAGCCGGAGTACGCCTACTTCCAGGGCTCCAACCCCACCCCCGCGCAGATCCACCAGTTCAAGGTGGACAACGGCCTGCTCGATCCGCTGCCCGTGCGTTACCTGCGGTTCGTCGGCGACCTGCTGCACGGCGACATGGGGACCAGCGCGCTCACCAAGGCGCCGGTACGCAGCTCGGTGGCCACCGCGATGCCGCTCACCCTCCAGCTGACCTTCTTCGGCGTGATCATCGCCGTCGTACTGGGCCTGATCTTCGGCGTCACCGCGGCGATCTTCCGGGACCGCTGGCCGGACCAGCTGATCCGGCTCGTGTCGCTGATCGGCGTTGCGGCGCCGTCGTTCTGGCTGGCGCTGCTGATGATCCAGTATCTGGCGGTCGACCGCGGCTGGTTCCCGACCGGCGGCTACATCAACCCCGGGGACTCCGTCACCGGATGGCTCAAGTCGCTGACCCTGCCGGCGCTGGCGCTGTCACTTCCCGTCGCGGCGTACCTCACCCGGATCATCCGGACCTCGATGGTGGAGGAGCTCGACAAGGACTACGTGCGCACCGCGATCGGCAGCGGCCTGCCCCCGATCATCGTCGTGGGCCGCAACGTCCTGCGGAACGCGCTGATCAACCCGCTGACGGTGCTCGGACTGCGGGTCGGTTACCTGCTCGGCGGCGCGGTCGTCATCGAGACCATCTTCGCGCTGCCCGGCATGGGGCAACTCATGATCAACGGCGTGCGCAACGGCGACCCGGCCGTGGTCCAGGGCACCGTGCTCACGATCGCGACGGGCTTCGTCGTGGTCAACCTCGTCATCGACATCCTCTACATGCTGGTCAACCCCCGACTGAGGAGTGCCGGCTGATGCGCAGCGGACTCACGAAGAGACTGTCCCGCACGGGCATCGGCTTCCGGCGGCTGGGCCCCGCCTCATGGATCGCCCTGAGCGTCATGGTGGTGATCATCCTTGCCGCGGTGTTCGCCCCGCTCCTGGCGCCGCACTCGCCGTACGCGCAGGAGGAGAACGGCGGCGGTCCCAGCGCGGCGCACTGGATGGGCCTGGACAGCGCCAACCGCGACATCTTCACCCGCCTCCTGTACGGCGCGCGCTGGTCGCTGGTCATCGGCCTCGGCGCCACCGCCATCGCGCTGGTCTGCGGAGCGCTGATCGGCGCCGTCGCCGCGACCTCCCGCAGATCGGTCGACGAGACGCTCATGCGCATCCTCGACGTGATCATGGCGTTCCCCGGCATCGCCCTCGCGGCCGTCCTGGTCGCGGTCTTCGGCGGCAGCATCCCGGTGCTGGTGATGGCGATCGCCTTCCTCTACATGCCGTCCGTGGCCCGGGTCGTCCGCGCGAACGTCCTGGCCCAGTACGGCGAGGACTACGTGGCGGCCGAGCGGGTCATCGGAGCGCGCGCCCCGCACATCCTGCTCAGGCACATCGCGATCAACTGTGCGGCGCCGGTCCTGGTGTACTGCACGGTGATGGTGGCCGACACGATCGTCTTCGAGGCGTCGCTGTCGTTCATCGGCGCGGGCGTACGGCCGCCGGACCCCTCGTGGGGAAGCGTCATCGCCGACGGCCGGAACCTGGTGCTCACCGGTGGCTGGTGGGCCACCATCTTCCCCGGCGTCCTGATCCTGATCACCGTGCTGGCGCTGAACATCCTGGCCGAGGGAGTGTCCGACGCCTGGGCCACGCCGCCCGAGCGCCGGGTGGAGACCTCTCCCGTACGCTCGCGCGAGCGCAGTGTCCCCGGCCCGAGCCTCGACCTGGCCGAACTCGCCGAGGCCGCGCGGCGGCTGGCCACCCGGGCCCGTCCGCTGCCGGACGGACAGCCGGTCCTGAGCGTGGAGAACCTGACCATCGGCTTCGAGAACCGCCACAACGGCGTGGACATCGTCGACGGCATCTCCTTCGAGGTCCGCCCGGGCGAGGTGCTCGGGCTCGTCGGGGAATCGGGCTGCGGCAAGTCGCTGACCGCGCTCACGATCATGGGCCTGGAACCCCGCGGCGCCCGCGTCGGCGGCCAGATCCGTTTCGACAACAAGGACCTGCTGCAGATGCGCCGAAAGGCGCGGCGGCGACTGCTCGGCCACGACATGGCGATGATCTACCAGGACGCGCTGTCGTCGCTCAACCCGGCGATGACCGTACGGGCCCAGCTCAAGCAGGTCGTCCGGCGCGGCGGCCGGCGCAGCCCGGAGGAGCTGCTGGAACTCGTCAGCCTGGACCCCGCCCGTACGCTCTCGTCCTATCCCCACGAGCTGTCCGGCGGACAGCGGCAGCGGGTGCTGATCGCGATGGCCCTCTCCCGCGAGCCCAAGCTGATCGTCGCCGACGAGCCGACCACGGCGCTGGACGTCACCGTCCAGGCCCAGGTGATCGAGCTTCTGCTACGGCTGCGCGCCGAACTCGACTTCGCGCTCATCCTCGTCTCCCACGATCTGGCGCTCGTCGCCGACGTGACCGACCGGGTCGTCGTCATGTACGGCGGGCAGATCGTCGAGACCGGCGTGACCTCCGCGCTCGTGGGCGCACCCGCGCACCACTACGCTCGCGGCCTGCTGGGCTCGGTGCTCTCGCTCGAATCGGGAGCGGAGCGCCTCACCCAGATCCACGGCGTGGTGCCGTCCCCGGCCGACTTCCCGAGCGGCTGCCGGTTCGCCGACCGGTGCCCGGCGGCGACCGAGATCTGCGAAACGCGGACGCCCCGGCTGGAAGGGCCGGGCCTGCGGCACTCGGTGGCCTGCCATCACCCGGCGCTGGACATCTCGGCACCGCTGGCCACCGTCGATTCCTCGGAGGGACCATGACCACGAATGCGCTGGTCGAGCTGGCCGACGTCCATGTAGTGCACAAGGCACGGTCCGGCGGCCTGTTCCGCCGGGACCGGGTGTACGCGCTGACCGGTGCCGACCTGGCCGTCGAGGCCGGCGAGACGGTCGGCATCGTGGGCGAGTCCGGCTGCGGCAAGTCGACCCTCGCCAAGGTCCTGGTCGGCCTGCAGCGTCCGACGTCGGGCACGGTCTCGCACACAGGCCGTGACGTCTGGGCCATGCGCGACTCCGGCCGCCGCGAGGTGATCGGGGCGAACGTCGGCATGATCTTCCAGGACCCGGCCACCGCGCTGAACCGCAGGCTGCCGGTCCGGCGGGTGCTCCGCGATCCGCTCGACGTGCACCACGCGGGCACCGCGGCGGAACGCGAGGAACGCGTCCGCGAGCTGCTCGACCTGGTCGGACTGCCCGCCGGGGTGGCGAACCTGCTGCCGACCCAGCTCTCCGGCGGGCAGCGCCAGCGGGTCGCGATCGCCCGCGCGCTCGCGCTCCGGCCCCGGCTGCTCGTCGCCGACGAACCGACGAGCGCGCTGGACGTCTCGGTACGGGCGCAGATCCTCAACCTGCTGGACGACCTGAAGCAGCGGTTCAGCCTGGCCATGGTCTTCGTCTCCCACGACATCCAGACGGTCCGCCGGATGAGCGACCGCGTCGTGACGATGTACCTCGGGCGGATCGTCGAACAGTCCCAGGCCGAGGCGGGGCCCGGTGCGGCCCGGCACCCGTACACACGGGCGCTCTTCTCTGCCACCCCGGGCCTGCTCTCGCCCATCGACCCGATCCCGCTGGTGGGACCGGTGCCCTCGGCCACCCGGCCGCCCAGCGGCTGTCCCTTCCGCACCCGCTGCTGGAAGGCCGACGACATCTGCTCACAGGAGATGCCCGCTGTCGAGACCGGCGGCGAGGGCTTCTTCCGATGCCACCACCCGATCCTCTCCGGCACGACCGACCGCGAACTGATCAGCCAAGCACAGGAGCGTTCATGACCGAAGGCGGCACCCTGTCCGGAGTCATCCCCCCGGTGTGCACCCCGCTCACCCCGGATCGCGACGTGGACACCGTCTCGCTCGCCCGGCTGGTGGACCACCTGCTGGACGGCGGGGTCGACGGGCTGTTCGTCCTCGGCTCCTCCTCGGAGGCCGCGTTCCTGCCGGACGGGCATCGCCGGACCGTGCTGGACACGGTGGTCGGCCACGTCGCGGGGCAGGTCCCGGTGCTGGCGGGCGTGATCGACATGACCGCGCCCCGGGTCTGCGACCACGTACGCGTGGCGGCCGAGGCCGGCGCCGATGGACTGGTCGCCACCGCGCCGTTCTACACGCGTACGCATCCGGCCGAGATCGCGATCCACTTCCGTACCATCGCAGCCCAGGCCGACATCCCGCTCTACGCCTACGACCTGCCGGTATCCGTGCACAGCAAGCTCGGCGCCGACCTGCTGCTGGAGCTCGCCGCCGAGGGGGTGCTCGCCGGGCTGAAGGACTCCAGCGGCGACGAGGGAGGGCTGCGTTCGGTCATCCTGGGCCGTCGCGAGCGCGACCTGTCGTCGTTCGCCGTGCTGACCGGCGCGGAGCTGACCGTCGACTCCGCGCTGTGGATGGGCGCGGACGGCGTCGTCCCCGGCCTGGGCAACGTCGACCCGCACGGCTACGTACGGCTGTTCCAGGCCGCGACGCGGGGTGACTGGACCGCGGCGCGCACCGAACAGGAACGACTGTGCCGCCTGTTCCACCTCGTGCACGTCGGCGGCCCGCACATGGGCCGCAGTTCGTCGGCGCTGGGCGCCTTCAAGGCCGCGCTCTACCTCCGTGGCGTCATCGACCACCCGACCACCGCGCTACCGCAGATCCCCCTCGACGCCGACGACATCGCCCGGGTGAAGGGCTATTTGTCGGAAGCCGACCTCATCTGACCAGCCGTTGTTTGACCAGGGAGAACATTATGGCTCTGCGCAGATATCCCCGTGAGATGGCGGTCGTGGCCCTTCTCGCCACGGCGCTCCCGTTGACGATCGCCGGCTCCGCCAAGGCTGCCAGGACGGCACCGGAGTTCTCCGAACAGGTGCTGTTCGCCCAGCACACCGACGGCTACTTCTGCTTCCGCATCCCCGCCATCGTCAAGGCGAACGACGGCACCCTGCTGGCCTTCGCCGAGGGCCGGATCAACAGTTGCGGCGACTCCGGCGACATCGACCTGGTGCTCAAGCGCTCCACCGACGGCGGGCGCACCTGGGGCCCGCTGCAGGTCGTACTGCCGGGCAACGGCGACACCCGCGGCAACCCGGCCCCTGTCGTGGACCGGCGGACCGGCCGGATCGTGCTCATGACCACCTGGAACCCCGGGAACGACGACACCATCCGGCATCCGTTCGTGCAGTACAGCGACGACGACGGCGGCACCTGGTCGGCGGCCCGCGACCTCACCGACCAGATCGTGAAGCCGGCGTGGAACTCCTGGTACGCCACCGGACCCGGCCACGCCCTCCAGTTGCAGCACGGGCCGCACAAGGACCGGCTCATCGTCGCGGCCAACCACGAGGGCGACGGCGGAGCCCTCAAGGGCGGGCCGCAGGGCGGACACCTCAACTACAGCGACGACGGCGGCACCACCTGGAAGATCGGCGCGGACGACACCAGGCTGACCAACGACGTGAGTCCGGGGGAGCTGAGCGCCACCGAGCTGTCCGACGGCCGGATCTACGTCAACGCCCGCGACAACACCGGCACCGATCCGGGCAACCGGAACTTCGCCACCAGCAGCGACGGCGGCCAGACCTTCGACGCGCCGTTCCGCACGCTGCCGAAGCTGTCCGCCCC